>Ga0070741_10008133_pt1 | contig 21226 bp, 25 predicted proteins | sample Coa_R1_4_FD_66440 | JGI IMG/M metagenome (GOLD analysis project Ga0070741, IMG submission 66440) | Surface soil microbial communities from Centralia Pennsylvania, which are recovering from an underground coalmine fire - Coalmine... | ecosystem: Environmental > Terrestrial > Soil > Unclassified ...
GGGAAGCCGAAGCCGTCCCAGCGCTCGTGGTGCGCGCGCACGGCGGCCGCCACGTCTTCGGGCAGGTCCAGGTTGCGGACGGTGGCGGCGCCGACGACCGCGTGCTGGTGCACCGCCTCGACGACCGTCGAAAGGTCGGCGAACGACAGCGCGCCCTTCAGCTCCTCGGGCGCCTTGAGCGGGGACGGCCCGAAGATCGTCTCTTCGTCGACGCCAGCGATGCGGCAGATCTCGGACGCCGCGAGCGGGACGCCGATGTCGTGCAGCAGCGCGGCGAAAAAGACGGCGTTCCGCTGCTGCGGCTCCAGCCCCAGCTCCTCGGCGATCAGCGCGGCGATGTAGCAGACGCGCTGCGCGTGGCCCAGGTGCTTGCCCTCGGCGAGATCGAGACCCTGGCTGAAGGCGATCGCCAGCTCCGCCTGCGTGAGCGCGTGGATGCGCTCCGGACGGCGCGTCAGCGGGCGCGCAAGGTCATCGAGCGTCAGGATGGGCCGGCCGGCAGGGTTGTTCTCGCTAACCACGCACGCTCCGCATCGTTCCGGGGGCGAAAACCGACCGGTTGTGATGTCTGTCGTCATAATCGGCACCGGCCGCCGGAAGCTTTCAGGTGCGCACCCCCAAGGCGTCCCCCCGCCGCGGCGCCGGGAACGCCACGGAGGCCGAGCGCAGATACGGATTCGAGAGATCGCCCGGGTGCTGGCCCCCGGTCGATGCGCGACGATGCCGGTCCGGCCGTGCGGTATCATGCGCCATCATGGCGAACGATGAGGCCGTGCTGACGGCCGCCGAGACACCGCTCGCCGCATCGGCCCGCGCGCGCGGCGCCGCCGGCATCATTCCCCTCGCGGGCTACCTGCTGAAGTCGATGCGTCCACGCCAGTGGACGAAGAACGGCATCGTCTTCCTGGCGCTGATCTTCTCAGTCGGGCAGGAGTACCATCTCGGCCAGCCGGATACGTGGGTGCCCAAGCTGCTCGAGTCGCTGGTCGCGTTCGCCTGCTTCGCGCTGGTCTCGAGCGCGGACTACCTCGTCAACGATATCCGGGACATCGAGCAGGACCGCGTGCACCCCCGGAAGTCACGCAGGCCGATCGCCGCCGGGCTGCTGCCGGTGAACGTCGCCTGGGGCGCCGCGGTGGTGCTGGCGGTCGTGGGAAACGCCGGCGCCTTCGCGCTCGACTGGAAGACGGGGCTCGTCATCCTCGCCTACACGGGGCTGATGGTCGCCTACTCCTACCGACTCAAGCACGTCGTCCTGCTCGACCTGATGGTGATCGCCGCCGGCTTCGTGCTGCGGGCGATGGCCGGCGCCTTGGCGATCGACGTGCCCATCTCGCCCTGGCTGTACGTCGTGACCGCGCTGGGGGCGCTCTTCCTGGGCATCAACAAGCGGCGCGCCGAACTGGAGCTGCTGCAGGACGGCGCCGGCAACCACCGGAAGATCCTCGACGAGTACTCGCTGGAGCTGCTCGACCAGATGGCCTCAACGGTGACGGCGGCGACGCTGATGGCGTACGGGCTCTACACCTTCACCGCGGAAGGCCTCCCGAAGAATCACTCGATGATGCTCACGATCCCCTTCGTGCTGTACGGGATCTTCCGCTACCTGTACCTGGTGAACGTGCGGAAGGAAGGCGGCAGCCCGGAGGACGTGCTCCTGAAGGACGTGCCGATCATCCTCTGCATCGCCGGCTGGATCGCGACGGCGGGCATCGTGCTGCTCGTCGCGCGCGAGTAACGGCAGGCGCTACAGCAGCGCGCTGGCGCTCCCGATCGTCACCTTCGTGGCGTCCTCCTTCTCGACCCAGACGTCGAGGTGCGCGCGCTGCCTCGGCCCCTCGGGCGTCACGTCGCGCACGAACCCGCGGCAGACGAGGCGATCGCTCTGCCAGACGATGTTCACGAGGTTCACGTTGAGCTTGCCGCCGGCGATCCAACCGGCGCCGAAGCGGTCCGTCATGAGCTGCGAGAGGAAGCAGACCGACATCATCCCCTGGACCACGATGTCGGGGAAACCCCAGTGGCGCGCGGCCTCCCGGTCGTTGTGGTAGTTGCGGTTCGGGCCGCTGAACTTCCAGCACATGTCGAGCGTGACGGACTTGTGCAGCGGCGGCAGCGTCTCGAGCGCGGCCGACGTGTCGACCTCGAACCGGCGCTCCTTGGACTTCTCGCGCGTCTTGTCGATGACGATCCCGTCGTTCTCCGTCTCGCGCAGGAAGCTCTGGTGGGTGCGCCCGCGCAGCGCCACCGCCCCGTCCGCGTCGAAGTAGAGCACCTCGTTGACCACGTAATCGCGCCCCCGCTTCACGTAGCGGTCGGCGATGAACGACCGCGTGTGGATGGCGTCGCCCACCATGACCGGCCGGTACAGCTCGAACTCCTGGCGCGCGTGCAGGTTCCCGTAAACGTTCGGCAGGTACCACGACGGCGCGGCCGCGCGCGCCTCCTCGCGATAGGCGTAGACCTCGCTGTGGCGCACGAGCGCGGGCGCGACGGGCCCGCCGAAGGGCGAGGCGCCGGAGTACATCGGGTTGTGGTCGTCGACCGCGTCGGCGTAGTGGGCGACCTCCTCGGGCGTGATCACCATGTCGTGCCTGCCGAAGTCGCGGCCGACGTAGATCTCGTCGGGTTTCGTGGGCTTGCTCGTCTCGCTCGTCATCGCGGTCCCTCCGTGCGGCCGCATTGTGGCGCACCCATGCGGCGGCGTCGACCGGCCGTGCGCCCGGGCTCGCTACACTGGGTCGATGCCCGGCCTCTACGACCTGACGCTCGAGGAACTCGCGGCACGCGTCGAAGCCGCCAGCGCGCCGGCGTATCGCGCCCGCCAGGTGTGGGACTGGGCGTACCGCCGCCTCGTGCGCTCGTGGGACGAGATGACAAGCCTCCCGTCGGCCCTGCGCGCGCGGCTCGCCGAGGAGCTGCCGTTCCCGGTGCTCGACGAAGTGACGGAGATGGTCTCGGAGGACGGCCTCACGCGGAAGCGCCTGCTGCGGCTCGGCGACGGCGAGCTCATCGAGACCGTACTGATGCTGTATGACCCGCGCAGCGACAGTCGCGGGCGCGCGACGGTGTGCGTCTCGAGCCAGGCCGGCTGCGCCATGGGCTGCGTCTTCTGCGCGACCGGGCAGGCCGGGTTCCGGCGCAACCTCACGGCGGGTGAGATCGTCGCGCAGGTCGTCGGCTTCGCCCGCGAGCAGGCGGAACGCGGCGGACGCCCGCTGACCAACGTCGTATTCATGGGCATGGGCGAGCCGATGGCGAACTACGCCGCGGTGATGCGGGCGGTGCACACCCTCAACAGCCCCGACGGGCTGCGCATGGGCGCGCGCCACATCACCGTCTCGACCGTCGGTCACGTGCCGGGAATCCGGCGCCTGGCCGACGAAGGGATCCAGGTCGGGCTCGCGGTCTCGCTGCATGCCCCGGACGAGGCGCTCCGCGAGCGGCTGATCCCGACGGCGCACCGCTTTCCGCTGCCCGACATCCTCGCCGCCTGCCGGGAGTACATCGCGAAGACCGGGCGGCGCGTGACGTTCGAGTACTGCCTGATGGAGGGCGTGAACGACGCGCCGGAGCAGGCCCGCGCGCTCGGACAGGCGCTGCGCGGGATGCTCTGTCACGTGAACCTGATCCCCGTGAACCCGACGCCCGACCGCTCGATCCGGCGGCCATCGCGGGCACGGACGCTCGCCTTCCAGCGAGAGCTCGCAGCGGCCGGGATCGCCTGCACGGTGCGGGTCGAGAAGGGCGTCGAGATCAGCGCCGCCTGCGGCCAACTGCGCGGCGCGCGGGCGCCGCTGGAACTCGCGGAGGCGCCTTCGGCATGAGGCTGCAACACCTCAGCGCCCGGTCGCAAGCGCGGAGCAGCGGCTACGAGCGTTAATGCGGGTATGAGGACCGCCGCGGCGGCGGCCGCGCTGCTCGCAGCGCTGCTGCTCGTCGCCTGCAGCAACACCAGCGGGCTCTCGCAGAGCCCGCGGGCGACGTTCGCGCAGATCGCCTGCTATGACCTCAACGGCGACCACCGCCTGGACGGCGATGATGCCGCCGATCCCTCGAAGCTGCCCGACTTCAACGCCGACAACCATCGGGACGAGCAGGATGCGGCGTTCTTCCGGGGGCTCGACATCGCGCTCGACCCGGCGCGCCAGCAGCAGGCGTGCAGCCAGAATTCGAAGGACGAGCCGGAGTACCTCGTCGCGCACGGCTACTTCAAGCCGTCGGACGTCTCCTGCGACGGCGCGAAGACCGCCGTCCTGCTCGTCGGCGTGGGCGGCGGCGTCGTGAACCTGAAGGACTCCCACGATGCGGCGGGCGTGCGGAGCATGATCGACGGCTTGCAGAAGGCCTACAAGGACAAGGGCGAGCAGACCATCGCGGTCATCGCCGGGCCGGCGATCGCCGGCGGGGAAAACATCCACACCGCGATGGAGCAGTGGCTGACGCACGCGGTCCAGGTCTACCTCGACCGCTATCCGTGCCTGCGCGTGGTGCTGCTGGGGCACAGCCACGGCGCCGACACCGCAGACGTCGTGGCGGCGCATCTCGAGGGCGCGTACGCGCAGCGCATCGTCGAGGTGGTGGACGTGGACCGTGTGACGGCGCTCTACACGGGCGATACGACGTCGCGACCGGGGCAGGTGCGCGTGCTGAACATCTTCGAGACGAACGACCCGACGCTCCGCGGCGAGCCTTATGACAGCGCGAACGCGGAGAACTGGGACGCGAGCGGCGAGAAGGCGCCGAAGAGCGGCGACCGGGGCGGCCCGAGCGCGCAGGTCAACCACACGACGATCGACAATTCGCCCGCGGTGAAGCAGCGGATCATCGACGACGTGATCTCCCACGATGCCGCGCTGAAATAGTCCCGGCGCTTGCGCCTGGCGCCCGCCGGTTGCGACGATCAACGGTGCGGCCCGAACCACCCTCCGATGAGTTGCTCGCGAACGCCGCCCGGTACGGCGTCGAACGGATCAGGCGGCATGTCTTCCTGTGCGCTGACCAGGCGGAGCCCAAGTGCGCCCCCCGCGAACGCACCCTGCGGGCGTGGGAGTACCTGAAGCGCCGCATCGTCGAGCTCGGGCTGGGGTCGGGCGAGCGGGTGGTGTATCGCACGAAGGCGAACTGCCTGCGGATGTGCGCGCAGGGGCCGATCGCGCTCGTCTACCCGGACGGCACCTGGTACCACAGCGCCGACCCGGAGGTGCTCGAGCGCATCCTGCAGGAGCACGTCATCGGCGGGCGGCCGGTGCGCGAGTACCTGTTCGCGGAACACCCGCCCGGCTGAACCCGGGGCCACGCTGTCCTAGTGAATCGTGACGCGCGTGCCGAAGGTCGCGAAGTCCCAGAAGAACTTCGCGTCCGCGAGCCGCATCCCCACGCAGCCGTGACTGGACGGGATGCGCCCGAAGTACCAGTCCGGCCGCCAGTAGTTCAGGTGCAGGGCATGGCCGCGGTCCGTGAAGTACTGCGTGTAGAGCACGTGGTCCAGCACGTAGTATTCCTCCGCGCCAATCGCCGCCGAGGTCATGGTCTCGTCCGCGACGCGGTAGAGGATATGGAACGTGCCCTCCGGCGTCTCCCATCCCTCCTTGCCGGTCGTCACGAGCGCTGTGTAGAGCGGCCGGTCGCCGATCATCGCGGTCGCCGTCTGGCGCGCGAGGTCGATGTCGACCCAGCGCTCGCCGGCGACGTCCGGGCCGGGGATCGGCGGCGGGTTGGGCGCGGGGACTTCGGGCGTCGGCGTCGCCGTCGGCTCAGGGGTGGGCGTGGGGGTTGGGGTCGCGGTCGCGGTGGCGGTGCTCGTCGCGGTCGGCGTGGCGGTTGGCGTGGGAGTCGGGGTCGCGGTCGGATTCGGTGCGAAGACGTTCCATCCCGCGTTGGGCCCGTACTGGTGCAGCGAGAACCCGACCGCGGTCAGCCCCGCCACGACGAGCGCGAGCGCGGCGGCGACGGCGGTGATCCGGCGTCGGTCCATGGGCGGGCGTGCCTTCCGAACTGCGCGCGTGTCCGGGGTTCAAACGCGCGAAGCCGCCGCCAGGTTAACGGCCGGCGCGGGTTTCGCGCTCGATGACAAGCGGCGAGGGCGGCCACCTGGCCGCCCCCGATCGATCGATCAGCCGGAAGGATGCGCTACTTCTTGGCGGCGCCGATCTTGTACATCTTGGTGCCGCAGACCGGGCACTTGCCCATCGTCGCGGGCTTGCCGTTCTTCATCGTGACTTCCTGCGGGTCCGACATCGTCCGCTGCGTGCGGCACTTGAGGCAGTAGGCTTCCACTTCGTCCTCCTTTGGCTCACGGCTGGCGCCCGCGATCCCGCGGGTTCCCCGGCTGACTGCATACCGCGTATGCCGATGAGCAGTTGGATGCGCCGCCGGGCGGTCGTACGAATAATAGTCCGGGGGCGAGGGTTGTCAAGCGAATCTGGAGCGATCGAGGCCGAATCTGGCCCGAATCTGCGGAACTGGACGAAAAATCGCCGGGACCGCGACGCTAGCAGGGCGGCTGGAACACTTTGAGCGGGCGCCAGGCGAGGTTGCCGGCGGACGCGAGCAATCCGAGGAAGCGGCCGTCAAGGTCGTATGCGCGGCAAAGTCCACTGGCGCTCGCGCGCCCAAACCGCAGCTCGCGGCCCTGTGTTACCAGCGCCGAGCCACGTCCATCCAGGATCGCCGCAGGCCGATCTTCGACGGCGCGATCCGGGGCGATCAGCAGCGACTCGAGCCGCCCCTCGCGCGCCGCCGCTTCGAGCCGCTGCGGCGGGTGAGCCTCGTCCGCCGTGAACCCGGCGCTCGCCGTGCGCCGGAGGGCGACGAGGTGCGCGCCGACGCCGAGCGCTTCGCCGAGGTCGCGGGCCAACGAGCGGACGTACGTCCCGCGCCCGCATCGGACGTCGACTTCGGCCTCGGGCGCCGCTCCGTCGCCCGGTTCGAACGAACGCAGGTCGAGCGCGTGCACCCGCACCCGCCGCGGCTCGGGCGCCACGTCCTCGCCCGCGCGTGCGTAGCGGTAGAGCGGCTTGCCGGCGAGCTTGATGGCGCTGAACAGCGGCGGCCGCTGCTCGATCTCCCCGATGAACGCCGGGAGCGCCGCACGCACGGCGTCGGCGGTGAGCGCCGACGCGTCGCCGCGCGCCGTCACGTCTCCCTCGGCATCGCCGGTCGTCGTCGACTCGCCAAAGCGGACACGGGCGACGTATGCCTTGTGCGTATCGTCCAGGTACTCGACGAGGCGCGTGGCATGCCCGACCGCGACCGGCAGCACGCCCGTCGCCAGCGGGTCGAGGGTGCCGACGTGGCCCACGCGCCGGACGCCGGTGAGCCGCCGGACGAGCGAGACCATGGCGGACGACGCGACGCCGGAGGGCTTGTCGATGACGATGAAGCCGCAGGGGAAGCTCACGTGCGCTCCAGGGTAAAGGCAGTGGCGGATAGCCCCCGAAGCAGCAATCGCCGGCGACTGCGGACCCTCAGCGCCGGCGGGAGCGCCTCCTCCAGCGGCCGGCGGGCGGCCGTCAGCACGACGCACCGGCCGCCCGGGCGCAGCACGCGCGCGGATTCGCGCAACACGGCGCGGTACAGCGCCCTGACGCCGGGTCCGGCTTCGTGCTGGCGCCCGAACGGCGGGTTGGTGACGATCGCGTCGACCGAGGCGTCGCGCAGCGGCAGGCGCGTTGCGTCCCAGCGGGCGAGCGCGGCGCGCCGCCCGGCGTTCACGCGCGCGGCCCGAACCGCGTCCGGATCGATATCGCCGCCGGCGGCGATTCCGTCCGCGGTCGCGTCGCGGCACTCGCGGACGATCGTGCCGGCGCCGCACATCGGGTCGACGCAGATGCGGCCCGCTCCCGTGCCCGCAAGCGCGACGAGCGCGCGCGCGACGGTGGGCTTCAGCGACGCCGGCAGGTGCGCGCGCTTCCAGCGACGCTGCGCCAGCTCGTCCGTCGAGAGGCGCAGCGCGACGACCAGCCGCTCGCCGATGACGTGGGCCCAGAGTTCGACGGCGGCGGCGCCGCGCTCGGGAACCCAGTGTGGCAGGATCGCATGCAGGCGGCGCGTGAAGGCCGCCTCGATGTCGCTTCGCCGGTACGCCTGGCGTCCCGCCACCCGCGCGACGACCTTGTACGAGCGCCCGCGCCGCGCGCCGAGTCCCTGGCGCTCGCGCAGCGCCGAGTCGAGGACCCGCGGCTCCAGCATCGACGCCATCCTTCGGGGAGCCGTGCGGCCGGCCGGCGCCGGGGCATCGATGAGTACCGCGAACACGTCTTCGAGCAGCGCCGCCTCGCGCACGACCTTGCCCGGGTCGGCGGTATCGAAGAACAGCAGGGAGGCGCGGCGGTCGAAGCCCGCGAGCGAGCCGGTCACGCGAGCGCCGAGCGATTCGAGCTCGGCCGCCGCCAGGTCTTCGACGCCGGGCACGACCAGCGCATCGTGGGCGCGGCCCGCGCGGCTACTTCGAGGCAACGCCGTGGCGCGCCGCGAATTCGTGCGCCAGCACACCCATGATGAGCTCATCGTGGTAGCGGCCGCCGTCGTAGTGCTGCTCGCGCCGCATCCCCTCCCGCACGAAGCCGAGCTTCTCGTAGACGTGGATGGCGCGGGCGTTCTCGGCGTCGACAGACAACTCCACCCGGTGCAGGTTCAGGTGCCCGAACGCCCAGCGCAGCATCGTCCGCATGGCGTCCGTGCCGTAGCCGCGGTCGCAGTCCTGCGGACGCCAGATGCCGATGCCGATAAGCGCGTTGCGGTTTCGCGTCTCGATCTGGAACAGGTTGACATCGCCGATCGCGCGGCCGTCCGCAACGACCACCAGGGAGATCGTCGTCGCGTCGGGCTCGCTGACCTCGCTCTCGTACTCGCTCTCGCGCTGGGCGAGCGAGCGCGGCGGCTCATACCAGTCACGAAGGCGCTGGAGGAGCTCGCTGTCGATGGACTGCTCGGCCTCCCAGCGGGCCTGCACGTCCTCGCGCTCCCAGGCGCGGAGAATCACGCGCTCTCCGGCGATCCAGGCCATCAGAGCGTCTCCCCGCGCTCGGCGGCATTCCGCCGCATCAGGTCGGTGAGCTGCTGCCCGTGCTCGATCGACGTGTCGCTGCGGAAGTCGAGCTCGGGGGTGTTGCGCAACCGCAGGCGATGCGCCAGTTCGCGGCGCAGGAACGGGCGTGCCGAGCGCAGCGCCTCCATCGTCGAAGCGCGCTCGTCGTCGGTGCCGAGGACGCTGATCCAGGCGTTCGCGTGGCGCAGATCCGGCGAGACGTCGACTTCGGTGACGGAGACGAGGCCCGCGATGCGCGGATCGCGCAGCTCTTCGCGCAGCAGCACGCTCAGCTCCTGGCGCAGCAGCTCGTTGACGCGTTCCGTCCTGCGTGACATCTGGCCCTGGGCGTGCCGGCGAACGGCGCCGGCGACGCGTCAGCTCTCGCGCTCCTGCCGGAAGAACTCGATGACGTCGCCCACCTCGAAGCTGTCGAACCCCTCGATCTGGACGCCGCACTCGAAGTTCGTCTGCACCTCGCGCACATCCTCCTGGAAGCGCTTGAGCGAGGCGATCCTGCCCTCCCCGACCTGCGCGCCGTTGCGCAGCACGCGGCCGCTGTCGCTGCGGGCGATCGTGCCGTCGCGCACGAACGCCCCGGCGATCGAGTTCCGGCGCGCAACCCGGAACACCTGGCGCACCTCCGCGTGGGCGGTGATGACCTCCCGGAAGGTCGGCTCGAGCATGCCCTTCAGGGCCTTCTCGACGTCCTCGACGATGTTGTAGATGACGTTGTAGTGCCGGATATCGACCTTCTCCGATGCGGCCAGGCGCGCCGCGCCGCCCTCGGTGCCGGTGTTGAACGCGATGATCACGCCCTTCGAGGCGACGGCGAGCATCACGTCGGACTCGGTGACCGAGCCGGAGCCGGTGTGGATGATCTTCACCTTCACCTGCTCGTTCGAAAGCCGTTCGAGCGAGTCGCGGATCGGCTCGATCGAACCCTGGACGTCGGTCTTCAGGATGATGTTGAGTTCCTTGAGCTTGCCGGCGCTGATCTCGCCGAAGAGGGTGTCGAGCGTCAGGCGCTGTTGCTGGTGCACCGCCGCGGCTTCGCGCTCGCGGATGCGGTCCAGCACGATCTGCCGCGCCGTCTTCTCGTCGGGGACGACCCGCAAGATCTCGCCGGCGCGCGGCACGGACTGCAGGCCGAGGATCTCGGCGGGGTCCGAGGGCCCGGCGGACTTGATGCGCTTGCCCTGCTCGTTGAGCATCGCCTTGACGCGGCCCATCGTCTCGCCGACGACGACGTTGTCGCCGACGCGCAGCGTCCCGGTCTTCACCAGCACCGTCGCCAGGGGACCGCGCGTCTTGCTCAGCTCCGCTTCGACGACGACGCCGACGGCGGCGCGGTCAGGGTCCGCCTTCAGCTCGAGCACGTCGGAGACGACGATGATGTTCTCGAGCAGGTCATCGATGCCCTCGCGCGTCTTCGCCGAGACCGGGACGCACGGCGTGTCGCCGCCCCACTCCTCGATGACGACGCCGTTCTCGGACAGCTCCGTCTTCACGCGCTCCTGGTTCGCGTTCGGGACGTCGATCTTGTTGAGTGCGACGACGATGGGCACGCCGGCGGCCTTCGCATGGTCGATCGCTTCCTTGGTCTGGGGCATCACCCCGTCATCGGCCGCGACGACGAGCACGGCGACATCGGTCACCTGGGCGCCCCGGGCCCGCATGGCCGTGAACGCCTCGTGGCCCGGTGTGTCGAGGAACGTGATGTCCCGGTCGTTGATGTGCACCTGGTAGGCGCCGATGTGCTGCGTGATGCCACCCGCCTCGCCGGCGGTGACCTTCGACTCGCGGATCGCGTCGAGCAGGCTGGTCTTCCCGTGGTCGACGTGGCCCATGATCGTGACGACGGGCGCGCGGGGCTTCGCCTTCGCCTCGTCTTCCTCGATCAGCGCGCGGGTGGTGGTCGCGCCGGGCTCGGCTGCGACGGGCTCGGCGGCGCGCTTCTCGACGGCCTCGAACCCCATATCGGTGGCGACGATGGCGGCGGTGTCGAAGTCGATGACCTGGTTGATCGCCGCCATGACGCCGTTCTTCATGAGCTCCTTGATGACCTCGACGGGCGAGACGCCCATGAGGTCAGCGAGCTCCTTGACGGAGAGCACGCGCGGGATCTCGATGGTTTTCGTGCTAGCGTTCGTCGTCATCACCACTCGTTTCGTGCGCCGTGGGCGCGGCGGGCAGGGTTTCCGCGTGTGCCCGCAGGGCTTGCATGTCCTCGGCGGGCACGCTCACCTTGAGCGCGCGCCCGAGCCGGTCGCGCTTGAGCGCCTCGTCCCAGCAGGCGCGGGTCTCGTGGACGTAGGCGCCGCGGCCGTTCCGCTTGCCCGTCGGGTCGAGCTCCACGCGCCCTTCCGGCGTGCGGACGACCCGCACGAGCCCGCGCTTGGCCTCGCTGCCGCGGCAGGCGATGCAAGTCCGGACCGGGACGTGCCTGGGGCGTGGCGCGGTCTTCGCAGGCATCTTACCGGATCAGGTCCGAGTACTCGTCGTCCTCGTCTTCCTCGGGCAGGATGCGGCGCGCGCCGCCCTTCTTCTTGTTGCGAAGGTTGGCGAGGCGCGCGGCCTCCTCTTCGTCGCGGCGGCGGCTCGGCGGGCCGCCACGCTTCTTGCTCCCCGCGCGCGTGAGCTCCTCGATGGACGGCGGGCGCCCGAGTTCCTCCGCGAAGCGGATCGCCGGGCGGGCACCGGCGGCGGCCGCGGGCGGCTCCGGCGCGGCCGGCTGCGCTGAGGCGGCCGGCGCGAGCTCCTCGGGCGTCTCTGCGGCGGCGGCCGGTTCGGCCGCGCGCTCTTCTTCCTGCTGCGCGTACTGCAGCGCGATCTCCTCTTCGGGCGTCAGCGGACGCTGCGCGGCGGCGGCGGCCTTCCGCGCCTCTTCCGCGACGGCCGCTGCGGCCTCGCGCGACCGCCGGAGGGCTTCCTCGCGCGCCTGGGCGAGCACCTCCTCCATCGTCAGGCCCTTCTCGGCGAGCTCGGCTTCGTACGCGGTCTGGCTCTTGATATCGATGCGCCAGCCGGTCAGCTTCGCGGCGAGGCGGGCGTTCTGGCCCTCCTTGCCGATGGCGAGCGAGAGCTGGCGGTCCGGCACCACGACCTCGGCCGTGTTCTCGTCGTCGCGGGTGATCACGCTGACGACCTGCGCCGGGCTCAGCGCGTTGGCGACGAAGCGCGAGGGCTCGGGGTCCCACTGGACGACGTCGATGCGCTCGCCGTTGAGCTCGTTCACCACGTTCTGGATGCGGATCCCGCGCATGCCGACACAGGCGCCGACGGGGTCCACCCCCTCCTGCCGCGAGTAGACGGCGACCTTTGAACGATAGCCTGCCTCGCGGGCGATCGACTTGATCTCGACGACGCCCTTGAAGATCTCCGGGACCTCCAGCTCGAACAGGCGCTTGAGGAGGTCCTTGTGCGTGCGCGAGACGACGACCTGCGGGCCCTTCGCGGCCTTGAAGACTTCGATGAGCAACACCTTGAGGCGCTGGCCGTTGCGGTAGTGCTCGGTGCGCACCTGCTCCGGCGGCGGCAGCACGGCCTCGGTCTTGCCGAGGTCGACGATGACGTTACGGCCCTCCATGCGCTGGACGACACCCGAAATGATGTCGCCCTCCTTGCCGGAGTACTCCTCGTACACGACCTCGCGCTCGGCCTCGCGCAGCCGCTGGAGGACGACCTGCTTCGCGGTCTGCGCGGCGATGCGGCCGGCGTTGGCGGGCATCACCTCGAACTCGAGCTTGTCGCCGAGGCGGGCGTCGGGTTTGACCCGCCGGGCTTCCTCGATCGTCATCTGCGTCTTGTCGTCCTCGACCTCGTCGACGACGTCCTTCTGCATGAAGACGCGCGTCGAGCCGTCGTCCGGGTTGATGCGGACGACCAGGTTGGCCTGGGCGAGGCTGTCCTTCTTGTAGGCGGACGCGAGGGCCATCTCGACGGCCTCGAAGACGACGTCGCGCGGGAGGTTCTTCTCCGCGGCGAGCTGCGAGATGGCGGTGATGAATTCGTTCTTCATGTGGGCGCGACCCCCAGGCGAACAAAAAAGCCGGCGCGAGCCGACTCCTGACGCGAAATCCAGAGTTCGCCCCAGTATACGGATTCCAGCTTCAGGCCCGCAAGTCCGATCAGCCGCCAGGCCGGCGCGCCAGGGCGGCCGAGACGGCGTCCGGGAAGTTGCTGCAGATGCTGTCCGCGCCGGCGTCCAGCATGCGGTCGATGTCCGCCTCGTCGTCGACGGTCCAGGTCATGAACGTCAGCGAGCGCAGCTGGCCCGCGCGGACGACCTCCGGAGCGGCGCAGGAGAAGTGCACGCTGACGCCCTGCGCGCCGAGCGAGAGCGCGAAGCCGTAGAAGTCGTCCCAGTCGACGACGCGGCGGCCGTCGGTGAGGAGCGCCGCCGCCATCCGCGGCTCAGCGGCGCGGATCGCCCGCACGGCCTGCGGGTAGAACGAATGCGCCTCGCAGCGCGCGACGGCGCCGGCGTCGCGCACCACGGCCGCGATTGCCTCCTCGATGCCCGGCTGCTTGATCTCGATCTGCACCAGCGCACGCCCGGCGATGAGGTCGAGCGCCTCGCGGAGCGTCGGGATGCGGGCGCCGCGAAACTGCGGCACGAACTGCCGCGCGCCCGCATCGAGCGCCTGCGCCTGGGCGAGCGTCAGCTCGTGTACGTTTCCGGAGCCATCGGTCGTGCGGTCGACCGTCTCGTCGTGCAGGAGCACCGGCACGCCGTCCGACGTGCAGTGCACGTCGATCTCGACCGCGTCGGCGCCCAGCGCGAGCGCCCGCTCGATGCCCGGCAGGGTGTTCTCGGGCGCGTGTCCCTTGCAGGCGGCGTGCGAGGTGACGAGCGGGCGTCTCATGCGTGGCCTCCCGCCTTCTCCGCACCATGCGGGACGAGACGGAGCAGGCCGTCGGCGAGGGCGGCGCCTGCGTGCTTCCCCATCGACACCGACTCCTCGTAGTTGTTGTTCCTGCCGGTCATCCACTCGTCCTCGGGGACGAAGTAGCCGAGCGTGTCGTGCGAGAGGCCGAGGAACAAGCGATGCGACGCGGCGAGCGCCGCGCGCAACGGCAGCGCGAGGCGCGTGAGCACCTCGCCCGGGGCGACCAGCGCCTCGACGTCATCTCCGATCCGCAGATAGCCACACAGCGTCGGCAGGCAGGTGCGCCCGTCGCGGCGCACGAGGCCGCGCTCGCTGATCCCCGCCAGCGCGGCGACGATCTGCGCGAGGTCGCCGCGCCCGGCGGCGTGGAGAGCGAGCGACGCCGCGCCCATGCCGCCGCTCTTCGCGAGCACCGAGAGCGCCGGGCCCGCGCGCGCGACCGCGGACTGCACGCGCTCGGATAGCCGCTCGGCGTTCACCGGCAATTCGAGCAGCTCCGCGCGCACGCGCAAGAAGCCGCCGATGGGCACCGCGTCGCGCAAGGCAGCGAGCGCGGCACCCGCGACGGCCTCGCCGAGGCGCTGCGCCGGGTCGAATCCGCCGGACTCGGCGGGATTGGCGTCGCCGATGGCGCCGTTCACGTAGACGGCGACGCCTCCGGTCTCGCGCTCGATGGCGTCCACCGCGTAGCCGCACCAGTCGCGCGAGACCTCGGTGTTCGCCGCGCCGGTCGTCGTCGGGTGACAGGCGGCGTTGATGAGCGTGCTGACTGGCGCGCCGTCTTCGCGCGTGAAGCGCAGCGCCGTCAGCGTGCGGTCGGTTTCCGGCCAGCCGCGCCGGTTGAGGACGAGGCCGTCGCCGAGCGTGGTCGTGACCGCGGAGGCGACGGCCGGCGCGAGCGCCTGGTGCGCCTCCCAGATCGCCGCGCCGGCGCGATGGGCGATGTGGTCACGGTACGCAGGCGTGAGGCCGCCCCACAGGCCCTGCGAGTCCGGGCTGGCGTGGCTGTGCGTGCAGGCGACGATGATCTGCTCCGGCGCGACGCCCGTGAGGCGCGCCGCGTCCTGCCGGATCTCCTGCAGCAGCGGCCCGCTCGCGCCGACGAGGTCGAGTGCCGCAACCACGAAGGCAGTGATGCCGTCGGACAGCGCGAGCGCCCGGCACTGCGGCTCGTCATGGACCGCCGTCGCGCGACGTTGGCGGTACGAGCCGAAGCCGCCGAGCCACACGCCGGCCGCGAGTTCCTCGCTGCGCGGCGCGATCGAGGCGCGCGCGGCGCCCGCGAACAGGCCGCTCATTCGACCGCGCTCACGTGCGCATCGACCACGTGCGCGGGCGTGAGCCAGAGAAACAGCCCGAGCCCGAGCGCGATCACGAGCAGGTCGTCCAGCTGGCCGAGGACGGGGATGAAGTCCGGCACGAGGTCGAACGGCATCGCGAGGTAGAGCACGAGCAGCGGCAGGATGGCCTTCGCCACGAGCGGGACGTCGGGGGCGCGAAACATGCGCCAGAGAAGCCGCAGCTTGGCGCGCCACGGCAGGCTCATGATGCGGCGGCGCAGCTCCTGCCTCACGCGCGGATTATAGGGGGTGCATTCCCGCGCGGGCGGCGGGGTCCTACACTGCCCTCATGGCGCCAGGCGAGCGGACGGCGAAGGGACAGGCGCGCGACCACGTGCTGTGGGGCCTGGTGGCGACGCTGTTCCTGACGGCGGCGCTCCGGCTGTCGCAGGCGTTCGGCGTGACGCGCATGGACCTGCCGTTGATGCTCGGCACGATGATCACGCCGGACCGGGACCGCGCCAAGGTCGCCGGCTTCGGCGTGCACGTGCTCAACGGCTGGGTGCTCGGCGCGCTCTACACCTCGGCGTTCCACTCCTGGCGCCGGTCGGGGGCGCTGCTCGGCGCCGCCATCGGCCTGGTGCACGGGCTGTTCGTGCTGATCGCCGTGATCCCGCTGCTGCCCGGGGTCCATCCGCGGATGGCATCCGACTACACCGGCCCGCAGCCGACGACCCGGCTCGAGCCTCCCGGCTTCATGGCGCTCAACTACGGGCGGCGCACGCCCATCGTCACCGTGCTCGCGCACGTCCTCTACGGCGCGATCATCGGCTACTTCTACCGCGTCGACGGCGACCGCCGGACGTAGCGCCACGCGGCGCACAGTGCCGATCGGCCCTTCCCGACGCCCCTGATTGAAGTTCGTTTGGCGGCGATCGCTACCCGGAAGGGCACCTGAAACGCGCTGCATGCGGGGCGAGAATGACCATGTAGAAAGCGAGGTGCCAAATGACACGTGCAACCGCCCTCGTCCTGGGGATGCTCGCGTGGGCCGGCGTCGCGGCAGTGGCCGTGACCGTCGTGAACGCGTGGCAGGACGAGAATCAGGTCCTGGCCTTCCTGCCGATCCTCGCGGCAGTGGTCGTCGCATGGGCAATCGGGGAACTCGTGACGGCACGGGTGTTCGCCGCACACCAGCGGGAGGTGAAGTGATGTCGGCTCTGGAGCACTCCTTCGAACACCGCGAGCTGAAGGACCCGTCCTTCCTGCGGTTCATCTTCGGCAATCCGGCCATGGCGCCGTTGTGGCTGCTCGCACGGCTCTACCTGGGCTACCAATGGCTCCTCGCCGGATGGCACAAGGCGTGGGGCGACCAGCGGTGGATCAACGTCCCCGGTCCGGATGGGATCCCGCTGAAGAACTTCTGGGCGAACGCGATCAAGGTCAACGACGCGGGCACCGGCGCGATCAAGTACGACTGGTACCGCGACTTCCTGACCTTCATGTCTGACCACGGGTGGTACCACTGGTTCTCGTGGGTGATCGCGCTCGGCGAGGTGACGGTCGGCGTACTGCTGATCGTCGGCGCATTCACCGGGGTCGCGGCGCTGGCCGGCGCGACGCTGAACTTCAACTTCCTGCTCGCCGGCAGCGCGAGCACGAACCCGGTGCTGTTCATCCTGGCCCTGCTCATCATGTTCGGCTGGAAGGTCTCGGGGTGGATCGGTGTGGACCGCTGGCTGCTGCCCGCGCTCGGCACCCCGTGGGAACCAGTTCCCGGAGTCCTGGAGGAGCGGCGCGAACACCCCCACCCCCAGACCCCGAGATTTGGCCAGGGCGTCACGCAGTCCTGACGCCTTCGGAAGCGGATACGGCCGTCGCGCGACCCTCCCTCGCTGAGCGCGGCGGCCGTTCCGCTTACTTCGCCGAGGGCCACCGGCGGCGCTCCTCAGGGGCGCCGCTCTCCGCGTTCCGGATGGCGAGCGCCGCGGTGATCAGCCCAAGGTGGCTCAGCCCCTGTGGCGTGTTGCCGAGCGCGCGCCGTGCGAGGGGGTCCCACTGCTCGGAAAGCACGCCGACATCGTTCGCCGCCGCGAGCGTCCGCTCGAACACCTCGCGGGCATCGTCGACCTCGCCCGACTGCGCCAGCGCGCAGGCGAGCCAGAAGTTGCAGACCAGGAACGTGCCTTCCTCGCCCGGCAAGCCGTCATCGACGTCGCGGTAGCGCAACAGGAAGCCGTGATGGTCGAGCTTCCGCCGCACCGCATCGATCGTCGAGCGCACGCGGGGGTCGTCGCCCGGGAGGAAGCCGACGAGCGCGATCGCGAGCGTGGAGGCGTCGAGCGCCTCTCCGCCGAGCACCTGCGTGAAGGAGCCGATGCGGGCGTTGTATCCGCGTTCCAGCACTTCTGCGCGAACGGCGTCCGCCTCGCCGCGCCAGCGCCGGCTATCACCGCGGATCCGGCCCTGCTCGGCGAGCCGCGCGGCGTGCACCAGGGCGTCCCATGCCATGACCTTCGAGTGCGTGTACTGGCGGGGCGCGGCGCGCGCCTCCCAGATGCCGCTGTCGGGCTGGCGCCAGTGCGCTGCCACGTAGTCGGCGATGCCGGCGATGAAGCGCTCTTCGTCTGAGCCGACGTCCGCGTCCTGGTCCTGGATGTAGGCGTCGAACGCGTCCACGAGTTCGCCGTAGACATCGAACTGTCCCTGCGCGGCGGCGGCATTGCCGATGCGCACCGGCCGCGACGCGCGGTAGCCCTCGAGATGCGCCAGCTCGCGCTCCGGCACGTGCGGCTCGCCGTGCAGCGTATACAGCGGTCGCAGCCGGGGCGCGGTCTGGCGGGTCGCGTGCATGAGCCAGCCGACGAACGCGGTCGCCTCCGCTTCCAGGCCCAGGCTGAGGAACGTCTTGACCGTGAACGCGGCATCGCGGATCCAGCAGAAGCGATAGTCCCAGTTGCGCACGCCGCCGATCTCCTCCGGGAGCGACGTCGTGGCGGCGGCGGCGATCGCGCCGGACGGCGCGTAGGCCAGCAGCTTGAGGGTCAGCGCGCTGCGCAGGACCTGCGCCCGCCACGGGCCGTCGTACGTGACCTGGGACGACCAGTCGCGCCAGAACGCGAGCGTGTCGCGCTCGAGGATGTCGATGTAGACGTCGGAGACGAGCACGGCGGGCTCCGAAAGCGAGTACGACATCGGGAAGCGCAGGCGGTCGCCTGCCGCCACGTCGAATTCAGCGCGCGCATCCGCTCCCGTTACGTCAACTGGCACGTCGGACCGCAGGTGCGTCGCGTGCCGGCCGCGGGAGGCGGTGATCTCGGTCGGGCCGTGGAGGCGCAGGCCGATGCCGCCGCCGCCATAGTCCGGGCGCGGAGAGTATTCGAGGCACATCCGCACCGTGCCGCGACGGCCCTGGACGAGCCGGATGAGCATGCGCAGGGGCGCGAGGGCGCGCCGTTTTCGGCGCTCTCCCTGCGCGGGCATGAAGTCGAGGACTGAAACCTCGCCGTCCGCGGTCATGAACGTCGTTTCGAGCACGTTGGTGGCATCGACGTAACGCCGGCGCACGGTATACGGGCCGACCGGCGCGATGCGGAAATATCCGCCGCGATCCCAGTCCAGGAGCCGCCCGAACACGGATGGACTGTCGAAGCGCGGCAGGCACATCCAGTCGACGGAGCCGTCGAGCGAGACCAGCGCGCAGGCGCGAGAGTCGCCGACGATTGCGTAGGAACCGATCTCCGGATAGCGCTCGGCGCGCGGTGCCACAGGGGCATTATGCGGTGCGGGGCCGCCGGGCGCAGACTCGCGCGAAGTCGGGTTTCGCTACAGATCCGGAGGCGCGGGTCGATTCGTAGAGTAGCGATGGGACGCTGTGCAGGGGCGTACCATCCGGCTACCTCCTTCCTCTGCCTGCGAGCAAGGCCCCGGTCCGCCGGGGCCTTGCTCCATTTCGCGGAGGCGCCGCAGGTCAGCGAAGGCGACGCGCCAACAGGGCGACGAGCAGGACCATGGCGGCGGCGGCGAAGAGCGCGGCGAGCGGCGGTCCGGGCCGTGGTCGAAGCGCCCGCGCAGCCGCCGGTCGGGACTCGGCGCCTGGCTCCTCGACGCGGGCGGATGGGCCCACCTGCTCGTCGGTGATCGGCGGCGCCATGGTGGCGGCGGACGTCATGACCCCCACCGCGATCACCTCGGCGTTCACGGACGACGCCGCCATGACATCGCTCTCGTCGCGTTCGGGCATCGCGGCGGAAGCCGCGGGCAGCGCCGCTTCGAGCGCGGGGACGGCGCGTGCGGTGTTGCAGCGCTGGCGCGCCGTATGGCGCCCGTCGCAACCGGGCTGGTGGCTGATTTGGGCGGACATGACGCGGTCATTCTACTCCCGTCCTCGCCCGAGGAGCATCCGGATCAGGAGCGCACGGTGAAGGGCTTCTCGATGAAGTTGTCCTCGTCGGCGGGCGTGTAGCACTGCACCTTGTAGCTTCCCGGCGCGTCGACCGTGAAATCGAACGAGAAATTGCCCGGGAACGGCGTCGCCTTCGGGGCGCCGCCGGGGACTGCCGGGACCGTTTCGGACCCGAGCACGCTCAGCGTCCGCTTGCCCTGGCGCAGCTCACACGTCACCTCCACCGCGAGCGGATAGTTGGTGCGATACGCGAGCGCCGCCGTGAGGGGCGCGCCGGCGGTGCGCTGACCGGTGATCGTGAGCGAGTCGAAGAAGGCTCGCTCGTCCTTGGCCTGCGTGAACGCGACCCCACAGCCGGCGCAGAGCATCGCGATGGTGGCGAGGAGCGGCGGCGCGAGGTGCCTCACGCGGCGCATGCTATGGGCCGCGCGTGAGCGGGACAAGCGCGCGCGGCGTCGTCAGCTCTCGGCGGAGGGTTCGGGCGCGGCTCCCTCGGCGGCGGGGGCGGCCGGCGCTTCGCCCTCGGCGGGCGCCGCGGCTGCGGCGGCCTCTTCCTCTTCGGCGGCGGCGAGGCGCGGCGCGGCGACGCGCGCGAGCACCACGTCGGGGTCGGTCATGATCGTCACTTTCGCCGTATCCACCGAGAGGTCGCGCACGTGGAACGACTGCTCGAGCTCCGTGAGGCCGCTGACATCGACCTCGAACGTGGCCGGGATATCGCCGGGCAGCGCTTCGACCGACACGGTGTCCACCATCTGGAGCAGGACGCCGCCGTACGTCGCGACGGCGGGCGATGAGCCGGTCAGCACGACCGAGACCTCGGCGCGCATCTTCTCACTGAGCGAGATCTGGAAGAAATCGACGTGCAACAGGCGGCCCGTGACGGGATCGCGCGCGACTTCCCGCACGACGACCGGTCGCGGCTTCCCTTCGCCCTCGAGCTTCAGGTCGATGATCGCGTTGCGGCTGATGCCGCGCAGCAGGTGGGTCATCGCCGCGGTGTCGGCTTCGACGGCGGTGGACTCGACCTTGTGTCCGTAGACGTTCGCCGGCGTGACGCCGCTCCTGCGGAGCGCCTTGACCTTCTTGCCGAGGACGGTGCGCGGGCGCACCTCGATCTGTGGGTTGGCCATATCCTCTTCCCGTCAGCCGCGGCGGAGCCGCCGCATGATGCCGATCCCGAGCGCGACCCCAAGCCCGGCCGCGAACGCTGCGGCCGGCGTGATCGCCCCCCGGACCTCTCCCTCCACCTTGCGCGCCACGAGCAGGAACGCCCCGCTCTGCCGCATCGTCACCTGCTCGCCGACGACAGCGAACGCGCCGCAGTCGCGCATCTGCACCTCGCCGCCGCGCAGGCTGAGGACGGCGCTGTCCGTCACGTCGAGCGTCTCGCCGTGGACCGTTTGCGCGGCGGTCTGGCGCAACTCGACGCGCTCGCCGTCGACCGAGCGGACCGCGCTCTGGTCGAGCTCGATGTTGTCGCCGGTGACCTCGGATACCAGGGCCGTGCGCGCGGTCTGGTCGTGCATGACGCACCTCCGCGGGCCGCCCACGGCCGGACGGGGTTGCCGGGCGGGGTTCGGCGCGCCGGATTACGGTAACAAAGGGTGTACTGCCC
>Ga0070741_10008134_pt1 | contig 21224 bp, 19 predicted proteins | sample Coa_R1_4_FD_66440 | JGI IMG/M metagenome (GOLD analysis project Ga0070741, IMG submission 66440) | Surface soil microbial communities from Centralia Pennsylvania, which are recovering from an underground coalmine fire - Coalmine... | ecosystem: Environmental > Terrestrial > Soil > Unclassified ...
TCGGGCTGTGATCCCGCCGTGACAACTTTTGGCTCTGTTGTCACGTAGTTATATATAGAGCTCTGTTTAGCCGCATCCCAACCCTGGTGAGCCTGCAAAATCTTTTTGCGGTCTGTGGATGTGAAGCGATATATTGTGGAGCTTTGTCTATTTATCTATGCAATATATCTTAACAACTCATGTGCTGTTTGCTATAATGGGAAAGTTTATAAAATTGTAGAGCCGTGATATTGAAGAGCTAATAGATGATACTATGAGAGAATTTGAGATTGGCAAAGTGATCTTGCTTGTTGACAGCGACGAGACGAGCGCTTTACTGCTGATGCAACAGATTTCGCGCGAGCGAGCGTATCGCGTCTTTCATGCTTCCGATAGCTATGCAGCCTTGAAATTTACTCAGTATTTCAAGCCTCACCTCTTCATCCTGGGGCATTGTTTGCCTTCCCTCAATGGTATCGAACTGTACGATAGGCTGCGTCTGCGTAAAGAACTCCGGGGTATCCCCGCCCTTTTGATGGGTCAGCCTCCCCTCCCTTATGCTGAGATGACCCCGCGCAAGATTGTGGGGGCATGCAAGCCCCTTGATTTCTCCGATCTCCTGCAAAAAATCGATATGCTCCTTCGTAGTAATAGTACGTTATAAATTTTCTGCCTTCCTCCTCGTCACCCCTCAGGGTTTCTCAAACGTCGCTGCACGCTTTGACTCCTCGCGCCTTCGGCGCTCACAGGGAGGTGCTGGCTGTGGGCTGCGCCCACAGCCAGCACCTCCCTCTCGAACGGCTCGCTTGCGAGCCGTTCTGTCTGAAAAGACCACTTTTGAGAAGCCCTGTCACCCCCTTCCAATTTGCTTGACAACGCAGTTTTTATCTGTTATATCACAAATATATGACTCACCTGTCATGTTTTGCGGGGCCAGCGTCCAGGAGGAGAATATGGATTACATCTTCTCCTGTTTGTTTGATATACCAGTTTCTTGTGCGTCGCTGTCAAGGCTGATCTTCTAGTGCTGCTCGTTCAGCAGGAGGGTACGAGGATGTCCCCGCAGCTCAAACGTTTCGCTTTGTTGTCTTGTATGCTTGCTTTGCTCGCCTGGAGTCTCTTCCTGGGCGCCCCTGCGACTGCGCGTGCCGCCGCTGGTACATGGCAGAGCTTTGTTTTCATCAGTCCGGCAGGGAATCACCCATTTTTTGTCTATACGCCGGTAAATTATCATCCTGGCACGCCTGTTCCTATGGTGGTGATGCTGCATGGCTGTTTGCAAACGCCCGGCGACCTGGCGGCGGGCACGCAGATGGATGATCTGGCGGATCAGCAACGCTTTATTGTTGTGTATCCGCAGCAAACGGTGGCCTTCAATGCCTCATCCTGCTGGAACTGGTTCTTGCCTGTGGACCAGGTACGTGGCTCCGGCGAGCCTTCGGTGATCGCGGGCATCACTCAGTTTGTGGAGCAGACAACCTCGCAGTGGACGATAGATGCACGACGCATCTACGTCACGGGAATATCGGCGGGCGCGGCTATGAGCGTGATCATGGGAGCGACCTATCCCGATATCTACGCGGCCATCGGCGTTCATTCGGGGACCGAGTATCAGGCATCGGTAAGCCCTTTCACTGCTGGCTCGGTGCTGCTATTTGGCGGGCCAAATCCTTCGGGGCAGGGGCAGGCGGCCTTCAATGCAATGGGGAGCAATGCCCGCGTTGTGCCGACGATTGTTTTTCACGGCACGAGCGATAACGTAGTCGCCCCTATCAATGGTGATCAGGCGGTGCAGCAGTGGATGACGACCGATAGGCTGGCCTCCAGCGGCTCGTATAATGCCAGCTTCGGCAGCCCCAGTAGCGTGACCAATGGGCAGGTACCGGGCGGACATGCCTTCAAAGTGAGGCGCTGGAATGATGCGAATGGCAGGGAGATTCAAGAATACTGGACGATAAACGGCATGGGGCACGCCTGGTCCGGTGGTAGCACCGCAGGCTCTTTTACCGATCCGCAAGGGCCGAGCGCGACCCAGGCCATGTACACCTTCTTCATCAATCACCCGATGCCATGATCATAAATTGAGGGTGTATCTGATGCTCGATGCTCTCACCTTCTCTTGACTCAGCGTCGCGCGGCTTCGCCGCGCAAAAGGGGAGAGGTGTTGCAGAATATGCGCTTCGCGCATATTCTGCAACACCTCTCCCGGAAAGTGAGCGCCATAGGCGCGGGCACGCAGGAGCAACGAGAATCAAGCACTATTTGAGGATGTTCGGCGCTTGTGTGATACTGGCATAAAACAAGAGAAGCGACGCTTAGACATCTGAGCATCGCTTCTTGCGTTCAGGAAAAAGTTACTCGCCCTGGATTGCCGAATAGCCTGATCGTCCATTGAAGTTGTACAGGTTCTCGGTCTTGATGAAGTCATAACCGGCCTCGTGGACGCGCTGTAGTAGAGAGACGATTTTGTCGTGGGTGATCGTCTGATTGGGCTGAGGCGCCATAAAGCGGCAACGCCAGTGGTCGGTGCAGAAGGTCTCGGATAGTCCTTCCGGCCAGACCTTTGCTCCACGGTTGGTAATCATTTTCAGTTCCAGGCCGTCGCCGTTAACCCGTTTAAAGGCTTCGCCCAGCTCGTCGGCGGTTCCGCTGTGCCAGTCGAGAAAGACATCGACGCCCACCAGCTCTTTCTTCTCGGCAGGCAGGTTATTGCTCCGGGGCCTGCTCAGAATGTGCTTGGGGGCGGAACTGTAATTGGCGGGTTTGAGCGTCTTGGGTTGTTGACCCAGGCGATTGATGATGGCCTCGGCAAATTCGGTGGTGCTGACCTTCTGTTTGCTCACGCCTTCAGCGAAAATGTCGTAGGTGTGAATGCCGTCCTCAAGCGTGCGCAGCCAGGCGTTGTGGACGAGGGCGGCAACATCCGGTTGACCGATGTGGACCAGCATCATCACTGCGCCGAGCAGCAGGCCGGAGGGGTTGGCGATATTCTGGCCTGCGCGGCGCGGCGCCGAGCCGTGAATGGCCTCGAACATGGCGCAACGATCACCAATGTTGGCCGAGCCTGCCAGGCCGACCGAACCCGCGATCTGGGCGGCGACATCCGAGAGAATATCTCCATACAGATTGGGCAGGACCACCACGTCAAAGGCTTCCGGCGTGTCCGCCAGCTTGGCCGAGCCAATATCGACGATCCATGTTTCACTGGTGATATCGGGATACTCTTCCGCGAGCTCGTTAAACACGCGATGAAATAGACCGTCGGTCAACTTCATGATATTGTCTTTGATAAAGCAGGTAACTTTTTTACGGTTATTGCTTCTAGCGTACTCAAAGGCGTAACGTACAATTTTCTCACTACCGGGACGACTGATCAATTTAAGACTTTGCACCATATCATGGGTCTGGCGATACTCAATGCCAGTATAGAGGTCTTCTTCGTTTTCGCGAATAATAACCACATCCATGTTAGGATTCTTGGTATCAACATAGGGGTAGTAGGAAACACAGGGGCGTACGTTGGCGTAGAGTTCAAAGACTGTGCGGACAGTAACATTTAAGCTCTTATAGCCTCCCCCTTGAGGTGTTGTGATGGGAGCTTTGAGGAACACCTTTGTGCGCCGCAGCGATTCCCATGCGCTCGGTTCTATCCCTGAACTGATACCGCGCAGATACACTTTCTCGCCTACTTCAATTTCTTCGACGTCGATGTGCGCGCCCGCGGCTCTGATGATCTTGAGAGTGGCGGCCATGATCTCCGGCCCGATGCCATCTCCATAGGCGACTGTGATCGGTACATTTTGTGCCATGCGTTTGCCTCTACGATTCGATTTTCTCGAATGACTGAATTTTTAACTGACTCAGTGTAGCATAGTAACGCCAACACTCACAAGGGTCTATGAGAGTGTTCGCGTGGGAACGGTGGTAGACTCCACGCGCCCAATACTCCCGCGGCACCAGCGGTATTGGTGGTGGAGGCGCGGCTCTCGCGCTATCCTTCTTGGCTTGCTATGCAGACGGCCAACGCCGCTCTCGCGGCTAGCTTCGCTCAGGCCGTCTGTAATGAATAGCTTGATAGCTCGATGTACCACCATAGTACCACATTTTGCGCAAACTCTACCAGATTAGCGTTCCTCCACTCAAAAAGAGGCTAGCCCATATTGCGTGCTATAATCTATCTGAGTGACTATCTAGCGAGATTGCAGAGTTCGCCAAAGCCCTGCTATGCTCCCGCACAAACAAGAATTTCTCCGGTCCAGAGTGCAAGCGCAAAGCGGCAGCACGCGAACCATCATAGTTATCAACGAAGGGATGCTTGAAAAAATGCTGATGCGTAATCTTGGTCGAACGCCATTACAGGTCGCGGCGCTCTGCCTGGGCGGCAATGTATTTGGTTGGACCTGCGATGAACCAACCTCCTTCGCGGTACTTGACGCCTACGTTCACGGCGGCGGTAACTTTATTGATACGGCAGACACCTATTCGACCTGGGTGAGCGGGCATGTTGGAGGCGAGTCCGAGGCTATCATGGGCAACTGGATGGCGCAACGCAAAAATCGCGAGCGCGTGGTTATCGCGACGAAGGTGGGGAGCCGCATGAACAACGATCCCAACCAGCAGGGCCTCTCGCGTCGCCACATTATGCAATCGTGCGAGAACTCGCTGCGTCGTCTCCAGACCGATTATATCGACCTCTATCAGGCTCACATCGACGACCAGGACACGCCGCTTGAAGAAACCTTGCAAGCGTTCAACGACCTGGTGCAACAGGGCAAAGTTCGCTATATTGGCGCGTCCAACTATTCCTCCTCGCGACTGGCTGACGCGCTGAAGATCAGTCAGCAGCACGGCTATGCGCGCTACGAGAGCTTGCAGCCGCCGTACAGCCTGGCGAACCGTGAAGCATACGAGAAAGAGCTGGAGCCGCTCTGCCGCGAGCAGGGGATTGGCGTCATCACTTACTCTTCGCTGGCAAGCGGCTTTCTGACGGGGAAATACGGTCAGAATAAAGATATGCCGCCCACGCCGCGCGCACAGAATATCCAGCGTCGTTACATGAACGAGAAGGGCTTCAAGCTGCTTGATGAGCTTGAGCGCATAGCCGCCTCGCAGAAAGCGACAATGGGGCAGGTAGCTCTGGCCTGGATTATTGCTCGCCCAGGCATTACCGCCCCCATTGCCAGCGCCACCTCCGTCGAACAGACTCGCGAACTGCTCGGAGCATTGGATCTACACCTGAGCGATGAGGCGCTGGCGGAGCTTGATAAAGCGAGTGCGTGGAGATAAAAATGTGATTCTGTAGGGCAGTTTTTACATCTGTCCTACAATTTTTCTCTTAAAGGGTGCTATTTTTTTTCGTCATCTCATGGTATGATGAAGCTAGTGCTGATTAAGATAGAGGTCAAGAGGAGGAAGTATGGAAGGCAACGGTGGAACAGAGCGTAACCAGAAGATCATCGAGCATCTTCAGGAGGCATGGCAATCTCTTCAAGTCACTTCCTCAGCAGAGGTTGCACGTATCTCTGAGTTTATCCTCGGCCTTCAGGAACCGTATAAAAGCGCAGCAATGAAGGTAATCGCGGAACATGTGGTCAGTACTATGAATCTTCACCTCTTGGCTTTAATGGCAACGTTTCAAAGTAATGCTCAACAAGAAGATATCCTTCTTGAAGATTGTCAGGAAACGTTTGAACAGATTTTGCCTGAAGCTTTCCATGTTATTAGCGATATAAACAGGTATATCTGCGTCCAGTCTTTTGATAATCTGGTTGCATTAAGCAATATCACGGGGAGCTTACAAACGCTCAGCAATACTACTTCAGCAGAAGAGGCGCAAAGCTGGTTGTATGAACTTCCCGGTATGTATTACCGTCAACTGAAGCAAGAGCAGTTCATAGCAAAAGACTTCATTGACTGGACTCAAGGAGAAAAGCTTGTAACCTTTGAGCAGACCATTCCAGTCGAGCTACCTGTAAATCGGTGCAACCTTTCACTTTCTATTAAGCCCGAGAATATTCATATCCAGGGGACAGCAGCATAGAGGTTAGGGATGATGGCGGCTAGTAATTCAGATGATCAAAACAGGACAGAAGATGATAATCCATCTCATAGCGCGGGAGGACTTTTCCCCCTTCCTTTTGAGATACAACTCCAAAACGCTTTTCCCGTGGAAATAATCGCTAGACTATTTCCTGTTACTGTATCTGAAAATCACGTTTTAATACCAAATCTGAACATCAGTCTTGATAACGTGCAAGTGGATGAAGAGCATATTCAGGCCCAGGTTGTGCTAAAAATAAACGTAAGTTTTCCGACCGAGCCGCGCTTATTTGAAATTTCATTTGGCTTACTTGGCATCTTTACCTATACAGCATCTTACACGCCAGAGATGGTTCGTTCCTATTTAGAAAAGGGCTCGTTAAGCGTTTTATTGCCCTTTGCACGCGAACTGCTCGCCAGCCTTTGTCAACGAATGCAGGTGCCTATTCTCCTTATACCAATGCTACCAATTGCACCTTTACAATCAGACGGGTAATAAATTAGGGAAAAGTTGAGATAGGAATGACACTTATACCGGCTCCGGGGAGCCGGGAAATGCAGGATGCGCTTGCGAATCGACATGTGAAGATAATCGTCGATATTCTTCTCCAATGCGTAGCAGATGACTTTTTTATACTTGTGTCGCAGTTTTTGAAAAAACATGGACAAAACACATCGACCGGCTTTCTCGAAGATTTGCAGGCGCTAAGGCTTTATAGCCAGAGGCGACTAGATGAACAAGGTCAATTTATTCATGTTTCCCAATCTGATGAGATTTGCAAAGCCCTTGAAGGGCTGTATAATGGAACACAAATTGCCGTCAATTTTCGCAGGGGTGCCATCGCTGAGCTGCTTGCATACGAACTAGTTCGTTCTCGCTGTCAGGATAACGAGTGCCAGGGCAATCATCGCTTTATCAAGCGATCAAATCGATACGAGAGTGATCAGGTTGATGTTGCCGTTCTTTCCGAGATATATGTTGAGGGATATACTTGTAAGCTCAAATCTACTGGTATTATGTCTGAGGATTGTACAAATCTTTCGACATTATCAGAAGTAGCCGATGAATTGGGCTATCTGGTGCATGTTGGGGCTATATGTTTCGACAATAGCAAGATGATACGACAAAGGCTGAGGCGCTTTCCTGCAACGGAAATGATTATGCCTTATGGTCTTGATAATCTCTCTCGTTTGAGAAAGAGCCTATTTGAGGAATTCATAGATTGAGAAACGGAAGAGTAGCCATGTCAACATCACATAACACCACCCCAATTGGCGTGCTCGTAATGGCTTATGGCACGCCAGCCGGACCCGACAAGATCGAAGCGTATTACACGCATGTACGGCGCGGGCATCGCCCGCCGCCGGAACTGCTGGCCGAGCTGCAGCAGCGTTACCAGGCTATCGGGGGCAGTTCGCCACTGCTCGAACATACTCGCGCGCAGGCCAATGGCATTCAGGCGGCGCTAGATCAAATGGAGCCGGGCAGGTTTCGTGTGGCGCTCGGCATGAAGCATGCCCCACCATTTATTGAGGATGGCGTCGCTGAACTGGTGAAGAGCGGCGCGCAACGCATTATCGGACTGGTACTGGCTCCCCACTATTCGTCGATGAGCGTGGGCGAGTATACCGCTCGCGCGCAGGCGGCCTGCCCGTCTGGAGTGAAGCTCACGGTGATTAAGGATTGGCATCTTGCGCCTGGCTATATCGAGTTTCTGGCCGCGCAGGTTCGAGAGACGCGCGACGCTTTGATTGCCACGACCGGCATTATGGCCGATAGCATCGAGGTCTTATTTACCGCCCATAGCCTGCCCACGCGTATCCTCGATATAGGTGATCCCTACCCGCAGCAGTTGCGCGAAACCGCCGAGGCGGTGGCGGATCGCGCGGGCCTCTCTCGCTGGTCGATTGCCTGGCAGAGCGCCGGACGCACGACGGAGACCTGGATCGGTCCCAGCCTGCTGGATGTGCTACCCGAATTAGCCGCTCAAGGGGTGAAAGGCGTGGTTGTCTGCCCGGCTGGCTTTGTCTCCGAGCACCTGGAGATCCTCTATGATCTGGATATCGAAGCGAAGCAGCTCGCCGATAAGCTAGGGTTGGCTTTTGCCCGTACGGCTCTGCCCCACGACGATCCAGAGTTTTTTGCTACGCTGGCCGACGTGATTCGTTCCCATTTGAGGGACGCTAATGTCTGAGCCGTTGCGGGTCGCTGTTATCGGCGGCGGGATTGCAGGATTGTCCGCCGCCTATTATCTCACGCGACATAACGAGAATAGCCCGCTGCACATCACACTGATCGAGGCCGACGGACGTCTGGGCGGTAAGATCAGTACGGAACCGTTCGCCGATATGCCACTTGATCGTGGACCGGATGCCTTCCTTGCGCGCGTTCCCTGGGTGACAAAGCTCTGCCGCGCACTGGGCATGGAAAATGAACTTATCGCTCCGGCGACCGGCAAAACGTGGATCTGGACCAGGGGACGGTTGCGTGAGCTGCCGGAGGGGCTGGTCTTTGGCATCCCCACCAGGATATTGCCGATTGCTCGTTCCGGCATCCTCTCTCCCTGGGGCGTGATGCGGGCCGGGCTTGATCTGGCGCTGCCACGAACCAGCCTGCCAGAAGATCCCTCTGTGGCTCAGGTCGTCGGCTCACGTTTCGGCAGTGAAGCGGTCGAGCGGCTGGTCGAGCCATTGCTGGGCGGCATCCACGCCGGACGAGCCGACCGGCTGAGCCTGGCTGCTGTTGCCCCTCATTTAGTAGCGGCCACACAGCAACATCGCAGCCTGATCGCGGGCCTGAGAATGCAGCGCGCGCCTGCTAATACGAGCGATGCCGCCATCTTTCTCTCGCTCTCCGGCGGCCTTGAGCGACTGGTTGAGCGTATCAGGGAGGAGCTGCGCGACGTTGATGTGCAGTTGAATAATCCCGCTACATCTATCACGCGACGGCAGGATGGCCGTTACTGTATCAAATGCGCCAACGGGCCGGACGTGCTAGCTGATGGGATTGTGCTCGGCGCTCCGGCATGGGAGGCTGCGAATATGCTACAGAACAGCGTACCGGAGGCGGCATCTGAGTTGAGGGCGGTGCAGTATTCCTCCGTCGCGGTAGTCATGCTTGGCTACGCGCCTTCGGCCTTTCCGCGTCCGCTGGATGGCAGCGGCTTCCTCGCGCCGCGCGTCGATAACCATCTGCATACGGCCTGCTCCTGGGCCACCAACAAATGGCCTGAGCTGCGTCGTTCCGGCCTGATCATTTTGCGCTGCTCCACAGGCCGCCTGGGCGATGACCGACCCATGAAGCTTGACGACGATGAACTGGTGAAACGGCTGCATGGCGAGCTGGTCGAGGCAATGGGAGTACAGGCATATCCAGTCAAAACGCGCGTTGCTCGCTGGGAACGTTCCTTTGCGCAATATGAGCCGGGGCATAAGGCCCGTATCGCGCGCGTCGAGGCAAAACTGGCAGAGCTGCCCGGCATCATTCTCGCAGGCTCGGCCTATCACGGCTCCGGCCTCGCCGCCTGCGTCCACGATGGCGAACTTGCGGCAACACAGATGCAAACGTACCTGCATAATCGGGCCGCGCTGTAGGGGCAGACAACCGCCAGGATTGCCTCTACCTTCCCACACGAACGGCTGTAGGGGCAGGGCTTGCCCCTGCCCTGTTCCCCTGCCCTTCTTTTTGCCTGATCTGTTTCCTTGACATGTTCCCATGAAGCATGGACACTATAAGTAGATAAAATGCAGAGTTAGTGATATCAGGAACGTACTTCGACGCTGCCGACCGTAAGGGCAGGGCTTGCCCCTGCCCTGCTAGCGCAGTAGCTCCCCGATTCATTGTGGGAGTGTTGGAACGCGGAAGGTTTCAAGGTACATGCCATCAACGACCAGAGCAGCAACAAAACTTCTTATCCCCGGGTACACCGTGCTGGCCCTTGCATTGATTGGCGCGGCTGTATGCATCATTTTCTTAAATCAGCAGTACCCGCAAGATCTGGCAGGGCACTATTTTGGAGATGTCACTGTGACTATCAACAAAAACGAGCCTCTCGGAGTCAGCCATTTCGCGCCAGGGTTGACGGATTCAAATACAAGTCTTTTTGATCCCTGGGATACCAATAGTCATGCGGCGGTTCAGCGCGCATTGGGGTTGATCGGACAGGGGATATCTTTTGTGAACGTCCATATGATGGCCTGGGGCGCGGACGATCCCTGGCCCGACCCATCGAAGAGCGAGCCGGACAACTGGGGGTCGCTGGACAGGAAAATGCAGGTTGCCCTGCGCACAAACACAACGCCCGTACTCACCCTTTGCGAGGCCCCCTGGTGGATGAAGGGTCGCCTCAATGCCGATGGCACCACAACGCTCCTTACCAGCAGCGATGATTTCGCCCCCATTGCCTATGACTCCCGTATCCTTGACAACAAAATGGACGCCTGGCTCAAGCTGGTCCGGCGCGTGGCCGAACGCTATATGGTCGCGCCCTACCACGTTCGCTACTTCCAGGTGTGGAACGAGTTCAAAGGCTACTACAATCCCATCACAAACAATTGGGATGCCAGCGCATCGGCGGGGGATCCTCGTGGGCCTAATGCTAAACATGGATATACCTACATGTACAACCGCGTCTATACCATGCTCAAGCAGGTGGCGAGCGAGCTTGGCATTGATCCGGCAACCATCAAAGTCGGCGGTCCCTACGCGACGATTGATACCCGTTCCTCGCTAGCCCAGAGCTTCCCCTCGCGGTTCGTCCGACCCTATGGCGTCTTTGATCAAAGAAGTCTGGATGCCGTTACCTCCTGGCTGAAATATAAGGTTGGCGCGGAATTTATCACGATTGATGGCGACATTGCCAACGACGATAATATCGTGCAGGCCGATGCTTTCACTGCTGCGAACAAATTCGCAGATATGGTGCATTGGATTCGCTCCCTTGATAATAGCCTCTATCCAGGAGCCGCAACGCTCCCTATCTGGTGGGCTGAATGGTACGCCGAACCGTATGCGTTGCCAGCTAATGCAAGCAATAACGCCTTGAAGACCTATGCCATGATGAAGTTGCTGAAAGCGGGGGGCGCGGTTGTCCTGGCCTGGGATAGCTCGTCGCTCTGGACCTCTACAGCCAGCGTGAACGGTGGTCGTCCGCTGGACTGGTATTACTCTTACAAGGCATTCAAAGATTACTTTGGCCCTGGCACCGTCATTTACAATACAAACGTGTCATCCACTCGCGTTGAAGCGTTAGCCTCTACCCAGAAAACGATGCTGGTGAACAAGACGAATAGCGCGCTCACAGTGGTCGTTGACGATACGAGCGTGCCCCTCGCCCCCTACGGTGTGCGCGTGATCGATACTCTGTAACGCATTGACATTTTCCTTCTGCTTTCTGTATGCTTCCTTTGAAAGGATAAGCTTTATTATTCTGATAGTCATCCCCCAGGGCAGGGGCAAGCCCTGCCCCTACATCGACATACCGGAAACCACAAAAATGTCGTACCAACCCGATTCGATTGCTGTGGCGACGTGATTGATCGCGTCCAATTTATTGCTGTGTCTATCGATAGAGACTGCCCTGCCTGGAAAGGTGGTGATGTGCCAGCGTGAAGAGATAAAGGGTCAAATGGCCGATAGTTTTAGCTATGGAGAGGGCAAATTACCTGTTTTACGTAAAAGGGGAACGTGTACTTATGGGGCAGATAAAGCAAACGCAAGAGCTGGATGTGCCGGGGTGGAGGGAGGAGCGCGTCAAGGGATCGTTTCTCAGTAGGGTCGTCAAGTTAATCAAGCCTGGAGATGTGCAAAGCGTCCTGTTGCCGCTCGGCGCTTTCATGTTATGGCTATTTTCGCTCCAGGCCGTGCATGTGCGCCAGATGAACGATCTGGGGCTGGTTTCGGTGTTACCAATGGCAAATATTGTTGCGCTGGTGGTTCTTACCACCAGTTTTTGCCTGTTGTTACAGCGACCAGTGTGGCGCGTGCCGTTGATCATGCTGCATGTCGGCCTGCTGATCCTGATGCTCTATGGCGTCACAACGCTGGTGGAGGAGGCTACGCGCTTTAGCATCGTCTATCGTCATAACGGGTACACCGAGTTTATTATGCGCACCGGCACGGTTAATCCCTACCTGGACGCGTATTTTAGCTGGCCTGGCTTCTTTATCTTGAGCGCATTTGTCACACAGATAACCGGCTATCATGATATCCTGAGCCTGGCAGCCTGGGCGCCCGCGTTTTTCAACCTGCTCTACCTCGCGCCGATGTATATGATTTTTACAGCGGCGACCAGTGATAAGCGCCTCGTCTGGCTTGGAATCTGGTTCTTCTATCTCTCCAACTGGATCGGGCAGGACTACTTTTCGCCTCAGGGACTCGACTTTTTCATGTACCTTGTGATCATTGCTATCCTGGTAACATGGTTCAGAGTCTCCCCCGTGGCTCGTTTACAGCCTCTGGCTCCGGTGAACGATGGACGGCTCCGCCGTTTTTCCCGCGCCATCTTCACCTGGTTAACCGTATCCGACCCGCTCGCTCCCCCCACGACGCGCAAGCAGCGCATAGCCTTGATCGCCTGTGTGCTGGTCATCTTTGCCTTTGTGGTGTATAGCCACCCCTTGACGCCGTTCCTGGTGCTTGCCTCTGTGACCGCGCTGGTAGTTTTCCGCCGCTGCTCCCTCTGGTGGCTGCCAATTGTGATGGCGGTAATGACGTTTGCATGGATTTACTTCATGGCGCAGGTGTTTGTCGCCGGTCATAGCGGGACGATCTTCGATGGCTTCGGCCAGATCAGCAACAATCTGGGGGCCAGCGTGACGAGCCGCGTCGTTGGCGATCCAGAGCATACCTTTATTGTCCAGTTGCGCATTGTGATGACCATGCTTATCTGGGGATTGGCGCTCTTTGGCGGCATTCGTCGCCTGATCGAAGGCCATCGCGATGCAACCTATGTGCTGCTGGCGCTGGCTCCGTTCCCTTTGATTGTGGTGCAGTCGTATGGCGGCGAGGCGTTTTTGCGCATCTACCTCTTTGCGCTGCCACTGATGGCCTTTTTCGCCGCTGCGCTCTTCTATCCCACATCTCCTCGCGGAAGGTCGCACTGGGCAAGCCTGGGTCTGGTTGCCATGTCCCTGGTGTTGCTGGCGGGCTTTCTCTTTACCCGCTACGGCAATGAGCGCATGGATTATAAGACCAACCAGGAGCTTGCAGGCATGCATTATCTCTACAGCATCGCGACTCCTGGCTCGATGCTTGTACAGGCATGGGATGGCGCCGCCTGGGAGTTTCAGGGCATGGATATATACGACCACTATACCCTGTCGGATACCCAATCGCTGGCGGATGCAGTGGGCAGAGTCGATGTGGATACGCTGACGCAGTTTATCGAGAAAATGAGGCGCAAAGGTGCGAACGCCTACGTGTTTTTCACCCGCAGCGACGAAGCAACCTTTGAAGCCAATTCACAGGAGCCGCCGGGAACGCTGATCCGCTTTGTGAATGCCTTGCAGGCTTCTGGACAGTTCAGGCTGGTGTATGCCAACCAGGATGCGGAAGTTCTTCAGTTCGTGGGTGATACAACAGGAGGGAGACGCTGATGCGAACATTTGTGTGGCCGATAGTAGTGATTGTCTCGACTTATCTGGTTGGCCTGGTGACCTTTATGTTTCCCGCAGCGACGGTGCGCCCGCTGCTGGTGTTGTGGTTTCTCGTCGTCTGCCCAGGAATAGTCGTGGTGCGTTTCTTGCGCCTGCGCTCGCCCGCCGCCGAGTGGGCGCTGATCGTGGCGCTGAGCCTGGTCATCGATGGCATAGTCGCCGGTATCCAGCTCTACTCCGGCAGGTGGTCGCCGTTCGCCACCATGGTGATCCTGATGATGTTTTGCTCCGTGGGGGTCAGCATCTACCTGTTTACAACGTTGATGGCCCTCTTTAAGAGCGGGCGCATTGTTCCAGTACCCATCAACCGGGGACGAGTTCGCCAGTAACATCGTCACTCCTTTTGAAGATTGTGTCTCCTTATACTGAGATAAGAGTCATCACTGTATAAGGGGACACATTGCTTATTACATTAAAGATATATTAGCACAAGTTTAGCCTATACTTAATGTTTTTATTGTTGACTTGCAATATTCAACCAGTTCAGGTATCGTATAAATGCGCCGGTAAACCGGCGAGATTGTGAAGTAGATAGTGTAATAATCTAAACACCCTGTTGTTTTCGTATTGAGTAGGAGAAGGAGTATAACGATGACGTTTGCAAATATGGTTCTGGCAGACATTTCTTTAACCGCCATTCTCTGGTGGTTGCTTGTTGGTTTGGTTGCAGGCTTTCTGGCGAGCGTGGTGATGCGCGGTGGCGGCTACGGTATTGTTGGCGATATCATTGTCGGTATTGTTGGTGCATTTATCGGCGGTTTCCTCGCCAGCTTGCTCGGCCTCGGCGCGAGCGGCCTGATCGGGACTATCATCATCGCCTTTATTGGCGCCTGTATCCTGATCGCGATCTTGCGCGTCGTTTCTCGCGGCACAGCCACTCGTCGTCCGCTATAAGATTGATCTCGTAAAACGGAAAGCAGACAACAATGGAGGCATCATGCGATGCCTCCGTTATTTATTGTTCTTTCCCCCTACTTAAAAGCGGTTGTAAGCTTGCAGTGTCATAAGCGCGTCGATGGTCATCCATCCTCGCCACTCCAGACCCGCAGCCGGCGTCCAGGCGAGCCAGTTGATCGGCCAGCCGCCATCCTCTGTCTGTGCGGCTGCTAGATGGTCTAAATGAGCCTCAATGACGTTATCGGCAAAGAGTTGACGGGCCAGGCTGGAGGGACGAGGCGCAAAGTTGAGCGGCGAATGCGTATCGGTTTCCGCCATCCTGACGGGGTCAATGGCGACCAGCTTCTGCTCCAGGATCTTCTGGCCGACGTGCGCAAATGCCTGTTCCGCGCGCGCTCTATCGGGGGCAAAGTCCAGGAAGGGCAGCACTGCACGCATCTCATACGAGCTGGTTGTCTCAAGTGCGGCGATTTGACGCCAGCAGTACTCGGTGGCTCTGTCCAGCCAGGGATGCCGTACCTGATGTTTGTGCAGCAGCGCGGCAATAGCGGCGGTAGGGTTGAGCGAGGCTGGCGGTTGCTCATTTGTCTCCCACCAGGGAGCGTGTGGATAGGCCGTAGCTTCGGCCAGCACGAAGGGAACGCCGCCCGCCGTGGTGGTGATCGTGAGCAGGTAATCACAAATTTGCTGGACCATTGGCTCCGTAAAGGCGTTGATCTCGTCAAGTATCCCCAGCGCCACCCAGGTTGGCATCGGCAGGCTCACCGGACCCCGTAGATCGGGTTCGAGCGCATTGCCAAAACCGCCATCAGGATTTTGATACGGGCGAAGCGCAGCCAGGACGGCCTGAGCCTCTCCTTTGAGGAACTGGTAACTGAAACGATGGCGGTCAAGCAAACGGGCTGTGCGCCAGATGAAATCGGTTGCCTTCGCGAGATCGGGCTTATTTGGCATCGCTGACATTTCTCCTTCTCCTATGTTTTCTTCGTTTGCGAACTTTCTTTATGAGAGCAGTATAAGGTAGAATGTGGCTAGAATCGGTCCTATTTGAGCATTTTTAGAAGGAAAGATCGTTCGATGTATTCGCCCGTGACGCGTCTCCTGACCGTGCTTGATCTGCTTCAGGCTCGTCCAAGCATTACCGCGAGCGAACTGGCGCAACGCCTGGAGGTCAATGCACGCAGTGCCCGCCGTTATATTACTATGCTGCAGGATCTTGGCATTCCGGTCGAGGCTGAGCGGGGACGCTACGGCGGATATCGGCTGCGTCCAGGCTTTAAGTTGCCTCCTTTGATGTGGACGGAAGAGGAAGCCCTGGCGGTTACGCTCGGATTGCAGACTGTGCAACAACTCGGATTGACGAGCGCGGTCCCCGCCGTTGTGAGCGCGCTGGCGAAAGTTGAGCGCGTGTTGCCGCTGGCCCTGCGCGCGCGCATGCAGGCTGTGCAGGAGGCCGTTACCCTTGATCTGCCACCGTCTTCAGCCGCCTCCCTGACAGAACATATCGTGACGCTGAGTACAGCCACCCAGCAGAAACAGCGCGTGTGGTTGCGTTACCAGACGAAAGCAGGCGCGCGAACGGAGCGGGAGCTGGATTGCTATGGTCTGGTCTACCATAGTGGACGCTGGTATGCCGTTGGTTACTGTCATTTACGTGAAGCTATACGCGTGTTTCGCCTGGATCATATCCTGCGTATCGAGCTACGCGAAGAACGCTTTCAACGTCCGCAGGAGTTCGATTGTTTCGCCTACGCGCTGCAAGAGTTTGCTGCTATCCCTTCGCGCTGGCTGGCTGAGGTGTTGCTGGACGCCTCTCTCGAAGCCGTGCGTCTACTGGTACCCGCCGGATTCGCGACGTTAGAGGAGACGCCAGAGGGTGTGCTGCTGCGAGCCTACGACGATGACTTAGATCACCTGGCGCGCTTCCTTGTAAACCTGGGCTGCCCTTTTCTGATCCTGCAACCGTCGGAACTGCTCGCCGCTATGCAGCGGCTGAGTGAGGAGATCGTTGCTATGGTGGCAAAAGCGCAGCAATATCAGCTCCGCTTACCCTCCTGATGGGACGAGATCATCAATGGGTTCGCCCCATCTCTCCCTGTTCATCGCGATATGGTACAATATGGGTAATCAGTCAAACCAGTGTATTCCGCGCTTCAACGTCGCAGTCGCGGTGTGGGGGCAGGCAACCGCATCGGTGGGCAACCGGTAGGGGCAGGGCTGGCCCCTGCCCAACTCCCTGCTTCATCGTGGGGGTTGCCCCTACATAGTATGAGGAGACTTTTTCCGCATGATTGAGCAGAAACCGGGCCAGCAGGGCGGTATAGAACAGGGCACCCTTTTTGATAAAGCAGAACTAGAACGGTTGAGCGTCAACCGTTCGCAGTGGGAAGCGACGACCGTGAAAAAGTCGGTGGAGCGCATCCCCGAACGCGATAATCTCGTCACCACCTCCAGCGTCCCCATCAATCGGCTCTACACGCCAGAAGATAATGCCGCGCTCGACTACAGCCGCGATATCGGTTTGCCTGGCGAATATCCCTATACCCGTGGCGTGCAGCCGACCATGTATCGCGCGCGCCCCTGGACCATGCGCATGTTCGCGGGCTTCGGCACGGCAGAGGATACCAACTCCCGCTTCAAATATCTGTTAAAGCAGGGCCAGACCGGCCTCTCGACAGCATTCGACATGGCGACGCTCTACGGCTACGATACTGACCATCCGATGGCGGCTGGCGAGTTCGGCAAGTGCGGCGTGGCCGTCTCATCGCTGGCCGATATGGAGATCCTCTTCGCCGACCTGCCGCTGGATAAAATCACCACCTCCATGACGATCAATAGCCCCGCCTCCGGCATCTGGGCCATGTATATCGCTAATGCCGAGAAGCAGGGCTTCAAGATGGAGCAGCTAGGTGGCACGCTCCAGAATGACATTCTGAAAGAATATATCGCGCAAAAAGAATTTCTCTTCCCACCCGAACCGTCGATGCGCCTGGTTGTAGACACGATTGAGTTTGGCACGCGCCATATGCCGCGCTGGAATACTATCAGCATCAGCGGCTACCATATCCGCGAAGCGGGCGCGACGGCGGTGCAGGAGCTGGCCTTCACCATCGCCGACGGCTTGGCGTACGTCAATGCTGCGCTGGAACGCGGTCTAAAGATCGATGAATTCGCGCCGCGTCTCTCCTTCTTCTTCGACGTGCATAACGACTTCTTTGAAGAGATTGCCAAGTTCCGCGCTGGCCGGCGTCTCTGGGCCAAACTGATGCGCGAACGCTACGGGGCGAAGGACCCGCGCTCGTGGATGATGCGCTGCCACGCCCAGACCGCTGGCGTCTCATTGACGGCTCAGCAGGCGGAGAACAATATCGTACGTACAGCCATCCAGGCGTTAGCAGCAACATTGGGCGGCACCAACTCGCTGCACACCAACTCGCTCGACGAGGCGCTGGCCCTGCCCACCGAAAAAGCCGCCTTGATCGCGTTGCGTACGCAGCAGATCATCGCCAGCGAGAGCGGCATCGTCAACACCGTTGATCCGCTCGGCGGCTCCTACTTCGTCGAGGCGCTGACCGACGAGACCGAGCGCGCGGCTATGGACTATATCAACCGCATCGACGCCCTGGGCGGCGTGCTCGCTTGCATCCAGAACGGCTTCTTCCAGCGGGAAATCGCCGAATCGGCTTACCGCTACCAGCAGGAGATCGACCTGCATAAGCGTACCATCGTCGGCGTCAATGATTACATCATCGAAGAGAACATCAAGGTTCCCACGCTCTACGTTGACTACGCGGGCCAGGAGAAGCACATTGAGCGCCTCAACAGCATTCGTCGCGAACGCAACCAGCTCGCCGTTCAGCGCGCCCTCGATAACCTGCGCCGCGCCGCCGAAGGCAACGAGAATACCATGCCCGCGCTGATCGAAGCCGCCAAAGCCTACGCCACCCTCGGCGAGATGATGGACGTCTTCCGCGCCGTCTTCGGTGACTACATGGAACCGGCGGTGTTCTAACTGAAACGTATCTCATGCATAGGGGGCTGAGCAAGGGCAAGCGCGAGGCCCCTTCTCTCATTATTCCTCTTATGCCCATTACCCCTCTATCTGGCCTGATCTGGATCATCATTGACACAGGCTGAACTTCGTCGTAATTTGGGAATGGTCGGAGATATGCGTTTTTCAATGTGAAACGTTTGATGCTCACTATAGCTTTGTGTGAAAGGAGTCATACTTATGAATATATCCTGGCCCATTCTCTTGTTAGCCTGTGGTATGTTGATCGCCGTAGTTCTCATTTTGGTCCTGCCAATTCCGCGATCTCAAACAAGGGCGAATACACCGGCTAGCCGCAGGTCAACGCCTGTCATGTTCCGCGATGATGATCGGTACTGGTATGGAGGCATCTTTTACAACAATCCCGACGATCCTGATGTGTTTGTCCCCAAACGCTACGGTATAGGCTGGACCGTGAATCTCGGCCATCCTCGGGGCAGGCTGTTTATGACTGCGCTGCTATTGTTGCCCCTGGTGATGCTTATCCTTACCATCCTCATTGCTGGCCCGACCCCTATTGGATGTCATCCGTCTGGATGTCACCCGTTTCCATAAAAATGGAGAATATACTCAATGCGTGAAAAACCAAATGTTGTAGAGGACCACCTTATCGCCTGTTTGCAGGAGCAGTACGGCATTGCCACCACCATGCTTGAATTTCTGCCCCTGGGCCTGGATTATGACGCGGGGGTCTATCGTGTGGTGGGCGAGGATGGCAACTGCTATTTGCTCAAAATCAAAACTGGTTCGCTTTACGAGCCTGGCTATCTCGTCTCGCGCTATCTCAGGGAGCAGGGGATTACATCTGTGGTCGCACCCATCCCTACGAAAAGCGATAGCCTGTGGACGCAGGTGGGAACGTGGACCGCGCTGGTATTTCCTTTCATCGAGGGTGATACCAGTTGGACAGGCATGACGGCCCAACAGTGGCAGGAAGCGGGCCGCGCCCTCAAGCAGATTCACCAGGTTGTGCTGCCCGCCGAAGGATTTGAGGACGTGCGCCAAGAAACCTTTGACCCGAGCGAGTACAGCCGCTGGTTGCGCTCCTTTGATGCTCAGCATGCGCACACCGAAGGGAAAAATGCTGCGGAACGGATCATTCTCTCCGACTGGGTCATGTACCGCGACATAATTCACACGGCGGCAGCCTCCCTGGAGAAGCTAGGGGCGGCGCTTCAGCAACGGTCAGGGCCATACGTTATCTGTCACGCCGACCTGCACGCCAGCAACCTGTTACGCACGCAGGATGGTCGTGTGTTTGTCATCGATTGGGATGACGTGAAAATGGCTCCCAAAGAGCGCGACTTCATCTTTGCCAGGGAACTGCGAGCGGACGGTCCATCCTGGGACAGGACAACGCCCTTTTTCCAGGGCTACGGGGAGACAGAAATTGATTGGGGCGCGCTCACCTACTATCTCTGGGAGCGGGCCGCGCAAGACCTGATCTCATTTACCACCAGCGTCTTTTTCGAGGAGCAGTGGAACGAAGAGACCAGAATGGAGTCCGCCCGTATTTTTCACACCATCCTGCCAGACGGAGAAGCCATCACGGCAGCCCTTGCCGCTGCGACCCATCTCCCTCCAGAGCTAGCCGTTCCCTGATATAAGCCCGCGCATAGAGCCTGTCACCATCCTCGCATGCAAAACGTGGCTACTGAAAGGATGAAGAGAAATGGCATAAGTAGGACCAGGGGAAACGAGGCGCTATTATTGGCGTCTAATGAATGCCCGAGCCAGGCGGATCTCATCGTACGAATACGCATCGCCCAGCAGATCTTTGATCGGCTTGAGCATACCATCTCCGGTTTGCTGAAAGGCGTCCGCAATGATCTTATAGCGCGCCAGGGAGATGATGCGCTCAAGCTCAACGGGTTCGCCTGCCTCTATGAGCATACAGAGATGGTCGCAAATGGTGGTGGTTCTGAGACCGCGCTCTCTGGCAATCTCGCCTATGCCCAATCCCTGTTGATACAGTTCCAGGGTACGCAGGTGCGTCGGACCAGGTGTAGTGGGCGTTACTGGAGGTGGGATGCCGTTTCTCACCCTCTCGGCTTCGGGCAACGGGAGATCCATATTCAGGTCATGTTCCTCGCAAAAGGCTCGAATCTCGCTGGAGAAGATGACGTAGTATGCCTCAAGCTTGCGGCTGCCCACACCAGGGATGCACGCAAAATTCTCCTGACTGCCAGGACGATAGATTGCCATAGCGTGCAGGCTGGTATCGGGAAAGACCACGTAGGGCGGCACACCCTGCTCGTCAGCCAGACGCTTGCGCAGGGTACGCAGGCGCTGAAAGAGCGTCACCGCCAGCGGGTCCATAGCCTCGGGTGTGGGAGCGATAGCCATCGCGGCACCAGCCCCCTTTTCGGGGAGCGCCTTCTCGACCATTCTGGGTATCTGAACGGTGCGCTGCCCACGCAATATCTCCAGGGATTGCGCGTTCAACCGCAGCACCGGCATGCCGTCGGCGCTTGTAATGAGCAGCCCCTGTTGCACCAGCGCACGCCCAAATTGTTGCCACTCGTCGGCGCTATATTCTCTGCCAATGCCATATGTCGAGAGCTGATCATGCTGATAATCGCGTATCTTTTGAGTATTCGCG
>Ga0070741_10008135_pt1 | contig 21224 bp, 19 predicted proteins | sample Coa_R1_4_FD_66440 | JGI IMG/M metagenome (GOLD analysis project Ga0070741, IMG submission 66440) | Surface soil microbial communities from Centralia Pennsylvania, which are recovering from an underground coalmine fire - Coalmine... | ecosystem: Environmental > Terrestrial > Soil > Unclassified ...
AGGTGCTGGTGGATGTGCAGCACGGTGCCCTCGTGCGCGAGGACCTGCAGCCCTTCGGCCTGCAGACGCTCCCTGAGATGAGCGATCTCTGGCGGCCAGGGAAGCGAGCCGGTTCGGATCCCGGGAAGCGAAGCCGGGTCGATCGTCGGCCCTCCGCTCACGTAGGAGGCCGCGGTGGCCGGGGAGCGCGAGCGCACGAGGTTGACGACGAGCAGCCCCGCGCCGACGAGCGCGATCGGGACCGCGATCCGGATCGCGAGGCCCCGCAGGCGCCTCCGGCGCTCGAGCCTTCGCTGGAGCTCGAGACGCTGCCGACGCGCCTCCTCGCGCCGGGCGCGCTTCCCGGAACGCTCCGGAGCCTGCGAGCTCACAGGAGCGGTTCCAAGGCGGCCTCGATCTCCGGAGCGACGGAGGGGCCCGGCCCCAGCCGGCCGCGGATCACGCCGGTGCGGTCGATCACGATCACCCAGGGCTCGCTCGTGAACCCCCACGCCTTGAATCCCGGGGACTGGTTCGCGAGGGTCGCGGCCGGCGGGGAGAGATCGGGGCCGGGGAGGAACTCCTCGATGTGGATGACGTTGGCCTTCGCCCCATGCCGCTCGGCCACGAGGATCACCTCATCGAGCACCGGTCCGCACAAGCGGCTCTCGCACAGCAACGGCGTCGCGAAGCACGCCACGGTCGGCTTGCCGTTCGTGAGCGCGTCGGCAAGCGAGATCGAATGCAGGTGGCAGACGGGCGTTCGGGTGCAGATCTGCTCGATCTTTGCGGTCGCGGTTGCGACCGGCGTCTGGACCGAGATCGCCCGGCTCCCGAGCGCGGCGACCACGTTCGCGTCGGTGACCTGAAGGGCCGCCGTTCCCACGACGGTGGTCGAGCCCGCCGTCACGACGGCGCCCACCTCCCAGATGCCGGCAGCGATCGGATCGATCGTCGCGAGGTAGATGCCGGGGAGGTCGCTCTTGGGCGAACGGTCGTGCGTGGCTTCATACCCGGTGAACGGATACCAGGTCGCCGGGGTGGGGCCGCGTCCTCGGCCGGCCCCGTTCTCGAACAGCCACACCTGTGCCGTACCGCCGGTGACCAGCGTGTTCTGCCTCGTGACCAGGTCGAACGCGAAGGGCTGCGGGCCGGGCTGGACCGGCTCCTGCGGGTTCAGCAGCGAGACCTCCGTGCCGCGGCGCTTCAGCTCGGCGAGCGTGGGTGGACCCGGAGCCGGCGCGGATCCGATCTCGCCCGAACCTCCGGAAGAGCACGCGGTCGCAACCAGACCGAGACCGAAGATCCCCAGCTCGGCCAGGAACCGGCGGCGCGAGCGGGCCTGGCCCCATGTTGTGACGGGGATGAGTCGATCCGGCATCGACACATGATAGTTCGGCCGCCGCCCCATCACGGATTCGCCCGCGCCCCGGTCGGCATGGCCGCCGAACGCTCGGCCACGCGCTCAGCCGACCTCGAAATCGGCGCGCGCGAGGGCCGTGTACCCGTCGTCCCTGAGCAGGTACACGCTGTAGCGACCGGCGGGGAGCGGCCACGGCCCGGAGGCTGAGGCGTCGAGCGTGATCGAGCCCTCGACGCTCGCGTCCGTGTAGGCCCAGAGCAGGTAGGACGCCTTCCTGGGGTTCGCGCCGCGGTGGTAGATGCCGACCCAGTCCCATCGCTCGCCCGGCGCGTTCCTCCACGACACGTCGATCCCCTCGCCGACGGCGTACACCGGCTTGCTGGTGGACAGCTCGGGCTCCGCGCCCGGCTCCTCGACCCAGAAGGGGATGCGGGAGAGCTCGGCGCCGGTTCCGTCGACGAGCACGGCGTCGTAGGAGCCCGGCGCCAGCGAGTCGGTGTCGAACGCCAGCGCTCCGTCGGTCGCGCCGCCCGTCGGCCGCGACGCGATGACGTCGGTCGCCGGGTCGCCGGCGGCGGGAACGATCGCGACTCCCTCTCCGGGCCGTCCGGACGCGTGGAAGCTCACGCGCAGTTCGTCACCGGTCGCGATCAGTCGTCGCTCGACGGCGACGAACAGCGGAGGCACGCCCGGCGTGACCGTGAACGTCGAGACCACGGAGCGGTGGTCCGACGGCCAGGGCCGGACCGCGACGTCAACGTCCGGCGCTCCGGGCTCGCCGACGATCAGGCTGCCAGTCGCGGTCGCCTCGCCGGCCGCGTAGACGAAGTCGATCCGATCCTGCGGCGCGTGCGGGCCGGGGTTCCAGCCCGGAAGGTGGGGCCTGGCAGCCCACCAGGTGAGCCCGGGATGCGCCATGGGATCGGGATACACCGAGCGGTACGAGTCGACGAACCCCGCGCGCTCGACGGCAAGGCTGACCGGCCAGCGCACCGGGTAGCGGATCTGCGGGCGAGCACCGACCATCTCCGGCGTCCAGTCGCGCCACGAAGGCGCGTTGAAATCGCCCGCGAGGAAGACCGGGATGCCCGAGGCGACGAGCTTCCTCGCCGTCTGAAGGTACGGACGGATGGCCGGCAGTCGGCGACGGCGCTCGAGCGCCACCACCTCGGATCTCGGGCGGCTCCGCGTCCAGTAGGGTCCGTACGGGTTCGAAGGCAGGTGGACGTTCTCGATCGCCACGACCGCTCCGGGGGCGATCTCGACGAGCACGTAGCGCCCGTTGGCTCCCGGCGGGTCGATCACGGGATACTTCGAAACTACCTGCGTCCGAACGCTGTAGGAGGGCCAGCCGAGCCGTCGGGCCAGCCGTGGCATGTGACCGTACCCTTCCTCGATCGCCACGACGTCGGCGCCCCCTCTGCGGATCGCCTGGACGACCTTGCCGAAGCTCACGTGCGTGCCGCCGTACTCGATGTTGAACTCTGCAACACGGAGCGTGACCGGCGCGGGCGCCGCTCGGATCCCCGCGTTCGCCGTGGCATCGGCGAACGGTGGCAGCAGCAGGACGACGAACAGCGCGAGCCTGCCCGCACGAACTCGCGTCGCGCGCATGGGAGCGATGCTCCCACGATCGAGCCGCCGGCCGCCAGGCGTTCCCCGCGCCCAGCGTGACCGCCGGTCAGCGTCAGGGGCAGTCGGCCGTCGGCCTGATTCCGGCGCCCGCAAGGGGGGACGCTGGGTTCAGTCGGGCTCGATCCGCGTGCCGGTCTCACCCGCGAGAGCACGCTCCACGTTGTCGGGGTTGGTGATGATCGCGGTCCCGCCGGTCCGCTCCACGTAGGAGGCCGCCGCCTCGATCTTCGGGGCCATGCTACCCGTCGCGAAGTGGGTGCCCTCGTGGAGGTACGCCTTCGCCTGCGAGAGCGTCATTCGGTCGATCCATTCCTGCTCGGGCGTGCCGAAACGGAGCGCCACCTTCTCGACAGCGGTGGTGATCAAGAACAGCTCAGCGCCGAGCGAGGAGGCGAGCAGGGAGGACGCGAGGTCCTTGTCGATCACGGCTGCGATTCCCTGCAGGTTGCCCTCCGCATCGGCGACGACCGGAATGCCGCCGCCGCCGACGGCGATCACGACGAACCCTTCGCGGAGCAGGTGCGCGATCGCGTCGAGCTCAACGATCCGCACCGGCCGCGGCGAGGGGACGACGCGCCGCCATCCCCGCCCTGCGTCCTCGATCACGCTCCAGCCGTCCTGCTCGCGGCGACGGCGGGCCTGCTCCTCGTCCATGTAGGAGCCGATGGGTTTGGACGGGTTGCCGAACGCCGGATCGTCGGCCGACACCTCCGTCTGCGTGATCACGGTCACGGCCTGTCGGGCGATGCCGAGCCTCGCGAAGTCGTTGTAGAGGTTCTGCTGCAGCGCGTAACCGATCGCGCCCTGGGTGTCCGCGCCGCAGACGTCGAGCGGCACCTCGTGGAGCTCGTGGGCCGCCAGCTCGGACCGCCGCAGGATGAAGCCCACCTGGGGCCCGTTGCCGTGCGTGATCGCCACGTCCCAGCCGTTGCGGATCATCCCCGCGATGTGCCAGCAGGTCTCGCCGGCCGCGATGTACTGGTCGCGGACGCTCTGGTGCATTCGGTCCTTGATCAGCGAGTTCCCGCCGATCGCCACGACCGCCGTCCTCGATGTCATGGCCGGACTCCTCAGTTCCCGCTTGCTTCGGGTGTGCTCTCGGCTTTCATGGGCATTCTCCCGGGTGCGAGCCCGCCTCGCACGCCCCGTGGCCCGTGTCTTACGCACCGCGGCCCGGGCACAGGCGGGCTCCGGGGTGGCGCGGCCGCTCGGGTCGTCCGGCCCGGACCCAACGGGCCTGTGGCCCGGCCGGGCGCGAGCGACCACCGCCTACGCTTCGAAAGGGAGACCAGGAGGCGCGGATGAGCGGCACGATCGAGTACCTGGAGCGAAAGGGCATCCCGTTTCAGACCATCGAGCACGAACGGGCCTTCACGCCCGTCGCCGAGGCCCAGGTGATCGGCGTCCCGGCGCACCTCGTCATCAAGACTCTGGTGCTGGACACGAAGTGGGGTCGCGTGCTCGCGGTCGTCCCGGGGGATCGTAGGCTCGACATGAGGCTCGTGCGTGAGGCCGTCGGCGATCACCACGCGAGACTCGCGACGGAGGAGGAGATCCGGGCGGAGCTCCCCGACTTCGAGCTCGGCTGCATCCCGCCGCTCGGCATGCTGCTCGGGTTGCCCGTCTACGTCGACGGACACGTGATGCGACACGAGGAGGTCGTGTTCGCCGCCGGTAGCTCCGGAGAGGCGGTGCGCGCGCGAGTTGTCGATCTGTTCGATCACGAGCGTGTGACGGTCGCGCACATCGCGACCGAGCCCGTCGAGGCGTACGTCTAGGCGCCGCCGCTCGAGGTCGATCGGGCGAGCGCCTTTCCGTGCGGCCTGCCGTATCGTGAACGTCATGGCACGTACGGCGCCGGTCGAGGTCGATCGACCCAGGGGCGACGAAGACGTGCGGCCCGACGTCCCCTGGGTGGTCGTGGTCTGGAACGACCCCGTCAACCTGATGTCCTACGTCGTGTACGTGTTCCAGAAGCTCTTCGGCTACAGCCGTGAGAAGGCGACCAGGCTGATGCTGGACGTCCACCACAAGGGGAAGGCTGCGGTCTCGCATGGGACGAAGGAGAAGTGCGAGCTCGACGTCGCGCGTCTCCACGCGCACGGTCTGTGGGCAACCATGCGCAAGGACCGGTGAGCCGTGCCCAGGGACCGGTGAGCCGTGCTGGAGAGGATCCGCCGGACCAGATCTGGCGAGTACTCGGTCCGTCTTCCGCGCGAGGAGCGGGAGCTCCTTCGGGGACTGCCCGGACAGCTCCGCGCACTCCTCACCCTCGGCGACGCGACGGGGGATCCGGCCCTGCGGCGTCTGTTCCCGCCGGCTTACGAAGGCGAGCCCGAGCGTGCGGAGGAGTTCGACCGGATGGTCCGCGGCGACCTGCTCGAGCAACGGCTGTCGGCGATCGACACGATGGAGCGGACGATCGACGCCGATCGCCTGTCCGAGGACGAGCTCACCGCGTGGCTCTCCTCGATCAACGACCTCCGGCTGGTGCTCGGAACGAGGCTGCACGTGTCGGAGGAGACGACGGCCCGCGACATCGCGCCGGGCGAGGAGAACGCGCGGGCGTTCGCCCTCTACGGATACCTGAGCTACTTGGAGGAGGAGGTCGTCGCGGCGCTCTCCCGCACGCTCTGAGGCTGGCCTCGATCGCGGCGCTTCGGCGGGTTGAGCGACCTGCCGGCGAGAGCCACCACCGTGGCCAGGAGCACGGCGAACATCGCGACGATGAGGACGAGGCCCGACCACCAGACGGCCGGGTCTAGGCTGGATGCTCGGAAGTCCGTTCCCTTCGTCATCCCGTAGATCGTGAAGAACGTGTAGAGGGCGACCACGAGCAGGAAGGGCAGCAGGACGAGGAGCACGAACACCGCGACCCCGATGCCGATCGCGATCCCCCCGCCCTCCTTCATGGGCTCATGGTATCGGGACCAAGCGCTCCGGGCTCGTCACTCGCCGGCAAACCTCGCGTAGTCGGCCTCCACGAGCGGGAGGATGTCGAGCACGTACATGCCCCCGGCGCAACCGTGACACCAGTCGGAGGCGTTGATCGCGGTCGCCGTCGTCTGGGCGGGAGCGCATTCGGCCAGACCGGCGAGGATCGCGCCGTATCCGTGGGTCGTCGCTCCGAGCCGAAGCGTCTCGATCGTGGCCTGAAGGCCCGCCTCGAGCGAGGGGTAGTTCTTCACCCCGACAGCGTTGAAGTCGGTCGCCCCGGGGAAGTCGTGCGTGCTCGCGAGCGGGTTGTACGCCGCAGCGGTGCCCTCGGCGACCTCCCAGGCCACGATCACCGCGAGGTTGTCCCGGCACGTCGGCGCCTCGAGGTGCCCGAGGAGCAGGTGCGCCCAGTGCCCGAAGGTCGTGCCGGCGCCGATCAGCCCGGGATCGGCCGGCAGGGAGAGCAGGCGTACGAGCCGCGCCGCCTTCCGCCGGGCCGTCGAGAGCTCTTCGAGTTGCTGCTGCTGATCGAGCAGCCCCGACAGGAGCGCGGCCTGAACGGACAGGAGCGCGGTCGCCTGCTTCGCTTGCCGGGCGGAGAGCGAGCTCAGGTGGTGCTGCGTCATCCGCAGACGCGCGGACTCGTGCGCCACGTCGTTCGCGAGCGCTTCGTCGGCCGCCTGCACCTTGTCCAGGTACACGATCCGCTGGAGGAGGCTCGTGAAGGAGCTCGATCCGAGGAGGGCCTCGATCGGTGCGAACGGGCCGACCTCGTATGCGGTCCGAACGATGCGGCCGAGCCGCGCCCGGAGCGCCTCGTACCGGACCTGCGCTGCCGAGAGCCTCCGCCGGGTGGTGAGGAGCTGAGAGGCGGTCGCGGCCTGGGCCGCCTGCACGTCGGCCAGCCGGGTCGCGATGGCCTCGATCTTGCGATGTTGCCTCTGGATCGCGACTTGCTGCCGACGGATCTCCTGCTCGAGCCGGGTCAGGCGCCGGCGTGCGGACTCGAGCCGACTCGCGTCGGCCGGCGGAGCGATGAGGATCCCGGCGAGAACCGCTCCGACGACGACGAGGAAGGCACCCCTTCCCCGGAGGTGACGGACCGTGGATCGTGCGTTCATCGGGGACATCGCGCGCTACCAGCCCCAGCGGAACCGTCGTCCCGGCGTTTGGCTCTGCGGCTCGGCGACCTTCCGCCGATCCTCAGACGGCGGGAGCGCCGAGGAATCGGATGGCGGGAGCGTCGAGGAATCGACCCCGGCGACATCCGCGAGCTCATCGCGTTCGACCGCTGGTTCGATCTCCTGCCCTTGCGCTGCCCGACCCGCGTCGGGAGTGTCCGTCGTTCGCGCAGCCTCAAGGGTCCGAGCGGGTTCGGGCGCGACCGTGGGGCCATCCTGCACGAGAGCCGGTTCGGCCGCGGCGGTGCGGGTCTCCCCGGCCGGTCGGTCGATCCGTTCGAGCGCCGCCCGGGCAGCTGCGACCTCTCCGGCGGCGCCCCTGCGCTCGAACGCGCGTAGCGCGCGCCGAACAAAGGGAAGGGCCTCGTTGGGGCGCCCCGCGGTCCGCAGCACGTCGGCGAGATCCAGAAGCGCTCGAGCTCGCAGTCCGACGAGATCGGTCTGGTCGGCCAGCTTGACCGCCCGGCGGGCGAGGGCGTTCGCCTCCTGATGCCGGCCCGAGAGCGCGAGCGCTCGCGCCCTGGCCGTCTCCCACTCGACCCGAACCGGGACGTCGTCCCCGGCGGTCGGCTCCGTATCCTCCACCAGCTCGAGAGCTTCCGCCTCTCGTTCTGCCTCGAGGAGGACGTGGGCGAGCGAGGCCGCGGACCGCAGCCGCGTGACGCGATCCCCCACCGAGGCCGCGAGCTCGATCGCTCGGCGCAGCGCCGTCTGGGCTTCCCCGCTCCGCCCCGCCAGTCGCTCGATCCGGCCGAGCGCGAGCAGGCATGCCGCCTGCGCCGACTCCATGCCGAGCCCCTCGAGTGCCTCGGCCGCCCGGGCGGCCGTGTTCCTCCCGTCGTCGAGTCGACCCTGGCGGGCGACCAGCTCCGCCAGCACGCCGGCCACCTCCTGCTCGGCGGGTCGCTCGCCCCGGACCCGCTCCAGGATCTCCTCGCACCGTCGAGCGCTCTCGGCGACCGGTCCACGCCCGTCGGCGATGTCGAACGCCAGGTCTCGCAGCGCCCGGATCTCCTCCTCCCGTCGTCCGGCGGCCGCAGCGTGTTCCGCGGCCCTCGCGGCCGCGTCGGCGGCCGCGGCCCAGTGTCCATGACGCCGGCACACGGCGGCGCGTACGGACCAGGCCCAAGCCAGCCCGAGGTCGTCGCCGAGCTCGGCGCATTCCTCGATCGTCTCGTCGGCCACTTCTCGGACCCGTTCGAGCGCATCGGGGTCGGGGGCGTCGAGTCGGAGGGCGGTGCGGAGGAGCCTGGCTCGACGCTCGAGCGCGCGCTCACCGCCGGTGAGTGCGATCCGGCTCGCGTGTGCCAAGAGCCCGTCCGCTGCGTGAATCTCGCCGAGCGCCGCGTGCCCTCGCCCCGCGTCCAGAAGCAGGGCCGCGAGCCGCGCATCCTCCGACGGCTGCAGGGCGGCGGCACGAAGCCTGAGCGCCAGTGCCCCGCGGAGGTCGCCGAGCGCCTCGGCGCTCTCGGCCGCCGCAGACAGGAGCGCGATGGCTCTCGGCTTCATCTCCATGTCGGAGGACCCGGCCGCTTCGAGATGCCAACCGACGACCTCCGGCGAGCGCTCATGGGCGGGCAGGTCCGAGGCCTCCAGCCATCGGGCGCATCGACGGTGGATCTGTGCCCGAAGCTCCGCGGGGACCGTGGCGAGCGCCGCCATCCGCACGAGCGGGTGCACGAACGCGAGCGTTCCTCCGTCCTCCTCGCGAAGCAGCCGGAGCCCAAGCAGCGTCGCGGTCATGTCGGGCAGCTCGCTCGCAGAGCGCTCGGCCAGGACGTCCGCCAGGCAGGTGGCGTCGACGCGATCGCCCAGGACGGCGGCCGCCCCGATCAAGGCCCGTTCGGAGGCGCCGAGATCGCGGAGCCTGAGCTCGAGGAGGGCCTGGAAGCTCTCCGGGACCGGAAATGCGCCCGGATCCGTCCCCGGCACCCACCGGCCGAGGTGGAGCCGGAGGAACCCCTGGCTCACGAGCAACGCCGCGTACTGTTCCGCGATGAGCGGATTGCCCGCGCAGGGGGCCACGAGGGCGTCGCGGAGCTCGCTCGAGAGGGCCCGGTCCCCGAGCGCCCCGCCGACGAGCGCGCCGAGCGCGGGGTCGGGGAGCGGTTCCAGCCGAACGACCCGGCCGGAGCCGGCGCCTGCCTCCTGCGTCCGGCCGACGACGATCACCAGCACCGGCGCCGAGCGGATCCGAGCGACCACGTCCTCGAGCAGGAGTCCGAAGGCCGGCCCCGCTCGCTCGCCGTCGTCGATCGCGACGACGAGGGGCCGGTGCCTCGCGGCGCCCTCGAGCAGGCGGCGGAGTGCCCAACCGGTCTCCGCGGCCACGCCCCGACCCGGAAGGCCGAGCGCCGGCAGCAGCCGCTCCGCGATCCGGGCCGCGTCGGGGTCGTCGTGCACGAGCGCCTCGATCCGAGCACGCGCGCGCTGCGGGTCCTCTCCGCCCTCGAGCCCGATCGCTCCGGCGACGAGCTCGGCGAGCGGCCATGTGATACCCCCCTCCGCTTCCGGCCGGCAGCGAACGACGACGGTATGCGCCGCGTGCTCGCGCTCGAGCTCACCGAGCAGCTCCTCGACGAGACGCGTCTTGCCAACACCAGCCTCCCCGCTCAGGTGAAGGATCGATCCGCTCTGCGCGGCGACCGTCTGCTCGAAGACCTCCCGGAGCAGGGCCATCTCCGGGTCGCGCCCGGAGAGCGGTGGGACGGCCAAGCCGAGCCGCCTTGGGCCCGGGGTGACGGACAGGAGCCGCAGCGGTCCGACCGAGACGTCGCCGTCCGCCGGAGCCCGCGGATCCACCGGCCGGAGCTCGGCCGCGTCGCCGACCGACCGGTACACGCTCTCGCTTACGATGACCTCGCCTGGCCCGGCCATGCGCTGCAGACGTACGGCGAGATCCAGCACTCGCTGCGACCACAGTCGCTCGGCCTCCGGTCCCTCGCCGCCCACCTCGGAGGCGCCCACGCCGATCCTCACGACGCTCGCACTCTGCTGCGCGCCGGCGTCGTCGTAGCCGGCGAGCCGTTCGGTTGACCACGCGGAACGGATCTCTGCCGCGGCGCGGAGCGCACGGAGCGGACCGTCGCTCCCGCTCGGCTCAGGTCCGAACACGGCGCCGACCGTGTCCGGGTCGGTTGGGAGCTCCCGCGGCACCCCGCCGTATCGCTCGAGGATCTCGCGGACGCGCATCCGGTCCTCGGGGTCGAGCTCCTGCTCGGACGGGGACTCACGACCGTCGGTCTGGCCTGGGGAGAGCTCGCACACGACGGCGGTCACGATGCTCGAGGTTCCGGGCGGGCCGTCGCTCGGCCGGTCGGGGTCGAGCTCCGGCCCGTTCAGGCGCTCGCCGCAGAGCTGGCAGAATCGGGCCTGGGGTCCGTTCTCGCCGCCGCACCATGGACACCGGCCGCCGGCCTCGCCGCCTGGCGGACGGCCGCCCCGCGCGGCCTGGAACTCCACGACCTCACGCCCCCTCTGCGGCGGCGCGAGCGAGCGCGCCTCCGAGCGCGAGCGTGAAGTCGTGGGGGTTGGTGGCAACCGCCCGCGCGTCCTCCTCGACCACGAGTCCTTGGCGCACGAGCCGGACGAGATCCTGATCGAAGGTCTGCATCCCGTCGAAGCTGCTCTCGGCGATCACCTCGACGAGCCCGGCCGTTGCGTCGGCATCGAGGATCCGCTCGTAGATACGGCCCGTGTTGATGAGGACCTCGACCGCGGGGATGAGCCCGCGGCCGTCCGCGCGCTCGAGCAGGCGCTGGGAGACGATGCCGCGCAGGGCGCCGGCCAGCGAGGTACGCACCTGTTGGTGCTGGGACTGGGGGAAGAGCTCCACGACGCGCGAGACGGTCTCGGTCGCGTCGATCGTGTGCATGGTCGAGAGCACCAGGTGCCCCGTTTGGGCTGCCTGGATGGCGGCGATGGCGGCGTCCGCGTCGCGGATCTCGCCGACGAAGATCACGTCGGGGTCCTGACGAAGCACCTGACGAAGGGCGGCCGCGTACGACTCGGTGTCGGGGCCGATCTCCCGCTGCCAGACGACCGACATGTCGTCGGTGTGCACGACCTCGATCGGGTCTTCGATCGTCACGATGTGAGCCCGGCGGGTCCGATTGATGAACCCGATCATCGCGGCGATCGTCGTGGTCTTGCCGGCCCCCGTCGGGCCGGTCACGAGCACGAGACCTCGGCGGGCCTCCGCCAAGCTCTGAACGATCGGTGGGAGGTTGAGCTCCTCGAACGTCTGACCCTCGGAGGCGACGAGGCGGATGGCGAGCGCGACGGTGCCCCGCTGCCGGAGGACGTTGACGCGGAACCGTCCCACGCCCTCCAGGCTGTAGGCGAAGTCGGCCTCGTTGGTCCGCGTGAACTCGCTCCTTTTGTGCGCGGGCATCAGGGCCTCCGCCGCGTCCTCGGTGTCGTCTGCGTCGAGCTGCGCGAACGCCATCGGCAGCAGCTCCCCGTCGACGCGGATGAACGGGACGTTGCCCGCGGACAGGTGGAGATCGCTCGCGCCGCGTTCGGCCATGGTGCGGAGCAGGTCGGCTACGTCCATCTGCGCTCGGATCCTCGGCTGGTCGCCAGTTCGTTCTTCGGGCGTAGCCCGACCTATCTTGAGCCCGGCCCGGCGGGCGCCCACCCTACCGGGCGCGTCTACAGAACCGCGGCCTCCACGACGAGGTCGCCCTCGGCGAAACGCGAGGGGCGGAGCGGATGCAGGTCGAACGTCGTGCACCGCCCCTGGGTGAGGAGCTCGGCGATCGCGCGCCCGGCGGCCGGCGAGTGCATCAGGCCATGGCCTCCGAACCCCACGCACTGGAGGAATCTCGGGACCTCCGCGCACGCGCCCACGATCGCGTGGTGGTCGGGCGTCTCGGGGTACAGGCCCGCCCAGCAGCGGCCCGGGTCGACCGGGACCCGGGACAGAAACGGGAACCGGTTCCCGATCCGGGCGGCGACAGCCTCGAGGAACGTCGGGTCGAGGGTCGTCTCGGTGGACGGCGGGTCGTTCGGGTCGGAGTAGGCGATCACGTACCCACCGCTCGGCTCGCGTCGAACGAGGACGCCCGTGTCGAGATCGACGCACATCGGGATCGGCGTCGGGTCGCCGGCAGGATCGTGAGCGAACGCAAGGTTTCGTCGGTACGGCGTCACCGGCGCGTCGACGCCGAGCATCGCCGCCACCTCTCGGGCGTCGGCCCCGGCCGCGTTCACGACCCATCCGGCCCTCAGGCGTCCGCCCTCGTGCTCCACGTCGAAAAGATCGTCCGGGCCGAGCGCGATGGCCCGCACCGCCGCTCCCGTGAGGATCCGGGCTCCCGCCTCGATCGCCTCCTGCCGCATGGCCTGCACCAGGCCGTGGGGGTCGAGGATTCCGTCCCGCGCATGGAACGCGCCGGCCCGGATGCCCTCGGCCCGCAGGAACGGCGCCCGATCCGTGACCTGGGACGGGGAGAGCCACTCGGTCGGCACGCCGAGCGAGCGCTGAAGCTCGACCGCCGCCCGGAGGGACCGCTCGCCCTGCTCGGTCCCCGTGACGAGCAGGTAGCCGACCTGGCGAAGCGACAGGAGCCCGGTTCGTCGCTCGAGCCGCTCCAGCTCGTCGATGGACCACCGGGAGAACTCGATGTTCGGCCGGGTCGTGAACTGGGCGCGGAACCCCCCGTTCGCGCGCGAAGAGGAGCCGATCCCCACCGCCTGCTCGCGTTCCAGGACCACGACGCGCTCGACTCCCGCCAGGCAGAGCGCGCGGGCGACCGACAGCCCGATCACGCCCCCGCCCACCACCGCGACGTCGACGATCTGGCTCACGCAGACATTGTCCCGCGGCCGAGGCTCGGACCCGTCGGTCGCACGAGCCGGGTCGAGATGCCTGCGGGGCACGGGACCTTCGTCGCTCGGCCAGGGGCGCCTGACGGGGGAGCATCAGATGTCCATCGCAGACGCCTCGAGGAGGACCGCCCATGGATGAGACTCCAGAACGTCGCATCGTCCTTCCCGCCGTCGCGGACCCGGCGCCGCTCGGGCTCGCGGCGTTCGCCCTCACGACCTTCCTGCTCTCTGCCAAGAACGCGGGCTGGACCGACGGCGGCAACGCGTGGCTGGGTTTCGCGTTCGCCTACGGCGGCCTCGCACAGCTGCTGGCCGGAATGTGGGAATTCCGCAACCGGAACGTGTTCGGCGCGACGGCCTTCTCCACGTACGGAGCCTTCTGGATCGGTCTGGGCCTGTATGTCCTGCTCGCGGAGGCGGAAAGCCCCAACCCCGCGAACGATCTCGGGTTCATCCTGCTGGCGTTCGCGATCTTCAACACGTACATGCTGCTGTGGAGCGCGCGCACGACGCTCGCCACCTTCCTCGTGTTCCTCACGCTCGAGGCGACCGAGGTGGTCCTGTTCGTGGGCTTCTTCATGGACGCCGAGACCATCGTGAAGGTCGGCGGAGTGGTGGGAGTCGTGACGGCCGCCGTCGCTTGGTACACGTCGGCGGCCGGCGTCGTGAACGGCATGGCCGGCCGCCAGGTGCTCAAGGTCGGCGGACCGCTCTGGCGGGAGCCCTCGTTGCGCACCGGCGAGTACCCGGGCACGTACGCGTCTGCGAGGGCGTCCGCACGACGGTGACGGGCTCGTGTCCGGAACCGCCGTACGGCTCGGACCGGGTAAGGGCCACGACGAGCGAGCCGGTGGTCCGCGAAGGCCGCTCCCGCGTCGTCGACCGCGACGCGAACGCCGAGACCGCGCAGTCGCTCGAGGGCCACGCGCGCGTCGGCGCCGGTCTCTCGCCCGTCGGGCGCCGCTCCTTTGGTAGGGTCGAGGTCGTGCATGGCCCGCCCGAGTCCCGTGCCCACCGCTGTGCCGACGCCGAATGCCAACACCCCGAACGCGAGTCCACCAGGCACGACCACGCGGACCTCGAACGCTCTCCGCTGTTCTCTCGCCGGCGCTTCCTCCGGACCTCAAGCCTCGCGCTCGCCGGCGCGACCTTGTACGCGTGCACCGGTGGCGGGCGAAAGGTGCCGTTCGCGCGGACCCCGACGCAGGCGGTGGAGGCTACGGACACGCGGTGGCCGATCAAGCGCGTGATCTACCTCATGCCGGAGAATCGGAGCTTTGACAACCTGTTCGGCAAGTTCCCCGGCGCGAACGGAGCGACCACCGGCATCAAGTTCGGCGAGGAGGTTCCGCTGACGCGGTGTCCGTCGTGGCTCCCCGGAGATCTGCCCCACGATCGGGCGGCGTTCCTGAACAGCGTCGACAAAGGGGCCTACGACGGGTTCGCCACCGGTCAGTTCGGTGACCCGTGGGCCTACACGACCTACGAGCCGGAGGACGTGCCGGTCTACTGGGAGCTCGCGCGCGACTATGTCCTGTGCGACCAGTTCTTCTGTTCGGTCGGCGGCCCCTCGTACCCCAACCATCTGTTCTTCGTGGCCGGGCAATCCGGTGGGGTCATCGACAACCCAGAGAACATCGAGGTGCGGTGGGCGCCGGGGAAGCGGTACCCGTTCAAGAGTTGGGGCTGCGACGCCGTCGGAGACGACGTGTTCGTCTTCGTGAAGGACGAGCAGGGCAATCTGACCAAGCACGACACCTGCTTCGACTTCGAGACCGTTCCGCAGCAGCTCGAACGCATCGGCGTGAGCTGGGCCTACTACTCGGCCACCCCGTACCAGGCCGGATACTTCTGGAACGCGCTGAACGCGATCTCCGGCGTGTTCCACACGGATCTGTGGCGCCCGGAGCACATTCGTCCGGTGGACCGCATCGTCCGGGACATCCGCGAAGGGAGGCTTCCGGCGGTGACCTGGATCACGCCGAGGTTCGAGCTGTCGGGTCACCCGCCCGAGAGCACGTGCTTCGCGCAGAACTGGGTCGGGGGCATCGTGAACGCCGTGATGGAGAGCGACGCGTGGAAGCACACAGCGATCTTCATCTCATGGGACATGTGGGGCGGGCTCTACGATCACGTGCCGCCGCCGGTGGTGGACCAGGTGGGGTTCGGCTTCCGGGTACCCACGATCGTGATCTCTCCGTACGCGAAGAAGGGCTACGTCGACGACGCCGAGGCCGACCTGTGCGCGCCCCTGAAGTTCATCGAGGACAACTGGGGTCTGCCGTATCTCACCGATCGGATCGCCAGGAGCCACAACTTCGAGCACGTCTTCGAGTTCGATCGGGGACCGCGGACCGATGCCCGCCCCGCCCCCGTGATCCGAAGCTGCTACGGGACGCCGTGGGCCTATCCCGGCGACGACTATCCCGGGTGGCCGCGGGGCACCCAACCGGACGAGACCCAGTTCGTTCACCCGAGCAGGTAGATCCGGCACCACACGATCAGGCCTGCTGCCGGGCGAGATCGTCGCTGCGACCTTCGACTCCCGGCTGGGGGACATGTCGCCGCTTGCTGCACGTGGCGCCGGTGCCCTGACGGGGCCGGGGTCGCGGCTCAGCGGGGAGTCAGCAGGGGAGAAAGACGCGGAACGAGGCCCCGCCGCCGGGACGGTCCTCCACCCAGGCCCGGCCGCCGTGCAGGCGGGCGAACTCCGCGACCAGGGACAGGCCGATTCCGGACCCCGGCGAAGGGTCCTCTGGGTCGCCGCGCCGGAAGGGCTCGAAGACCTCCTCCCGCATGCTTGCGGGGACCCCGGGGCCGTCGTCCTCCACGACCAGGAGCAGGCCGTCCTGCGACCGTGAGGTCCGTACCCAGATCCGGCTGCCTCTGGGCGTGTGCTTCACGGCGTTGAGCAGGAGGTTCTCCAGGATGCGCTCGACCTTGGGGCCGTCCACGTCCAGGATCAGGGGCTCCGTCTCCACCGCCACGCTCCGGGCAGGAACGATGCCCGCCTCGGCGACCGCGCTTTGCACGAGGGCCGCCACGTCGGTCGGGGAGCGGTCGACCTTGACCACGCCCCGCGCCAGACGTTCGACGTCGAGGAGGTCGGTAAGGAGGCGATTGAGCTTGCGGGCGTTCGTCGCCAGGCGGGCCAGGAGGTCCAAGCGCTCCGCCCGTGGGATCTCGACGTCGTCGCGCTCGAGCGTCATCGCCGCTCCGAGCACGACCGTGAGGGGCGTGCGCAGATCGTGCGAGACCGCCCGGAGGAAGGCGTTCTTCATCTCGTCGAGGGCGCGCAGGCCGGCGGCGGCCTCGCGCTCGGCCTCGAGGGCGCGCTCGATCTCCGCCGTGCGGCGGGCGTTCTCGATCGCCACCGCGGTGTGCGAGGCGACGGTCTCGAGCATCCGCCGATCCTCCTCGTCGAACTGATCGATCCCGAGCTTGGAGATGACGATCGTCCCCACCAGCCGGTCGCCGAAGACCAGCGGTGCCGCCAGGATCGACTCGTCGACGTCCTCCGTACCGGGGATGGTGGTCGCGTAGGGGTCCTCGTTCGCATTCGGCGTGTAGTACGAGGCGCGTGTCGCGGCCACGTGTCCCGTAAGCCCTTGCCCGACCTTGATGAGGAGCGCGTCGTAGGTCTCGCCCTGGTACTCGGAGAGCTGCCCGCGGAACGCGATCGGCACCAGCGTCTCGCCGTCGGGATCCAGCAGGTGGACGCGGCAATTGTGGTAGTCGATCAGCGTGCGAAGCTCGCCGACCACGGCTTCGGCGATGTCTCGGACGTCCGGCGACTGGTTGAGTCTCGCGGCGAGGCGGTGCAGCATCTGGAGCTGCGCATGAGGACGCTCGGCGGCCGGTTGCACGTGCGAGGCCTGTTTCCGAGGCTCGATGTGTTCGCTCTGTTCGACGGGCGTGCGTACCATCCGTATCCTCGCGGGTCACCACCGAAGGTATCGGCCGCGGGAGCTCGATGCTTAGCGCGGGGCCGGTCGACCGTTTCCCGTCGGCGCGACGGTCGGGCAGTCTGGATCCCTACGGACGACCGAATGTTGCTCACGCGCTCCCTTCCAGAGGGTGCTCTTTTCGCGCGGCGGGTTGACGTGGAGGGTCCCCACCATATATAACCAAGCCCTTATATAACCGAGAGGTTTTTCAGAAACGATGGGTACCACCGCGCTCGACCGCACGCTGGCCGCGCTCGCCGATCCCACGCGCCGTGCGATCCTCGAGCGCCTGGCCGCAGGCGAGGCCACCGTGCAGGAGCTCGCCAAGACCTTCCCGGTGAGCCAGCCTGCCATCTCCAAACATCTGAAAGTGCTCGAACGGGCCGGCCTCGTCGTCCGCCGGCGACGTGCCCAGTGGCGTCCGGTTGGGCTCCGCGCCGAGCCCCTGCGGGAGGTCTCCGAGTGGCTCGATGGCTACCGCCGGCTGTGGGAGGGGCGTCTGGACCGTCTTGAAGCCTTACTCCGCGAGACGCAGGCCTCCGAACCGTCCGTCCCCAGGGGAGAGGAGTAGGCATGGATGAGATCGACACGCTGGTCCGGGAGATCACAATCACCCGCATGTTCGAGGCGTCGCGGGACGAGGTCTGGAAGGCCTGGACGGATCACGAGCAGCTGAAGCGGTGGTTCATGCCGCACGGGTTCACGGTTCCCGAGTGCACGGTGGATCTTCGTCCCGGGGGCGCCCTCCGCATGGTGATCCTGGCACCCGACGGTAGCGAGTCCACGAGCGAGGGCGAGTTCATCGAGGTGGATCCGCCGACGCGGTGCGTGTTCACCGAGACCGCGTTCGGCGGCGCCCTGGCCGTTCGCAACGCCGTGACCTTCGAGGACCGGGGCGGCGCGACGGAGCTCACGCTCCACGTCGAGGTCACGAAGGCCTCCACCGAGCTCCGAGGTCCACTCGCCGGTATGGAGGAGGGGTGGCTTCAGAGCTTCGAGAAGCTCGATGCTGTGCTCACCGGCTCGGAGATCGACCGTACCTCGCGCTCGGTCGTCGCGACCCGCGTGATCGATGCCACGCGCGAGCGCGTGTGGAAGGCCTACACCGACCCGGAGGAGCTCTCCAGGTGGTGGCCGTGGCCGGGGGCGACCCTCGAGGTCCATGAGATCGACGTCCGGCCCGGGGGGGTGTGGCGGAGTTCGCTCCACGGACCACACGGCAGCCACGAGCAGACGATCACCTACCTCGCCGTCGTCGAACCGCAGATGCTCGCCTACCTCTACGGCGACCCGAGCGAGCCCGGTCACGCGTTCACGATGGTCGAGCTCGCGGAGGAGGGCGGCAAGACCAACGTGACGGTGACGATCAACTTCTCCTCGGAGCAGGAGCGGGGCAGGATGGTCGAGCAGGGGGCGCAGTCGGGGCTGGAGGGGGCGCTCGAGCGGCTGGCGGCCCACCTTGCGGGATGATCGGGGCGAGAGCGACCGAGGTCACCAAAGCCGGCTCGTGGAGCTCGCGGAGGCCCGCCGGGTGAGCGGGAGAGCCGCGGAGCTCTCGCGAGCAAACACCTGATGGAGGGGGCAGAGAGGGATGATGAAGAGAAGAGCCACACAGAAGCCTGCCACCGCGAGCGGCGGGAGCACTGAGGGGTTCACGGCCGAGGAACGGGCCCTCATAAGGGAGCGTGCGCGGGAGCTGAAGGCGGAAGCCCGTGCGAACAGGGACCGGGAGGCAGGCGAGCGCGACGTGCTGGCCAAGATCGCCGAGATGCCGGAGCCGGACCGGTCCATGGCCGAGCGGCTTCACGCGCTCGTCAAGGCGAACGCGCCCTCCCTGTGGCCGAGGACCTGGTACGGGATGCCCGCCTACGCCAAGGACGGCAAGGTCGTCTGCTTCTTCAAGCCGGCGTCGAAGTTCGGCTCGAGGTACGCGACCTTCGGCTTCGAGGAAGCGGCGAACCTGGACGATGGGTCCATGTGGCCGACGTCGTTCGCGCTGACCGAGCTCACCGCCGCCGACGAGAAGCGGATCGCCGCGCTCGTGAAGAAGGCGGTGAGCTGATTCCCCGTCTGGCTTGATGGTGTCGCTGAACGTCCCACGACGGCCAGACGCTCGCGACGCTGCTCGCAAGGAGGCTTCGAGAGGAGCAGGTTCGTGCTGATCCACGGCCGGCGTACGCAGGACCCAGACGGGCTTCACCCATACGACATGCAGACGGGAGCAGACCGCCGCCTCACGGTATGCACCGAGCACCCATTGCGGGTTCGATTTCGAGCCATCCTGGGCTCCGGAGGTCCACCGGATCCGCTTCGCCCGGCAGGACCACGGTGGTGAGTCCGTCCAGATTCTTCTTGGTCAACACGGATGGCGCGGGCCCGAACAGCTCACGCAAGGTCCCGCATGGAACGCCGAACCGGGGCGATGACCTCCGGTGACTTCGATGGCGACGGCACGATCGACGAGGCCAGCTCGTGGCCCTGGTTCTCGCCGACGTCTCATGCAATCGGAACGGAGATGTGTATCAGCAGATGGAAGCGCAACAGACCGATCCCGGGAACGGCTTCGTGCCGTCCGATTGCCGTATCACGTTGTGAGGATGTGGCGCGGCGCACGATCCCTCCTTGGTGGGGCCCTGGCTCTGGCGACCCTGATGACCGGCTGCACGTCCTCGGAGCCGCCACCCTTCCACCCGATCCCTTTCGGGGGCCGAGGCGTGGACGAGATCGAGCTGTCCCATCCGGCTGTGACCGTTGACATCACCAAGCGGTTCGTGTGGGTGCTCGAGAGCGCGGTCAACGAGCGCTGGTTCCTCGAAAGGGTCGACCCTGACTCACTCGAAGTGGTAGGTCGACCGATCCGCGCAGGATCACCTCTGGTCTCCGACATGGCGATCGGTGGTGGAAGCGCGTGGCTGTCCATGCCGACGCTCACCGCGCCGAGCTGGGACACGGAGCCGGGCATCATCCGCCGCATCGATCTCGATACAGGGAGGGTCACGGCACAGATCCAGGTGGGCCATCACCCAGGCGGGATCGTGTGGTGTGACGGATCGGTCTGGGTGTCGAACACGGTCGACCGCTCCGTGATGAGGATCGATCCCGCCGCGAACCGGGTCGTCGCCACGATCGGAGTGGGGGACGGGCCGGACGAGCTCGTGTGCGGGTTCGACAGTGTGTGGGTGTCGAACGAGTTCCAGCGCCCCGTCCTGATGCGGATCGATCCCACGAGGGACCGGGTCGTCGCGAGGTTCCCGGATTTCATCCGCCCCGTCGTGGGCGACGAGGTGCTGTGGACCATCGGTCCGGGCGGGCCCGAGGGCGCGGTGGTCCCGATCGACCCAAGGACGAACGATGTCGGAGACCCCATCGCCCCGCTCGATATCGGTCCCGGCTACGTCGCCGCCGGCCAGGGAACCATGTGGCTCGGCAAGTGGTACGACGAGCCCAGCCCGCCACCCTGCCCGCCCGATGCGGACTGCCCGTTCTTCGGAACGTTCGAGTTCTTCCGGATGAACCCCACAACCGGTGAGACGTTCGGAGATCGGATCGTGACGAACGGTCCCACGACCGCCGTGGTCGGAGACGGTGCCTTCTGGGCGCCCCTTCAGGGGATGAAGCTGCTGCTGCACAGAGCGCTCGACGAACGGCACGGGCCCGCGAACACGATCGACCTCACGGACGGCTCCTTCGCGGCGCTTTCGGTCTCTGGGTGCTCGAAGATGATCGTGCCTCGCGCCGGGTTTGCGGAGGGCGTGCAGGGGAGGGGCAGCGAGGCCGCCCCTCCCCTCAGCGCTCGTCAGGTCTGAACCGCGTACTTCTCCGCGCCGGTGAACTCGATCGAGGTCACGGCCTCGTCCCCGACGACCCAGCCGTCGTGGCCGGGCTGGATCTCGTAGGCGTCCCCGGGGCCGAGCTCGATCTCGTTGCCATCGTCGGTCAGAACGTGCAGCCGTCCCGACAGGATGTAGCCGACGTGATGGGCCTGGCACGAGTCGGTCTTCGCGATCGGCTTGACGTTCTCGGACCAGCGCCAGCCCGGCTCGAAGGTGTACCGGCCGATGGTGGCTCCCGCGATCTTCACCACCTGGACCTGCCCGCGGTCGAACGTACGGGTCTCGTCCGGGCTGTCCAAGCCCCTCTGCGTCACGGTCATGGTGACCCCCTCCCTCTCGGCCCCGAGTGTACTCGGTATCGGTCGAGATCAGGGTCCGGGATCTCGGGTGCATCCGGCGAGGATGTCCCAATCGCCGTAGAACTTCAGGCGGTCCACCCGACGACTCCTATGCGACCTTCTGCTTTCCTTCTATCACCTCCTGGTGACGCTCGAGCGCACGCTTGAGCACGTGCAGG
>Ga0070741_10008136_pt1 | contig 21221 bp, 19 predicted proteins | sample Coa_R1_4_FD_66440 | JGI IMG/M metagenome (GOLD analysis project Ga0070741, IMG submission 66440) | Surface soil microbial communities from Centralia Pennsylvania, which are recovering from an underground coalmine fire - Coalmine... | ecosystem: Environmental > Terrestrial > Soil > Unclassified ...
AACAAGGCCTGGGCCCTGGGCAGCGAGCGCTTCCGGGCCAGGATCGAGGCGCTCTCGGGCAGGCGCGCCAGCCCGCTGTCTCGTGGGCGGCCACCAAGGGCAGCGGATTAAATCGAGTCTGAGTGCCACGGCAACCGGCGTTATTGCATACTAGGCTGCCGATGATTGCCGCAAGCCGCCGATGACGCCGCCCCGCGACGCGCCCGCTTCCGATCCGGTGCTCGAACAGGAGCTGCTCGCCGCCGTCGCCGCCAGCCGCGATGAGCTGGTGTCGCTCGCTTCGACGCTGGTGCGCTTCCCGAGCCTGCTCGGCGAGGAAGGCCCGGCCCAGGATTTCATGGACGGGCTGTTCCGCGGCATGGGCCTCGCGGTCGATCGCTTTGAGATCGACGACCGGGCGCTCGCCGCCCTGCCCGGCTATTCGCCCGCCGTGGGAAATTGGCGCCGCCACGACAACGTCGTCGCCACCCATACCCCGCGCGAGGCGAAGGGCAAGTCCCTCATCCTCAACGGCCACATCGACGTGGTGCCGGTGGGCGCGGCGGAGCTGTGGACGCGGCCGCCGTTCGAGCCGGCGGTACAGGGCGACAAGCTGTACGGCCGCGGCGCCGGGGACATGAAAGCGGGTATCGCGGCGTACGTCGTCGCGTTCGACGCGCTCGCCAAACTCGGACTCCAGCCGGCGGCGCGCGTGCACCTGCAGTCGGTGGTGGAAGAAGAATGCACCGGCAACGGCGCGCTCGCCTGCCTGCATCGCGGCTACCGCGCGCAGGCGGCGATCATTCCCGAACCGTTCGGGGAAAGCGTGCTGCAGGCGCAGGTCGGCGTCATGTGGCTGCAGGTCGAAGTCCTCGGCAGGCCGGCGCACGTGCTGCACGCCGCCCAGGGCATCAACGCGATCGAAGCGGCCTTCGTGCTGTGGGAAGGGCTGAAACCGCTCGCCGACGAATGGAACCGTCCCGAGAACCGGCACCCTGCTTTCGCGCACCTCGAGGCGCCGATCAAGTTCAATCTCGGCATCATCGAAGGCGGCGAGTGGGCCTCTTCGGTGCCAACCCGCTGCGTGATGCACCTGCGTTGCGGCTTCTATCCCGGCGTGCGCGCGGCGCAGGCGCGCGCCGCGATCGAGGCACAGCTCGAGAAAAGGGCGCGCGACGAGGCGCGGCTCGCCGGCGTCGAGTGGCATGTGCGCTACCGCGGCTTCCAAGCCGAAGGCTGCGCGATCGATCGCGCAGCGCCGCTGCTCGCGCTGCTCGCCGACAGCCACGAGCGCGTCGCCGGCGCCCGCCCCGAATGGTTCGCCAGCGCAGCGACCACCGACATGCGGGCGTTCAATCTCTACGGCGACACGCCCGCCACGTGCTACGGGCCGGAGGCGGGCAGCATCCACGGCATCGACGAGTGGGTGTCCATCGACAGCATGCAGCGGGTCGCTGCGGTGCTGGCGCTCGCTATTGCGCGCTGGTGCGGCGTGGAGCGACGGAGCCGGCGATGAGAGCCGTCCGTACGCTGTGCGCCTGCCTCGTCGCGCTGTTGCTCGCCGCCTGCGCGAGCGCGCCTCCCGCACCGTCCTCGCCGCGCGCGAAGCGGCTGGGCAGCGAAGCCGCGGAGTACGCGCTGGACATGGTCGGCCATCCCTACAAGTTCGGCGGCCACACGCCCGCGGGCTTCGACTGCAGCGGGCTGGTGCACTACAGCTACAAGCGCGCCGGTCTGGTGGTGCCGCGCGACACCCAGGCGCAGCGCAACATGAGCTACGAGATCAGAGCGTCGGAACTGCAACCCGGCGACCTGCTGTTCTTCAACGAGGAAGGCAGGAAGGCCTCGCACGTCGGTATCTATCTCGGGGAGGGGCGCTTCGTGCATGCGCCCTCCACCGGCGGCCGGGTGCGCGTGGACAACCTGCGCCAGGATTACTGGCGCAGGCATTTCGTGTATGCGAGGAGGTTTTAGAGGTGCGCAAGCTCGCCCTGCTGTGCCTGTTGGCCGCTCCCGCGGCCGCACCCGCCGCCGGACCCGATCACGTCGACCTGACCTGGATGTCGATCACGAACCTGTACATCGAGGCGGGTCCCGTGAAGGCGGTGTTCGACGGCTACATCACGCGGCTGCCGGAGGCGGCGTTCCACGGCGGCGGAGGCGGGTACGCCTGGACCACGCGCCCGTTCCGCCCCGACGTGCCGGCGGTCACCCGGGTGCTGGATGCGCTGGGCGGCCCCGGTGCGGTCAACCTGCTGCTCACCGGCCACAGCCACTGGGATCACTCCTTCGACACCGCCACCTGGACGAAGCTGACCGGCGCGCCGATCCTCGGCTCGCGCACCACCTGCTATGAAGTCCGCGCCGAGAACGTGCCCGCCGAGCGCTGCACCCCGGTGTACGGCGGCGAGAAGATCGCGCTCGCCGACGGCATCACGATGCGCGTAGTGCGCTGGAACCACAGCGGCGATCCGAAAGTGAACTGGGAGCAGCACGATCCCGTGGAGCTGCAGGACATTCCGCGCCAGGATCCCGCGACCGGCGGGCTGCGCGCCGGCGTGGCGGAGGACTTTCCCAACGGCGGCGGCAACCGCGCCTATCTGTTCACTTTCGACGGCCCGCAGGGCCGCTACAGCCTGTTCCTGCAGAATTCCGCGAGCCCGGTCGACCTCGACGTGCCGATCGTGATCGACGGCGTCGACTACGGCGCGCCGATCGAAAACCTGAAGCGCGCCTTCCGGGAAGCGGGGCTCGATCGCGTCGATCTCTGGATCGGCACCGGCGGCAGGCCGATCGCCGAGCGCGTGGTGCCGCTCATCCATCCGCGCGCGTACCTGCCGGTCCACTGGGACGGGCTGTGGGAGAAGTTCGAGAATGGCATGCCGTGGGCGTACTCCGACCCGGCGCTGGAAACCTATCTCGCGGAAAACGGCGTCAAGCTGCTCCGCCCGGGCCAGTACATGGACAAGTGGCGGCTGTCGCGCGACGGCGTGACACCCGTGGACAATAGCGAGGTCAAACGCACGCTGGGTTTCGCCGACGTGCAGGCATTTCCCCGCTGACCCCGCGCCCGGCCGCGGCATGCCGGGAGTGCGCCCGCAGCGGTCGGTCCCGCGGGCAAGCCATGGCGTCCCGCCGGACCGCGTGAACCGCGATCCGCGTGCGGGGATCCGGCCGCTGGCGCGCCAACAAAGGAGCAGCTTCCCATGAAAACGCTTGCCGTCGCGCTCGCCCTCGTGTCCGCGACCGCGGGCGCGGAGACGGTGTATCGCTCCGTCGGCCCGGACGGATCGATCACCTATGCCGACGCGCCGACACCGAACGCGGTATCGGTGGAAGCGGTCCCGATCGAGACACTGCCACCGGATGATCGCGAACTCGTGAAAAGCCGCCGGGCCGCCGCGCGCGCGGCCGCCGAAGCCCAGCGCGCCATCGCCGACAGACAGCAGCGACTGCAGGCCGCGACCGACGAGATCGCCGCGGCGGAAAAGGCGCTGCATGACGCGCAACAGGCGCAGCGCGACGGTGCCGAGCCGCTGCCCGGGGAGCGCGAAGGAACGGTCGGTGGATTCAGCCGCTTCCGGGAGGAGTATTTCGAACGACAGCGGCGCCTGCGCCAGGCGGTGGTGGAAGCCGAGGCGCGGCTGCAGCGTGCCTACGAAGCCCGGGACGCCGTCCGGTAGCGGACGGTCGCGGTCTCTGTGCGTCTCCGCGGTCACCTTCTTCCCTCTTAAGTCTCGCTTAAGCCTCGGGTCGCAGCCTTGGCGCAACGGGCGGCGGGCGCCGCCCGGCCAACCAGAAGGAGGTCTGTCATGTCCCCGATCAAGTCCGTTCTCGGCGGCGTGCTGGTCCTCGCGACCGCAGCCGCCCTCCCCGCCTACGCCGCCGGCCAGATGAAGCCGGTAGACGACGCCAAGGAGCTGTCCAAGGCGCATATCTCGATGATCAAGGCGATCAGCCTCGCCCAGAAGGCAACCCACGGCAAAGCCACGCGGGCGCAGTTGTTCGACGAGAAAGGCGCCCTTATCTATACGGTGGAAACCGTGCACGGCAAGCAGGTGATGAACGTGGACGTGCGGGCGACCGATGGCCGCGTGCTCGCCACGCGCAGCGAGCATCCTGCGCCGAACGGCGCCGCGGCCGTGAAGTCCAAGCCAAGCTGACCGCCTCACGCGGTCGGGCCGGCGCGCCCGGCGGCCATCGCCGCCGCGGCGTGTGCGCGCGTCGCACGAGGCGGCGCGGCAAATGATTCAAATTGACATCTATGCGACTACTGCTGGTCGAAGACGATCCGATGATCGGCGAGAGCGTGCGGCTCGGCCTGCGGCAGGACGGGTTCGCCGTCGACTGGGTGCAGGACGGGAAGGCCGCCGAGACGGCGTTGGCCGCGCAGCCCTACGACCTGGCGCTGCTCGACCTCGGGCTGCCGGGCAAGTCCGGCCTCGACCTGCTGGCGGCGATGCGCCGCGCGGGCAACGGTGTGCCGGTGCTCATCCTGACCGCCCGCGACGGCGTGGCCGACCGGGTGCGCGGCCTCGACGGCGGTGCCGACGACTACCTGGTCAAGCCTTTCGACCTGAACGAGCTGGCAGCGCGGGTGCGCGCGCTGCTGCGCCGGCGCGGCGGACGCGCTGAGCCGGTGATCCGCCACGGTGCGCTCACGCTCGATCCGGTATCGCACGAGGCGAGCCGCGCCGGCCGCTCGCAGCGGCTGTCGCAACGCGAGTTCGCGCTGCTGGAGGCCTTGCTCGCGCGGCCCGGCGCCGTGCTCTCGCGCGCCGCGCTCGAGGAACGGCTCTACGGCTGGGGCGAGGAAGTGGAGAGCAACTCGGTCGAAGTGCACATCCACAACCTGCGCCGCAAGCTCGGCGCGGACGTGATCCGCAACGTGCGCGGCGTGGGTTACATGGTGCCGAAGAATCTGCCATGAGTTCCATCCGCCGGCGCCTGCTCGCGTTCCTGCTCGCCGCGCTGCTCGCGGCGAGCGCCGCCGGCGGCGTGTTTACCTACCGCAAGGCGCACGAAGAGGTCGACGCGCTGTTCGACTACCAGCTTCAGCAGATGGCGCAGTCGTTGCGCTACCAGAGCTTTCTCGGCGCGCAGGCGATCGATGACCCCGACACTGATTTCGTGACCCAGGTTTGGGACGCGAACGGCGTGCTGATGTACCTGTCGCGTCCGCGGCTGTCGCTGCCCAGGCTGCAGGCAGAAGGGTTCCAGACGGTGGCCGCGGAAGACGGCCGGTGGCGCGTGTACACGCTGGCCGACCCGGCGCAGGTCATCCAGGTCGCGCAGCCGATGAGCCTGCGCACCCGCATGGCGGGCGAGATCGCGCTGCGCATCGCGGCACCGTTCCTGGTCGCGGTGCCGCTGCTCGGACTGTTCATCTGGATCGTGGTCGGGCGCGGCATGGCGCCGCTCACCGCCATCGCGCGATCGCTGGTCGCGCGCAACGCCGCGTCACTCGCGCCGCTGCCGGACCGGAACCTGCCGGCGGAAGTGCGGCCGCTGGTTTGCGCGCTGAACGATCTGTTCACGCGCCTGGAGCGGGCGCTGAAGCTGCAGCGCGAATTCCTCGGCGACGCGGCGCACGCGCTGCGCACGCCCCTCACCGCGGTGCAACTGCAGCTCCAGCTCCTGGAGCGCGCGAAAGATGATACGCAACGCGGCGAAGCGCTCGCACGGCTGCAGGGGGGCGTGGAACGTTCCGTGCACCTCGTGCAGCAATTGCTGTCCGTGGCGCGTCTGGAACCCCAGGCGCTGGAGCGCAGATTCGCGCCGGTGCAGATCGAGCCGTTGCTGCGGGAAATCGTTTCGGAGCACGCGGCGCTGGCGCAGGACAGGGGCGTGGACCTGGGCGTGAACCGCAGCGAGCCGCTCGCGGTCCAAGGTGATGAGGCCAGCTTGCGCGAAATGGTCGGCAATCTGGTCGACAACGCGATTCGCTACACCCCGGCCGGCGGCACGGTGAACGTGGGTGTGCGCGCCGACGCGCAGTGCGCGGCGATCGAGGTCGAGGACACCGGGCCCGGCATTCCGCCCGAGGAGCGCGAGCGCGTCTTCGATCGCTTTTACCGCCGCCCGCAAACCGGCGAACCGGGCAGCGGGCTCGGGCTTTCCATCGTGCGCAGGATCGCGGAGCTGCATGGCGCGAGCGTGTCGCTGGAAGGCGGCGCGGACGGCCGCGGCCTCAGGGCGATCGTCCGGCTGCCGCTTCGCGACGAGCACGCAGCGCGCGCCTGAATTCTTCGCGTACTTAAGCCTGTCTTAAGCGTCGATGTCCAGACTTCATTCTCGTCGGGGTCCGTGCGCCCCTCGAGATCGATTGCAAAAAGGAGGAACCATGCAAACTCGTACCCTGAAACGGCTGGCGGTCGCGGCCTTGCTGCCCGCGGCTTTCGCCGGTTATTACCTGTTCGCGCCGCCGGGCTCGGGCGCGAGCCACGCGGCGGTGCAGGAAAGCACCGCCGCCGCGCCGGCGCTGCGCCTGCCCGACTTCACCCAGATCGCCGAGCGCAACGCCGCCACGGTGGTCAACGTCAACGTCGCCCGCAGCGTGCCGGTCGCGAATTCGCCCTTCCCGCTCGACCCGAACGATCCGTTCTACGACTTCTTCCGCCGCTTCGGCGGCGCACCGCGCGGCGGCGACGCGATCCAGCGCGGCGAAGGCTCCGGCTTCATCGTCGGCGCCGATGGCCTGATCCTGACCAACACCCACGTGGTCGACGGCGTAAGCGACATCCGGGTCAAGCTCTACGACAAGCGCGAGTTCAAGGCCAAGCTGGTCGGCGAGGACCGGGCCAGCGACGTGGCGGTGCTGCGTATCGACGCGAGCGGCCTGCCCACCGTGAAGATCGGCGATCCGTCGAAACTCAAGGTCGGCGAATGGGTGGTGGCGATCGGCTCGCCCTTCGGCCTGGAAAACACGGTGACCGCGGGCATCGTCAGCGCCAAGTCGCGCGCGCTGCCCGACGACAACTACGTGCCTTTCATCCAGACCGACGTCGCGGTCAACCCCGGCAACTCCGGCGGGCCGCTGTTCAACATGAACGGCGAAGTGGTCGGCATCAACTCGCAGATCTACAGCCGCAGCGGCGGCTTCATGGGGCTGTCCTTCGCCATCCCGATCGATGTCGCGATGAAGGTCAAGACCCAGCTCGTCGAGCACGGCCACGTCACGCGCGGGCGGCTCGGCGTCACCATCCAGGACGTGAATCAGGACCTGGCCAAGTCCTTCGGCATGGACAAGCCGCAGGGCGCGCTGGTGAGCTCGGTCGAGCCCGGCGGTCCGGCGGACCGCGCCGGCATGAAGTCCGGCGACGTGATCCTCGCCGTCGATGGCCAGCCGGTGACGCAGTTGAACGAGCTGCCGGTGAAGATCGCCGACATGAAGCCCGGCGCGGTGGCGCGCATCGAGGTCTGGCGCGAGGGCGCCCGCAAGACGCTGGAGGTCTCGATCGGGCAGGCGCCCGACCAGAACGAGAACGTCGCCTCGAACGACGTCGAGGGCAACAGCGGCAAGCTCGGCCTCGCGCTGCGCCCGCTCACGCCGGAAGAGCGCAGCCAGCTCGATGTCAAGGGCGGCCTGGTGGTCGAGGACGTCGGCGGCCCGGCGGCGCGCGCCGGCATCCAGCCCGGCGACGTGATCCTCGCCGTCAACGGCACACGGGTCAATTCGGTGACCGAGCTGAAAGCGCTCGTCGGCAAGACCCACGGCAAGACCGTCGCGCTGCTGGTTCAGCGCGAGGATGCGCGGACCTACGTGCCGGTCGAAATCGGCTAAGGACGGATCCCCTTCCCCGTCTGCGGCCGGGCGTGCCGCCCGATGAGGGCGACACGCTTTTTTTTTTCTGCGCCGCCTATTCGAATCCAGGCGGCGCCACGTAGCCGCCAATTACCTCTTGCACTCGGTGCGCGAACTCGATGGTCGTGAGGTCCTCGAATGCCGCGCCGACGATCTGCAGGCCGACCGGCAACCCGCCGCGCGACAGCCCGAGCGGCGCGACGGTCGCCGGCAGGTATGCCATCGTGGCGAGCGCGATCCAGGCAAGCTGTTCCCAGTACCAGCGCGGCTTGCCGTTGACGAGGACGGCGCGCGCCATCAGATCCTCGCCGTGATCGTGCGGGAACGCCGCCACCGGGTTCACCGGCATCAGCAACACGTCGTGGTCGCGGAAGAAACGCTCCATCCGTGCGCGCAGCCGCTCGCGCCGTTCGTGCACGGCCAGCCAGTCGCGATGCGTCGCGACGGCGTAACGCGCGAGCTTTGCGTGCCAGCTGTCCGGCGCGTGCTCGGCACCCGATTCCACGAGGTGCGCCAGCGCCCTCGGCGTGAGATGCGCGGTGGTGACCGGCCACAGCAGCCGCAGATAGTCGTCCAGAATTTTCGCCAGCGGCGGGCCCGGTCGCACGCGTTCCAGTCGCACCCCCGCGCGGCCCAGCGCCTCCACCGCTGCCTCGAGCACCTCCCGCACCGCGTCGTCGAGCGGAAACTCCGCGTCCTCGAACCACACCGCGGCGCGGAAATCGCGCAATCGATTGTGGCGCGGCGGGGCAAGCGCAAATGACGGCGCATGCTCCGCCCCGGCAATCGCGCGCAGCACGCGCGCCAGCTCCTCCGCGCCGCGCGCCAGCGGTCCGATTACCGCCAGATCGGGTGCGGCGATCACGCCCGGCGGCGGTGGGATGTGGCCGCGAAACGGGACCAGTCCGAAACTGGGCTTGTGGCCGTAGACGCCGCAGAAGTGCGCGGGCGTGCGGATCGAGCCGCCGATGTCGCTGCCCAGCTCGAAGTCGGTCAGGCCGCAGGCCACCGCCGCCGCCGCGCCGCCGGACGAGCCGCCCGCGGTGCGCGAAGAATCCCAGGGATTGTTGGTCGCGCCGAACAGGATGTTGTAGCTCTGCAAATCGCCGGCATAGATCGGCACGTTGGTCTTGCCGAACACGGTGCAGCCGGCGTCGATCAGTCTCTGCACCGCCGCCGCGTTGGCGCCGGGCAGGTGCGTCGCCCACTGCGGCGCGCCGCAGGTGGTACGGATGCCTTCGGTTTCGAGCGCGTCCTTGATCGTAACCGCCGCGCCCGCAAGCGGTCCCGGCCGCTCGCCTTGCGCGAGCGCGGCGTCGATGCCGTCGGCGCGCCGGCGGGCCCGTTCGGCGTCGAGCGTGACGACCGCGTTGACGCGCGCGTTCAGGCGCTCGATTCGCTCCAGATAGCGTTCGAGACGGCTGCGCGCGGAGCCGGCGGCGAGCGCAGGCACGGGAGGCACGGACGGCGGGATCGGCGGAAAGCCGCCACTATACCCGGGCGGCCGCGCGTGGCGGTACAGCGCAACGCCGCCGGCGACACGTTACACTCCGGGCTATCGGAGAATCGAACGAAGGAGAATCGAGATGAGGAAGTTCGCGCTTGCTCTGGCCCTGCTGTTTCCACTGGGCGCCGCGGCCGGTTTCGACGAGGGCGTTCAAGCCTACAACAGCGGCGACTATGCAAAAGCCGTCGCGGAATTCAAGCCGCTTGCGGAGCAAGGCCACGCCGACGCCCAGTTCATCATGGGCCGCCTGTACCACGAGGGCTACGGCGTGCCGCGCGACCAGGTCGAGGCCGCAAAGTGGTTCCGCAGGGCGGCGGAACAGGCCAATTCGAGCTCGCAGTACTACCTCGGCCTGATGTACGAGAAAGGCGAAGGCGTGCAGAAAGACCTGGTCGCGGCGCACATGTGGCTGAGCCTGTCCAAGGTCAACCCGCCGAATCGGCGCGACCGCTACTACACGCAGGAGATCATCGACAAGCTGGAGAAGAAGATGTCCGCCGAAGACGTCGCGCGCGCGAAAAAATTGGCCGCGGAGTGGAAGCCGGTCAAATAGCAAGATCGGCGCGTTAGTCCCGCAGTTGCATGTCCAGCGCGCGGCGCAGGGTGCGCGCGAGCGCTTCGCTCGTGCCGATCCCCCAGTAATGCAGGAAGACGAGATGCGGGGTTTCTCCCGTCATGTGGTTGTGGATCGCGACCACGTCGATCCGCCCCGCCCGCAGCGCCTTGAGCACTGCCTGCAGCTCCTCCTCCGACATCACGAAGTCGCCGTCGACCACCGCGCGCTCGTCGGCCCCCGCAAACGCCGCCCAGGTGTTGACTCCCATCTCCTTGCCGATTTCCTGCCCGGCCATCCGCGCGCGCCTGCCGATCACGACCTTGTAGACGCCGTCCTTCATCGCCCCGCGGGCACCCAGCACCGCATCGATCTTCTTCGGATCGAGCGAGCTTGCGGCGGGATCGATGTCGGCATGCGCCAGGGCGGGCCTGTCGCGAATCGCGCTCTTCAGCGCGTCGAACACCCGTCCCACCGCCCGCGCCAGGTCCTCTTCTTCTCCCATTGCGCCGATGTGCATGAACATCACGCGCGGCGATTCGCCCACGAAATGATTGTGCAGCGCCGTGACTTGCAAGCCAGCGCCGAGCGCGGCATCCATTACCGGACCGATCTCCGGCTCGAGCAGAACGATGTCCCCCATCACCATCGCGTGGTCGCCTGCGCCGCCGAATGCGGCCCACGCGGTCAGCCCCAGCTCCGGATTCATCTTCACCCCCGCGACCGTTGCCCGGATGTCGGAGCGCGGAAAACTCACCTTGAATACGCCTTCCGCGGCATTGAGCTTGCCCTTCAGGCCGGTCAACGCCTCGATGCGGGCGCCATCGGGCGCTTCGGCGGCAGGCGACGGCGCGATCGCGACGCCATACAGCGCGGCAGCGGCGAGCATGTGCAGCGCGGAGCGCAGAATTACTGCGGATTTCATTCGGTCCTCCTTTCCGGCAAGGTCTCAGCGCGCGGCAGGCTTGCCCGAGATGAGGTCATAGTCGGCTTCGACGCGCCTGCCACCGTCGGCAATCAGCACGACCGCGACCGGCGCTCGGGAGCACGACGCGAGTGGGTCGCCGGGATCGGCGATCCGAATTGGTAAATGTTACTACATGAGCGTTATACTCACAACAGAAATGAATCGACCGCTATGCCCAAGATCCCGGCGTCGCAACCCGTCCGCGCCACCGCGGTTTGCACCCGAACCGCGCGCGCGGCCGCAGACTCCGGAAGGCGAACGGGCGATCGCGCGCGGCACCGGGACGACTCGATTGCGCGTCACCCGGTGCGCGGGGAGGCCGGCATGAAATGGGTAACCCGCGAACGCCCGAAGATCGATCGTATCGCCTGCCCATGGCTGATCGCCCGATTCATCGACGCCGAACCCGAGTTCCTGTTCGTGCCCGCAAGCAGCGTCCTGAAAGTGGCGCACGGCACGGGCGCGATCCCGTTCGACGTACCGGGCGCCGAGTTGTCCCACGTCGGCGACCGCTGCAGCTTCGATGCTTTTCTCGTTCGCTACCGGCTCGATGAGCCTGCCCTGTGCGATCTCGCGCTGATCGTTCGCGGCGCCGACACCGGCCGGCTCGACCTCGCGCCCCAGGCCGCGGGGTTGCTCGCGCTCTCGCTCGGCCTGTCGCAAATCTTCTCCGACGATCATGAACTGCTTCGGCACGGCATGGTGATGTACGACGCGTTGTACGCCTGGTGCCGCTCGTGCCGGCAGCAGGCGCATCGCTGACCGCGCGCCTCAGGAGCGCCGTGCCGCGTCCGTGCGCTTCAGATAGGCCACGATCGCGCCGACGACGAATCCGCCGATATGGGCGCCATAGGCCACGCCTGCGCCGGACGGCGCAACCACGAACGGCAACAGGTTGTCCACCAGCAGAAACAATCCCAGCGCGATCCACGCCGGCACCAGCACCACGTGCACGAAAAAGGGCAGCAGCACCAGGAAACGCACCTGGTGGTGCGGAAACCATACGAAGTAAAAGCCGAGCACGCCCGAGATCGCCCCGGATGCGCCGATCAGCGGCAGCGGCGAGCGGCCGGCGAACAGTGCGTGGGAAAGCGATGCCGCCACGCCGGTGGCGAGGTACCAGAACAGGAACCGGATCGGTCCCAGGCGGTGCTCGACGTTGTCGCCGTAGATCCAGAGAAAAAGCATGTTGCCGGCGACGTGGAGAAGACCGGCGTGCAGGAACATGGCGCTGAACAGGGCGGTCAAGCTCGGCGCGGCGGGACGATAGCCGTACTGAAAAGTGAACAACTCGTAGGCGCTCACCGTCCGGGCCACCGACTGCAGCGAAACGCCGGGTGGAAGATACGGCGCGACCGCCTGCAGATAGGCGGCGAAGCGCGGATCGGCGGGATTCGCCGGCAACGAGGAAAGCGGCAGCGTCACCATGACGTACACGATGACGTTGGCAAGGATGAGCAGCACGGTCATGGGCCCGACGCCCCGCGGGTTGGGCTGATCGCCGATGGGAATGAACATCTGCTCGGGGCTGGGGATTAGGGACTCGGGCGCCGTCCTGCGGACGGTCTCAAAAGCGCGTCACAGACCGCGCCGGGCTTCGTCCTTGCGGTTCGATGACGAACTTTCGGCTGCGATGCGCGGCGCACGTCCCGGAGAATCGACTCGATCATAGCGGGCAATCCTCTCGTGCTTGACTGCGGTCTTTCCGGTTCATTGACTTATGAACGACTCCTCAAGTGATACCCGAGGCATGGTCGATTTTCGAGCGCGCCGCTACCTTGCCGGAAAGAATCTTGCTCTTGAAACGGCGGACGTTCGCTACTCCGTTCGATGTATTGCGGCGAATTCGGAAACATGGCTCAATCTGATTGATTCGTTTTGATTCGGGCCCTCAACAAGATCCGAACACCCGCTGGTCGGGGAGGCAGCGGTGCAGAAGCGAGATATTGCCAACGATTTCACAGATCTGAGCCCCGAGCTCGTGGACATCGTGAGAGCGGTCCAGTCCGCCCTCATGGACAAGCGCGCCCGGCTGCAGCTCGAGGTCATCGACAGCGGCCCGTCGAAGCTGGAGACGGCGTTTTCGCTCGAGAGCGCCCGCCGCGTTCCCGTCGCCCGTGGCATCGCCACCCATCCTCAGCTCATCGCGGCGATCGTCGAATCCTCCGATGCCGCCATCATCAGCGAGACGATCGATGGCATCGTGCTGACCTGGAACAAGGGCGCCGAGCAGATTTTCGGCTACACCGCCGAGGAGGTCGTGGGCCAGAGCCACATCTGCCTGTTTCCCGATTTCCTCAAGCACGAAGAAGCCACGACCTGGAAGCGAGTTGCCGCCGGCGAATCGATCACTCACTACGAAGCGATGCGCCAGCACAAATCCGGCCGCCTCATCGATCTCGCGATGAGCATTTCGCCGATCCTGGAGGAAGGCAAGGTCGTGCGCATGGTGGTGGTCGCCCACGACGTGACCGACCGCAAGCGTGTCGAACGCGCGCTCATGGAGAGCGAGCGCAAACAGCGCCAGCGCGCCGCGGAACTGAAGGCCGTGCTGGACACCATCCCGGCCGCGGTCTGGATCGCGCACGATCCGGAAGCCAAGGTCATCACCGGCAACCGGGCGGCCTACGACCTGCTGCGGCTGCCGCAGGGCAGCAACGCATCGCTAGCGGCGAACGAGCGCGAGCGGCCGACCCACTTCGCGGTGTACCGCAACGGCCGCGCCCTCGCCCCCCACGAGCTGCCGGTGCAGATGGCCGCCTCGCGCGGCGTCGAAGTGCGCGACTTCGAGGAAGACATCGTCTTCGACGACGGCACCATCAAGCACCTGATCGGTAACGCCACGCCGCTGCGCGACGCGCAAGGCAACGTCTACGGCGCGGTGGCCGCCTTCATCGACATCACCGCGCGCAAGGCGGCCGAGGAGCAGATCCGGCGCATGGCGCATTTCGATTCGCTCACCAACCTGCCCAACCGGGTGCTGCTCATGGACCGCCTCGAACAGGCGATCGCGATGTCGGCACGCAATCAGTCGCGCACCGGCGTGATCTTCGTCGACCTAGACAATTTCAAGCAGATCAACGACACGCTCGGACATCACGTCGGCGATCTGCTGCTGCAGCAGGTCGCCGACCGGCTGCGCAGCAACGTGCGCGAAGTCGACACGGTGTCGCGCCTGGGCGGCGACGAATTTCTCGTCATCCTGCCCGAATTGCGCCAGATCGACGACGCGCGCAATATTGCGCGCAAGCTGCTCTCGTCGCTGGCGAGCGAGTACGTCGTCTCGGGGCAGAAGCTGGACGTCACGCCCAGCCTCGGTGTCAGCGTGTATCCGGACCATGCCAAGGAGCCGAGTTCGCTCATTCGGCTCGCGGACCACGCCATGTACCAGGCCAAGCAGGCGGGAAGAAACACCTACCGGTTCTACCAGTAGAGCGTGCAGCGCCCGGCGTTTGCGCCGACCGCGGGCAGGCGTCATGGACTCGTGACGGATTCCTTGGACGCGCCATGGGCGACGCCACCGGCGGCGGCACATTGCGTCCCGCACACGTGGAGGAATGCGATGCTCTCACGTGCAAAAATCCAGCCCAGGAGCAGGGCGGCCGGTCCCCTGACGCGCCGGCGGCGCGGCCGCGCGGCCAAACCGGCGGACCGCTCGAACGGCGGCACCAGCCCTCGAGGAACGGGTTCCGAACAGCGCCCTTCTCCGCCTTTGCCGTCGCGGAGACGACACCCGCTGTCGGGTCGGAGCAATACCGCAGGCCTGCAGAAATGCCTCGCGGACTCGCTGCGGCAGATCGTCTGGACCGCGTCCTCCGACGGCAAAAGCCTGTCCTGGAACCGGTACTGGACCGAGTATACCGGCCTGTCGGGAGCACTCAGCCGCGGCAACGCCTGGCAGCGGGCATTGCACCCCGAAGATGCGAAGCAGGCTGGGATCTGGTGGCGGCAGGCGGTATGCGGCGGCGCGGAAGCCGACGTGAGAATACGCATCCGGCGAACTTCGGACGGCGCATATCGCTGGCATTTGTGCCGGGCGATGCCGGTTCGCAACGAAGCGGGCGAGGTCGTGGCATGGATGGGGACGGCCATCGACATGCACGACCAGGCGGAAACCGAAGAACGGCTCAAATCGAGCGAGAGCTGGTATCGCGACGTGGTGGAGATGTCGCAGGACGCGATCTACGTCTGGAGCGAAGGCAAATTCGTGTTCGGCAACCAGGCCACCGCCCGCATCTTCGGCGCCTCGAGCCTGGAGGAACTGATCGGTAAGACAGTCCTCCAGTTTTTCGATCCCGCCGACCACGAGATCATCCGTGCCCGGGCAAAGATTCTGTTCGAGCAGCGGCGGCCGCTTCCTCCTCTCGAGACCAGGCTGATGCGTCTGGACGGCAGGATCATCGACGTGGAGTCCGTTGCCACCCCCTTCCTGTACCGCGGCAAACCCTCCGCCCACGTCATCATCCGCGATATCACGGAGCGCAAGATCCTCTTCGAACAGGAGGCGCGATTGGAGCAGGAGCGCCTCGCGGGCCAGCGCAGCGCCGAGGCCGCAGAGCACTTCCGCATGCTCGCCGAAGCGGTGCCCAACATGGTATGGACGGCGCGGCCGGACGGGTACACCGACTACACCAACCGGCGCGCGCTCGAATTTTTCGACGCGACGTTTTCCGAGCTGGAAGGCTGGCGCTGGACACAGAGGATCCACCCGGACGATCGGCCCGAGTGCCTGCGCCGCTGGAAGGAAAGCGTGGCGACCGGCAAGGACTACGAAATGGAATATCGCCTGCGGCGCGCCAGGAGCGCCGATTACCGCTGGCATCTCGCCCGGGCGCTGCCGGTCCGGGATTCCGCCGCGCGCATCGTGCGCTGGGTGGGCACCTGCACCGATATTCACGACCAGAAAAGCGCCGAAGCCGTCCTGCAGCAGTCCCACGCCCAGCTCGAGGCGGCGGTGCGCGATCGCACCCGTGACCTGCTGGAGGCAATCGCGGCGCTTCGGCAGTCGGAAGAAAAGCTCCGGCAGCTCTCCGCCCACCTCGAGTCGGCCCGGGAAAACGAGCGGGCGGTGGTCGCCCGCGAAATCCACGACGAGCTGGGTGCCGCCTTGACCGCGGTGAAGATGGATCTGCACTGGTACGCGAAGACGCTCGCCGGCGGGAGCTGCCTCACGCCCGACAAGCTCAAGCTGACGTACTCGCTGGTGGACTCCGCCCTCGAGACCGTGCGGCGCATCGCCACGCAACTGCGTCCGAGCATCCTGGACCACCTCGGGCTGTGGCCCGCCCTCGAATGGCAGGTGCAGGAACTGGAGAGGCGTTACGGGATCGATTGCCGGATCGCATTCAAATCGCAGCCCCCGGACCTCGACAAGGAGCGGCAGACGGCGTTGTTCCGAATCGTCCAGGAGGCATTGACCAACGTCGCCCGCCACGCCGGAGCGACCCGGGTCGGGGTGTGCGTGCGCACGGCGCCCGCCGAGGTGGCGGTGGAAGTCCGCGACAACGGCATCGGGCTGCCCGCGGCGAAGATCACGGACCCGACCTCGTACGGGATCCTCGGGATGCGGGAGCGGGCGGCGACGTTCGGAGGCACGGTGCAGTTTCTCCCGGCAGCCAGGGGGGGTACGCGAGTACGGGTCCGATTCCCGATCGCCCGCGCGACGGCAGGATCGGGCGCCTGACGGACATCATGCTGCGCATCCTCATCTGCGACGATCACACCATCACCCGCGAAGGGCTGCGACGCATTCTCACCGACTATTCCGAGCCGATGCAGGTGGGCGAAGCCGGCAGCGGGGTCGAGTGCCTGACGATGGTGCGCAGACAGGACTGGGACCTGGTCCTGCTCGACATCTCGCTGCCCGACCAGAACGGACTCGATGTGCTGAAGCGGATCAAAAGGGATCGCCCGGAGCTTCCGGTCCTGGTGCTGAGCATGTATCCCGTCGATCAGTACGCAGTTCGCGTGCTCCACGCCGGCGGCGCAGGATACCTGAGCAAGGAGACCGCCCCGGAACAGCTTCTGGCCGCGGTGCGCAAGGTGGCGCAGGGCGGCACCTTCGTCACCCCGGAACTCGCCGAGCACCTTGCGAAATTGCTCAAGAAGGACCTTATCAAGCCGCCGCACGCACAGCTCTCCGATCGCGAGTTCGAAGTGCTGCGTCTCATCGCGCTCGGCAAGAGCCCCACCGAAATCGCGCGGCGCCTGTCGTTGAGCGTCAAGACGATCAGCACCTATCGCGCGCGGGTGCTGCAGAAGATGGGGATGCGCCACAATTCAGAGCTCACCCGCTACGCGATCGCGAACAGACTGGTCTACTGAACGGCCCCCGGGTCGCCCGGATCTGTCAGACAAACACCGACAGAAGAATCAGCACCGTCGCCATTGTCATGCGCGGGATCGTCGCCGATGCTGCGGCGTGAAACCGGTTTTTCGTTCCTGAAGAACACCATAACAATAACAGGCACCACTTACGGCATGCAGCGGAAATGGGGGGTCGTGATCCGCGACATCGTTTCGACCGCGCTCGCGGCGCCATCGCAAGGATCGCCGTGCGGCAGGCTTTTTTCGGAATCCGCCGTACCGCTGCGTCGGGATCGCCCGCCCTCCGCCGCCGGCCGCCGCATGATCGCGCTCCTGCGGCAAGGAGGCGCGCGTCTTGACCCGCATCCGCCAGATGAGCGGCGCGCTGCGCCAGGCCTGGCTGCGATCGCGGCCGCACGCGGTCACCGCAGGTTTTGTCGTTGCGCTCGGGCTGCTGGCCGGGATCGCCGTCATCTCCTACAACAGCATCGAGGAGCTCTCCCGCCAGGCGATGTGGGTAGAGCACACGCAGGAGGTGCTGCGATTGACCGAGATCGTCCTTTCCGACCTGAAGGACATCGAGACTTCGAACCGCGGCTACCTGCTCACGGGACAGAAGCCGTTACTCGAGCTGTACCGCCGCGCGCTCGCCGACATGCCCGCCCACCTCGCGCAGCTCGAGCAGCTCACCGCGGACAATCCGAATCAACGGCGCAGAATCGGCCTGCTCGAGCGCCTCGCGGCCGAGCGTGTGCGCGAAGCCCAGCGCGTGCAGACTAGCCATGCCGGGCCGGGCCATTCTCCCGGCCCGGAGATCATGGAACACCTGATCGCCGGCAACACGCTGATGGACGAGATTCGCAACGTCGTCGCAGACATGAGGCGGGAAGAGGAGGCGCTCCTGCGACTGCGCTCCGACGAATCCCGGCGCAGTGTGAGCAGAACCAAGGCCGTCATCGTCGCCGTCAACGCGGCGAGCCTGCTGGTGCTTTTTCTCGCCTTCCTGCTGCTGCGGCGGGAGGTGGAAAAACGCGCTCTCGCGCAACGGTCGGCGCAGGATTTCGCGAAGCAAATCGAGGACCTTTACAACAACGCGCCCTGCGGGTACCACTCCGTGGACAAGGACGGCCTCATCGTGCGCATGAACGACACCGAGCTTGCCTGGCTCGGCTATTCGCGCGACGAGGTGGTCGGCAAGCTTCGCCATGCCGATCTGATGACTCCCGAGAGCGCCTCCGCGTGGCGCGAGCACTTCCGCCGCTTCAAGGATCAGGGCTACCTGGAGGGCGTGGAGTTCACCTACCGGCGCAAGGACGGCTCCGAGTTCGAGGCTTCGCTCAACGCTACCGTGGTTGCCGACGCCGAGGGCAACTATCTCTACAGCCGCAGCACCATCTTCGACATCACCGGCCGCAAGCGAGCCCAGCGCCAGCGCGACGAGCTTACCGCGTTTCTGGATTCGATCATCGAAAACATCCCCAACATGGTCTTCGTCAAGGACGCGACCGAGCTGCGCTTCGTGCGCTTCAACCGCGCTGGCGAGGCGCTCCTCGGCATCCCGCGGGCGGAGATCACGGGCAAGAACGATTACGACTTCTTCCCCCGCGAACAGGCCGATTTCTTCGTCGCCAAGGACAGGGAAGTGCTTGCCGCACGCAGGCCGGTCGAGATACCGGAAGAATCCATCATCACGCGCGAGCAGGGCACGCGCATCCTGCACACCCGCAAGATCGCGATCCGGGACGAATCGGGGAACCCGCGGTACCTGCTCGGCATATCGGAAGACATCACGGAGCGCAAACGCAGCGAAGAGCAGATCCGCTCTCTCAACGCCACCTTGGAGGTGCGCGCCGCCCAGCTCGAAGCGGCCAACAAGGAGCTGGAGAGCTTCACCTACTCGGTGTCTCACGACCTGCGCTCGCCGCTGCGTGCGATCGACGGATATTCGCGCATGCTGGAGGAGGATTACCAGGCCCTGCTGGACGAAGAAGGACGCCGGTTGCTGAAGGTCGTCCGCGACAGCAGCCAGAAGATGGGGCATCTCATCGACGACCTGCTGACTTTTTCGCGCTTCGGCAGAAAGACGATCAGCGCCGACCGCATCGACATGCGGGCGCTCGTCCAGGAGGCGGAGGCGGAGGCGCGGGCCGGGTTGCCGGGATGCAGGGCCGAGATGGTAATCGGCGATCTTCCGCCGGCCTGGGCGGACCGCGTGCTCGTCAAGCAGGTCTGGGTCAACCTGCTGTCGAACGCGCTGAAGTACAGCGGAAGCGCCTCCGCGCCGCGGGTGGAAGTCGGCTCGACTGCGGCGCCGGAGCGCCCGGGCGACACCGTCTACTACGTGCGGGATAATGGCGTGGGATTCGACATGAAATACAGCGACAAGCTGTTCGGCGTGTTCCAGCGCCTGCATCGCGAGGATGAATTCCCGGGCACCGGGGTGGGGCTCGCGATCGTGCACCGCCTGATCACGCGCCACGGCGGCCGGGTATGGGCGGAAGGCAAGGTGAACGAAGGCGCGATCTTCTACTTCAGTCTGCCGGGGAGGGAGCAAGAATGACCGATCTCGAGCACGTCGAGATTCTGCTCGTCGAGGACAACGCGACCGATGCGGAACTGACGTTGCGCGCGCTTCGCAAGAACAAGCTCGCGAACAACATCGTGTGGGTGAAGGACGGCGAACAGGCGCTCGATTTCCTCTACTGCCGGGGAACGTATGCCGATCGCAAGAACGGCAAGCCGAAGCTCATTCTTCTCGACCTGAAGCTGCCGAAAGTGGACGGCATCCAGGTGCTTAGCGAGGTCAAGAAGGATCCCGCACTGAAGACGATTCCCGTCGTGATGCTCACCTCCTCGCACGAGGAGCGCGACATCGTGGAAAGCTACGCCCTGGGCGTCAACAGCTACATCGTCAAGCCCGTCGACTTCGACAAGTTCGTCGACATGGTGTCCAACGTGGGGCTGTATTGGTCGATCATGAACAAGGTGCCGCACTGATGCCGGGTTTCACGCACGAGGCACCGGCGCCCGGGCCGGGCACGCAGGCCCGATCGGCCCGGTATCGCAGGCAATGGAAGATCGCCTGAGGATTCTGCTCGTCGAGGACGTTCCCAGCGACGCGGAGATCGAGCTTCGCGAGTTGCGCCGCGGGGGCGTCGTCTTCGAGGCTCGCGTCGTCGAAACCGAGGACAGGTTTCGCGGGGAGCTGGACGCGTTTGCTCCCGATATCGTCCTATCCGATTTCAGCCTGCCCCACTTCGACGGCCTGTCCGCCCTTCGCATCGTGCGCGAGGTCAGTCCCGACACGCCGTTCATCTTCGTATCCGGGACCATCGGCGAACAATCGGCCATCGACGCGCTGAAGAGCGGCGCGACCGATTACGTGCTGAAGCACAATCTGAAGCGGTTCGCAGCCGCGGTCCTGCGCGCCGTCTCGGAGGCGAAAGAGAAGCGGGCGCGCGCGCAGGCGGAGGCAAGACTCCGGCAGGCGCAGCGCCTGTTCGAGCTGTTCGGCCGCCACATGCCCGGAATCTGGTCCATCAAGGACCGCGACGGACGCTACGTGTTCGTCAACGACGCAATGACCGCCGTCGTGCGCCGCTCCGTGGATGACATCGTCGGTCGGACGACCGACGAGCTGTATCCGCCGGACCTGGCGCAACTGGTCCGCGAGCACGAACGGCGCGTCGTGGACCTGGGCGGGGTGGTCACGGGGCACGAGATGCTGCCTGCGCACATGGGCGGGCGCACCTACCTGGCCCAGCGGTTCCCGATCCGGAACGAGGTCGGGGAATTTACCCACATCGGCAGCGTCTCCGTCGACATCACGGACCGATTGGCCGCCGAGCACGCGCTCGCCCGGAGCGAGGAGCGCTTCAGAACGATCGTCGAGACCACCGAGGAGCGGATCTGGGAGTGCGATCTGAAATGCCGCATGACGTACAACAATCCCGCCCTGTTCCGCATACTCGGTTACGCGCCGGAAGAAGTCCTCGGACGCAGCACGCTCGACTTCGTCGACCGGGAGAGCAGAAAGTCGCTCAAGCGTGCGGCGCACCGGATGCTCGCGGAGGAAAGAGGTTGGCGCGGCCTGCTCGTGCGGGCA
>Ga0070741_10008137_pt1 | contig 21219 bp, 16 predicted proteins | sample Coa_R1_4_FD_66440 | JGI IMG/M metagenome (GOLD analysis project Ga0070741, IMG submission 66440) | Surface soil microbial communities from Centralia Pennsylvania, which are recovering from an underground coalmine fire - Coalmine... | ecosystem: Environmental > Terrestrial > Soil > Unclassified ...
GGTCCGCATCTCCGAGCGGCATGACAAGTACTTCTCAGGGCCTTACGAGCGCCGCGTATTCGAGAACGTGGGCCACAATCCACCGCAGGAATCTCCCCGAGCGTTCGCAGAGGCCGTCCTCGAATTGTGCAAACGCTGATTGATGGTGTGATTCGGAGCCCGGACCGTTGCAGCGAGTTTGTGGAAGTCCAGGAGGTGACTTATGCGCAAAATTCTGATGGCCATTGCGTTGTGCTCGGCACTGTCTTGTCATGCTGCACCGCCCAGCGAGGAATCGCTCGACACCTTGTTCGCGTTGACAAAAGCGGAATCGATGCTCGACGCCGTGCATGCTAGCGTCGAGCAGCACATGCGCGTCGCGCTGGCGCAGGCCGCAGCAGGCAAGACGCTCACCGCCAAGCAGCAACGCTTTTTCGATGAGTGGCCGAAGCGCTCGGCCGAGGTGATAAGAGAAGAGCTTTCGTGGGCGTCTATGAAGCCGGTTCTCGTGCAAATTTACCAAGAGACGTTCACGCAAGAAGAGATCGATGGGCTGATCGACTTTTACCGCAGCGCGGTGGGCCGGACATTCATCGAGAAAATGCCAGTGGTAATGCAGAAGTCGACGCTGCTCATGCAATCCCGCATTCAACCCCTAGCGGCGAAAATGAAGGCGGCAGCGGAAGAGGCGCTGCGCGAGGCCAACATCGACAAGTAAAGCAGTGCGTGCAGCCCGAGCTGATCGCGATGCACAATGCCTTCATGCAGTCGGGATCCGTTGCGCTTGGCATCGTCCGAAGCATCGATCTATACTGGGTTTACCCGTATTGAATTAAGCCCGAGCGAGTCTGGTCTTGCCGCGTCTCGATGCCAGGGGAAGAGAGCGTTCCCTGTCGAGGAGAGGGTCGGCTGATGCCGTTGCCGCCGGGTAAAGGAGGAGAGCAAATCTCACAGCTATCGTCATAGTGTTCACGCGGTTGGCCTCTAACTTGGCGGAGAATAAAAATGAACTGCTGCATGAATATGGGTAGGCTGGTACAGGTGGCAGCAATGGCGTTTGCCGTTTACGTACCGTCGTCCCACGCGTTAAATATCGATCCCTTCTATGCCGGTTCGTATAGCGTAAACAGCATCGGCTCGGTGCCGGGGCTTCCCACGCAGTACGGTGGCCTCACTTTTCTCGACAACGACACGATTCTCATCGGAGGAGGCGCTAACTCGAGCTCCGGCCGCCTCTACGCCATCGACGTGGTGCGCGGATCTGGGAATCACATCACCGGCTTCTCGGGCACTGTTTCTCAGTTTGGCGGCGCCGGATCGGGAATCGGAGACTTCAACGACGGCGGGGTTGTCTTCGGCCCCGGCGGCGTCTTGTTCTTGGCGAGGTGGAACGTCAACCAAATCGGCCAAGTGAAGCCAGGCACCACTGCCGACGAAGACAAGATTACGGCGGGCCCCGTGGGGGCGTCTTCTTCCGTTAGCGCGCTCAACTTCGTTCCGAGCGGCTTCGGCGGCGCGGGCAGCATGAAGGTGGTGACTTGGGTCGGGGGTCAGTGGTACGACGCGGCGTATAGCCCCGGCGGCAGCGGAACTTTCAACATCGGTCCGTTCAACCAGATCGATGTGGATCCGACCGTCGCCGGAGTCCAGAACGTTCCCGGAGGCCCTGAAGGATTCGTCTACATCGCTGCCGGAAATCCGCAATTCACCGCGAACAGCATGCTCATCGCCGAATACAGCGCCGGAGCGGTCGGCGCTTATGAGGTGGATGCGAATGGCAACCCGCTCGTCAATACGCGGCGCATATTCGTGACCGGTCTCAGCGGAGCAGAAGGTGCAGTGATCGACCCGATCACGGGAGACTTTCTGTTTTCGACTTTCGGAGGCGGAAACCAAGTCGTGGTCGTTCAAGGCTTCTTGGCGCCGCCCCCGCCGCCCGGTGTGCCCGAGCCAGCCACTTGGCTGTTGCTGAGCTCCAGCCTCGCGGGTCTCTTCTTGTTCCGTCGAAAACGCGAGGCGTGCGAATAGGACGACGTCTCGAGGCTTCGCCACAACGCCGGCTTTCGGGTCGGCGTGTGCATTTTTGCCCCCGCGCGCGACCTCGGGGGCGAAGTGCTCGATGACGACAAGGCAAGCCGTAACTCGGCGCAGGCTCTTTGCCATTGCCGGTGCCTTACTGATGCCGCCGTGGAGTTCGACCGCGGCGTCAAACACGCGTCGACGTTTTGTCGCCGTCCCAGGTGGCATCGCTGCGATCGACCTCGGGGCGCACCGCGATGCGCCGCGCGCCCGGTTGGGCGAGTCGCCGGTGCTGGTGATGCGGCAGTCCGATCACTGGATGGCGTTCGTCGGCATCCCACTCAGCGCGCAGCCCGGCGTCGCGCTGACGCTGAATGTGGAAGAGCGAGACGGCACGCGTACTTCTCGTACGATCCAAATCGGCACCAAGCGTTACCTGACCCAGCGACTCAAGGTCGCACCGGAGTTCGTCGATCTGTCGGACGAAGATCGGGCACGACATGAGCGCGAGCGCGATCATCTCAACCAGGTGATCCATACCTTCTCGCCCCAAGCGCCGGCGAGCTTGCAATTGAAGGCGCCGCTTTCCGGCCGCCGATCGAGCTCGTTTGGTCTGCGACGCGTCTTCAACGGTCAGTCGCGCAACCCGCACACGGGCATGGACATCGCGGCTGCGCTCGGCGCGCCGGTCAGGGCCGCTGCGTTCGGAGCGGTCATCGATGTTGGCGACTACCTATTTCCGGGGCGCACCCTAGTGCTCGATCACGGCAGCGGCTTGCTGACGCTCTATGCGCATCTCTCGTCGATCGAAGTAGAAATGAAGGCGACCGTCGAAGCCGGACAGTCGATTGGACGAGTTGGCGCAAGCGGACGGGTGACTGGTCCTCACCTCCATTTCTCTGTGTATCTGAACGGAACGGCTGTCGATCCCGCTTTGCTTCTCTAGACCTCACAGCCGCATCTCGAGGCCGGGCGCCGACCGATCGGTTTGGCGCCGTGCTCTGACCCTAGTTCGCTTTCGCCGAGAAGTAGAAGTCGCCAACCAGAGAAGAGGCCTCCCACGGCAGCTGTTCGCCGTTCGTCGCGTTGGTCACGCCGACGCGCACGCGCTTGAAAACGTCCTCCACTTTGAGATTGGGCTCCTGCAGCGCTTTGAGCAGATAGCTCGTATAAATGCCGTTTCGGTCGGTTCCGTCGAGCGCGGTCTTTCCGGGCGCCGTGGCATAGGCGATCAATACGCCTTTAGGGGCGTCGATCGACGCCAGGCCCTTCTGCTGCGAGCGGAAGGACCGGCTGAACGGGTTATCGCGACATGCATCGAGGATCACGATCCCGACTGCCGTGCGCGCGGTCTCGAACTTGGCAAGAATCTCGTTCGCATTGATCGCCGCGTAGCTCACTTCGTTTTCCGCTTTGATGTCGGCGTCGATCGGAATAAGGTAGTTCTCGCCCTTGACCTGCACGCCGTGGCCGGCGTAATAAAACAGCGCCACCGCTCCTTCGACCATCTGGCTGGCAAATTCCTCGATCGCCTGCTTCATGCGCTTCAGATCGGCATCCTGTGCGCGGATGACGGTGAAGCCCAGTCCTTTCAGCGTTTGCGCAACATCCTCGGCGTCATGCGCTGGGTTACGCAACGCGGATTTGCGATACGCTGCGTTACCAATGACAAGTGCCACTCGCTTCTCGCGCGCGATGTTCTCGGCGATACGGGCGACCGCGTCCTCACCTTGAATCTCCTTCACGACCACCGCAGTGGTCGGTGCCTTGCCTGTTTCGTCATTGGCCGGTGGCTTTTGCCGTGCTGCCAGCGAGCGCTCGCTGCGCTTGAGCCCATCGTCGACGCGTGCGTCCGGCTTGGGCAGCATCTTGTCCGCGGTCTCGTAGAGTTGGCGCGCTGCCCACGCGTTGCCGTCGGCCTCTTCGCAAACTCCGACGTTGTAGGTCAACGACACTGACTTCTTCTCGGTGTCGAACGCCGCACGCAGCAGCTGGCAGGCGCGGTCCGCGCGCCCGATGCTGGCGAACTGAAGCGCGTCGCTGAACTGCTTCTTCGCCGCCTGCCCACCGATGTCGTCGTCGCTCGTCATCAGCGCGACCAGAGCATTCGCGCCGCGCGGCGTAAGCAGATCGAGAATGCGATTGCTGACTTGCGACCGTGCGCTCTGCAGCAATTCATCCTGACTCTTGCCCTTCCCCGGCGCGTCTTGGCATGCTTCGGTGGCATCGCTTCCGCTCACCTGCTCGCTCCGCACCGCATTGACCGCGCGGGTGTCGTAGATCCGCACCAGCACGCGCATGTTGAGCTGCGTTTGCGTGCATGGGATCTGCACCGTCCCCCACTTCGCGCAGTTGGCGCCGATCAGTTCCTTCAGCGCGTCGGCATTGGGTTTTCGTTGCAAACACTTCGGCGCGGTCTTGCTCGTGTGGGTCGGTGTAGCGCGTAGCTCCGTGATTTCACCCGATACGACGGCATCGGCGTTCAAACGCTTACCCGCCTCGGTTGCCCACTTCTCGTCCCGTCGCACGCTGGCGAGCGCGCGGGTGACTTCGTCGCGTGGGATGACGCGCAAGCGCTCGCCGTCGGCGCCCGCGCGCAGCTGTGACAAACCGACTTCGATTTCGTGGCTGAGTTGTTCGCCATGATCGCCCTGAAAACCACCGAGCGCGATGGTGCGAAAGTGCCCGGTTTCGGACGGAAGCGGGACGGACAAGGCCGGGCTGCGGTCGGCGCGATTCGCCTCGGACGGCGCAGCGGGTGGCTTCGACGGAAGCTGCGGCTTGTCCGGAGCCGGGGCGGGTTCGGTGCGCCGGCTCGGCAGCGGGAGTTTTTTCAGCATGTCGAGGATGCTATCGGCGCCCCATGCCGAACCGGACGAGCCGATACACAGGAGCAAGATCAGTATGATCCGCGTGCTCATTTCATTTGCCTCCGATCATCGTTGCCAGCGCGGCATCGCGGTTCCACGAGAGGCGGTTCTGGTCGAAGACGATGGCGATCAGCGTGCGGCGGGAAAGTTCGCCTAGGCTGTCGTCGCGCTCGACTTCGTCGAGCTGCTGCTCGATGCGCTGCGCCTGTTCGCGCCCTAGCGTGTGGAACTTGCCGATGTACTGCTCACCGTCGCTGAGCACCGCGACCCAAGTGTAATCGGCCCCCTCGGTCAAGGTCGAAAGGGGCACAGTAATGCCATCGGCCTGCTCGGCGACATGCAGCAGCACCTGTTCGGGCTTGCCGCGCGGATGCAGCAGGAAATCCTTGATCTTCTTGTCCCGCCATTCGAGTAAGCGCCATCGCATAGGTTGCTTAGGCAACCAGATGTCATCGTACGGAAAGCCCGTCAGGCGTTCTCCGGCTCGGCTCATCGCGGTGACCGCCTCGATTTGCCTGCCGCTCTTGAAGAATGCGACGATGCGATCCAGCGGCACGCTCACCGCACCCTCGACCCCTAAAGCGTCGAGATCGACCACCTCTTTTGGCTTCAGACTACGGTAGGTATTCTGATTGGGACGGCGTGCGAAAGTGAGCACCGCTTTGCCTTCGATGAGCCGCAGCTTGCCCTGGCAGGGATCGAGCCGCGTTGCGGCATCGACGTTCATCTCACGCTGATCGACAGCCAATCGGGCTCTGCCTTCGGGAAGAATGCCGCAGAGCGCGGCACTCGCGCACGTTGCCGCCGCACTCATGGTAAGGCAGAGCCCAAGGCGGATCGCTTTGCAGAACACCATGATTCTCCTCCCGTTGTTTTTCGCCTGCTCAATGCAGCACGACGACCAGCGCGGCGAGCACGGCCAAGATGGTGAGCCAGGGATGATTGAGCACCCCTCGCAGAAAGCGCTTCATCGCGCTGCGGGCACGACTCGGCGGCTTGTGCTGAATTCCGGCACTGTTCTCCTTCATCCATTGCTCGGCCTCGGCCGCGCTTTCTCGAGCCTTGATGGCCGTGGCGATCGCGATGGGAGCAAAGTTGAACCATGTTGCTTGCGCGAGCAAAAAACCGCTCAACGTGGCGGTAAACAGGATGACGAGCACGGTGATCGCGATCACCGCGGCGGACCAGCGCGATGCCAGTACGATAGCGCGGGCTTGGCGAGCGAGGCTTTGATTCGAAGTCGGCAGTGCCATGTCCTGCTCGTAGCGCCGCCACAAGGAGGTGAATGCCACCATGAGTGCCAGCCCAAGCGCGCTCTCGATGACGAACAGCAGCCACGCAGGAAGCGCGGTAATCGGATGCACGCGCGTGAAGTAGGTCGCGGCATGGATCAACACGCCCGGCTGCGCACCCGATGCAGTGACCAGGCTATCGAGCGTGCGGATATCCGTGCCGAGGAAGACGATGTGCCCCTTGAGCGCGTGGCCGAGATCGCTGTGCGCAAACCTGCTAACGGGAAACGATAACCGCCCCGAGAGATCTTCCTCGAAGTAATTGATGTTCATCGGCACCAGCGCGTCGCGCTGGCGCAGCGGCGCGGTGACCACGTCGATGAACATCGTGTCGAGGTAGGGCGGATAACTGCCCTTGTCCGCGTGTGCGATGAGATCGGCACACGCACCCTTGTGCGGGTCGGCCGCGCTGCCTGCAGCGGAATGTGCGAAGGCGACATTTCCGAGCGATGGGAAACGCGGATGGATTTTCGTCACGATGCCTTGGTTTCGCGCTACATGGGAGTAAGCGAAGGAGAGCCGCTGGCTTTGCGTGCACAGCTTTCTCATCCACTGAGCATTGAGGCGAGCGCGATCAGGCAGCGAAGTCGGGAAGGGCGTGACCAGGACGATGGTCGTGCCGGCGGAGGCGCGAATCAACAGCGCATCGAGCGCCTCCTGCCCCGCTGCTTCGCCGGCCGTGGCCGCGGCCACGGGAGACAAATCGATGTCGATGGCGAGGATGCGCGGGCCGCTGGCCAGGACGGTCTCGATCACCTCGACCAAGCGCCGGCGGTTGAGCGGCGTGCGCTCGGCAAAGGCGCCTTGGAAGCTTCCCTCGTCGATGAGGACGCTGCGCGGTGCACTATCCTCGTATGCGTTCGCGCTTTCGCGCGGGCCGCGCATGCTCATGCGGGGCATCACGCTCGACATGGCGGCCGAGATCTCGATCGTTGCCCGCTCGAGCCAGTCCAGCCAACCCAGATGATCGAGGGTGAACATCAGCAAGGCCATGAGCAGCGCAGGGGGTAGCTGCTTGGACCAGTTTCTCATGCGGAGCGCTAACCGATCTTTGGCTCCGCTCGTCACGCTGAACATCGTCGGTCGCCCCGATCCGTTTCCTTGTAGTTGGTATTTGAGGCGCGATTCCCGGACTCGCACTCCCCGCCGGTATTCTTGAGCGAAGGCGGCCGATGAGCAAGCCCCGACAGCCAAGCCAGTCACAGCGGCCGATGTGCAAGCCCCGACAGCCAAGCCAGTCACAGCGGCCGATGGCGAGAAGTAAAGTCAAGGTGCGGCGAGCGGAGGGAAGGGCAGCGGCGCGACGAGCGAAGTGAAGCGCACCAAGAGCGTGATCTGCAAGGCGCGGCCGAGGTATCCCATCCGTGCTGCCGGTTAGCGGCAGCGCAGCAGCTACACCCCCTCGTCCCGCCGTTGATGGTTCTTGCGGCCCTCGAGTCTGCCGAAGTGATGATCGAGCGCGCGCTCCAGCTTCTCGCACGCGCCGCTGATAGCCTCCATCAATGAAGGAGCGTAGTGGGTCACCGAGATCGGATCCATCCCCTTTACTCGCGCCTCGATTTGGCACCGTTTGTCATTGCCGCCCGATTTCATGGCGCTATTGACGTCGTTGCAATGCACTTCGACGCGCGTGAGGTGATCGTCGAAGCGGCCGAGCACCCGCTCGACCTCACCTTCCACGATCTCGGTCAGCCGCAAGTCGCCACGGATATTGTGATCGGAATTGAGTAAGACTTGCATCGCTATTCCTTCTAACAAAACTCGCCGGTGGCGTTAGACTGGGTTGTGCACGTGCTGTTCCGCCTTCTTACCACACATGACGAGAAGCGCGCAGCGCACGTGAGGCTCTGATTTGGTGCCACCCCTCATGGATGATTCTTTTCGAACTCTACCGCGCCGCATGCGGCCCGCGCTCGGCACGTTCGTCGAAATCGGCATCGCACCGAGTAAGCAAAGCGAGTCGGCCTTTGGCGCGGCTTTTCGGGTCATCGAGGAGGTTCACGCGAGGCTAAGCTTCCAAGATCCGACGAGCGAGCTATCCTGCCTCAACGCCTCGGCTGGCGAGTGGGTGTCGCTGTCCCCGTTGGCGTTGCGCGTGCTGCGCGCAGCCCGTGCACTGACCGTGGCCTCGGATGGACTCTTCAACTGCACCGTCGGCGGTGCGCTCGTCCGACGAGGCGTCCTTCCGGATCATTGCGCAATCCGTGGTGGCCGAGCGAACGAACTGATCGAGCGCGGCGGGGCGAGCGACATCGAGATCGCGAGCAATGCGGCTCGTCTGCTGCGCCCCGTGCGCGTGACGCTCGACGGCATCGCCAAGGGTTATGCGGTGGACCGCGCAGTGAGTGCGCTGCGCGCATGCGGGGTCGCGTTCGGATGGGTGAATGCGGGCGGTGATCTGCGCGTGTTCGGTGATCTCGCGCTGCCGGTGTGGCGCCGCGGCTTGCATGGCGAGCTCGAGCAGCTGGGCGAGCTGCGCGATGCGTCGCTTGCCACCTCATCGGTTCGTGCGGACGTCGATCCTTCTTTCCCCGGAACGATCGTTGGCGCGGCCTCGGCCTCCGGTATCTGGTCGGTCACGGCGCGCTTCGCCTACTTGGCCGATGCGCTGACCAAAGTCGCAGCGAACGCGCCCTCGCTGCACGCTGCTGCCTTGGTGGCCCGTCTTCGCGGAAAAATCGTGATGCCCTGATTTCGGCCGTGGCGGCTCGTTCCGCGGAATGCCGATTGCTGAACTTCATGCTCTGCTGTTTCCCACCGAACGAGGAGCATTCGATGTTTGCGCATAACAAGCGATTGATGTACACCGTGCGGGTCAACCAGACCAATCCGGTGTTGGCCAATATGATGCTGGAGCAGTTTGGCGGCCCGCAAGGCGAGTTGGCGGCTGCCATGCGCTATTTCACGCAAGCGCTCTCCGACAGCGATCCGGGTCGCAAGGACATGCTGTATGACATCGCCACCGAGGAGTTGAGCCATCTCGAGGTGATCGGGACCATCGTGGTCATGCTCAACAAGGGCGTGCGCGGCCCGGTGGCGGAAGGTCTGACCGAGGCCGGCGAGATGTTCCGCATGCTCAACCAAGGCGGCGACAGCCATGTCACTTCGCTGCTCTACGGTGCCGGCGCCGCGCTCACCAACTCGGGCAGTGTCCCGTGGACGGCCGCATACATCGACACGATTGGCGAGCCGACCGCCGATCTGCGCTCGAACATTGCGGCCGAGGCGCGGGCGAAGATCATTTACGAGCGCTTGATCAACACGACCGACGATCCAGGCGTACGCGAGGCACTCGGCTTCTTGATGACGCGCGAAATCGCGCATCAGAAAGCGTTCGAGAAAGCCTTGTATGCGATCGAGCCCAACTTCCCACCCGGAAAATTGCCCGGACGGCCCGAGTTCACCGACAAGTACTACAACATGTCGCAAGGGCCGGGCGACACGCGCGGCCCATGGAATTCGGGCGAAGAGTGGGAATTCGTCACCGAGGGGCAGAACCTCGCTGCGGTCGACGGCGGCGACGGTGATGCCTATGTTCAGGTGTCGTCCGAGCAGAAGGAGTTGCTCGACCGCGCCATGCAGCGTTCAGCCTCGAGCCAACAAGGCGATCCCACTACCGGTGCCGACCTCGGTGCCGGTCCGGGGGCGGGCTCGACCAAGTCGCTGTACGACAAGGACGTCTGAGCGCCACAGCAAGTCGCGATGTCGCCGAATCAATTGGCCGGCAGCGTCGCGACCGACGAACGCGATAAGGGAGGTTGGCGCACACCCAAGCTGTGGCGATTCCTGGGGCCGGCGCTGCTGGTGGGCGTCGGCTACATGGATCCGGGCAATTGGGCCACGGACCTGGAGGGCGGCGCGCGCTTCGGTTATCAGCTGCTGTGGGTCCTGGTTCTGTCCAACCTCATCGCGTTGCTGCTGCAGACGCTATGTGCGCGACTCGGGGTCGTGTCTGGCTTTGACCTCGCGCAGGCTTGCCGCGCCTACTATCCGCGGCCGGCGGTGTACGGGCTGTGGCTCCTGTGCGAAGTCGCGATCATCGCATGCGATCTCGCCGAGGTGATCGGCAGCGCCATCGCGCTGAACCTGCTGTTCGATATTCCAATGGTTTGGGGCGCGGCGATCACAGCGCTCGATGTCTTCCTCATCCTGCTGCTACAGCAGCATGGGGCTCGGCGACTCGAGGCGCTGATTCTCGTCGCCGTGTTGACCATCGCCGTTTGCTTCGCGCTCGAGTTGACGTTCGTGCAACCGGACTGGAGCGCGGTGGCGAGTGGTCTGCGACCGCGACTGGACGACGCGACGCTCTACATCGCGATCGGCATCTTGGGCGCAACGGTGATGCCGCATAACCTCTACTTGCATTCCTCGCTGGTGAAGACGCGCAACATCGCGCCGCTTCGCGCGGCCCGCGTGAAGGCGCTGCGCTACTACTTCGTCGACACCGCGATCGCGCTCAACTTCGCCTTCCTGATCAACGCGTCGATTCTCATCGTGGCCGCGGCCGTGTTTTTTACCCGCGGCGTCGAGGTGGGCGATCTGCGCGAAGCCTATCGGCTGCTCTCGCCGCTGCTTGGCGTCGGGCTCGCCTCCTCGCTGTTCGCCATCGCATTGCTGTGCGCGGGTCAAAGCGCAACCATCACCGGAACGCTGGCGGGTCAGATCGTGATGGAAGGTTTTCTGCGTCTTCGTATCTCACCCGTCATGCGACGCTTGCTCACCCGCGGTCTGGCGGTGCTGCCCGCTATCGCGGTGCTTGCGATCTACGGTGAAGCGCGCACGATCGACTTGTTGGTCGCAACCCAAGTGGTCCTCAGCTTGCAACTGCCGTTCGCCATCGTGCCGCTGATCCGCTTTACCGGCGATGCGCGCGTGATGTCGGACTTCGCCAGCGGCTTCTTGTTGAAGACCGCCGCTTGGGCGAGCGCGGCTTTCGTCGTGACCGCGAACTGCTGGCTGGTTGCCGAGACGCTGCTCGGCTGGGAACATCCACCGGCTGCCATCGCCGTCGGCCTTGCTTACGCGCTTGCGTTGATCTACGTGGCCGTGGTGCCGCTGCAAAGTCGAATCGGGGCGAATTCGAGTACCTGTTGAGCGGACAGCGGCTGTTCCCGGATTCCGCTTCGCTGCATCCGGGCGACCTATGAGCGTCGCATTTCGGCGGCTGCAATCTCCTCCACCATCCTGCGCGCGGCGCGGCGCCAGGAGACGTCGTTGTCGCCGCGCATGTCGACGCTCTTGATCAGAATCGTCTTGCCGGTGTCGACGTCCTTCATGCCGACGTTGAGATTGAGGATGAGATTGCTTACCTTCTGTACCCATCCGACCAGCACGACTTGCGCCCCCAACGCACGCGCGATCTCGAGCTCGCAGCCGTTACATTCGTGCAAACGCTCGCCGCTGCGCCGTCGGTCAATCATCGCGCGGGCCGGGGCATCGTCGACCACGACGAAGGCGCCACGCTCGGCGAGCCCCGCTCGAATCTCGTCGCGCGCCATGCGAAGCCGGCGTTGCTGTGTCGCCACGTCCACCGCCGCGCCTTGTGCCGCCGTGTCATCCTCGATCTCGAAGTCGAGCACGGCGATCGAACGCGGCTCGACCGCGCGCAGGTTAGGCAATGCGAAACCGAAGGCAGCGACGACGAGAACAGCGCACCACCGTGCGTGTCTGCGTGGCGATGGCTTCATAGCGTCTTCAGATATTCGAGCAGCATGTCCTTCTGCGCGACCGGCAAAGTCGTGCCGAATTCATGGCCTTGGTTGCTGCCGCTCTTCGTCGTCACGTCGAGCTTGGTGCCGGACTGTTGCGCCTCTGCACCTTGCGACACGAAGCCGACGTCGACCGCATCGTAGAGATCGTAGCCGCGCCAGAATACTTTGGGGCGCTCGGCCGCGGGCCTTAGCATGTCGCGCATGGTGGGCACCGAGCCGTTGTGCAGATACGGCGCACGCAGCCAGATCCCGTCGAGGAACACCGCGTTGTAGCCTTGCAGTGTTTCCTCGACCAGACCTTTGCGCTCGATGCCCATGCTGCGCACGACCTTGTTCGCTTCGATCGCGGCCTGCTTGTTCCACGAGTCGAGCCGGCCGCGATCGGTGTTCACGGCCGATAACGGCAGCCGTGTGCCGGTCTTCTCGCTCGCGTGGCAAGCCGCGCAGTTCGCATCGAACACCGCCTTGCCCTGCTGCGCCTTCGCCTCGTCGATGGGAAAAGGAAACTTGGGCGGCTCCTTCGCTTTCAGATAGGTGAGCAGCCAATCGATGTGACCGAGAAAGGCTTGCTTGTCGTGCGGCGGTGCGCCCAGCAGTCCGAGCGCGGAGTCGATGACGACCGAGTACGGATCATGGCTGTCGCCGGCCCAATTCAGCGTGTGCCCTTTATCTGGCTGATATTTCTTCAAGTTCCAGATCGACGGCATGTCGGTGGGACCGAAGGTATCGTCCATCGGCAGCTTGATCATGAAGTACTTGGTGAGATTCATCGCGTCGTCGCGACCGCGCCCCCAATCGGGGAAGTCGGGCCGGTAGATCCATTTGAACTGCGCTTCGCGCTCGAGCAAGCGTTTCTTGGTGATCGGGATCAAAAGGAACCGATAGATCAACCGATCGACGAACGACAGATCGGTGACGAGCTTGATCTCGCGCATCAAGTTGTCCGCGTTGAAGCGCGGATCCTTGGCGGCATCGACGAGGAAACGGAAATAGGCCTCGACATCGGTGTGGCCGGGCCCGGCGGTGACGAAGGTTGGCGTCTCGTTCGGTTTGGTGCGATAGCTCACCGTGTGACAGACCGCGCAGTTGTTCGCTACGCGCGGGAAGCCGATCGTCTTCTTGGTGAAACCCACTGGCAGCTCCTGGCCTTGCTCCCACGCCGCGCCGAGTGAAGCCCAGCCGCCCGGACCAGGCAGCTTGTCGGCGAACACGCGCGGCATGACATAGAAAATCCAATAGGGAATGCCGGCATCGTGCTCGGCGCCGATCGAGCCGTATTTGAAGCGCATCTCCGGAGTGGCTGTCACCCAATCGGGCTGCGGCTCTTCGCGGAAGAACTTGTACCAGGTGAAGAGTGCGCCCGCGATGATCAAGACGCCGAGAGCGAGCAACCAGCGCTTCAGCTTGGAGGGCTTGCTCCGTTCGATGACAGGGATCGTTTTCGTTTCCATTTTGCATCTCGATCAGTCCCCTCTGCCCTCGCGCGAGGGGCAGGGGAGAACGGGAACAACAATCAAAACGTCTTTAAGTACTCCAGCAGCGCGTCCTTCTCCGTCGCCGGCAACTCGGTGCCATAACGCTTGCCCTCGTGTCCGGAGTTTCCGTTGCCGGGCACCGCCGTGTCGAACTTGAAGTACTTGCGTCCGTTCTCTTCGGCGACGTTCGACACGAAGCCGACATTGCTCGGATCGTAGACGTCATAGCCACGATAGAACGCAGCCGGACGTCTGGTCGCTGGCTCGAGCAGCGCGCGCAGCGTGGGCACCGAACCATTGTGCAGATACGGCGCGCGCAGCCAGATGCCATCGAGCGGCGCGTTGGCATAGCCGAAGGTCTTGCGGAAATGCTGGAAGCGCCAGGGGTAGCCCGCGTAGAGCGTCGATTGATTGACCGCGAGCTGATAGGTGTAGGAATCGAGTCGGCGCCGATCGGTGCCGATCTGCTCGAGCGGCGTGACCTTGCCGACGTATTCGCCGCCGAAGTCGCGAGGTCCCGCACCATGGCAAGCGGCGCAGTATTCCTTGTAGAGCGGCGCGCCGCGCTGCGCCTTGGCGGTGTCGATCGGGTACGGATACTTCGGCGCCTCCTTGGTCAGCAGCCAGTCCTCCACGCGCGCGATCGCTTGCGTGTCGAGCGTAGGCGGGGTAGTTCCGGTGCCGAATGCTGCGCTCTTGTTGCGCTCTTCGACCAGGGTGTTGTTGCCGTCCCAATGTAATTGCATGCCCTTGCGCGGACCTTGGAACCAGATCGACGGGAAGTCGGACGGTGCGTTCAACTCCTGCTCGGGCAGGCGGTTCATCGGGAAGTTGAACAAGACCTTCGCGGCGTTGAAGGTGTCGACTCGACCCGGTCCCCAGTCATGCTGGGAATTGGCCCAGTCGAACCGACCGGCGAGCATCAACAGCCGCTCGCGCATAAGCCAAATCGCAACCGGGTAGACGAGATAGCGGTCGAGCATACCCATGCGCTCGCCCTTCTCCCGCATCATCTGCGCCACGGTCGGAACGAGATATTCCTTGCTGAACTTGGGATCCTTTCCGCAGGCGAAGAAGAATTTCTGAAACGCCATGATGTTGAAGGTGTTCGCCGGCATGGCGGTGTACAGCTTGGCGGGCGACTGCGGCGCATCGCGCACGGTGCTGGTGTGACACACCGCGCAGTTGAGGAAGGTGCGGTCGATGCCTTGATAGCGGCGCTTGGACATACCCACCGGCAGATCACGGTCCTTCTCGTAGATCATGCCGAGCGACGCGTAGCCCTCGCCCGGCAGGTGCTGTGCGCATACCCGCGGCATCGCTTGGAAGATCCAATACGGAAAACCGGACTCGTGCTCGCCACCGGTAGAGCCGTACTTGAAGTGCTCTTCGGGGTCGCTGTACACCACGGCGCGATCGGGCAGGAAGCGCGCGCCCAGATACACGGCAAGCAGCGCGATGAGGACGATCTCCGCCAGCACGATGCGCCGCCACCAGGGACTGATCGTAGGAGGAGTCGTCCTTTGGCCGGGGGCGCTCGGCGAACTGGCCCTGGTCGATCCCTGTCCGCCGTGCACGGCTCTATGGTCTTCGGTCGCCATGGCGATCACCCGTTCCTAATTGCATGTCGCTCCCTTACTCTGATTCACGCGAATGAGTCCGCGCCAATTACAGTTCGTTGGCATCGAGGCAAAGGCTAGGATGGCGCGGTTGGCTTCGCAAAGCCGGCCGCGCGGAGCGGCATGCAGCGCGGCAACCGCTCGTACTCACCTGCCGTGCTGCCGATGCTCGGACCGTTGCCGACGACTCGGTCGACTTGCTGCAACAACGCTTGCAGCTCCGCGCTCTTGGGCCAAGTGTCCAACGACGAACCGAGCAGATGAATGCCGAGCGGCGGCGGCATCGGCGTCTTTACACGCTGGCTGGGCTCTTTCGCCCACATCTGCAGACGCGCGCGGATGCGCGGCGCACATTGACGAAATTGCGCTTGCGCCTGCGCCGCATCGCCGGCGAGGAAATTCGGCGGAGCCGGGTCGGGCGTGTCATGGCAAGTGCCGCAGGCGCGGTAGAAGCGCGTCAGATCGAGCACGCTGGCGTCGGCGCTCTGCTGCTCGCGTGCGGCGCGCGTCTCGCGCGATTGCTCGACGCGCGGCTTGGGCAAGACTTCTCGATCGATGCAGCAACGGCGCGGCTTGCGCCCGTCGAGGCGGGCGAGCAGCGTGTCCATCAGCTTGGTGCCGTCGATCGGGACGGCAGCGAATGGGTTGAGCTGATCGACTTGCTCTTCGGTAAGCATGTTGTCGATCGCCATCTCAACCGAGCCGAAGTCCTCACGTAACCTGATCGAAGCACGTGGCGCCGGCAGCGACCAATCGAGCGCGATCGCCTCGATGCGATCGCCGCTCGCGGCGCGCGCGGCGCTATCGGAATCCTTGCGCAGGGCCAAGCGCACGGCGTGGGCAGTCGCAACGCCGCCAACCACCGACAGCGCCGGCAACGCATCGCTTCCCGACAGCCGAAGACCCTCGATCGCGCCACCCACCACCTTCGTTCCGTCGAGGTAGATGCGTGCGCGCAAAGCTGCGGCGCCCGGTGCTTCGGCGGCTGGGCATCTCACGCCGAGTCGAACGCGCTGCGAGGACAACAGCTTGCGCTCGACGGGCGCACAGGCAACCGCGATCACCACCTGCTTCGCCCGGTTGCCGCGATTGCGCAAAGCGCGGTCGAGTCGACGCACATCGCGCTGCGCGACGAATTCGCCAAGACCCCCGATGAGACGATCCAAGTCTTCGGCTTTCGTGTATGACCACGATTCGAGCGGCGGCCGCGACGCGAGCGGCTCGAATGGCGCGGAGACCTCGACCAGCGCCGCTTCGTCGTGCGCATCGGTGTACGCGCTGTTGCGGGTGAGCACGGCGCGATTCGGCAGATTCGGGTCGGGGATGGCTAGGCCATCGAGCCATAGCCGCTGCCAATTCGCTTCCAACACACGGCGATGCTGGCGGTAGCGCTCGCTCTCGCGATCGAATGCACCGCCGCTCAAGCGTGCCTGAAGCATGGCGACGAAGGCGCCCGCGCGGCACCGGTCGCCGCTCGTGCCGTTGCCGCAACCGTCCCGCCACAGCGTTTGCCAAGCGGACAGAAGATTTGCACGATCGGTCGCGTTGTCGATCGCATAGGGCTCGTCCACGCCCCGTGTTACCGCGATGCCATAGTTGTGCGCGTGCTGCGCCAGCAACGCCGCCGCAATGTGTGGATTCGCATTCGTTTCGTCCCACTGTTGACGAGAAAAGATCGGCGCAGCATTTTGATGACAGCTCATGCACACCGCGCGATTGGCGTAGAAGACCTGCGGCCGGGCGCCGGCTCGATAGTCCTTCACGATCTGAAACTCGAAGCGGCCGGCTTCCGCGTTGTAACTGATCACCTCGAGCACCGCGGCCTTTTCCTGATAGCCGATGTAGAGCCGATCCTTCAGCAAACCCGTGAGGGCGCGCCGGTCGGTTTCACCGTCGATCGCAACGACAACGCGCGGCAAGCGAAAGTAATCGGGCGCGGCGGCGGTGCGCTGCAAGGAGCGCCCCAGCGGAATCAGGACGTGTTTCAAGCCCGGTCTGCCCAACGCATCGACGCCCGCATACTGCTCGAGCCGGCGCAGCAGGGCGGGAAACGGGTAGGGCACGGCGTACCTGCCCGCGCGCGAGAACAAGCGGTCGAACAGCGAGTGACCGATGGGCGGTAAGTCGGCTTGCGGATCGAGCGGATCGACGACCCACGACCAGGCGCTAGCCTGCGCTGCGCGAGCGTTATGGCAAAGGCAAAGCGTCACAGCCATGACGAGAACCGCGCACAGGCGAATGCCGAGTTGTGCGCGTTCGGCATCGAGGTCGCTCATCTACCACAAGGGACAGCAAGGAGCACGAAGGACCTGAGGCAGCGTCCCGCTCTGCGTGTTCGTCGTGTCCTTGGTGGTGAATGCGTTTCTCATCGTCCCGTCCTGCCTGCGCGATGCCCTCGGTCTACTTGGCGGCAGTCCGCGTCAGGCGCTGCGTGCCGGGCCAGCAGTCCTCGGCCACCTTGCCTGTCTCGACAAAGGCCTTGCCGTCACGCTCGGCAATCTCCTTGTTGTAGAGCGTGAAGTTGAGCAGGAAGGTGCGATCGGCATACGCACGACCGAGATAGAACCCCGGACGCACCATGCGAATTTCGTCGCGGATCTTCAGGCCGCGTCGCCCGGCGAGAAAATCGGGCCGCTCACGATAGCCGGGCAGCTGGTCGCTGAAGGCATAGTCGATGATGATCGACTCGCGACGGCTGTCGAGCAGGCTCTGACCGCAATACAGTTTGGCCGGAAACAGCAACCAGGCGTCCTTGCCGTTGACGGTAATCTTCTGCAGATCCGAGCTTTTGCCGTCGATGAACGGCCCGAGGAGAGCCAAATCCTCGATTCGATTGCGCAGCACGCGCTGATCGCGATAAAAGACTTTGCCCTTCCACAAAGTCTTGCCGACCAGCTCCAGCTTCTTGCCCTCGAGATTCACCACCGCCCCTTTCAGTCCGCCGATGATCTCGGCAAGCCGCCGATCGCCGCTCTCGCCTTTAGGAAAGAACAGACCGCCGTCGAAAGCGCCGTCAGGAATCGGGCCGGCGGTGAGCCGTGCGTAAATCTGATCGACTTGTTCCTGATCCAAGGTGGCCAGGTACTTGGGTGTGATCGTTTGCAGCTGCGCCGGCGCGAGCGGAAACGTGTACTCGACGTACGCGAAGTCGGGCTTCGTCTCGTAACCGGCGCCGTAGGGCGCGAACGACACGTCGGCTTTTTCCCGGCCGCATGCCGACGTCAGCAACGCGGTAGCGCATGCAACGAACAGGGCGGACTTGAACGTCATCGTCTTCGGCTCCGCATCCATCACAAGGTGGCGAGGAACGCGATGAGCGCGTTCTTGTCGACTTCGGACAGGTCCTGACCGAAGCGATGGCCTTTGTTCTCGACCACGTCGAGGCAGGTGCTGTAGAACTTGAGCAGCTCGGGCCGCTTCTTCACTGCCGTGATCAGCTCGTCCGGCTTGGCCAGAATCTCGCTCGCCACCGCGGCGATCTCGTCGGCCATCCCTTTGCCGCGCTTGGCCTCGAGTTTCTTGCGATCGAACTTTGCCAGGACGAGATCGGCGACGAATTGCTTGTGTTGGAAATTGCCCAGGGCAGCAGCGGTGGAGCCCGCCGGCACGCGCAAGGTGAAGCCGAACAGCTTGTCTTCGTCCTTGCCGTCGAACACCTTCGGGCCCAAGTCGAGCACGATGTCCTGATCGAGCTTGGTGATCTTCGGGATGCGCTGATCCGGATGGAGCAGCTCGCGCATCGACGCCTTGAATAGCTTGAAGCGCCCCTCGACGCTGGGATCGTAAGTCCAGCAGGCGGGCTGTTCTTTCGCCGGCAAGAGATTGTTGTTCTTGTCGACGTAGCTGGGGCGATAGAAATCGTATTCGCCTTTGCCGCCGAAGCCGCACAACTCGGGACCGAGCGCGTTGTTGTGCAGGAAGGGTGCGTGCGCCCACACCGACAGCAGCGAGATGTTGCGGTAATAGCCGCGGCCGCCGTCCGACGCTTCATTGATGCCTGGCACTTGGCCGCGCGCGCGCAAAGTCTCCGACCCGTACTCCTGCCACACATGGCCGGCCATATGGTTCGAGTGCAGCGCGCGGCAGCGATAGGTGTCGACCTCGGTCGCCGGGGTCGAGACATCGCTGCCCATCCAGTCCTCGCGCAGCTTCGTCTTATCGTCGATCTTGTGGAAGTCGCGCGTGGCGAAGGCGCCGCCTTTGCTTTCCGGCACGCTCGAATGGCAGCGCGCGCAAGTCTCGGCGAACACCTTCTGTCCGCGTGCCACGGCGCCTTTACCGAACTCCTTCTCGAGATCCTCGACCAGGTCGTCGTAGCCATAGGTCGCCTTGGAATTCTTCTGCTTCGCGGCGTTGGCGCGCGCGACAGCCAGATCGGTGGCGTGACCTTCGCTCGAGGTGAAGAACGCCAAGATGTTCGGCAAGCGATCCTCGATTGCACGGAAGTTCGGGCAATCGCGTCGGCATTGACCGATGTTGAACGGCGTCTGGCCGAAGTTGCGCTGTTGCGGATCGAACTGGTAGAGGTCGGTGAGATGATTGACCCAGCAGGCCTCGGCGCACGAGCCGATGTTGAAGTAGACGCGCTGGATCGCCTCCAGCGCACCGATCGAGTCCTCGCCGCCTTTGAGAATGTGGTGCACGGTCTCCTGCGCACGGCTGCGCCGCCAGCACTTGTTGTCGCGACCGGGCTCGCACCAACACGTGTCGTTCTGCAGCTCTTCTTTCTGGCACGCGTTGGTCTTACGCCACTTGATGATCTCCTCGCCGGGAAAGGTCGGACGTTGGCTGGTGTTGAGAATCGCGTTGATGGTGCCGGGGTTGTTGACCTGATCGGTCGGAATCGCCGAAGTGTCCGAAGTGCCGGGCCGTGCGTGTGCGAACACTTGCCAATTGAGGCTGTCGGTCGGCATACCGGACACCATGATCTCGGAAATGCGCGTGTACTGGTTGCCGACCAGCCCCTTGATGTTGTGCCATTCGGGACGCTCGGAGTCGGTGGGCGGGTTGAGGGGATCGAAAGCAATGTGACAGGAGCCGCAGGAGGTGCCGATCAGGAACGGTGGTTCGATCGAACCGTCCATCAAGCGGCTCACGCGGCTGTCGCTCAGCTCGGCGCGATCGGAGAGTTTCTTCCCATAAGCCTCCCAGCTAGCGAGCTGCCCGCCGTTGAGTGCCTTCCACTTTTCGGCATCGAAGCGCGGATTGGGAAACTTCCGAAAGCCGAGCGCACCGGTCGAGGTGCCGAATTCGAGATCGCATGCTGACTGGCGCTGATCCTTGTTGTTGGCGGCATGCGGGTCGTTGGAGTCGAGCGCGGCGTCTTGAAAGTCGCAGGCCGGATCGCGGTAGCCACTCTTGCCGACGTACTTCAGCAGCTCCTCGTCGCCTGGGCAGTAATCGAAGCCGTAGGTCTCCTCGCTGCGTTTGGCCGGGCAGTTGGGTGAGCCGGGTGTGCAGCAGTCGGGGTCGTTGATCAAGCCCCAGGTGTGGAAGCGCTGTCCGCGACGGTCGCTGCGCAGCACGCGAAACCAATCGATGGTGGTACCGATGCGCTGCTGAAAGACGTAGGTGTGGAAGCGCGCGTTGCCGGCCGTGGCGCGATACCAGATCTCGCGTCCGGCGCGGGCGGAAGGACTCAGCGTCGCTTCACCCTCGCGGAAGCCCACGTCGCGATAGACGCTTTCGGTGCCTTTCACCGATGCGCCTTCTTTCGGTGCGGACGCTTGCGGCAGCACAGTGGGTGCCGAGGTCGGATCGGCAGCATGCACCACTGGAGTCAAGCGATCGACTGCGACGTGCTCGTTCTTGTTCGTTCGGCCGATGATCAGCGCGGTGAGCGCGATGGCGATCGCGCCGCCCCACAGCATCGCTCGTTTCATGCGTTCCCCCCAACTCATGATACGGCCCTGCCCGTCATGCAACGAGTTGCATGGCGTGATGTTCTTGGTCTTCTTTACTCTAAGACGATCGATGCGACGCTGAGCCTTCAGGGAAATGCTGAGGTCGATCGCTCATCCAGCGTTCACTATTGACCCAAGTGGGTCGCCGAGTCAAGCGCTGCACTACGCGCTCAGCATCCGAATCGTTCCGCAGGTATGCTCGTGGCGTCGCACATTCGGATCTTCCCATGATGTCCACTTCGATCGGCGAACCGCTGCTTGCCGATGTCACGGTTCTCGACTTCACGCGCGTGTTGGCCGGTCCGTATTGCACGCGGCTGCTCGCCGATCTGGGTGCGCGCGTCATCAAGA
>Ga0070741_10008138_pt1 | contig 21215 bp, 24 predicted proteins | sample Coa_R1_4_FD_66440 | JGI IMG/M metagenome (GOLD analysis project Ga0070741, IMG submission 66440) | Surface soil microbial communities from Centralia Pennsylvania, which are recovering from an underground coalmine fire - Coalmine... | ecosystem: Environmental > Terrestrial > Soil > Unclassified ...
TGTTACTCACCCGTTCGCCGCTTTCCCCGGTCCCGAAGGACCGGTTCTCGCTCGACTTGCATGTGTTAAGCGCGCCGCCAGCGTTCGTCCTGAGCCAGGATCAAACTCTCCGTGAAGAGTTGTTGCCGGCCGTAGCCGGCGAGCTTCACTTCGAGCTTGCGCTCAAAGGTCGTCTCCGAGGAGACGACGAGGATTTGCCTCGTCCGGCACGGCAGAACCGACCGGTCGAGGGTCTCGACGTTTGTGAACGCTGTTGAGTTTTCAAAGACCGGCGCCGTGTGACGGCGTAAAAAAGCCTCCGACTCGCGCCAGAGGCCACCAAGTTCACACACATCGTATCGGATGGGTGGGCCTGGGCGGCTCCTGAGGTCGAGTTGCAGGGACTTTTCAACGCCGCCCGCTTGGACGACCTTGGAAGTATAGCGCCGATCAGGCGGCGGTCAAGCGGAAGAACCGCCGCTTGCCGACCTGGATCAGCGCGCCGTCGAGGCGCTCGCGGGGAAGGTCGAGCTCGTGCACCGGCGCGCCGTCGAGCTTCACCCCGCCCTGCGCGATCAGCCGCCGCGCCTCCGAGGTGGAGGCGAGCCCGAGCGGCCCGGCGAGAAGCGCCGGCAGGTGCACCGGATCGCCCGCCGGCAGCGGCGCCTCGGGCACCTCCTCGGGCGCCTGCCCCTCCCGGACGACGCGCGTGAAGTGCTCCTCCGCGTCCTCGGCGGCGGCCTCGCCGTGCGAGCGGGCGACGATCCAGCGCGCGAGAGCGAGCTTCTGCTCCATCGGCTCCCCCGGCGGTGGATCGGCCTCCGCGACGAGCCGCCACCAGTCCGGAAGCATCGAGTCCGGGATCCGCATCGTGCGGCCGAACATCTGCTCCGGCGCCATCGTCACCGGGATGTTGTTACCGACGGACGAGCTCATCTTTTCCCCGTCCCACGAAAGAAGCAGCGGCGTCGTCAGCACGACCTGCGGCTCGACGCCGTACTGAGACATGACCTCGCGTCCCGCGAGCAGGTTGTAGAGCTGGTCGGTACCGCCGAGCTCGACGTCCGCCTCGACGGCGACGGAGTCGTAGGCCTGCATCAGCGGATAGAGGAGCTCGGACACGGAGATCGGCTCGTGCGCCTTCATCCTGTTCGCGAAGTCCTCGCGCTCGAGCAGCCGCGCGACCGTGATCGTCCGCGCGAGCCTGACGACGTCGGCGTACGTCAGCTTCGACAGCCACTCGCCGTTGTAGCGCACCTCCGTACGGTCGCGGTCGAGCACGACCATCGCCTGCTCGAGGTACGTCTCGGCGTTCCGGTCGATCTCCTCGTCCGAGAGGATGGGGCGCTCCGCCGAACGCCCCGACGGGTCTCCGATCCGCGTCGTGTAGTCGCCGATGATCAGGACGCCGACGTGGCCTGCGTCCTGGAACGCGCGCATGCGCTGGAGCGGGATCGCGCGCCCGACGTGGATGTCGGGCGAGGTGACGTCGATGCCGAGCTTCACGCGAAGCGGCCGGCCGAGCTTCAGCTTCGCCTCCAGGCCGCCGGCCGGCAGCACGTCGACCGCGTTTCGCGTCAGCTCCGCGACCATTTCTGCGGCTACCACCCGGGCTACACTAGCGACGTTTTGCGCCTGCTCCGGCGAAAGCCCCGGGCGCCCAAGCGGCGGCGCATCCGCAAGCTGAGGCTCCTGTCCCTCGTGCTCGTGCTCCTTGCGCTCGGCCTGTCCGCGTTCACGTTTGGCCTCTTCCGCGCGCTGAACACGCAGCTCGGGCCACTCGAGCCGGCGGCCGCCGCGAGGCAGCAGCAGGCGAACACCTACGTCTACGCATCGGACGGGCACACCGTCCTCGCGATCCTCCGCGGATCGCAGGCGCGCATCATCGTCCCGTCGGAGGAGATCTCGCCGTGGATCAAGCACGCGATCGTCGCGATCGAAGACAAACGGTTCTACGAGCATCGCGGCGTCGACCTCCGCGCGATCGTCCGCGCCGGCGTCAACGACCTGCTCGGCCACCCCGTGCAGGGCGGGTCGACGATCACGCAGCAGTTCGTGAAGAACGCGATCAGCGGCAACGAGCGGACGCTCGGCCGCAAGCTGCGCGAGGCGGCGCTCGCGTGGAAGCTCGAGCAGGTGTGGTCGAAGGAGAAGATCCTGACCGCCTACCTCAACACCGTCTACTTCGGCAACGGCGCGTACGGCGTCGAACAGGCGTGCAAGGTGTACTTCGGCCACAGCGCCGACTCCGCTCACGTCAGTCCCGCGGAGGCCGCGCTCCTCGCGGGGATACCCGAGGACCCGAGCCTCTGGGATCCGGTCGCACACCCGAACCTCGCACGCGCGAGGCGCAACCTCGTCCTCCGGCAGATGCGCGACCAGGGCTACCTGACGCCCGGGCAGTACCGCTTCTGGGCGAAGGCGTCGATGCCCAAGCCGGAGGACATCCGGCTCCCTGCGACGCAGAGCCCGGTGGCGCCGTACTTCGCGAACTACGTCACCGACCAGCTCGTGCGGCACCGCGGGACGCACAACGCGTACGGCGGCGACCTGCGGGTACGAACGACGATCGACCTCGGGCTGCAGAACCTCGCGCGTGAGGCGATCGCAAAGGTGCTGCCGCCGTCGATCGGCCCGACGGCTGCGCTCGTCTCGCTCGACGCGCACACCGGGGCTGTGCTCGCGATGGTCGGCGGCCGCAACTACCACAAGAGCCAGTTCAACCTCGCGACGCAGGGAGAGCGCCAGCCCGGATCTGCGTTCAAGCCGTTCGTGCTGGCGGCCGCGCTGACGGAAGGAATCGCGCCGTCGACGACGCTCGTCTCGAAGCCGGTGTCGATCTTCCTCGGCGACAAGCTCTGGAACGTGACGAACTACGAGGGCGAGTACCTCGGCGCCGTCAACTTGAACCAGGCGATCGCAGCGTCCGACAACGCGGTGTTCGCGCAGCTGACGAAGATCGTCGGGCCGTCGACTGTGGCGCGCACGGCGAAGCTGATGGGGATCACGACGCCGCTGCAGCCGTACTTCGCGATCGGTCTCGGCGCGGAGCCCGCGACGCCGCTCGAGATGGCACGCGCGTACGCCACGCTCGCCGACGGCGGCTTCCGCCTCGACGACTCCTACGGCAACGAGCCGAGGGTGATCGACTGCGTCGCCGTCGGGACAGCGAAGTGCGTCCCGAACTACACGTACCCGCATCGCGTGCTCGACCCGAACCTCGCGGCGATCGAGGACGAGATGCTCACGGGCGTCGTCCGCAGCGGGACCGGCACCGCGGCACAGCTCACGGGTGGCTGGTCCGTCGCCGGGAAGACCGGTACCACCGAGAACTACGGCGACGCGTGGTTCGTCGGCTTCACGCCCGACATCGTCACGGCGGTCTGGGTCGGATATCCGGACAAGCTGCGGCCGATGCTCACGGAGTACCACGGTCGAGCGGTCGCCGGCGGCACCTACCCCGCGCAGATCTGGAAGGCGTTCATGCAGAAGGCGCTCCCGTACCGCGAGCTGACGCCGAAGCCGTTCACGGCACCGTCGATTCCGTACGCGTCGCCGGCGACGGTCGTCTTCCGGGACGACCGCCTGCAGCGCGACAACGGCGTCTGCCGCGACACGAGCACCGTCGAGCTGTTCGCCGACGCCAACGTCCCGCTCGCCGACTGCAAGCCGAACGAAGTGGAGGTGCCGGACGTCCGCGGCGTCGTGCTCTCGCGTGCGAAGGCGCGTCTGCTGCGTCAGCCGCTGCGCGCTCGCGTCGTGTGGACGGACGCGAAGCCGGGCGCAAAGCTCGGGGTCGTCCTCCGTCAGACGCCGGCTGCGGGCACGCTCGCGCCTTACGAGCGCGTGACGCTCTTCGTCTCGCGCGGAAACGGACGGCTGAGAAAGGCCGAGCCCAACAAGCCGTAGCGCCAAGGCCGTTCCGCCGCCTTCGTGATCCCGATGCGCGGCCCCGTCACCACGCCGACCTGGCCGCGCCGCCGGCGGAGCTCGAAGGGCGGCTCGTCGAGCGGGAGCCCGTCGTGCTCTCGAGTCAGCCCGAGCGCCTGGCACAGCCGGCCCGGCCCCGCGCAGAGCAGGCGCAGCGACTCGAGCCCCCGCCGTTCGCGCATCGTCTCGACGCCTTCCACCGGCTCGAGCGCTCGTATGAGGACGGCGCTGGCGGTCCCCACCGGCTCACAGACGAAGTTGAGGCACCAGTGGATGCCGTACGAGCGGTAGACGTACGCGTGGCCGGGAGGCCCGAACATGACGGCGTTTCGCTCCGTGCGGCCGCGGTACCCGTGCGCAGCCGGATCCTCCTGGTCGTATGCCTCGACCTCGACGATCCTGCCGCCGACGCCGTTCACGTAGAGCTCTGTGCCGATCAGCTCCGGCGCGACGGTGTGCACGCTCCGAGCGAAGAAGCGCCGGTTCAGAACAGGCTCTCGGTCTCCGGTTGCGCCGTCGACGCGAGGATCCGACGCGCGCGGCGCCCGAGATCGACGACGTCGACGCGGCCTTGCTCTGCGGCATCGGCGACGCGGTGCGCAAGGTCGAGCGCCTCGTCGAGCAGCCGCGTGGACTCTGCCGGCGAACCGCCCATCGACGCGATGATCGCCCGCTCGGTTCGCGACGCGACGATCGGCTCCGGGATCCCCTCGACCCAGACGCGCGTGCGCGCGCCGTGCCCGCGCAGGCCTTCGCCGAGCGGCTCGAGCGCGTAGATCTTGTCGGCGCGCACGTACTTGCCGAAGCCGAGGAAGACCATCCGCGGCGCGCCGTCAGTCATTCCGGCGATTATGCCGCCGAACGACGAGAGGAGGGACTGCGGTGACGCACGACGAGAACAAAGCGCTGATCCGCCGGTACATCGAGGCGATCGACGCCAACGACAGCAGCGACTGGAGCGTCCTCGACGACTTCATCGCCGAAGACTTCGTTGCGCACAACCCACCGATCCCGGGCGTCAGCCTCGACCGCGAAGGAATGAAGCAGGCGGCTGAGATCTTCAGGGTCGCGACGCCCGGGCGTCACGAGGTCACGTTGCAGGTGGCCGAAGACGACCTGGTCGTGACCCACATCGTCGGGCGCGGCGTGCACGCGGGCGAGCTGCTCGGGATCCCCGCGACGGACAAAGAGGTCGAGACCGCCGGCATCGCCATCCATCGCATCCGCGACGGGAAGATCGTCGAGTACTGGTCGGTCTCCGACGTCGCACGGGTGTTGATGCAGATCGGCGCGCTCCCTGCGCCGCACTAGGCTGCGGCGAGCGCGGCGCCGACGGCGTCGGCCACGCGCTCCTGGTCCTCGCGTGCGAGCCGTGCGTGGAAGGGGATCGCCATCGTCCGCGCGCTCGCGTCCTCGCTGACCGGGCACATCCCCTCGGAGAAGCCGAAGCGCTCGCGCATGTACGGCTGCAGGTGGATGGACGGCAGGTACGGCGCACAGCCGATGCCGTCGTTGCCGAGCTTGCGGATCAGCGCGTCGCGGTCGACACCACGCGGCAGCTTCACCACGTAGACGAACCACGAGCGCTCGTGCGCTTCGTCGTCCGCGACGGGCAGCTCGAGGTCGAGTCCCGCGAGCAGCTCGGCATAGCGCTCGGCAACCTCGCTGCGCGCAGCGAGGATGCGGTCGAGCTTCTCGAGCTGCCCGATCCCGAGCGCGGCGGAAAGGTCGTCGAGCCGGTAGTTGTAGCCGAGGCGGCCGTGCTGCAACCAGCTCGACGTCTCCAGCCTGCCCTGGTTCCGCAGCGAGACGAGGAGCTCGTGCTCCTCGGCCGTCGACGTCGTCACCGCTCCGCCCTCGCCGGTCGTCATCTGCTTGTTCGGGTAGAACGCGAACACTGCGGGATGGCCGTGCGAGCCGAGCAGCCGGCCCTTGTACCGCGCGCCGAGCGCCTCGCAGGCATCTTCGACGAGGGCGAGCCCGTGCCGGTCGCAAAGCGCGCGCAGCTCCTCGAGCTCGCACGGGTAGCCGAAGATGTCGACGGCGACGACGGCTCGGGTGCGCGGTGTCACCGCCGCCTCCACCGCCGCCGCGTCGAGGTTCAGCGTCCGCGGGTCGATGTCTGCGAACACCGGCGTCGCCCCTTCGTAGATCGCGCTGTTCGCGGACGCGACGAACGAGTACGGCGACGTGATCACCTCGTCGCCGGGCTCGACGCCGACAAGCCGCATGCAGAGATGCAGTCCGGCCGTGCCCGACGAGACGGCGGCGCAGTACGGCGCGTCCACCGCCCGTGCGAAGAGCTCCTCGAACCGCGGACCCGCGGGGCCGAGCGAAAGGCGGCCCGATCGCATCACCTCGAGGACGAGCTCCTCGTCGCGCTCGTCGATCCAGGGCGCGGAGAGGCCGATCGCGCCTGTGGTCGCCGTCACGCGGCGCGCGTCGCCGCAGGCACGAGCTCGCGCCACTCGGCGAAGCGATCGTTCACGCCGCGGACGACGTCGAGATACATGCGCTGGATCTCGAGCGTGATCTCCCCGACGCCGATCTCGTGGTCGTCGACGGAGCGCACCGGCGTGATCTCGGCGGCGGTGCCGCACATGAAGACCTCGTCGGCGAGATAGAGATCCGAGCGGATCAGCGTCGCCTGCCGAACCGTGTAGCCGAGCTCGCCGGCGATCTTCATCACGGAGTCGCGGGTGATCCCGTGGAGGATCCCTGTCTCGAGCCCGGGCGTCGAGATCTCGCCGCGCCGGACGACGAAGATCGTCTCGCCGGGGCCGTCGGCGACGGTTCCCTCCGGCGTCAGCATGATCGCCTCGTCGTAGCCGGCCCGCTGCGCCTCGTGCACCGCCAGCATCGAGTTGAGGTAGACGCCGGTCGCCTTCGACGCATGCGGGATCACGTTCGGCGGGATGCGCTGCCACGTCGAGATCTTCGTCCGAATGCCGTTCCGGAGCGCCTCCTCGCCGAGGTACGTCCCCCACGGCCACGCCATGATCACCGTCTCGACCGGATTTCCGCGCGCCTTCACCCCGAGCTGCCCGAAGCCGTAGAACGCGATCGGGCGGATGTAGCACTCCCTGAGGTTGTTCGCGACGAGCAGATCGTTCGTCGCCGCGCGCAGCTCGTCCACCGAGTACGGCAGCTCCATGTCGATGAGCGCCGCCGAGTCGTGAAGGCGCTGCATGTGGTCCGTCAACCGGAAGACCGCAGGCCCTTGCTCGGTTTCGTAGCAGCGGATGCCCTCGAAGACCCCGGTGCCGTAATGGAGGCCGTGCGCGCCGACGTGGAAGCGGGCGTCGTCCCAGTCGACGAGATCGCCGTTGACCCAGATCTTCTCGGTCGGCTGCACCGAGCGAAGACTAGCTACGGGCGACGATGTCCGCCGTGCGCGCTCCTGCCAGGCGCTGCAGGTCGCTCGGTGCGAGCATCGCGATGTGCGCGTGCGACCCGGCGCCCACCCAGACGGCGGCGTGCTGGAGCAGCGTGCGGTCGATCAGAGCCGCGACCACGTCGCGGCGCGGGAACGGCGCAACCGCTCCGGGCTCGAACCCCGTCGCGTCGACGACTTCTTCGCCGCGGGCGACCCGTACCGACTTCGCGCCGACCTCGTCCGCGACCTTGCTTGCGTCGACGCGGCGGTCGCCGGGCACCATCGCGAGCACGTATTCGCCGTCGCAGACGAAGACGAGGGTCTTCACGATCTGCTCGAGCTTGCAGCCCGCCGCGCGCGCCGCGTCCTCGGCCGTCGGTGTCCCGGCGGGGAACTCCTGGATGGTGGCGTCGACGGCCGCGGTGCGGAGGAACGCGGCGACGCGCTCGACCGGTTCGGGGAGCGTCTTCAGACGGCGACTCGTTGCTCGTACGCCTCGAACGCGCGCGTGACCGCGACCCCGCGCTCGATGTCGGCGCCGAGCTCGACGAGCGACAGCTCGACCGCCGCGAGCGCGGCCGCGATGTCGAAGACGTCGAACCACCCGATGTGACCGATGCGGAAGATCTTGCCCTTGAGGCCACCCTGGCCGGGGGCGAGCGTGACGCCGTGCCGGTCTCGGAGGTGGCGGAGCAGCTCGGTTCCGTCGACGCCGTCCGGGACGCGCGCGACCGTCACGACGGACGACGAGTCGTCGTCCGGCGAGAAGAGCTCGAGGCCCATCGCCTTGATGCCTGCGCGCGCGGCGCGGCCGAGGCGGGTGTGCCGCTCGAAGGCGGCGTCGAGGCCGGCGCCGAGAAGCATCCCGAGCGCAACGTCGAGACCGCGGATCAGCGAGACCGCCGGCGTGAACGCGGCGTCGAAGACCTCCTGCGCCTTCCGAGTCCGGCGCCAGTCGAAGTAGAAGCCGCGCGCCTGCGGCAAGTCGTCCCACAGCGCCTCGGACAGGCTCGCCATCGCCAAGCCCGGCGGGCACATGAGCGCCTTCTGCGAGCCCGCGACGACCACGTCGATCCCCCACGCATCGGTCTCGAGCGGCACTGCGCCGAGCGACGAGATCGCGTCGACCACGAGCACGGCGCTTCCGACGGCGCCCTTGAGCGCCTGAACGTCGGAGACGACTCCCGTCGAGGTTTCGGACTGCGTGCAGAAGACGATCCTCGCCCCGCTCTCGGCGACCGCGCCGCCGACCTCGTCCGCATTCGGCGTCTCGCCCCACTCGTACGCGATCCGCTGCACGTCGAGGCCGTACTGCTCGCAGATCGCAACCCACCGCTCGCCGAACGCGCCGGCGGTGACGACCGCCACCCGCTGGCCGGGCGACACCAGGTTCGCGACCGCCGAATCCATCGCGCCTGTGCCGGAGGCCGAGAACAGGAGCACGGGCGCGTTCGTCCGGAAGACCTCCTGAAGCCTGCTGAGCGCGCGCTCGTAGACGAGCCGGAAGTCCGGACCGCGGTGGTGGACGATCGGCTCGGCCATCGCCGCGAGCACCTGCGGCGGGACCGGCGTTGGGCCGGGCGTGAAGAGGTACTGCTTTTCCACTCCCGATCAGGCTACCTACCGGTGCGGCGCCACCCCCACCGCTTCGAGTGCGACGGTGACCGCTTCGTCGAACATCCCCTCGATCCGCGCCGCGGCCGCCCGCTCCTGCTCGAGGATGCGCGCAGCCATCGTCGCCGTCTCCTCGTCGTCCGCACGGCGGGCGACGCGCTGAAGCTGCTCGTAGCCACCGATCTCGAGGTGCTCGAACGCGAACGCGAACGCGGCGAGCTTGCCCGCGGTGTCGGGGTGGCCGGCGAAGAACGCGCCCCAGTTCAGCGCGCCGATGCGCATCGCCGCGTCCTTGATCGACGACGGATCCCCGCCGAGCGCGTCGAGGCGCTCCTTGACGAGCTCGGCATGCTCTCGGGTCTCGACGAGATGCTCCTCGTAGACGTGGTTCAGCTGCGTGTCCCCCGACAGTGAAGGTGCCTTCTCGAGCAACGTGATCGCCTGACCTTCGATCGCATGTGCGTCGGCGAGGTACTTGCGCAGCTGCTCGGTCAGGTCGCCGCGATCGATCTTTCGCAGCGAGACGTCGACGACGCCGTCGTAGCAGCGCTCCAGCCGGGTCATCATCGCGCGCTCGTCGCCGCAGATCTCCTCTGCCGTCGTCGCCACGGTTCCCTCGGCGGCGCGACGCGCCGTTCGCGCGAGCAGCTCGTACGCCGCGGTCTCGAGCGCCTCGTAGCTGATTGCGTGCGACAGCAGCTTGCCCGGCTTGTCCGGCTGCACCCGCGCGAACGCGAGGAATCCTTTGCCTCCGAGCGACATGATCATGTCCTTCAGCCTGTTCGGCGCTGCGCCGCGCTCGTCGAGCAGCTGTCGCGTCAGGCGCTCGTGGCGCTCGGTCTCGCGGTGATGCTCGCGCAACGCCTGCTCGAACTCCGGGTACTCGGCGACGTCCGGCGCCTTCTCGAGCTGCGCAAGGGCCTGCACCTCGATCGAGTGTGCGTCGGTGATGTACTTCGTCAACTGCTCGTGGATGTCTGCGGCCATCGTCTCCTCCGTCCTCGGGGCTTTGGCCGCGTGTACCCCGACCGCCGATCGTTATGCGCAGCCTGCGTTGGCGTCGCCGCTGAGGGAGCCTAGGCGCGCAGCTTCTCGCGCAGGCGCTCGTTCACGACGCGCGGGTCGGCGCGACCGTCGGTCGCCTTCATCACCTGACCGACGAAGAACCCGAGGAGGCCGTCCTTCCCGTCGCGATACGCCGCCACCTCGCCGGGGTTCGCGGCGACGATCTCGTCGATCACCGGGTCGAGCGCCGCCGCGTCGCTCACCGTCTTCTGCGCGAGGTACGGCTCCGCCGCGAAGCCCTCGTCTCCCACGCGCGACAGCGCCTCGTCGAACGCGTCGCGCGGGATCTCGGCGCGTGCCGCGACGAGCTTCGCCAGCTCCCGCGCGTCGACGCGCTCCGGGTCGACGCCCGTCGACACGAACGCGTTCGCGAGCACGTTGGCCGTCGCCTTCGGGTCGACGCCGGCGTCGACGACTCGGGACCACAGCCGGTCGAGCCCCCCGGTCACGAGCACCTCCGCGTCGTAGAACGAGAGGGTGCGCGCGATCCGCGCGATCCGGTCCGACGGAAGCTCGCCGATCTCGCCGCCCAGCCGCTCGACGACCTCGGCGGGCGGATGAACCGGCACGAGGTCCGGCTCAGGGAAGTACCGGTAGTCCTGCGCCTCTTCCTTCGAGCGAAGCGGCGGCGAGTCCTCGTTCGCCGGGTCGAAGTGAAGGGTCTCCTGCTCGACGGCGCCGCCGGACTCGTAGATCAGGATCTGCCGTGCGACCTCCTTCTCGATGCCCTTCGCCGCGAAGTTGAAGGAGTTCATGTTCTTCAGCTCCGTGCGCGTTCGCAGCTCGGCCGACCCCCTCGGCCGCACGGAGACGTTCACATCGAAGCGCATCGTCCCCTTCTCGAGCTCGGCGTCCGAGATGCCGAGCTCGACGATCGTCTGCCGGAGCAGCTGCAGGAAGCGCTTCGCGACGTCCGCGGAATGGATGTCGGGCTCGGTGACGATCTCGACGAGCGGCGTCCCGCAGCGGTTGAAGTCGACGAGCGTCGCGGTGGCGCCGTGGATGCGGCCCGACGCGGCGACGTGGACGTTCTTCGCCGCATCCTCCTCCAGGTGCGCACGCACGATCCCGATCTCGACGTCGCCGTGTTCCGTCGGCACCGTCAGCCCGCCGCCGACGCACAAGGGCTCGTCGTACTGCGAGATCTGGTACGCCTTCGGGTTGTCGGGATAGAAGTAGTTCTTGCGGTGGAAGACCGCTCGCTCCGCGATGTGCGAACGGAGCGCGAGCCCGAGCTTGATCGTGTCCTCGATCGCGCGGCGGTTCGGGACCGGCAGCGCTCCCGGGAGAGCGAGGCACACGGGACAGGTCTGCGTGTTCGGCTCGCCGCCGAAGCCGTTCAGGCACCGGCAGAACATCTTCGTCCGTGTCTTCAGCTGCACGTGGATCTCGAGCCCGATCACCGGCTCCCAGTCAGCCACGGTGCGCCACCTCTCTCGCCGCCCTCAGCGCCTCCTCGATCGAGCCGCGAACCTCGACGTATCCGAGCCGGTGCTCGAGCGCGCCGCGGCGCTCGATCACCCACAGCTCGCGCTCGCCCGCCTCGAGCTGCAGCTTGAGATCACCGAGGAGCACCGCACGCGAGCCGTCGAGCACGCGCGGCCGCGCGCCGAAGACCCGCTCGACCGCGGGAACGAAGTCGGCCGCGCTGTCCGCGAACATCTTCACCGGAGCCGCTCCGGCACGTAGTCGAACCCGATCGCCTGCTCGAGCGCATACGCGACCTTGAACAGCGTGTTCTCGGCGAACTGCGGCCCGATCAGCTGGAGGCCGACGGGCAACCCGTCGGAGAGGCCGCACGGAATCGAGAGGCCGGGAAGGCCCGCCATGTTGGACGGGATCGTGAGCAGGTCGGTGAGGTACATGGCGAGCGGATCCTGCGCCTTCGCGCCGACCGGGAATGCCGTCGTCGCGCAGGTCGGCGACACGAGGAGGTCGAACCGTTCGAAGAGCTCGTCGTGCTCGCGCTTGATGACCGTCCTCACCTTCTGCGCGGTCCCGTAGTACGCGTCCTTGTAACCCGATGAGAGCGCATACGTCCCGAGCATGATCCGCCGCTTCACCTCGTCGCCGAAGCCGTCGTGTCGCGTCGCCATCGCCATCTCGCGGAACGTCTCTCCGCCGGCGCGAAGGCCGTAGCGAACGCCGTCGTAGCGCGCGAGGTTCGCGGACGCCTCCGCAGGCGCGATCAGGTAGTAGCACGGCAGCCCGTAGTCGACCGAGAGCGGCAGCTCGCACGTCTCGACCGCGGCGCCGAGCGACTCCGCGTGTGCGATCGCGGTGGCGACGGCCCCCTTCACACCCGGCTCGATGCCCTCGACGTCGTTGAGCTGGCGGGGCAGGCCGATGCGCAGGCCGCGCAGGTCGTCACCCTCCGGCAGCTCCACCGCCGGCACGTCGACGGTCGTCGAGTCGTGCTCGTCACGGCCGCTGATGACCGAGTAGAGGTACGCGCAGTCGCGGACCGTCTTCGCCACCGGCCCGACCTGGTCGAGGCTCGACGCGAACGCGACGATGCCGTAGCGCGAGACGGTGCCGTATGTCGGCCGCAACCCGACGTTGCCGCAGAAGGCCGACGGCAGCTTCACCGACCCGCCGGTGTCGGAGCCGAGCGCCCACGGGGCGAGGCCGGCGGAGACGGCCGCCGCCGAGCCGCCGCCGGAACCGCCCGGGACGCGCGCGGGGTCCCACGGGTTGCGCGAAGGCCCGAACGCCGAGTTCTCGGTCGACGAGCCCATCGCGAACTCGTCGGTGTTCGTCTTGCCGATCACGCGCAGGCCGTGCGCCTTGCACCTGGCGGCGACCGTCGAGTCGAAGACCGGGACGTAGTTCTCGAGGATGCGCGAGCCCGCGGTCGTGCGGATGCCCTTCGTCGAGATGATGTCCTTCAGCGCGATCGGCAAGCCGTCACCGCCGGGATCGTCGGCGAGGGTGAGGAACGCGTTCAGCTCGCCGTTGTGCTCGTCGATCGCGGCGCGATAGGCGGCGAAGAGCTCGCGGCCGGAGACCTCGCCGCGATCGACCAGCTGCTTCGCGCGTTCTGCCGTCAGACGAAGCGTGTCGATCATGCAGGAGGGCTCCGGAAGTAATCGCCCTCACGGTCGGGAGCGTTCGCGAACGCCTCGTCGTGCGTGAGGCACTCGTGCGGCTCGTCTTCGGCCCACGCGTTCGCGATCTCGACCGGGTGCGACGTCGGAGGCACGTTCGCCAGGTCGAGCTCCGAGACCTTGGAGACCGCGTCGAGGATCGCGGAGAGCTGCACTCGAAAACGCTCGACCTCGCCGTCGGACAGCTCGAGGTACGCGAGCCGTGCGACGTGCAGCACCTCCTCCTTCGAGATCGCCATGACAACGTCCATCCTCTCAATAACGAAGGGCCCCTCCCGGAGCCCTTCGCGTTCGACCGGTTCCGAGAAAGCTAGACCGCTAGAACGTTCGCAGCCTGCAGGCCCTTGTCGCCCTGCACGACCTCGAACGACACGCGCTGACCCTCGGTCAACGACTTGTAGCCGTCCATCGCGATCGCCGAGAAGTGGACGAAGACGTCATCGCCACCCTCGCGCTCGATGAAGCCATAGCCCTTCTCGTTCGAGAACCACTTGACGGTGCCCTCTGCCAACTACGTACTCCTTGACTCTGAATGACTACGAAGCCCGTCGACCGACGGAAGCAGGCAGACGATAGCAGGGTCTTCCCTGCACGCAAGCCATTTTTCGGCCTGGTGGTTGCCAGACTTCAGTCTGGCTCGGCCGGGCTCAACCACGGCGGGCGCGTGCGCACCGCACCGCGTTCTCGAGCAGACAGGCGATCGTCATCGGTCCGACACCACCTGGAACCGAGGTGAGGTGAGATGCGACGTCGGCGACTCCCGGGTCGACGTCGCCGACGAGACCTGCACTCGTGCGGTTGATCCCGACGTCGATCACGGTCGCGCCGATCGCGACCATGTCCGGCGAGATCATGGCCGCACGCCCGGCCGCGACCACCAGAACGTCTGCGTCGAGCGTGTGGCGCGCGAGGTCCTGCGTGTGCGAGTGACAGACCGTGACGGTCGCGTTCGCCTGCTCGAGGAGCTGCGCCACCGGCTTGCCGACGATCGCGCTCCGCCCGACGACGACCGCGCGTGCCCCGTCGAGCTCGATGCGGTACTCCGCGAGCAGCGCCATCACGCCGCGCGCCGTCGCGGGGACGAGCCCCGGCCGGGCGAGAAGGAGCTCGCCTGCGTTGAGCGGGTGGAAGCCGTCGACGTCCTTCGTCGGATCGACCGCTCGGATCACATGCTCCTCGTCGATGCCGTCCGGGAGAGGCAGCTGGACGAGCAGTGCGTCGACCTCGTCGTCGTCGTTCAGCTCGGCGACGCGTTCGACGAGCTCTCCCTCGCCCGTCGTCGCGGGCAGGCGCAGGTCCAGCGTCCGGAATCCGGCCGCCTCCGCCGCTTCGTGCTTGCGCCGGATGTAGATGTCCGATGCTGCGTCGTCGCCGACGAGGACCGTCGCGAGCCCGACGCCGCCGAGCACGCGAACCTCTTCTGCCACCTCCGACCGGATGCGCGCGGCGAGCGTCCGGCCGTCCATCGCCATCGCCGGCATTCTGCGAACGTATCGGCTATGCCGTGGCCGAGGAAGAACGACCTTGCGTCGATTCGCGAGCGGCAGCGGCTGACGGGGATCGACGGGCTGCCCGTGTCGCTCGACCTGACGCCGTTCACACAGGCGGCAGAGGCGCTGACGGGAGTCGCGGTGATCCCCGTCTCCGTGTGTCCGGTACGAATCGAGCTCGGCACGTACCGTCTCGCGGACGACGGCACGGTCGTGGAGGACGGCCGCGGCGAGGAGGAGGTGCTCGTGCCGCTCGCGCACACGGAGGGAAGCCTCACGCTCTCGATGACACGAGGCGCGCGTGCCGCCGGGCTCGTCAAGACGTACGTGCTCGCGGATCGGATCACACGCGCGTCGTGCTTCGTGTGCGCAGACGCACGGGCCGCGATCGGGCTCGCCCGGTGGATCGAAGGCGAACTGCCGGCCCTGCGCGAGTGGCTCTGGTCTCAGGACGACCCGACGCTCTCGAAGCGCGCTGTCCTCCGCGAGGTGAAGACGCACGTCGTCGGGCCGATGTGCCACGTCCTGTGGGCGTGGACGACCGGGGACGCGGTCGGGCCGAACATGATGACCCGCAACGCCTACGCGCTGAACATGGGTTACGTCATGCAGCGCGCGCCGATGAAGCCGGAGCGGGCGATCCTCGAGGCGAACATGGGCGGCGACAAGAAGCCCTCGTACGAGTACTTCCACTCCGGCCACGGCAAGACGGTGCTCGCGGAAGCGTTCCTCGGCGACGACCAGATCCGGCGCGTGCTCCACACGACGGCGGCGGATCTCGACGCGCTCTCGTGGGCGGGGACGGCCGGCGCGGTCGCTTCGGGCATGCAGTCCGTCGCGTTCACCCCCGCGTCTGCAGTCGCTGCCGTGTTCGCCGCCACGGGCCAGGACCTCGGCATGGTCGGCACGTCGTCGATGGCGCACGGGACGGCGCGGCGCGTCGACGGCGGGCTGCAGGCGTCGATTCGCTTCCCGGGGCTCGAGGTCGGCACCGTCGGCGGCGGCACGACGCTTCCGTCCGCGCGCGACTGGCTCGCGTCGATCGGCTGCGCGGGGTCAGGCAAGGTGTACCGGCTCGCGCAGATCGTCGCAGCCGCGGCACTCTGTCTCGAGATCAGCGCGTCGGCGGCGATGGCGACGGCCGGCAGCGAGAACTTCTTCCGCGCGCACCACGAGCGCGGCGGCCTTCGCGCCTGACGCCGGCTGCGGTTTGCAATTCAGAAAACCGGTGCACAACCGGATATGGAGATGCGGCCTCCGGCACCGGGAGAGACGACTGTCATCCGCGACGGCGAGTGGCCGACGGAGACGGGGGTGCTTCCACCCGCACCACCGCCGCCGCCCGCCGCCCCTCCCCCCGGCGAGGATCCCGGCAACCGGATCGGGCTCGGGATGCTGCTCGCGATCGTGCTGCTCGCGGCTGCCGGCGCGGTGCTCGCGGCCGTGCTGCTGACGCGCGACCGGAACCACCCCGCGGCGACGCCGACCACCGTCGTCGTCACGACGACGGCCGTGCCGACGACGTCGACGCCGGCGACGACCGCGCGGAGCACGAAGAAGCCGAAGAAGCTGATCCTGCCCGTCCCCGACCTGATCGGACAGCAGTGGAAGGACGCCGCCGCCGGCCTGCGCCGCGCCGGGTTCCACGTCAGCATCGCGACCGTCCCGTCGGCGCTGCCGCGCGGCGCCGTGACCGCGCAGGATCCGAAGGCGGGAACGAAGGTCGCGAAGGGATCCGACGTCCGCCTCAACGTCTCGAACGGCGTCAAGCACCAGGCGCGCACGTCGACGGCGACGACGCAAGCGGCGACGACGACGGCACAGACGACCACGGCCCAGGCGACGACGACGCAAGCGGCGACGACGACGGCGCAGACGACGACGGCGCAGACGACCACCGCGGCGCAGCCGACGACCGCGCAGGTGCCGAGCCTCTCGGGCGATCTCCGGAGCGTGCTGCAGCAGCTCGACCAGGCCGGGTTCGTCGCCAGCATCGCCTACGTGCCGGCGACGGAGCCGCTCGGAACAGTCGTCGCCCAGTCTCCCTCCGGCGGCGCGAGCGCGCAGTCCGGGTCGCAGGTGACGATCAACGTCTCCTCGGGGCCGAACGGCACTGCCGACCAGACGGTGCCGACCGTCGTCGGCCAGCGGATCCCGCAGGCGCTCGGGACGCTCCACGGCTCAGGACTTCGGCTGATCCTCCTTCGGGCGCGCGTCAGCGACCGCTCGAAGGCCGGCGTCGTCGTTGCGCAGACACCGCTGCCCGGCAAGAAGGCGGCGAAGAACGCTCAGGTGCTCGTGTACATGGGCGCCTACCGGCAGTAGGCGCGCTCGGGCGCTACCAGCCGCGCGTCTCGAGCAGCTCGGTCGGATCGAGCGTCTGCGTCGAGATGCCGACCATCGGCTCGCCGAGGCCCGCCGAGACCCGCGCGAGGACGCCGGCGTCCATGTAGTGCGTCGTCGCCTCGACGATCGCGCGTGCACGCTTCTCCGGATCGCCCGACTTGAAGATCCCGGAGCCGACGAAAAGGCCGTCGGCGCCGAGCTGCATGCACATCGCCGCGTCGGCGGGCGTCGCGATGCCGCCGGCGGTGAACGTGACGACCGGGAGGCGACCGTGCTCGGCCACCCACTGCACGAGCTCGAACGGCGCGCGGAGGTCCTTCGCCTCTGCGTACAGCTCGTCGCTGCGAAGCGACCCGAGCCGCCGGATCGAGCCGAACACGGAGCGCATGTGCGTCACGGCGTTGACGATGTCGCCGGTCCCGGCCTCGCCCTTCGTGCGGATCATCGCCGCCCCCTCCGCGATCCGGCGCAGCGCCTCGCCGAGATTCGTCGCGCCGCACACGAACGGGACCGTGAACTGCCACTTGTCGACGTGATGCTCGAGATCCGCGGGCGTCAGCACCTCCGATTCGTCGATGTAGTCGATCTCGAGCGCCTGCAGGATCTGCGCCTCCGCGAAGTGACCGATCCGGCACTTGGCCATCACCGGGATCGTCACTGCCTCCTGGATCTCCCGGATCATCTCCGGGTCGGACATGCGCGCGACGCCGCCCTGGGCGCGGATGTCTGCCGGCACACGCTCGAGCGCCATCACCGCGACCGCACCCGCCTCCTCCGCGATCTTCGCCTGCTCCGCGTTGACGACGTCCATGATCACGCCGCCCTTGAGCATCTCGGCGAGCCCGCTCTTCACGCGCATCGTCCCGGTCTCGTGCATCGCCTCCATCCTACCCCTCGCCTCCGTCGTTCTCGGGCTCGGGGACCGGCCGGACGTCGGCGCCGTCGGAGCGGAGGTACGCGCGGTGGCCGTCGCCGAACTCGACGCAGACCATCGGCCGCTCGTCGGGGCCGATGATCAGGCTGTACGCGTCCACGACCGTCGCCTCCTCGTGGTTCTCGCCGTCCTCGGTGCGCGATGCGAGAACGCTGTCGCCGACCGAGTAGGGATTTTGGATCATGCGCGGATTATCCGTTGTACGCTGCTCTCGTGTCGGAGCCCGAGCATCCGGCCGCGAAGGCGGGGCGCATCGTCCGCGCCGTCGGCCTCGGGATCGCGCGCGAGCTCGAGAAGCGGGCGGAGGCGCCACCGAAGCCGAAGCCGGAGCCGCTCCCCCCTCCCCCGCCCGCGAACACCCGCGGGTTCGTCGGCCGCCTCGTCTTCGCGGGCCTCGTCGCCTCGGGGATCGCCTTCTTGCTCGTGGTGCTGCGCTTCGAGACGCTCCTCGGGTCGACGCACGACGCGAAGCTGCTGGTGAGGCTCGTGCTCGCAGGAATCCTCTTCCTCGAGGCCTTCCTCCTGCTCAGTAACTGGCGCGGCGCCAACCAGCGGCTTCTGCAGCGGCTGCTGAACCGCGTCTGGGGCCCTCGAGGCGCGATGAACCGCCGTGAGAAGACGTTCGCGCGGGTCGGCCGCGACCTGCTCACGCTCGTCGGGATCGTCTGGCTCGCGGCAGCCGTCTTCGAGCTGCTCACTGCAACGGTCGGGTACTGATCCTGTAAGCAATCGGTTAGACCGCGCGGTGCCGCGGTTGAGGTCGCACCGGCGGGGCACAAACGCCGCATGAACCTCAAGACGATTCTCTCCGTGGTCCTGCTCGGGGCCACCCTGACCGGGGTGGCGGCGGCAAGGACGGCAGCGGTGCCGCGGAACACGTCTCCACCGACGATCACCGGCACCGCGCGCGAAGGCAACACCCTCACGGGCCACAGCGGCTCGTGGGCAAACGCTCCGACCTCGTTCGCCTATCAGTGGCAGCGGTGCGGGGCAGACGGAACCGGCTGCGCCGACATCAGCGGCGCGGCGAGCCAGTCGTACACCCTGGCGGCGGCCGACGCCGACCACACGGTTCGTGTGCAGGTGACGGCGAAGAACGCCGACGGACAGGCGACCGAGAACTCGACGACGACGGGCGTCGTCTCGTCGCGATCGGCGCCCACGAACACGGCGAAGCCGAGCGTCTCCGGCACCGCCTCGGTCGGCGAGGAGCTGACCGCGTCGAACGGCACGTGGACCGGAGGCGTCACCTCCTACTCCTACCAGTGGCAGCGCTGCACGTCGAGCACTGCGTGCAGCGACGTCGCGGGCGCCACCGCGCGCACCTACGGCGTTCGCACTGCCGACGTCGGGGACACGCTCCGCGTCGCGGTGACTGCGCACAACGCGAGCGGCAGCACCGCGACCGCGTACTCCGACCAAACGAGCGCCGTCACCTCGAACGGCGGCACGACGACGGTCGTGACGACGGCGCGAGGGAACCGGGCGCCGACGCTGTCGTTCCTCTCGCTGAAGCGCGTCGGGACGCTCGTGTACGCGCGGTTCCGCGTCTGCGACGACTCGAGTGCGCGCGTGAAGGTGGGCGAGCGCGACAGCAAGGGCGGAGTCGCTTCGTACACGAGGACGTTCGCGGTGAGCGCAAGGCCCTGCGCGACGTATTCGCGGCAGTGGGGCCTCGCCGCCCGCTTCCGCCACGGCCGCTATACGGCGACGCTCCAGGCGCGCGACCGGCAGGGCGCCACGAGCCCCTCCCGGAGCCGCACGCTCGTCTTCCGTTAAGCGAACGTTTGCTCCGGATCGTCGGGCCCCGCTTCGGCGGGGCCCGGACGTTTCCGCGGCGATCCTCGCGGCGAACTGACGCACATCGCCCGCGCCCTCGTCGTCGCGCTCGTCCTCTCGCTCGCGGCGCAGGCGAAGGCGGCGCGGCCGTTCCTGCTCGCCGACCTCGAGACGGTGCGGTGGGCGTCGCGGCGGACGCGCGGCCGCGGCTTCGACTGTCAGCGGCCGCGACCTAGTCCGATGGGGCGGGTGGCGCAGCACGCACGGCCGGGGCGTGTCCCCGGCGATCGGCGACGATGCGCGGCATGAGCCGCCGGACGGCGTCCGTGATCGCAACGCTCCTGCTCCTCGGCGTGCTCGGGGTTCCCGCCGCAGCGACCGCCGGGCACTCCGTCGCCGCACGGTCGCTCGAGGTCGACCTGACCGAGTGGGCGGTCGTCCCGTCACAGGGCGTCGTCGGGGCCGGGCCGCTTCGCCTCACCGTCGTCAACGCGGGCGTCCTGCGTCACAGGCTGGCGATCGTCCCGACTGCATGGTGGGGCGAGAACGTGCCGGTGCTGAACGGACGCGTGGCGCGCGAGCACGCGGCACGCGCAGTGGTCGTGGCGCCCGGCGAGCGCCGGTCACTCCGCATCTACCTCCCGCCGGGCTCGTACCTCCTGCTCGACGACATCCGCGGCCACTACGCGCTCGGCGCGTCCGTCCCGATCCTCGCCGGCTGACCGACCGCGTTTACGGTGGCGGCGCCGCGGGTACCCGCCGTCCAGGCATGACGGGGGTGGGGTCGCTCCAACGGTCGTTCTACGAGCAGCTGCCGGACCGGGATCTCGAGTCGATCCTCCGGAGCCGCGCCCGCGCGAAGGGCTGCGAGCTGACGCTGTCCGAGCGCAACGGGGGGCGGACGATCGCGGCGTTCGAGCAGCCGCGGTGGTTCGGGCGGCGGCGCAGCCTCCTGCTCGCCGACTCCGACGACCGGCGGCGCGCGCTCCTCTCGCTGCTGCGGAACGACGACATGATCAGCAAGTTCGAGCGCCTGCGCCGGGCGTAACGCTCGTTTCCCCCGGCCGGACGCCCGGCGCGGGTGAGAGCCAAGGGCCCGCCAGGATTCGAACCTGGGACCGACGGATTATGAGTCCGCTGCTCTAACCGCTGAGCTACGGGCCCGACCGGCGGACGGTATCGCTTTGAACAGCCGAGCCGTGCGGCTAGACTCCAACCGCCGTGGACGTCTACTCGCCCGCCGCAGCAGGCCTGAAGGTCTTCCAGCAGGAACGCCACTTCCGGACGCGCGGCGGCCTGCACGTCACGGACATCACCGCGGAGGTGCGCGAGATCGTCGCCGAGTCGGGAGTGTCCGACGGCATCTGCTGCGTCTACTCGCCGCACACGACGTGCTGCGTCCGCGTGAACGAGTTCGAGTCCGGGATGTTCGAGGACTTCGCGCGCCTGCTCCGCCGCTTGATCCCGCACGACACGTACTACGCACACGACGACTGGGACCGCCGCACCGAGAACATCTGCGAGGAGGACATGGCGTTCGGCAACGGCCACTCGCACTGCATGTCGATGCTCCTCGGCTCCGCCGGCGAGGCGAT
>Ga0070741_10008139_pt1 | contig 21215 bp, 18 predicted proteins | sample Coa_R1_4_FD_66440 | JGI IMG/M metagenome (GOLD analysis project Ga0070741, IMG submission 66440) | Surface soil microbial communities from Centralia Pennsylvania, which are recovering from an underground coalmine fire - Coalmine... | ecosystem: Environmental > Terrestrial > Soil > Unclassified ...
ACGGCCAGTCGGTGCTGCTGAACCTCGGCGAAGGAGAGACCTCCGCGCGCATCGTGCGCGATCCCGCCGCGCAGCAGATCTCCTTCAATCCGCGCCCGGCCTGGACCTTCCCCGATTCGCTCATGGGCGTGATCGCCGACATTCGCCAGACCATGCTCGATGCGCAGTGGTACGCGAACGCGCACGCCATCTACGATCGCAATCCCGCCGGCTTGCGCCGTCCCGAGGACGATCCGGCGCTGCAGGCGCTCGGCGCGGTGGTGCGGCGCGAGGTCCCGGTGGTCTTCATCGCCGACTCGGAAGCGATGATGCGCCGCGCGATCGCGATCGCCCGCGAGTTCAACCTGCGCTACATCCTCTCCGGCGCGCGCCAGGGCTACGCCATTCCCGCCGAGCTGAAGAGCGCCGGCGCGCCGCTGCTGGTCTCGGTGAAGTGGCCGGAGCCGCCGGCGAACAAGGACGAGCGCGAGGATCAGCCGCTGCGTGTCATCCGCGACCGGCAGCTCGCCCCGACGACACCCTCGGTGTTTGCCTCGAACGGCATCCTCTTCGCGCTGGTCACCGGAGCGGGGAAGACCTCCGACCTTCTCCCCGGCATCCGCAAGAGCATCGACAACGGGCTATCGGCAGACGATGCTCTGCGCGCCGTCACGCTCTCGCCCGCGCGGATCTTCGGCGTTGACCGGCAGCTCGGCTCGCTGGAAAAGGGAAAGATCGCCAACGTGGTGATCACCGACAAGCCGATCTTCACCCGGGAAGCGAAAGTCAAACATGAATGGATCGACGGGCGTGAGGTAAAACTCCCGGAGGAAGGGGAGCGCACGCGCCGCGCCGGCGCCACAACCGAAGCACCGTCGCCGCTGGCCGGCACGTGGAGCCTCGTCGTGCGCGGCCCGCAGAAGGAGATCAACATCAGCGTGATCTTCCACGGCGAAGGCGGGCACTACAGCGGAACATTCTCCGGTGATGCCGGTTCGGGCGACGTGCGCAACGCAGCGCTCGACGGAACGAACGTGACGTTCGCCATCTCCGCACGTCTCGGTGCGGAGACCTCCGACTGGGTCTTCCAGGGAACTCTGCACGACAACACCATGGACGGAACGGTCAGCACCACACTCGGCACGCTGCAGTTCACGGGGAGCAAACCGCGATGAAAAAGACCCTTCTTGCGACCGGCCTCACCTTACTCGCCGCCGCGGCCTTGGGACAGAACACCATCCTCATCCGCAACGCCACCATCCTCACCATCACGCACGGGAAGATCGAGCATGGCTCGGTGCTCATTCGGGGATCGAAGATCGCGGCGGTGGGTCCGAGCGATCAGATCGCCGCGCCGGCGGGAGCGCAGATCATCGACGCCACCGGCAAATTCGTGATGCCCGGGATCGTCGACACTCACAGCCACACCGCGGTGGAAGGGAGCGTCAACGAGATCTCGCTGCCGAACAGCGGCATGGTACGGATCGCCGACGTCCTCGACGATCACGACATCGACGTCTACCGCGAACTGGCCGGAGGAACGACCACCGCGCTGGTCCTGCACGGCTCGGCGAACCCCATCGGCGGCCAGAGCCAGATCGTGAAGTGGAAATGGGGACGGCCGGCGTCGGAGTGGATCGTGGCCGGCGCGCCGCGCACCATCAAGTTCGCGCTCGGCGAGAACCCGAAGAGCTCGAACTTCCGGCCGCCACCCGGGATCCCGCTGCAGTACCCGGCCACGCGCATGGGAGTGGAGGAAGTGATCCGCAAGTCGTTCGCCGAGGCGCGTGACTACATGGCAAAGTGGGATGAGTACGACGCGGCGAAGAAACGCGGCCAGAATCCGATCCCGCCGCGCCGCGATCTGCTGATGGAGGAGATGGCCGACATCCTGCGCGGGAAAGTCGATGTCCACTCGCACTGCTACCGCGCCGACGAGATCCTCATGTTGCTCGACCTGAGCGACGAGCTGGGCTTCAAAGTGCGCGAGTTCCAGCATGTCCTCGAGGGATACAAAGTGGCCAGGGAGATTGCCGCGCACGGCGTCGGCGCGGGAACCTTCATCGACTGGTGGGGTTTCAAGTTCGAGGCCTACGACGCGATTCCCTACAACGTCGCGCTGATGGACCGCGCCGGCGTGCTCACCTCGGTCAACTCCGACTCTGACGAACTGGCGCGCCGCCTCAACTTCGACGCCGCCAAAGCGATGAAGTACGGCGGGCTGAGCGAAGAGGAAGCGCTCAAGCTCTGCACCATCAACCCGGCGAGACAACTGCGCCTCGACGGGCGCATCGGATCGATCGAAGCCGGCAAGGATGCCGATCTGGTGATCTGGAACGGCCACCCGTTCGATACCTACTCGCGCGTCGACACCACCTTCATCGAAGGACAGGTCTATTTCGACCGCCAGAAAGATCTGGAACGGCGCAAGGAGCTGGCGAAAGAGAAAGCGGAGCGGCTCGAGAAAGAGGCCCTCGAGGAGGCAAAGCAGAAGAAAGAGAGCAAACCGGAGGATCGAAATGGTTTGTAAACGACTCGGACCTGTCCTCGCTTTTTTCTGCACTTCGCTCCTCGCCCAGTCGGTCATCCTCAACAACCCCGGCGTGAAACCGACGGTCGCCATCCGCAACGCGACGATTGATCCGGTCACCTCCGCGCCCATTGCCAACGGCACGATCGTCTTCGCCAACGGCGTGATCACCGCGGTCGGCGCCAACGTCGCCGTCCCACCGGGAGCAACGGTGATCGACGGCACGGGACTCTCTGTCTATCCCGGCCTGATCGACTCCGGGACGACCATCGGTCTGACCGAAATCAGCTCCGTCCCGGGGACGAACGACACCAACGAGCTCGGCGATCTCAATCCCAATGCACGCGCCGAGGTGGCGGTCAATCCTCACAGCAACCTGATTCCGGTGACGCGCGTGAACGGGATCACCACCGCGGTCGTGGAGCCGGAGGGAGGAATCATCTCCGGACAGTCGGCGCTGCTCCAGCTCTCGGGGTGGACGCCGAAGGAAATGGTGCTTCAGGCGCCGCTGGCGATGCACATCCACTTCCCGCGACTGCGCGCCGGAAGTTTCGGCGATCAGCCGCAGGACGAAGAAGCGGAGAAAGAGGCGAAGAAGGCCTACACGAAGGACGTGGACAAGCTGCGCGACATCCTGCGCGACGCCCAGGCCTACGCAAAAGCGAAGACGGCCCGGGAGAAGGATCCGAACGTCCGGCGATTCGATCGCGATCTGATGCTCGAGGCGCTCGTCCCGGTGGTGGAAGGGCGCGAGCCGGTGATCATGCACGCCGATCTGGCGCGCGACATCCGCGCCGCGCTGAAGTTCGCCGACGAGTTCAAACTCAAGGTGATCCTCGCCGGCGCCGAAGACGTGGCGCAGGTGATCCCGGAGATCAAAGCGCGCAACATTCCGGTGATCCTCGGTCCGATTCTCGCGCTCCCGCCACGGGAGGATGATCCCTACGATCTGATCTTCACCAACGCGAAAACGCTCTACGACAACGGGATCCTTTTCTCCATTCAGTCCGCCGACTCGCACAATGCGCGCAACCTGCCGTACCACGCCGCGATGTGCGCCGCCTTCGGCCTGCCGAAAGAAGAAGCGCTGAAGGCGATCACCATCAATCCGGCGAAGATTTTCGGCGTGGCCGGCCGCATCGGGTCGCTCGAGGTCGGCAAGATGGCCAACATCATCGTCACCACCGGCGATCCGCTGGAGATCGTCACCCAGGTCAAGCGGCTCTTCATCGGAGGCGAGGACATCTCGCTCGAGTCGAACCACACGTTGTTGTACGAGAAGTTCCTGAAACGACCGTGAAACTGTCGCCGCAACTGGTATAAAATCCCCCCAGCTCTTTTACAACCCGTCCACGACGGCGAACGGGAAGCCGGTGCAATACCGGCGCGGCCCCCGCCACTGTGACCGGAGACGAATCACGCTGCGCGCGTAGCGCCCACTGTCCCGCATCGCGGGATGGGAAGGGAGGCGTGAGGAGGATGACCCGGAAGCCAGGAGACCGGCCGTTGCGGACACAACCTTTCACCACTTCGGAGGGAAGTCGCCGTGAAACCTCGCTTCTGGTTCGCCACATCTCTCATCCTCGCCGCCGCACTCGTCCGTCTTCTGCCGCATCCGTGGAACTTCACGCCGGTCGGCGCGCTGGCTCTGTTTGCCGGCGCGACGCTGCGCTCGCGCATCGCCGCGCTCGCCGTTCCGCTGACAGCGATGTTGATCTCCGACGCCGCGATCGGATTTCACAGCGGAATGCCGGTGGTCTACGGCTCGATCGCCTTGAGCGTCTGCATCGGCATGATCCTCGAACGCCGCCGGAGGTCGCCGCTTGCCGTCGCCTCGGCCGCCGTCGCTTCCTCGACCCTCTTTTTCCTGACCACGAACTTCGCGGTGTGGGCAGCCGGTCACCTCTATGCGAAAACAGTCTCCGGCCTCCTCGCCTGCTACATCGCCGCGATTCCGTTCTACGGAAATGATCTCGCGGCGCAGTTGCTCTACGCCGCGTTTCTGTTCGGGACGTTTGCGTGGGCCGAGCGCCGGTTCGCGATCTTCGACGAGCGATGGCAGCCCGCACGCTGATCTCGTGGAGCAGCGGAAAAGATTCGGCCTGGACGCTTCACAGACTTCGTGACGATCCGCGCTACGAACTTTCCGGCCTGGTGACGACGGTCAACCGCGCGTTCGATCGCGTGGCCATGCACGCCGTCCGTGTCTCTCTGCTCGAAGCGCAGGCGCGGGCGGCCGGTCTCCCGCTGTGGAGGGTGGAGATCCCCAGTCCGTGCAGCAACGCCGAATACGAAGAGGCGATGCGCGCGTTGCTCGATCGCGCGGTCGCAGAAGGGATCGAGTTCTTCGCCTTCGGAGATCTCTTCCTTCGCGACATCCGGGAGTACCGCGAGCGCATGCTGGGTGCCACGCCGATCCGCCCGCTCTTTCCGCTGTGGGAGGAGCCGACGTCCGCCCTCGCGCGCGAGATGGTCGCCGCCGGTTTGCGCGCGCGGGTCACCTGCGTCGACCCGAAAGTCCTCGACGCCTCGTTCGCCGGACGCGATTTCGACGCGCGGTTTCTCGATGATCTGCCGCCCTCGGTCGATCCCTGCGGCGAGCGCGGCGAGTTCCACACCTTTGCCTGGGCCGGACCGATGTTCCGCCGTCCGATCGCGGTGCAGACCGGCGCAACGGTCCATCGCGACGGCTTTGTCTTCACCGACCTTCTGGAGGAATTGTGAAATTGTTCGTATCTTCAACGCTCGTTCTCCTGATCGCCGGCGCCGCGTTCGCGCAGACGCCGCGTCTCTCCGACCAGATCGTGGTCACCGCCTCCGCCATCCCCGAGACCATCGAATCGACCCCCGCCTCGGTCACAGTGATCACCAAGAAGCAGATCGACGAGCAGGCGGCACGCGACATCGCCGATGTCTTACGCGAAGTCCCCGGCCTGACCGTCAGCCGCTCCGGCTCGGCGGGCAAGGCGACTTCGCTCTTCACGCGCGGCGGCGACTCGACGCAGACTCTCGTGCTGTGGAACGGCATGGAGATCAACAATCCGTATTTTTCGGGTTACGACTGGGGACGCTTCTCCACCGCGGGCGTTTCGCGGGTCGAGGTCGTGCGCGGGCCGTTCTCGTCGCTTTACGGTTCGGAAGCGATGACCGGCGTGATCAACATTCTCACCACGCCGGCGGCGACCGGCATGCAGGCCGAAGTGACGGGGGGTGGCCACGGTTTGCGCAACGGGCGCCTCGCCGGCGCGTACGCCGGTCCTGCACTGCAGATCAACGGCGCCATCGAACGCCGCGAGGACGCGGGATTCAATCCGAACGACGATTTCCGGCAGACGAGCGCCGATTTGCTCGCTCGATGGAACCCGTCGGCCGCGTTTTCGATCGGCCTCGCCGTCCGCCACACGTCGTACGCCCTGGGCATTCCGTTCAACCTCGACGCCCTCGGTGACGCGCTCACCGCCTCGCCGCGGCGCCGCCAGAACGGGAGCGAGCGGCAGATCGCCTTGCCGCTGCAGTCGGCACTCGGGCGCACGTCGCTCGAGCTCACCCTCGCGGAGAGCCGCCGTCATGACATCTTTCGCGATCCGCAGGACCCGTCCGGTTTCACCGATGGGAACACCGCGTCGACGTCGCGGCGCGCGCGGCTGGTCTCCACCACGCCGACGGTCGCCGGAACGATCGTCGCCGGCGGCGAGGTGGAGCGGGCGGTGGTCGACGACTCCAGCAGCTTCGGCGTGAACCTGGACAACAACCGCCGCTCGGCGCGATCGCTCTTTGTGGAGGACCGATGGGGGGCGCCCATCGGCGGCACGCGTATCGAGTTGAGCGCCGGCACGCGCTACGACCGCTTCACCACCTTCGGCGGCCAGACCTCGCCGCGCCTGGCGATCGCCTGGATCGGGAGTTTCGGAAAGATTCGTGCGGCATACGGCGAAGGCTTCCGCGCGCCGTCGGTCGGCGAGCTTTACTACCCGTTCGCCGGAAATCTCACGCTGCACGCGGAGCACAGCCACAACATCGAAGCGGGATACGACGCGCCGATCGGCTCGAACGGGCTGCTCTCACTCACGCTCTTCCGCAGCCGGTTCCGCGATTTGATCGTCTTCGACAACGACTCCTTCTCGTTCCAGAACATCGGCCGGGCGCTGAGCGACGGCGTGGAACTGGGTGCCGAGGAACGCATCGGTGCGCGTTTGGATCTCGGGTTCAGCTACACGTTCCTGCGCAGAGACAACGACGAGACCACGGGCGAGCGCCTTCCGCGCCGGCCGAAACACAGCGGCTCGCTTTCGCTCGGATGGCACGCGGGGCGGACCGACACGAAGGTGGTGCTCGTGCGCAGCGGAGCGCGATTGGACATTCTGCCCGTCGCGCCGTACTCGATCGCCGGCAACCGCGCGTACACGACGGTCGACGCGAACGTGCAGCTCCGCGCTGGCCGCGTAACGCCGTTCGTCAAAGCGGAAAATCTGACCAATGCGCGCTACGAGGAAGTCCTCGGTTATCGCTCGCCGGGGCGGCGGCTGATCGCCGGACTGCGATTCGGAATGTAGCGTCGCGCGGCGGTATGCTGCGGGATCCGGCATGAAGAACGAGATCCACCGCTTCGAGCACCACGACCGGATCCAGACCGTGAACGTCGACGCGGCGGCGCTCGCGGCCGCGCTGCGGCGGGAGATCGCCGGCGAGGTTCGCTTCGACAACGGCTCGCGCGCGCTCTACGCCACCGATGCATCGAACTACCGCCAGGTCCCGATCGGCGTGGTGCTGCCCCGCGGCACGGACGACGTCATCGCCACGGTGGCGCTGGCGCGGAAGTTCGGCGCGCCGATCCTCGCCCGGGGCGGCGGGACCTCGCTCGCCGGTCAGTGCTGTAACGTCGCCGTGGTCCTCGACTTTTCGAAGTACATGCATCGCATCGTCGAACTCGACGCGAACAGGAAATTCGCACGCGTCGAGCCGGGCATCGTGCTCGATGACCTCCGCGAGGCGGCCGAGGTGCACAACCTCACCTTTGGCCCCGATCCCGCGACGCACAGCCGCTGCACGATCGGCGGAATGATCGGCAACAACTCCTGCGGCGTGCACGCGCTGATGGCCGGCAAGACCGCCGACAACATCGAGGAACTGGAAGTCCTCACCTACGACGGCGAACGCTTGCGCGTCGGCGCGACGACCGAGGCGGAGATCGATCGCATCGTCGCCGGCGGCGGCCGGCGCGGCGAGATCTATCGCCGTCTTCGCGAGATCCGGAACGAGTACGGTGACCTGATTCGCGCGCGCTATCCGAAGATTCCGCGCCGCGTCTCCGGCTACAACCTCGATTCGCTGCTTCCCGAGGACGGGTTCCACGTGGCCAGGGCGCTGGTGGGCAGCGAATGCACCTGCGCCATCGTCCTGGAGGCGAAGTGCCGCCTCGTGTACAGCCCTCCCGCGCGCACGCTCGTGGTCCTCGGATACGAGGACATCTTCATCGCCGCCGACGACGTGCCACGGCTGCTCGAATTCGGTCCGATCGGCCTTGAAGGGGTCGACGACCGCCTGATCGAGGACATGAAGAGCAAGAAGCTCAACGTGGACAAGATCCCGCTGCTGCCCGAAGGGCGCGGCTGGCTGCTGGTCGAATTCGGCGGGACCACGAAGGCGGAGTCGGACGCCAACGCGCAGAAGATGATCGACGCACTGAAGCGGTCGAGTCTTGTTCCCTCCATCCGGCGCTTCGACGATAAGAACGAACAACGGAGCATCTGGAAAATCCGCGAGTCGGGCCTCGGCGCCACGGCCTTCGTTCCCGGCAAGCCGCGCACGTGGGAAGGATGGGAAGACTCCGCGGTCGACCCCAAGCACCTCGGCAATTACCTGCGCGACCTGCGCAAGCTGATGGACAAGTACGGATACGTCGGCGATCTGTACGGACACTTCGGCCAGGCGTGCGTCCACACGCGCAACAATTTCGATCTCGAAACCGTCACCGGCATTGCCCGTTATCGACAGTACATCGACGAGGCCGCCGATCTCTGCGTCCGGTACAACGGCTCGCTCTCCGGCGAACACGGCGACGGCCAGTCGCGCGGCGAGCTTCTGCCGAAGATGTTCGGCGAGGAGCTGATCGGCGCCTTCCGCGAGTTCAAGTCGATCTGGGATCCCGAGTGGAAGATGAATCCGGGAAAGCTGATCACTCCGTATCACCCCACGGAAAATCTGCGCCTTGGCGGCGACTTCCGGCCGTGGTCGCCGGAAACGCACTTCCAGTTCCCGGAGGACGAAGGGCGCATCGATCGCGCCGTGCTGCGCTGCGTCGGGGTCGGCGAGTGCCGGCGGATGGACGGCGGCACGATGTGCCCCAGCTACATGGCCACGCGCGAGGAAGCGCACTCCACCCGCGGCCGCGCGCATCTGCTGTTCGAGATGTTTCAGGGAGAGGAGATCCCCGATTCATGGCGCAACGAGACGGTCCGCGAGGCGCTCGATCTTTGCCTGTCATGCAAAGGCTGCAAGGGCGATTGTCCGGTCAACGTCGACATGGCGACGTACAAGGCGGAGTTTCTGTCGCACTACTACGAACGCCGGTTGCGTCCGCCCGCCGCCTACACCATGGGATGGATCCACCGCTGGTCGCGCATCGCGTCGCTCACTCCGCGGATCGCGAACCTGATGATGCCGCTCCTCAAGCCGCTTACCGGGATAGCCGCCGATCGCCGGATGCCGCGCTACGCGCACAAAACGTTCGTGCACCAATTCCGAAAACGGGAGATCGCGCATCGGGGTGAGACGCACAAGCGCGTGCTGCTGTGGGCCGACACCTTCAACAACTATTTCCGTCCCCAGACCGCATTGGCCGCGGTGGAGGTGCTCGAAAAAGCGGGATATCACGTCACCATTCCGCGGAAGCCGCTCTGCTGCGGCCGCCCGCTCTACGACTGGGGATTTCTCCGTGGCGCGAAAAAGCTCCTGCGCGAAGTGATGAGCGAGCTTCGTCCCGAACTCGACGAAGGCGTGGCCATCATCGGGCTGGAGCCGAGCTGCGTGTCGGTCTTCCGCGACGAGCTGCACAATCTCTTTCCGACGAACGAGGACGCCAGGCGGCTCGGCATGGCGGCGATGACGCTCAGCGAGTTCATTCAGCGCGAGGGCGACCGCTTCCCGCTGCCGCGCCTGGAGCGCAAGGCGATCGTACAGGCGCATTGCCATCACAAGGCCATTATGCACTTCGATGCGGAAGAGGCGGTGCTGCGGAGGATCGGACTCGATCTCGAATATCCCGAGTCCGGCTGCTGTGGCATGGCCGGGGCCTTCGGATTCGAGCGCGACCATTACGAGCTCTCCATGCGCATCGGCGAGCGTGTGATCCTGCCGAAGGTGCGCGAGGCGGCAGCCGGCACTCTGATCCTCGCGGACGGATTCAGTTGTCGCGAGCAGATTGAACAGGCCACCGGCCGGCAGGCTCTGCATCTCGCACAACTCCTGCAGATGGCAATGACGCCTTGATCAAGCCGGCAGTGTCCCGAGAAACGCTTTCTCGTCTGCCGTGAGCTCATTCTGCAACGCCGGATGCGATTCGAGCAGCGCTTGCACATCGGCGAGATCCTGAAGACGCTTCGATCGTCTGCGTGCCGGATCTCGCGCCGCGCGGAATTTCTCATGGAGCAGATCGGTCACGCGAATCACTCGCAGAGTGACCTCATCCAAAGCGAATTCCTCGGCACGACGGATCGCAGGACTGAGAACCGGATCATCGCTGAACTGGACCGGCGTTCCGTCCGCGGCAGTCCAGTTTTCCGAGTGCTCGAACGAGGCATGCAATCGGAAACCGGCGCCAGACAGGCGCGCCGCGGGAATCATCTTTCGATCGATGACCGCCACATCGATGTCGAGCGTGGTCCGCGGTTCCCGCTGATGCATCTGCAGAGCGAGTCCCCCGATTAGCGCATAGGCAACGTCTTCCTCCGCGAGAATTCGGCAGAGCGCGACGAGGGCAGGCCGTTTCGATTGCTCCATTTCTCCCCTCAGGAGATGCCATTGGCGATCGAGCAGAAACCCCGCGTCCAAAGGCGATTCCATACTCGCATTCTATCGTGCCGCCCGGCGCGGGCTCGCACAACTCCTGCAAGTGCAATGGAACGCTCATGAGCTACAGCCCCATCGCCGACTACGCCATCATCGGCTGCACGCGTTCCGCGGCTCTGATCTCGCGGCGCGGCTCGATCGACTGGCTCTGCTGGCCGCGATTCGACTCGCCATCGATCTTCGCCCGCATCCTCGATGCGCAGCGCGGCGGCTTTTTCGCCATCCAGCCAGTCGGCGATTTCGAGAGCAGTCGCAAATACATCGAGGGAACGAACGTTCTGGAGACGACGTTCCGCACGCCGTCTGGCGTCGTGAAACTGACCGATCTGATGCCGGTCATGCGCGAGGAAGACAAACGCCGGCAGCTCACACCGTTCCGGCAACTGCTGCGCCGCGCCGAGGGAATCGAAGGGCGCGTAGACATGGAGGTGCGATTCTGTCCGCGTATCGGCTACGGATCGGAGCAGCCCCTGCACGTTCACGGCGACACGGTCCGTTGCGTCGACACTCCTGTCGTCCTTCACCTGCGCTCGGACGCCGGCTTCGAGGTTCACGGCCCCGACGCCACCGCGTGCTTCGACCTCGCGGCGGGTGAGCGGCACGATTTCGCGCTGGCCTTCGACTCGCACGAACCCGCGGTCATGGCGCGGATCGGCGACGGCGCGAGCGACGAGATCGCGCGCAGCATCGACTTCTGGCAATCGTGGTCGTCGCAGTGCTCCTACGACGGTCCCTATCGCGACGCGGTGCTCCGCAGCGCGCTCACGCTGAAGCTGCTCAGTTACGCCCCCTCCGGCGCGGTGGTCGCCGCGCCGACCACCTCCCTCCCCGAGCGCATCGGCGGTGTGCGCAACTGGGACTATCGCTACTGCTGGCTGCGCGACGCCGCATTCACTGTCGCCGCGCTCGAGGACTGCGGGTTTTTCACCGAGGCGGGCGCGTTCGTGGACTGGATGCTGTATGCCACCCGGCTGACGCATCCGAACCTGCAGATCATGTATGACGTCTTCGGCAAGCCGCGGCTGCCGGAAAGAACACTCCAGTTCGACGGCTACCGCGGCTCGAAGCCGGTTCGGGTCGGCAATGCCGCGGCGGACCAATTCCAACTCGACGTCTACGGCGAAGTCCTCGGCGCGGTCGACGAGCATCTGGAGCGCGGCGGACAGGCGGAACTCTATGGCGACGTCCGCGCGCTCCTGACGCGCCTGACCGAGCAGGTCGTTCGGCGCTGGAAGGAACCCGATCGCGGGATCTGGGAAAAGCGCTCCGGCCGGCAGCAGCACGTCCACGCCAAGGTCATGGCCTGGGCAGCACTCGACTGCGCGGAGCGGCTGGTGAAAAAGGGATATCTGCCGGACAGGAATGTCGCTCGCTGGCGCGCGGCGAAAGAGGAGGTCCACCGCACCGTGCTCGATCGCGGGTTCAACAAGACGCTCGGCAGCTTCGTCAGCATTTTCGACAGCGACGAGCTCGACTCGAGTCTGCTTTACATCTCGCGCGTCGGCTTTCTGCCGCCCGACGACCCGAGAATCCTCGGCACCATCGCGGCGATCCGTGAGCGGCTCGGGCGCGATGATCTGCTCTATCGCTATCAGATCGAAACCGAGGACGGACTTCCTCCCGGCGAGGGAGCGTTTCTCGCCTGCAGCTTCTGGCTGGTCGACGCGCTGACGCTCGCCGGACAAAGGGAGGAAGCGCAAAAGCTCTTCGAGAAGTTGCTGCGACGCTCCAACGATGTCGGCCTTTTTTCCGAGGAGATCGACGTCGAAAGCGGCGCGCTGCTCGGCAATTTCCCGCAGGCGCTCACGCACATCGGGCTGATCAGCGCCGCGATCGCGCTGGATCGTGGGGCCGAACCTACAGATCCAGTTCCTTCACCAGCTCCTCGGCGGTCAGAACGCGAATCCCGTGAGCGAGCAGCGAAGTGAAATGCCGGCGATTTCCCGTCACGACCGCATCCGCGCCGCTCTGTCGCGCAATCCGGGCGATGTGCGCGTCATAAACTCGACCTCCGATCACACGGTCATTCGCCGCCTCGTTGAGAAAATTCTCCAGCGCCGGCGACGCGAGTTGATGGACAGCCAGACGGCCAAAGACTTCACCTTTCAACAGGTCGACGGCATCGGCGGGCGCCAGGCGATACTCGGGTGGCAGGCGGGTCGCGACAGCGAAGAACTCGAGACAGCAATGCCATGCGGTCTGAGGCTTTCTGATGCGTCCTGCCGCGATGGCATCGAAGATCGATTGCTCCGGCGATTGCGGCGAGAACTCGATCAGGCCTCCCAGCAACACGGTCGTATCGAGAAACAGGGAAGTCAGAACGGCCAACGGTTCCGCTCCTCGTCGATGAGCGCATCCAGATCGATCACCGGTTTCCGCCGGGCCGTCGGGCGAGCGACGATTCGCTTCCCCCTTCGCGCGCGCCTTGGTCCGGGGGCGGTGCGAATGAGGCGGACCGAGATCTCGTCGACCACCACCTGGAGTTCTGTCCCCGGCGCGAAGCCGGCTTTCTCACGCACCGAGGCCGGAATGACCACGCGGCCTGCCTTATCAATGGTAGTCTTCATGCCATGAATCTTACCATTACCGTGGCATGTAGAAGAGTCCCAGGATCACTCCATAGACCGCGTGCGCGACGATCGTCACCAGCGGCGTGAGCCTTCCGTAGTTCGTGCAGAAGTACCCCGGCGGCTCGAGCAGCCGCGTCGGCTCCGGCCCGCGAAAGTCGGACACCATCCGCGGATGGATGCCCGGAAGCAGCGGCAAGACAACTGACACCACGACGATCCCCTGCACAACACCGATGAGTCCCCCGAACCACCACGTCGCGGTGTGCAGATTCTGGAAAAAGACGGCGTAGATCAGCGCCAGCAGCCAGCCGTTCATGACGTGGACGAAGTAACCGATGATCTTGGCCCGGTCGCGATCAGGAGTGAACATCGTGCCGAGGATGAACGGCATATCGAGGCGCGTCAGCCCGAGCGACTGGCCGGCGATGATCATCGTGGTCAGCACCACCGTCGCGGCCAAACCCCAGAGGGTGATCGAAGGAAGGTTCATATCGAACTCCCCCCGCCCCGCGGAGCGGGGAGGGGATGGCCTCGCTGAGCGGGGCCGGGCGAGGGGCGACGGAGCAGGTTTTGCACCAGCGCCTGCCATGAAAACACAAGAAGTCGTTGTCATCACAGGCGCCTCGGCCGGGGTGGGGCGCGCCACGGCGCGAGCGTTCGGAAGACGAAAGGCGCGTGTCGGCCTGATCGCACGCGGACGCGACGGCCTCGAAGCGGCGAAGCAGGAGATCGAGGAGCTGGGCGGCGAGGCTCTCGTGCTGCCGCTCGACGTCTCCGACGCCGAGGCGGTCGAGCAGGCTGCCGGCGAGGTCGAGCGATCGCTCGGCCCGATCGATATCTGGATCAACAACGCCATGCTCTCCGTCTTCTCGCCGGTGATGGAGATGGAAGCGGACGACTACCGCCGCGTCACCGAGGTCACCTACCTCGGATACGTGTGGGGGACGCTGGCCGCTCTGCGCCGGATGAAGCCGCGAGACCGCGGCGCGATCGTGCAGGTGGGATCGGCGCTCGCCTATCGCGGCATTCCTCTGCAATCGGCGTACTGCGCCGCGAAACATGCCGTGCAAGGATTTCACGATTCGCTACGCACCGAATTGATTCACGATCGAAGTCGCGTGCGCGTGGTGATGGTGCAGATGCCGGCGCTCAACACGCCGCAGTTCCGCTGGGTCAAGAGCCGTCTGCCGCGCAAGGCCCAGCCGGTGCCGCCGATCTTCCAGCCCGAGGTCGCCGCGGAGGCGGTCGTGTGGGCGGCGCACAGCAACCGGCGCGAGATCAACGTCGGCTGGCCGGCATCGAAGGCCATCATCGGGAACAACTTCGCACCCGGCTACGCCGACCGCTACCTGGCGAAACACGGATACGAGGCGCAGATGATCGATGAGCCGGAAGACCCCCGCCGGCCGAACAATCTCTTACAGCCTCTGCCGGGCGATCATGGTGCGCACGGCGTCTTCGACGACCGCGCACTCGAGCGCAGCATCGAATTCGAGCTCAACCGGCGGCGATCACGGATCGCGGCAGTCGCGGCCGCGGCTATGGCCGCGCTCCTGCTGCTTTTTTCCTCATCCGTCCCTTGAGGGGTCAGATCCGCGTCAGTTTCGCGTACCTGGCGATGAATTTCTTCGACCCGGCGCGATCGAAGTAGACCGTCAGCTTGGCGTCGGGTCCATTGCCTTCCATGGTCAGGATGGTGCCCTCGCCGAACTGTTCGTGGCGCACACGCGCGCCGCGTTTGAGTTCGGTGGAGCGCTGCGGCTGCGTGCGCGCCGGGCGAATCGCGGAGGGATCGAACTGCACCGGCGCATTGCGGAAAAAGGACGCGACGGTGTTGGGCACTCGCGCCGCCGGGGGCGGCGGCGCTCCACGGAACCGGCCCAGTCGCACGTCCTCGGTCACCTCGTCGGGGATCTCGCTCAGAAACTGCGACGGGCTCTGCTCGCGAAACTGGCCGTGCAGGCGGCGCTCGCAGGCGTGGAGGCAGTAGAGCTGCTCCCGCGCGCGGGTCATGCCGACGTAGCAGAGCCGGCGCTCCTCTTCCACGTCATCGTTTTCCTCGACCGACTGCGCGTGCGGAAGGATGCCCTCTTCCATTCCGGCGAGAAAGACGACTTTGAACTCCAGACCCTTCGCGGCGTGGAGCGTCATCAGGGTGACGCCCTTGTCCGGCTGGTAGCGATCGAGATCGGTCATCAGCGTGATGGAGTCGAGGTAGTCGCCGAGCGAGGCCCCGGGATTCTGCTCGTTGAACTCGCGCGCGGAGCTGATCAGCTCATCGAGATTCTGCAGGCGGGACTCATCCTGCACATCGCGCGATTCCTGCAACATGCGCCGGTAGCCGGTGCGCAGAAGCACGTAGTCGAGAAACTCGGGGGCGGGGTTCGCCGCCGCGCGCTGCAGGTCATGCACCGTGTCGCGAAATTCGCCAACGGCGCGCGCGGCGCGGGAGGGCAGGAAATCGAGAGGCCCTTCGATCGCGCTCCACAGCGTGCCATTCCCGCGCTTTGCCGCCTCATCGAGCGCCTTTGTCGTCGTCTCTCCGATGCCGCGCGACGGGACGTTGATCACCCGCTCCAGCGACGGCGTGTCGTGCGGCCGCGTGGCCAGCCGCGCGTAGGCCAGGATGTCCTTGATTTCCGCCCGCTCGTAGAACTTGATCCCGCCCACGACCGAGTACGGCAGGTTCGCGCGCAGCAGCTCTTCTTCGAACGGCCGCGACTGCGCGTTGGTGCGGAACAGAACCGCGAAATCGGAGAGCGTGTAGCGCGACTGCTGCGAGACGATCCGCTCCAGGACGAACTGCGCCTCCTCGCGCTCGCTGCCGCAGGTGACGATGCGCACCGGCTCGCCGCGCCCGGAATCGGTGAACAGCCGCTTCCCCTTGCGGGCCACGTTGTTCGACACCACTCCGGTCGCCGCGTCGAGGATGTTCCCGGTCGATCGATAGTTCTGTTCGAGCTTGATCACGCCTGCGCCGGGAAAATCGCGCTCGAAGTTCAGGATGTTGTTGATGTCCGCGCCGCGGAAGCGATAGATCGACTGGTCCTCGTCGCCCACCGCGATCACATTGCCGCGCGGCCCTGTCAACAGTTTTATAAGTATATATTGTGCATGATTAGTATCTTGATATTCGTCGATCAGAAGATGGAGGAATCGCTGGTGCAGCTCCGCGCGCACGTCGTCGTTGCGCTCCAGGAGCTGGACCAGATTCCCGATCAGATCGTCGAAGTCCATGGCGTCGAATTCCTTCAGACGCTTCTGATACAGCCGGTAGACCTCCGCGACGTGCGCGGCGAAAAAGTCCAGGTTGTCCTTCTCGTACTCCGCGGGCCCGATCAGATCGTTCTTGGCGTGGGAGATTCGATTGAGCAGCGCGCGCGGCGGAAAGGCGTCGTCACTCATCTGCAGCTCGCGCATGCAGCGCCGGATCAGCGTCAACTGGTCGGCGGTGTCGTAGACGGCGAACGACTTCGTGTAGCCCAGCCGCTCGGCGTAGCGCCGCAGCAGCCGCAGGGCCATCGAGTGGAATGTGCCGATCCACGGCCGCGCGCCGATATTCGGCACCAGACGCTCCACCCGCCCGAGCATCTCGTTGGCCGCCTTGTTGGTGAAGGTCACCGCAAGGATCTGCCAGGGCTGGACGCCCTTCTCACCGATGAGCCAGCCGATGCGGTAGGTGATCACCCGCGTCTTCCCCGATCCCGCCCCCGCCAGCACCAGGAGGGGCCCTTCGCCGTGCGTGACTGCCTCGCGTTGCCGGGGGTTGAGGGGGGAGAGATCGAGCATTCTGCGGCCCGATCTTAACAGCCGTCTCGGTACACGAAATCCCTCGCTCCGCGTCCGTGTTATTCGCCCCGGGGGCTGGAATCCGTATAGACTACACAAACCCCGCGGATGGGCCCTCCGCGCGGCAACATCGGAGGCTGAATGTTCGGCTCACTTGGTTTACCGGAGTTACTGGTCATCTTCGCCATCATCCTCGTGGTGTTTGGCGCGGCGAAGCTGCCGCAACTGGGCCGCGGTCTGGGCGAGGGAATCTCGAACTTCCGCGCCGGTCTTCGCGCCCAGGACGAGAAGAAGCAGATCGAGGAAAAGAAGAACCCTACGGCACCGACGGCGTGACATCCCCTGCCGATCCGGCCCCGCCCTTCTACCGGACCGACCTGGCTGAAACGCCGCTCCCGGAAATCCTGGTCAAGATCGATCACTACAAGGTCCCAGGCCGGCTGGAGTGCCGTCGCGGCGACGAGGTCTTCGAGTTGGCCATCGATCGCGGCGAGATCGTTTCCGCCTCGGGACCGATCGAAACTCTCTTCTCCTGGGCCAACGGCGCGGCCACATTCATCCCCGGCCGCGGTCCGCGGCATTTCGAGCTTCTCCATGCGCCGCTTCCCATCCGGCAGGCCATTTTGCGCGGTGTGATGCGCATGCCGGACGCGCGGTTTCTGCTCAGCCGCATCGGAACGAAGTCGACGCTGCTGCAGCGGACCGACGTGCCGCTCGATGTCGCGCTCAGCGGCGACGAGCAGGCCCTGCTCGATGCCGCCGACGGAAAACGCGCGCTGTTCGAAATCGTCAATCACTTCGGCAACCCGGCGGCCAACGCGCGCGCCCTCTACGGCCTCTTCGTCCTCGGATTTCTGAGCGAGCGCGAGCGCCGCCACATCCGAGTGCAGCTCAAGGCAAAAACCACTCCGGCATGACCGCTCCGTGGCTGATCACCGGCGCCGGCGGCATGGTGGCGTCCGATCTGCGCGCGGCGCTCGCGGCGCGCAACATCGAATTCATCGCGCTGACGAAATCCGATCTCGATGTCACAGACTCCCGCGCGGTGAACGCCGCGGCGATGCGCGCCCATCCGTCGATCATCGTCAACTGCGCCGGGTTCACGCGCGTCGACGACGCGGAGACCAACGTCTCCACGGCGAACACCGTCAACGGTACGGCGGTCGAGCTGCTGGCGCAGGCGGCGAATTCGGCCGGCGCGCTGCTGATGCATCTGTCGACCGACTTCGTCTTCGACGGCCGCGCGCGGACGCCGTACGAGACCACCGCCGCGACCACCCCTCTCTCCGCCTACGGCCGCTCGAAGCTGTTAGGGGAGCAGGCCGCCGGCCACGCGCGCGAACACGTGATCGTGCGCACCTCGTGGCTCTTCGGCACGCACGGCCCGAATTTCGTCGAGGCCATCCGCAATCAGATCCGCAAGGGGACGGACCCGCTGCGCGTCGTCGACGACCAGCGCGGCCGCCCGACCTACACCCCGCATCTCGCCGAGGCGCTGATCCGCATCGCCGCGGCGGGCGGGCGGGGAATCATTCACTACGCCGACGAGCCGGAGTGCACCTGGTACGACTTCGCACGGGCCATCGTCGAGGAGCTCGGCGCCGATGTCACCGTGAAGCCCGTCTCCACCGAAGACTTCCCCCGCCCCGCCACCCGCCCGGCGTATTCGGTGCTGTCGACGGGGAGCTACGAACGCCTGACCGGGGCAAGACCAGCGTCATGGCGCGAGGGATTGCGGGAGTATCTGAAAGGTCGTTGAGCAGGCACTTGAAGGTGATCGATTTTTCGAGTTGGCTTCACGGGGGAGGTATTCCGGCCCCCTGCGACCAAACGCCAATTCAAGAGATTCTTCATCGTCGGCGGAACGGTTTGTTGGCCGAACGCGCTGACATTGCCCCCGAAAGCCTGCACGCTGCAGACGACGTGAGAACCGCGGCCTCGCGCCAATGGCTTAGTTAAGCGACATTGGGCCTAACGCGTAGCAGCAAATGCAACAGCCTCACCCCTTTGCATTTTGCATTTTGCATTCATTAGAAACTCCACATTCCCCTCTGCTCCTCTGACCGGACTCTCGATGACCCCGCGCACGTCGAAGCCGATCTCGCGGGCGAAGTTGACCACCGACTCTACCGCCGAGGCGCGTTTCGCCGGATCGCGCACGATACCGCCCTTGCCCACTTCGCCGCGGCCAACTTCGAATTGCGGTTTGATCAGGGCGACGAGGTCGCCGCGGAGGAACTTCGCCACCGCGGGGAGGATCAGCTTCAGAGAGATGAACGAGACGTCGACGGAGACGAAGCCGACCGGCTCCTCGAAGTCGGACGGCTGCAGAAATCGCGCGTTGACTTTCTCGCGCACGACGACGCGCGGATCGTTGCGCAGCGAGGCGTCGAGCTGGCCGTAGCCGGCGTCGATGGCGTAGACCTTCGCCGCGCCGTGGCGCAGCAGCACGTCGGTGAAGCCCCCGGTCGACGCGCCGATGTCGGCGCACACCTTTCCTGTCACATCGATCGAGAATTTCTCCAGGGCGTGCGCCAGCTTCATGCCGCCGCGCCCGACCCACGGATGTTCGAGCTCCGCGACGCGCAGCTCATCGTCCTCGTGAATCGCGGTCCCCGCTTTGTCGGCGATCCGGCCGTTGACCAGAACGCGGCGGGCCATGATCAGCGCCTGCGCTTTGGAACGCGATTCCACCAGGCCGCGCTCGACCAGCGCGACGTCAAGACGAGCGCGTTTTGGTCCCGTGTTGCCCTTGGTGCTCATCGCAGCTCGACGGCGGATCGGGAATAGCGCTCGGCGGAATGCGGCCGATCGCCTGCAGCACCGCGCGCGCGGCGCCGTTGTCGGCAGCCGAAGCCTTCGCACCGCGGGCCAGCACGCGATTCGCCTCGTCGCGCGCGTCGAGGAGATAGCAGATGTCGTACGTGCCGTCGCCGTTGTCGCTCTTGAGCAGCAGCACGCCCGCCTCCAGCGCGTGCGCGTGCAGGTTCTCCGGATCGGCATCGATCGCCGCGTCGAGCAGCGAGAGCACGTCCTCGTACAGCACGCCCTCATCGAGATCGTTCTCCGCGGCAACGCGCTTTTCGATCTTCAGCAACTCCTCGGCCGAGGCTGTGAGCTGCCGGCTGGTCTCCGCCTGCGTGGTGATGGCCGCGAGTAGAAGCGCTGCGAGGAACATCAGCGGATCGTCGCCAGTCGCGGGCGCTCCACGTTTTCGCTCAGGAATTCGCGGACGCGCCGGGCGATCCCCTCGGCGTGCAGGTCGTATTGCGCGCGCAGCACGTCCTGCGAACCGTGGTGCACGTACTCGTCGGGAATGCCGATGCGGTGGAACAGCACGCCGGTGAGGCCGAGCTGCTCCGCGCGCTCCATGATCGCGGACCCAAACCCGCCAGCCAGCGAGCCTTCCTCCACGGTGATGATCCGCGCTCCCGGACGGCAGTAGCGGGCGATCAGCTCGTCATCGAGTGGCTTGATGAAGCGGCCGTTGATCACCGTCACGCCGATCCCGTCCTTTGCCAGCAGCTCCGCCGCGTGCACCGCCGGCCACACCTCGTTGCCGATGGCAAAGATCGCGGCATCACCGCCCTCGCGCATCACTTCCCCCTTGCCGACGGGAAGTGAGCGCAGCTCGGGATCGAGCGCCACGCCGATGCCGTTGCCGCGCGGGTAGCGCAGCGATGTCGGATGACCCGTCTCCAGCGCGGTCTTCAGCATGTGCCGCAGCTCGTTCTCGTCCTTGGGCGCCATGCAGATCATGTTCGGGAAGATCCGCAGGTAGGCCATGTCGTAGATGCCGTGGTGCGTGGGGCCGTCGGCGCCGGCGATGCCGCCGCGATCGAGAGCGAAGACGACCGGCAGGTCCATGATGGTCACGTCGTGGAACACCTGATCGAACGCGCGCTGCAGGAACGTGGAGTAGATCGCCGCGACCGGCTTCATCCCCTGCGTGGCCATCCCGCCGCTGAAGGTCACCGCGTGCTCCTCGGCGATCCCGACGTCGAACATGCGCTCCGGTAGGGCCTTCTTGAACTTGTCAAGCCCGGTGCCCTCCGGCATCGCCGCGGTGATGGCCACGATCTTCGGATCGCGCTTCGCCAGCTCGATCAATGTGTCGGCGAAGACCGCGGTGTAACTCGGCGGCGACGGCTTGTCGGACTTCCTGGTCTCGCCCGAGTCGACATCGAACGGCGTAACGCCGTGCGACCAGATCGGTTTGTTCTCCGCCGGCGTATAGCCCTTCCCCTTTTTCGTGATGACGTGCACCAGGATCGGGCCGT
>Ga0070741_10008140_pt1 | contig 21210 bp, 16 predicted proteins | sample Coa_R1_4_FD_66440 | JGI IMG/M metagenome (GOLD analysis project Ga0070741, IMG submission 66440) | Surface soil microbial communities from Centralia Pennsylvania, which are recovering from an underground coalmine fire - Coalmine... | ecosystem: Environmental > Terrestrial > Soil > Unclassified ...
GGATCTCTCGATGGATAACGAAAAACAGTTCTCCCTCTTCCTGCGCTATCAAACGACCAACGACCGCGCTTTCCACAAATGCCTGGATCAGCTCCTAAAGCTCAGAGCCGAAAAGCGAAAACAGCAAAATGGGTTCGAATCGCAAAAACGCCAAGAGGCCGAGGCGGCCGCCAAACAGGAACTGAACCAAGCCAAAGCTCGTCTCGTCAACGCCAAGGCCGCTGACCAGGAATTCGAAACCGAACTGCGCTCCTATATCGAAGCGCCGCTTCCCGGCAACGTGCAAATCCCGTTCGATGAACTCAAAGGCGTTCTGAAATACGCTCTGACCGAAGTCGCCCGCAATCTGCAACAGAACCCCGCGCGTAAGCAAGGGGTCGCCGCCTAGTAGAGTAGGCCTTTGGCCTGCGCTTTTTCTGAATCCCTTTGGTGTATACCAATTCCATACGTCTATGAACCCTCTTCGCTTGCTCTTTTTGCCACTGCTCGTCACCTTTCTCGTGACCGCGCAGGACAACACGATTCCTCATCTCGAAAAGCACAGAGACACCGCGCAGCTCATGGTCGACGGCAAACCGTTTCTAATGCTCGCGGCGGAAATTCACAACTCCAGTTCCTCCAGCCTGGAGTACATGAAACCGATCTGGCCGCGCCTCGCCGCCATTCCGCTGAACACCGTGCTCACTCCGCTCTCCTGGGAATTGATTGAGCCGGCCGAGGGCAAATACGACTTCTCTCTCGTCGATGGCCTCATCCAACAAGCTCGCGAGAACAATCTGCACATCGTATTCCTGTGGCTGGCAAGCTGGAAGAACGGCATGTCGAGCTATGCTCCCGTCTGGGTGAAGAGCGATACCCGCCGCTTTCCCCGCGTAATCGAGAACGGCAGCGAAGTCGAAATTCTGAGCACGCTCGGCACATCCACGCTGGACGCGGATTCGCGCGCGTTCGCGGCCGTCATGCGTCACATCAAGCAGATCGATGGACAGAATCATACCGTTCTCATGATGCAGGTGGAAAACGAAGTCGGCGTTTTAGGCGATACGCGCGACCACTCGCCTGCCGCGGACAAGGCATTCGCATCAACGGTTCCGGCCGAGCTGATCCGTCATCTCCAGAGCCACCGCGAATCGTTGTTCCCGGACCTTCGCAGCCTCTGGGATGAAAACGGCGCGAAGACATCGGGAACCTGGGAGCAGGTCTTCGGGAATTCCCCGCGCCCAGACGAAATCTTCATGGCCTGGAACTACGGCCGCTACGTGAATCACGTCGCGGCGGCCGGGAAAGCTGAGTATCCGCTGCCCATGTACGTCAATACCTGGCTGGCGCAGCAGAACGCGACCCCCGGCCAGTATCCAAGCGGCGGTCCGCAGCCGCGCGTCATCGATGTCTGGAAAGCTGCGGGATCCGCCATCGATATCTATTCGCCCGATATCTATCAATCGAACTTCGAGGATTGGTGCAACTGGTATAACCGCGCGGGAAATCCGCTCTTCATTCCCGAAACCAGCGGCGGCGCGAACGGCGAGGCCAATGTCTTCTATGCCATCGGGCAGCACCAGGCGATGGGCTTTTCGCCCTTCGGCATCGATTCCTGGAACGATCGCGACAACAATCTGGGCAAGAGCTACGAAGTGCTCCAACAGCTCGCACCCATGATTCTCGATCACGAAAAAAGCGATCAGATGACCGGCTTTGTTCTGGATCGAACTCACTCCTCCGCTTCTGCGGTATTAAATGGGTATCAACTCAACATTACCCTCGACGAGATTTTTGGCTCGCACGCGGAAAAGGGATTCGGCCTCATCATCGCCACTGGACCGAACGAGTTTTTGGGCGCGGGCAGCGGATTCCGAGTCAGCTTCACACCCCGATCTTCCGGGGCGCCGCACGCCGGCATCGGCTATATCGAGGAAGGCAAGTTCGCCAATGGAACTTGGACCCCGGGCCGCCGCTTGAACGGCGACGAGAACGACCAGGGCCATTTCTGGCGCTTTGGGGCGCAAAAAATCAACATCGAAAAAGCGGTCGTGTATCGCTTCGAATGAAACGCCGCTCCTTCCTCAAGACCATCGGAGCCGCTTCCGCTGCGTCCGCGCTCAAGGCTTTGCCAAACAGTGGGTATGCTCCGGGCCGGATTCCCAACGAATATTCGCTTCTTCTTCCCGGCGAACAGGAAGCCCTGGAATCCGTTCCGCGCTTCAGCCAAGGCAAGCCCGGCGATCTGGTGGACGGCTGGCGACTGCTCACCATCGGCTCCATGAACGGGACCGATACCGCGGTCTTCGAAAAGAGAGTCACCCATCAGGGCGCAATCGTTTTTGTCACCGAAGCAGAAGGCGTCATCCTCCGCATTCGCACCCATATCGGCCACCTCGAAAACATTCGTCCGCGCCCCACCAACACGCCGCAGATCCGCTTCACGCGCCAAGTTCCGTACATCCCCGGACCCGATCGCCTCGCCGAATACCTGCTGAACTCGAACGAAGATCCGTGTTATGAAAATGTCGCTGCTCTCGGCGCCGAGTACATCGGATATTCGCTTGTAGCGAACGAGGAGAGCGGCCCGTCCCGATCTCTGTTCTTGGAGGCCGATGGCAAGTCTCGCGAGCTATCTTCGCAGTATCCCGATCAGGCTCTTTGGGCTCCCGATCTCGCCGGAGCAGTTTTCGATCCGGCGCATTTCTTTCCGGGCGAGGATCCAAGCATCTATGGCTATCTGCCGGGATACAGCAAACGAACTCTGCTGCACGGTTATCTTCCGGTGGCGCATACCGGTGTCTGGAATCCCGAATCGAAAGCAGGCTATGAGGTCATGGTCTTGCTGCCGCCCGGCGCCGAAGTCCGTCCGATGGCGCGCATTCGCGTCACAGGGGACAGGTATGTAGATCACTACTGGAACACCTCCGCCGCAGGCTTTTACTCCGCTCTGGCCGGAATCGCCAACCAGTGGCAGCATTTCTTCGAAGACCACATGCCCGTCAGCATTCCGGACCCCTGGCTGCTCGATGCGGCGCGGGCTGGAATTACGCTATGCCGGTGCAGTTACCGCGGGCTTGAACCGACGTATCAGATCGGCGAGGGAGCGTACACCAAAATTCCGGAACGCAGTCACGCGCTCTTTCCCGTGGCGCATTACGAATTCGTCTGGGTTCACCAGCTTTGGAACCTCACTGAACAAGTAGAGCCGTACTTTCAATACTATCTCGATCGCTATATACTCCCGGACGGCAATTTCCTTTACAACACGCAGGATCAAGTGGAAGCGCCGCTCAATGCCGGCGTGTTTCTCTGGAACTCCGCGCGCGCCTACGATTACACCGGCGATTTCGAAGCGCTCCGTAAGCGTCTACCCGTTCTCGAACGCATGATCGAGTTCGTCTTGCGCCGCTACGAATACAGCAAGACGACCTTTTCTCATCAGGATCGCCGCTACGGTCTGATCTGGGGGTCTCCGGAAGCCGATCTGGGCGATCCCTTAAATGACTATCCGAACTCGCATCCGTTCTATTTTCAAAATGCAACCTGGACCTGGCGCGGCCTGACCGAGCATGCCCGCTGTCTCGAAAAGGCCGGCCGGGAACGCAACCAACCCGATCTGCAGAACAAAGCCAAACGTTACTCCGCGATCGCTGCGGAAATGCGCCCGCTCATTGAATGCAGTCTTCAGGCCACCATCGAAGCCGGCACTCCCGCCATGCGCGCGGCCGGAATCACGCCGTTCACCACGGATGACGTTCACCGCGATCCGAAGCACCTGACCAGCTACGAAAACCACCGCTTTATGATGGATTGGTTCACGGCCGATTGGGGCAATCCGGCGCTCGATCTCGGGCACTTGAAGCATCGCGAAATCGCCGGCGAGCAGATCATCGGTCTGCATACCGACGGCGCCGTCTCGCGGACTTCGAATTTCATGTCTCACGGCACGCTCGCCGTTCGCATCCGGCAGGACGATTATCGTCCGTTTCTGCTCACCTTGTACTCGCTCTGCTGTTACGCAGCCGACTGCGGCAACCGCTATTCGCCCGAAGACGCCTATCTGCCGGGCAGCTTTCCCGGCGATGGCAACCGCTATGCCTGGTCCTCCGTAGTAAACAGCGTTTTGCAGCCTGCGCTCGGCTTGCGTTGGCTGTTGTGCTACGAAGAGACCGATCACGATATCTGCCACTTGCAAAAGGCCGCACCGAAGCACTGGTTTGCTGCCGGCGAGCAGATTCGGGTCGGCAAGTGCCCCACTCGCTTCGGAGAGATCAGTTGGACCACGAGAGCCGTCAGCAATCGCGAATGGCAAGTCTCCATCGATCTCGCCAACGGCTTCGACGGCGACCTACATATCCACATCCACCCGCCCGACGGCCGCCCACTCAACACAACCAGCTTGGGAACGCTCGCCGGCAATCACGTCGTCCTTAGCCGTCAAGCGCTACACAACGCGAACCATTTTGAAACTACAATACGCAGTTGACAGAACCGCGACTGTCAAGGAGCGGCCGTTTTCAAAACGTCAACCGCAACTCCGCCTGTGCCCGCCTCGCATTGGTCCCGTCCGGAAATCCCGCCGACGCCGTATACAATCCCAGCCCCGTCGCGGGCGTGATCGTCAACCCGCTCGCACTGTAGCCCCGGCTGCTGAGCGATGTGTAGGCAATGGTGTTGGTCAAATTGAACACTTCAAATCCCAACGTCGTCTGAAAACGCTCCTTAATCGGAAACGTCTTTTGCACACGCGCGTCGACGTGGTAAACGTTCGAGAGACGCATCGTGTTCACGTCGAGCCAGGGCACTTGACCCGAGCCGCCGAACCCATTCAGTGTTCCCGTGTACGCGACCGTCGACGGAAGGCCCAGCGCGGCGGCTTGCGACGTGCTCAGCGGGCTCGAAACATTCAGCGTCTCGGTCATAGGTGCGCCGGTCGAAATAGTCGTGATCGTCGAAAGCTGCCATCCACTCAGCAGGAAATTCTTGGTCTTGCCGGAGAAATGCCAGGTCGGTTGATAGAGCCAGTTGATCACCAGCCGTTGCCGCACATCCAGGCTGGAATCGCCCTTGTTCCCTTTGTAATCGCCATTGAAGAGACTCGAAGGCGAGCCGCTGCCGAGAAACAGATTGCTCCCCGCGGAACCCAGGTTGTCATCGATCGCGTGCGACCACGTGTAGGCGAGCGTGCCTTCGAATCCGTGCGCCATTCGCCGCTGAACTTGCAGCGAGAGACCGTTATAGTAGCTGTTTCCGCCGTTATCCACTTCGATGATTCGGGAGTAGCGGCGATCCAGCTTATCTGTGGCCAGATAAACCGGGGTCGTATATTGAAAAACCCGAGCGCCCGCCGCATTCAGCACGTTGTACGTGATGCTGTGAGTTGGCAGGACCGGAAGGTTCAAGTCCCGCATGGTGAACATCTCCGCCGCGCGGCTCCACATGTAACTGACCGTGACGCTCGTGTTCTGCCCAATCGCCTGCTGGATCGCAAAATCGGATTGTTCGCTGTACGGTGTCCGCAGGTTTGGCGCGGCAAAGCCGACGCTTGCCGCCCCCGGTGTTCCCGCCGGACTGCTCAGCAAATTCGGAAACACCGGGCCGAGTGCAGCCTGCGACGCCGTATTGGTCTGGATGGTCAACGATTGCTGGTACAGATTATTCGTCGTAAACAAGGTATTGATCATCGCGCCCGGATAACGCGCATAGTAAATGCCGTATCCCGAGCGAATCACTGTGCGGTCATGGTTCAGAGTCCACGCAAATCCCACGCGCGGCGCAAAGTCGAGCCCATAACTCGGGATACGGCCCGTCTGCGGATAATCGGGATTCACCAGGGGCGGCTTCGGCATGAAGGTGTGCTCGTAGCGAAGCCCGTAATAGAGCGTCAATTGCGGCGTGACGCGGTATTGGTCTTGTGCATAGAAGTTTGCTTCGTTGATGGTGTCGTCGACCACCCGGTTTCCGAACGCCTGCAGGTAACTGGTGTAATCCTTGCGTCCCGTGCTGTTGCCCGAATAGTCCAATGCAAACGCGTTTGCATTCGGGAACGTGTAGCTTCCGTTTCCGTTAATCAGTTCGTTGGTATAGTCTTCCGTGTTGAAGTAGTCGACGCCGAATTTGAAGTTGTGCTTGCCCACCACATACGAGAAGTTATCGGCGCCTTCATACCGGTTCTCGCTCGGATTGATGCGCGGCAGATAATTTCCCATTCCGACCGCTTGACCATTGACGCTCAGGCTCAGCCCTCCATACACCGGGTCCAGAAGCGCGTTATTCAACGCGTCCGATTGTCTGTCCTTGAACCAGCCGAAGCGAGCCTCATTCACCATTCTGCCGTTCGGTACAAAGGTCCAATCGGCGCGTCCGTAACGGACTCCCACGTCGTCAATACCGTTGCTGTTAATCGCTCCGCCATTCGTCACCGCCGCTCCCGTCTGAACGCCGTTCGGCGAGTTGAAGTGCTGGTAATTGCCGCTGAAGCTGAACGAGTTCACATCATTGGGCCGCCAGTCGATCTTCAAAAATGCAGTCTGCTGGTTGGCGGTTCGCGGCAGCGTCGAGAAGAACCGCGGCAGGACGCCATTAATCGCGGCGCATTGCGCCGGACTGGCCGCCGGGAGCCCGCCACCCGCGACGCCGCAACCAATCCAGGTCTTGGTCGTGCTGTTAATCACCGACGGATTGATGATGCTCGATACCAGCGGAAAATCTCGGAGCTGCTCCTCGGTATCGGCAAAGAAGAACAGCTTGTCTTTGACAATGGGACCGCCCAAACTGCCGCCGAACTGATGGCGGACTTCCGATGGATTGAAGCTGGCGAACGGATCGCGCGCATCGAGAGTCCGGTTACGGAAAAACCAGAACCCCGTCCCGTGATATTGATTCGTTCCACTGCGCGTGACCGTATTCACCACGCCGCCCAGAGCGCGTCCATACTCGGCGGAATACGCGTCGCTCAGCACTTGGAACTCCTGCACCGCATCTTGCGAGATCTGCGTCGGAATACGCGTGCGCCCGGCGTTTTCGTTATAAAACGTCTCGGTCGTATCGTTGCCGTCTGTCATGAAGTTGTTGCCGCCGGGTATCCCGCGAAAGCTGAGCAGGCCGAACGTTCCATCGGGCACAACCCCCGGCGTCAGCAGCACGAACGAGTCGACGCGCCGCCCGTTAATTGGAAGATTCTTGATCTGGTTCTCATTCACGTTTTGCGAAACGTCGGTCTTGATATCCACCGGAGCAACTTCGGTCACTTCCAGCCGCGTCGTGGCGCTGGCGACTGCAAGCCGGGCCGGAATCGTCACTGTCTGCCCCACCTGGACCACAATGTTTTCCTGTTTGAACTCCGCAAAGCCAGGTGCCGTGATCGTCACCGAATACCCGGAACTTGGAACCAGGGCCGGAGCGCTGAACACGCCTCCGCCGGTCGTCTTCAAGTCGCGCCGTATCCCAAGCTGCGGATTACTGACCGTGACGGTGGCATCGGGGACCACCGCGCCAGTCGAGTCCGTGACCGTTCCACTGATGCCGCCAACCCCTGCCGCAGCCTGGCCAAATCCATTGAGGGACACGGCCGAACAGATCAATACCGCTAACATGATTTGCTGCATAGTTCTTCCCACCGTTACCCATAATTCTACGGGACGGTCTCGATATAATTGCGCCGTTGTTTCACATTGATGAATATGAACAATTCCAGCAACGCTCCTGTAACTCCCGAACGCATTATGCAATTTGCGTGGGGGTACGCTCCGCCGCTAATCATAGAAGCCGCGCTTCAGAACCGTGTTTTTGATGTTTTGGATAGCGGCCCGAAGACGGTCCGCGAAGTTCAGGCTGAGACCGGCGCCTCAGAGCGCGGGCTGACGGCGATCATGAACGCTCTAGTCGGGCTGGATTTACTCCACAAAGACCAACAGGGCCGCTATTCGCTTACGCCGGAGAGTGCCGCGTTTCTGGTGACTACCAAGCCCGGATTTCAAGGATTGATTCGCCACACCAGCCGGCATTTGATTCCCAAGTGGCTGCATTTGGCCGAGATTGTCAAAACCGGCAAGCCCTTGCAATCGGTCAATCAGGAAGCGACCGGCAGCGAATTCTTCCAGAAGTTCGTAAGCGACCTTTTTGCGATGAGTTACGGACCGGCCCAGAAACTGGCGCAACACCTCAATTTCAAAGGAACGGGAAAGCCGGTTCGCGTACTGGACCTTGCTGCCGGCTCAGGAGTCTGGGGCATCGCTCTGGCGCAGAGCTCTGAGCAGGTCCATGTCACTGCCCTCGACTGGCCGGGCGTTCTTCCCGTCACCCGCAACACCGTAGCGCGTTTCAGTCTTATAGACCGCTTCTCCTTTCTTGAAGGAGATCTACTCAGCGCGGACTTCGGCAGCAACTATGACGTCGCAACGCTTGGCCAGATCCTGCACAGCGAGGGTGAAGAACGCAGCCGCACGCTTCTGGCAAAAACTTTTCGCGCCTTAAGCTCCGGCGGAACCATTGCGATTGCCGAGTTCCTCGTAAATCCCGATCGAACGGGCCCACCCAACGGGTTACTCTTTGCGGTCAATATGCTCGTGAACACCGATGAAGGCGATACATACTCGTTCGAAGAAATCAGCAGTTGGCTGAAAGAAGCCGGATTTACGAACCCGCGTACGCTGGAATCGCCCGGACCGTCGCCGCTAATTCTCGCCACGAAACCCTAGGCGTAAATGTTCATATTCAAGTACTCATTGCGGAACTTGCCGCCCGGATCATATTGCTTCAGCAGTTCCCGGAAATCGGCGAGTCTCGGATAGAGCGGCTGCAGACGCGAACGCTGCATCGTAAATACTTTGGCCCAGTGTGGCCTTGCTCCGAAGGGCGCTAACTGGTCCTCGATCATCGGCAGAATGGTCTTCACGGCGGCCCGTTGCGGCTTCCAGGTGAAATGAATCGTCATGGCTTGCCGCTTGTAACACTGGCTCATCCAAAGATCGTCAGCGGCAATCGTGCGCAATTCCGAAACGAACAGATGCGGAGTAATATGATCCTTCAAGCGCTCGATCGCGAGAATGGCTTCGTATCCTTTCTCGCGCGGCACGAAATACTCGGATTGCAATTCATCGCCGCTGCTGGGCGTGAAGTTCATGCGAAAGTGCGGCAGCCGCTCATACCAGGGGCCGGGAATGCCCAACTGTTCGGTGCAGTTCTCCGCCGGATAACCGGTGATCGGATGAAGTTTCCGCGTCGCGGGCTTGGCGCCGAAAAAGTCGCGCTTCGGCTCGGCAGAGCTGCCGGCATCCACACGGCTCTTCACCCAAACTTGCGTCATCTGGTGGTTCTGCCAATCGGTAAATAAACTGACGCTGTAGCCGCTCCCGAAAATCTCGTCCAGGTGGTGTTCCAATTGTCCGATCGGCAGGTTCTGGTAGACAACTTGCCTCATATCGAAGCGCGGCAGCACATCGAGCGCCATCCGCGTGATCACCCCAAGTCCTCCCAGACCAACTACAGCGGCGCGGAAACGCTCTCCATCACGCTCGCGCGATAGCGTCACAAGTTTGCCATCCGCAGTAACGAATTCCAGAGCAGCCACAGCGGTCGATAGATTGCCGTTCTTGTTACCCGAGCCGTGAGTTCCGGTAGAACAGGCCCCTGCCACGGAGATATGCGGCAAGGAAGCCAAATTGTGCACCGCGTATCCGGCTTTGTCGATAACGGGAGCCAGATCGCCATACCGCACACCAGCCCCAACCGTTATAGTGCGCGATTTCGGGTCCAGCTTGATCTCTTTGAATTCGGCGAGCGAGACTTGATCCCCGGTGCTGTCCGCAATCGAGTTAAATGAATGCCGCGCCCCAAGCGCCTTTGCCTTCTGGCAATTCTTGATAATGCTTTGGACTTCCCCTACCGACTTGGGCGTATCGAGCCGCTCGGCCTTGTATTGATAATTGCCCGCCCAATTCTTTCTCGGGCCACCCCGGTTTTCGTCCGCTATCAAATCGGAGAACATACTGCCGGCGATCAAGGCACCGGATGTCTTCAGAAATTTTCTCTTGTCCATGGCCGCAATCCCGTCTATCTTCTCACTTCCGATACTAGCCACGGACTTCGGAACGGTTTGAGGGCAGCTTCGCCAAATCCGACACGGGCCCGAGATGTTGCAACTTGTCGGGATTGACCACTGAGCGTATCGCAACCACTCGGCCGTCTCTGATTTCGAGGGCGAACACGCTGATCAGGCGATTTTGCGAATCGAAGAACAGGGCGCCGGGCTCTCCATTGACGGTTACCTTCCGAAATTGCACACCGATCTGCTTACCTTTTTCGAACAATCCTTTCAAAAAGCGCGCGACGCGATCACTCCCGACCAACGGATGCGGAATCGCCGTCGCTTTTCCTCCGCCATCGCCGTAGAAGGTCACGTCCGAAGCCAGCAGGTCCACCAGGCCCGTCAATTCTCCGCGCTCACACGCTTCGAAAAACCTCTTCGCCAACTCGTCACGCTTCTCGCGCGAGGCTTCGAATCGCGGCTTACGAACCTCCAAGTGCCGTTTGGCTCGGACAAATAGCTGCCGGCAATTGTCCTCACTCTTGTCCACGATGCGGGAGATTTCATCGTAGTCATATTCGAAAACCTCGCGTAAAAGAAACACCGCTCGCTCGACGGGAGAAAGGGTCTCCAAGATGGCGAGAAACGCCATCGAGAGAGACTCGGCCATCTCGGTGCGCCGCTTTGCTACTGGTTCCTCCGCCCCGATCACCGGCTCAGGCAACCATGTCCCGATATAAGCCTCCCGTTGCACACGCGCAGATCGCAAATGATCAATGGCAAGCCTGGTCGTCACGGTAGCAACGAATGCTTTGGGAGATTCAATGTTTGTGCCTGCTCTGACCGTGTTGTGCAAACGGAGAAACGTTTCCTGTACGACGTCCTCAGCATCGGCGACGCTGCCAAGCATGCGATACGCAATCGAAAAGCTGAACGAACGCAGGCTGGAATCTAAACTGAGCAGTTTCCTTTATTGTCACACCACCGCGGGCTGTTCCGTCTGGATTAGCGAAAAGGAGCACAGAAATGAAAATTTTTGTCGTAGGAGCGGCGGGCGCCGTCGGGAAACGTTTAATCCCCCAATTGCTGGCGAGCGGTCGTGAAGTGATCGCTGCGACGCGTACGCCCGCGAAGGCTGACAACCTGCGGGCGCTCGGCGCGCAACCCGTTATTCTCGATCTGCTAGATCGCGCGGCGGTCCTCAACACCGTTATTTCCGTGCAACCGGACGTTTTGGTCCATCAAGGAACCAGCCTAGCCAGAGTGCATAACCTGAAACACTTCGATGACAGATTCGAGATGACGAACCGGTTGCGCACTACCGGAACAGAGTACCTGCTTGAAGCTGCCCGTGCAGCCGGAACACGGCGGTTTATCGCTCAGAGTTATACAGGCTGGCCCAACGAGCGGAGCGGCGGGCGTGTGAAGACCGAGACCGATCCGTTCGACTCCAATCCGCCCGGAAGCATGCGCCGAAGCCTTGCCGCGATTCAAAAACTCGAGGAACTGGTCCTCGGCGCCGGCAACCTGACCGGGATCGTGCTTCGGTACGGTAACTTTTACGGACCCGGCACCTCTGTCGCTCCCGACGGAGAAATTGTCGAGGCCGTGCGCCAGCGCAAGCTTCCCATTATCGGCAGTGGCGCCGGGATCTGGTCGTGGATTCACATCGACGATGTCGTTCGCGCGACGCTGCTCGCCATCGAGGGCGCCCCGGCGGGCATTTACAACATTGTCGACGACGATCCGGCGGAGGTCTCGGTCTGGCTTCCTTACCTGGCGCAAGCAATTGGCGCAAAACCGCCGCGCCGCGTGCCGGAGTGGCTCGGCCGCCTGGTGGCCGGCGAGGCCGTGGTCTCCATGATGACAAAGATCCGCGGCGCCTCAAATGCGACAGCGAAGCGCGTTCTGAACTGGCAGCCGCTGTATCCGACTTGGCGCGAGGGATTCGTGCGCGGGCTCAACGCCAGGCGGACAGTAAACAAGATGATGGTCGGGAAGTGAAAAAATGTAGAAACTATAGGGCTGGGCTGGCGCCCGCCCCGCACGGCAGCAGAGCCGCAGCCAAGCGCCGCCAGGACTAAATTCAGGACTACTTTCGATCCAGTCCATAGAGAACGACGATGTCTTGCTCTTCGAGAGTCATTGGCATGGCTGCTGCCTTTCTTCTCAACACTCGTGCAATTTTGTTACCGCTGGCGGATGGACATCCGCCTTAGCTGTGAGTCGCTGTTAACGCGATCTGGACCATGCCGACCCAGAGAAAAAACGAGGGAAGTAGCCCGATAATTAGGGGTTTCAGAGTGAGATTCTCTAACATACACTTCAGGTGTTAGCCGGAGTGTAATCCTCTCAGATAATTCCGGCGAGCGAGTTGGAGAAAGCGCTTATCCTGTACTCTGAAACCGACATGCGTCCACTTGTCTTGGCTCTGGCGGTTCTTACAATTGCGGCGGCTTCTGCCCCGGCAGCCGTGGATGGAAAGCTGCTTTCGTTAGCGCCATCGTCCTCAACCGTTCTCGCCGGGATCGACGTGCAACGGGCGGCGGCTTCCCGCTCCGGGAATGTGATGCTGCAACAGACCATCGATGGCCAGGGACTTACAAAACTGGTGGCCGCCGTTGGGTTGAATGTGCGCCGGGATCTCACGCAAATGCTGCTGATCGGAACCGGGCAGCAGCTCAATGCAGAATCGCGCTATACATTGCTGGCGCGTGGGGAGTACACCCCCGCTCGCTTGATCGCTGCCGCAAAATCGCGCGGCGCCTCGATCAGACGAGATGGAGCCGTGACCGTGATCTCGGTTGGAGCCGGTAAGTCCCCCTCCGCCGTTGCGTTCGTACGGCCGGGCGTTCTGGTCCTGGGTAGTCCGGCGGACGTGCACGCCATGCTGGCACCGGCGGCTCACCCCGGCGATATCGAACCCGCGCTTCGAGAACAGGCGGACCGAATTGGGGCCCAAAATGACATTTGGTATGCCACAAGCCTTTCCGGTTCCTTCCTCGCCCAGGAAGCAGGCGACGCGCTGCCGCCGGCACTCCGCGGTTCCGGAGTGCTCGACCGGATCAGCCGTTCGTCCGGGGGATTGCAATTCGGCTCGAACGACGAACTGACGCTCGGTATTGTCGCCAGTTCGCCCGGCGATGCGCGACTTCTATCCGATGCGCTGCGAGTCGCGAGCCGGCTCGCGCGTCTGCAGCTGGGTGGCGACGCTGATTTCGTGCTGGCGCAAAGCGTCCTGAGTTCGATGCGAGTGACAGTGGAAGGCTTGACGGTACACGCGGTTTCCGCGGTTCCGGACGGACAATTGGAGCGGGCACTCACCACTCCGAAGTGAGCACGGCAACGTCAATAAGCTGGTCCCAGGCGCTCTTCGCGTGCGGCAGCGTAGTGTAGGCGTCCAGCAATTTCCGCGAGCGCAGACCCACGCCCGCTAAACCCGGAAAGACGATTCCATCCGGCTTGAAAGGCCCAATCTGCTGATGAGGCCAGCTAGCGGGATGAAGAACAAAGGGCAACAAATAATCGCAGGCTTTCGCAACAGAGCCGCCGTCCTTCGCTACGAAATTCCAGAGATCCGCGCCATGCACGTGCGCGATCCGGCAGAGCACGGAAAACGCGTCCAGATTGAAGCATGAATAGCTAAGGGAGTTCGTTCGCGCCTCCTCGCGAGGGCAACTGCCATTGGGCCGGATTTCGCTAGGGACTAAATACTTGCGGTAATCGTCAAAGGTCATCCGCAGCGCGCCGCCGTCCTGGAGAAACACGGCATACGCCGCTACTTGAGCCGCCCACCAGGTAGCGTGATTATTCCCGGATTTCTTTTCGTCCAGACCTTTTTTGCTAGTTGTCATCCAATGGACGAAATCCGCAAACCACTGGCGGAGGCCATTCCGCAGATCCGTGCCGAGGCCACCCGCGGCTTCAAGCAGAACCAGGCCTTGCACGCAGCGAATCAAGGAGACCGTGTCAATCAGCCCAGTTCCCCGCCCTTGCGTAATCCCGCGAATCGCCTGCCCGTGCTCCAGGTTCGGGTTCATGCGCGTAGCGGGATCGACAAACCACGTCGACAGAACGCGTTCCGCCTGTTCGAGGCAGCCTGGCTTGTTCAGGAAGTACCCGCCGATACCCAAAGCAAGCGTGGAGGTTGACATTCTCTCCAAATCCTGGCGATTTGCCTGGAACCGGTCAGGATTGCGCTGGCCATCCCTCCGTATGTATGGTCCGTTCGGATTGGCCGGATTGGGCCACCAGTAAGGCCCTTCGCTGAAGTAGTCGTGGGGCCCGGCATTGGTCAGGCCCCCTTCCGGCCTACGAAAGGTAACGCTCCATGGACCTGCGCGCAGCGCTTCATCTGCAAGGCGTTCAAAAATCGCGCGGTGCGCCGGATCGAGCGAACTCCGGATTCGCTCGGCTTGCCCGCTATCCAGGATAAGCAGGGTTTCGCGGGCGGGTTCGGATTGGAGCAAAGCCGGTGCGCATGCAGCAGCCAAGAACGCTCTGCGATTCATCGTCAAGATTCCCCACCTCCAACAAATTTCTCCTACTGTGAACCACAGAAGCTCGTACTACACTCCACAGTGTAAAGTGAACATATCGAATCGCAAGAGAACTATCGAGCGCATGACGAAGCAAGAATCGCTTAGGTACACATGAACCAAGACACCCGCAAGTTCACAGCATCGCTGAACGGCGTATTCGGATTCCCGGTTACGCCGTTTAAGAAGGATCTGTCTTTAGATCTTCATGCGCTCAAACGGAATGTGGAAGAGATGGCCGCTCATCCGTTTTGCGCGCTCGTGGCCGCCGGGGGCACGGGCGAATTGTACTCGCTTTCTCCGGACGAGATCGAAGACGTGGTTAAGACCTCCGTCAAAGCAGCGAACGGCCGCATGCCAGTAGTAGCAGGCACGGGTTTCAATATGCTTCTGGGAGTTGAGATTGCCAAGCGCGCGCAGAAGGCCGGCGCCCAGTGCATTCTTGCTCTACCGCCCTACTATATCGCCGCGCCCGAAGACGGCCTCTTCGGGTATTACGAAGCAATCGGCCGTGCCACCGATCTGCCTTTGATGATCTATAGCCGCGACTGGGCGGTCTTCACTCCGGAGATGGTGGCGCGGCTCGCCGAGCGTGTCCCCACGTTGGCGGCCTGGAAGGACGGGCAAGGCGATACCCGCCGCCTGCAACGCATCATGGAGTACAACGGGGACCGCCTCGCCTGGTTCGGCGGTCTCGGTGATGACTGCGTTCCCGGCTATTTCGCGGTGGGCGTTCAAGGCTACACATCGAGTATTTCCAATATCGCGCCCAAGCTGTCGCTTGCGCTTGCCGAAGCAGGCGCGCAACGGAATTTCATACGCCTGAACGAGCTTATGAAGAGCTATGTGAACCCGCTGTATGCATTACGCGAGCGCTCGCGAGGTTACGAAGTCGCGATCATGAAGCAGGCTATGGAAATCCTCGGAATGCCCGCGGGACCTGTCCGTCCTCCGCTCATGAACTGCCGCGAGAAAGACGTCGCGGATCTACGCAAGCTGATGGATATCTATAAAGACATGCTGTAGATACGCTCCGCAGGACGCGCCTTCGCGGAATTTTGCCGAGTTTTATCGATATAGGTAGCGCTGAAGGTCCGGATTGGATAAGATAGCCCATCATGACAAGACGAACCGCTTTGCTTGCGGCTGCGCTTCCCGCTTGGGGACTCCCGTCCCGTAGATTCTTCGCGCAAGCACCGCTCCAGGAAAGCGAATCCGCTGCAGCCCGCGAAAGCCGGCTCGCCTGGTTCACACAGGCGAAGTATGGCCTCTTTATTCATTGGGGGCTCTACGCGATCCCGGCCGGTGAATGGAACGGGAAACGAGTGCCGGGTCTCGGCGAATGGATTATGAATCGCGCAAAGATTCCCGTCCACGAATACGAGAAGCTGGCCGCGCAGTGGAATCCCACCGAATTCAACGCCGACAAGTGGGTGCAACTCGCACAGGATGCCGGCATGAAGTACATGGTCATCACGTCCAAGCACCACGATGGATTTGCCATGTTCGACTCCAAAGTGAGTTCGTACAACGTTGTGGCGGCGACGCCATTCAAGCGCGATGTTCTGAAAGAATTAGCGGCCGCGTGCCGGAAGCACGGAATGCCTTTGGGCTTCTATTACTCGCAATCGCAGGACTGGCACGAGCCGGGCGGCGCGGGCAATACCTGGGACTTTGGACCGGATACCAATGCGGATGGCAAGGAGCTCAAAAACTATGATGGATACCTGCGCGGCAAAGCGGAGCCGCAAGTCCGTGAGTTGCTGACGAACTACGGGCGGGTTGCCCTCATCTGGTTCGACACGCCGCGCATGATGACACCCGAGCGAGCCCAGCGCTTCACGAATCTGGTGCGTACGATCCAGCCTCGAACGCTCATCGATGGACGCCTTGGCACCGCGGGTGATTACATTTCCACCGGCGACAACGTCATCCCTTCGGGCGTTCAGAATCAGTACTGGGAGGTTCCGGCCACGACCAATCACACCTGGGGCTATCGCAAAGACGATCAGGATTGGAAGTCGCCCGGCGAGATTACATTCAAGCTGGTCGATGTTGTAAGTAAGGGCGGCAATTACCTGCTGAACGTCGGGCCGATGGCGAATGGAGTGATCCCCGAAGAAGCTCAAGATAACTTGCGCACGGTGGGGCGCTGGCTGAAGTCGAATGGCGACGCGGTATATGGCGCCGGGCCGTCACCCTGGGGCGAGGAATTCGGCGAACCGAGCGCGAGGGGCCGCAAAGACTTGCGCGGCCAGCCGCTGGTGCTACCCGATAACGAGTGGCGCGTCACTACGAAACCCGGGAAGTTGTACTTTGTTTTCTTCGAGGAGCCGCGAGTGCCGTTCGAAATGCCGACCATGAAGAACGCGATCCGGCGCGCCTACCAGCTCGCGGATGGCAAGCCGGTCGGAATCAAGGAAGAAAACGGCCGGCGGCAGCTCCTGGTGCCCCGCCCCATGCTCGACCCCATGGCCACAGTTGTCGTGGTCGAAATCGCGGGCACAACGGTTGAGCGCTGAGGAACCATAGTAAAATCGGGGAGTCCGCGCAACGGGCGGTTAGCTCAGCCGGTTAGAGCGCCTGCCTTACAAGCAGGAGGTCGATGGTTCGATCCCGTCACCGCCCACCAGGATCACCACAGCACGCCCATTACCGGTTTTACCGGTGCGGGAATGTCGCTGTCTCCGAGCATCTGTTTCAGATTAATTTCTATTGTGCGTGTAATAGCATTCAGCGGAACATCATGTTCGCAGTTTTCGAAAGGCGCTTCCAGATCGCGTCCAATTTCATCCAGCGCCAGAAATATAAATCCAACCAATGTGGACCCGATGGGTGTCAGCATTCCCAGGTTGCTCACCATCCCGAGCGGCAAAAGAAGGCAGTACACTCGCACGAAAAGTTGAGGAAATAAATCGTACTGCTTGGGCATGGGCGTGTTCTTGATGCGCTCGGCTCCGCCCTGAGCATTAGCCATATCACTGAGCGTTCGGTCGATTGCAGCCCATCGCATCGCATCAATCCAGCCGCGATCGAAGGAGAACGCCACGAGCGACGCGATTCTTTGCTGAATGGCCAGCGCCTGATTCTGATGAGTAAGGACGTACTCCAGATCTTCTTCCGTGAGCAGCCGTTTGATGTCATTCAATACCGAAATTCCCCGCAACTGGCAGCGCAGTGCATGGACATAAGCGATCTGCAGGAAAACAATCCGGCGTTGAAGCAGGAGAACTTCCATTCTTCCAGCCTCGTCGTGCTGAGCAGCCGCGATCATAGACAGCGCTTCTCGGGCAAGGGTACGCGAAGAGTTCGCGATCTGGCCCCACAGTATGCGTGCTTCCCACCAACGGGCATAGCTGCTGGTGTTTCGAAAGGCAAGAATCGCGCCGATTGCGCCCCCGAAGATCGCAAGCGGAATATGCGGCGAGGCGATCCATCTCCAGCCGCCGTACACGTAACCCACCGCCACTATAATGTCGTACGCGAGCAAAACTGCAAGAGGCCGGCCCACATACCGCAGCATTTTGCCCAGGTTCGGCCCCTCGGGCACAATCATCGCGCAGCGCCTCCGGCACCTTGGACCTCATCAAACAGCCGCCCGGCCGAGATAAATCTTCTCTCCTGCTCATCGTAAATACGGACGTCGCCCTGAGCGATGTCGTACACCCATCCCGACAAAGCGATGCTTCCCTGTGCAAGCTTTCCGGCAATGGAAGGATGCGTACGAAGATGCCGCATCTGTAGAAGCACATTTTCCTCAATCAGTTCGTGCAGTGCCTCTGATTCGTCTCGCGCAGTCTTGCGTGCCTGGACCACACTCAGGGCAGCTTCGGCGCTGCGAAGCCAGGACTTCACGGTCGGCATAGCGCTCACTTTCTCCGGATGGAGCAGAGCGCGCATCGCGCCACAATCCGTGTGACCGCACACGACGACCTGATCGATCTCAAGAGCAAGCGCCGCGTACTCGATGACTGCCGATATGCCTCCCAGCACCTCCCCGTACGCCGGCACCAGGTTGCCGATGTTCCTGGAAACAAAAATGTCGCCCGGACCGGACTGGGTCAAAAGCTCCGGATCGATGCGCGAGTCCGCACAGGTGATGAACAGCGCATGCGGTTGCTGACCGTCGCGGATAACTCGTTCATACGCCTCCCGCCGTTCAGGATAAATCTGATGTTGGAACTTACGTAGTCCGGTAAGCAAGCGACTACGTGATTGTTCGATTCCGACGGAAGACATATCTATATACAATAAGCCGATTTCGACGGTTAATCTGCACGCACTGGGAGCATACGGCGTTGTCTAACCCTCGCCGAGACGTGTGGTCGGTTGTCACGTAAATTGTGGTATCGAGCTTTCAAAATGATACTCGGCGATTTGGCGAAGCGCGTCATTTCGCTCCCACAACAGCTTTCGCATATAGCGGCGAAGCACTAGGATTTCAGCAAGCCGTCCCAGAATGCCCCAAGGCGCAGCGAAACAGAATATATCTCTCATTTCGGTACGATTCGGGGCCAAGGCGCGAAAGAAGTGATCGTGCTTCAAGGAGCGGAAGACACCCTGCACCATGGTGTCCTGAAAATAGACAGGCGGATCCATCGCGGTGATTTTGCTCGTAAGCTGCTGCCACATGCCAAAATGGCGGGCGCGCCAGGTGATCTGATCGCCCAAGCCCATCAGTCCCGAAGTAACTCCGCCGCCCACGACAGCCGTTTCGCCGTGCCGGACATTGCCCTTAAGATGCACGTCCACGCTTCGCGCCAGATCGAAGCAACGTTCCATCGGCGCATGAATGAGCGTAAGTTCTTCGAGCGTCACCATGCGCGCCGGGCACCTCGTTCGGCCAGTATCCGTACCTCGTTCAGGACCCGCAAATGGATACGGTGAATGATCGCGTCCGACCACCAGCGCCAATATTGCGCGGGCCAGAGGCCGTGCTGATACCAGGTAGTGCCTTCGAGCAGCGTATTGCCGTTTGGCAGCGGCGCGAGCCGAAACTGACCGTGCCTGGAGACCAGATACCCATGCAGATGTTTTGGCTGAATTGCGCCGTAAGGACTCCACTCGGCAACCGGCGCCGGATTGGCGGTCACGCGGAAGCGCAGTAGGTGTGGCTCATCCCAGACATCGATCGGTTCGACGAAAGCGCCGGTAGAGAACTCGCAATAGCGCACCGCGCCCGGTCCCGATCCATCGATGTGCGCGCGTTGCGGATACGCCAAGCCGGTATGAAAATACCATTCGCGCGGTTCCGGCAAATCCGGGAAAGTAATCACGTGCTGCCAAACTTCTTCCGGAGTGGCATGGACGACGATTTGGGTTCGGACTTGAAATACTGGAGGCCTCGCTTTGGTGTCCCACGCGAGAGTCGCGGCAGGTAAGAGCAGCAAGGCGGTGAAGTTCTTCACGTTTACGACAGGTTGTTTGGCGTAATACGCCAGCACACCCCCGAGCGCCCCGAACGGCACAGTTACGGGCAGGGCCATAATCATGCAAGCGAGCCCATCCAAGCCTAATAGCAGCGGCAGCCCGCTTGCCACGATCGCGCTGACCGCCCCCTGAGCCGCAGCACTCCACGGATCCGGCGGCGAAAAGATCCAACAGCTCGCGCAGCCCAGAAACAGCGGCACCAAAATGAATAGCGTCCATCCATATACTCCGCTGCGCAACAAAACAATTCCAGCGGTGACAAAGGCAGTTAGAAGCAGCAGACCCAGGATGTGCGTTCGCTTGATCACGATCTGCCTTCCGTCACGATTTCCATTAACTGCAAAGCCGTTTTGCGCAATGGGCGCATGGGTGGCAACCCCGAAAGCCGGATCAAGGTCGTTATCGCTTTCGAGGCCAGTTCTAGCAGCCTGATAGTTCTCCCTTGATGCGGCGATTCGTCGATCAACCAGAAGAAGATTACGCCCATCTGAAAGAACCACAGCACGCCGGGAAGCCGGGGTTCGAGATCGCGCGAAATCCGGATGCCGCAATCCACCAGAATGCGCCGGAACCACGCAATGTCGATATCGCGAATCTCTTTCGTTTGCGCGCCAAAAGGCGAGAGTGGATGTTTTGGATCTGCTCCGTTTCTTAAGAGGGCGCGCAGAACACTGCGATTTGGGGCAAAGTGAGCGAGTTTCACTCGGATCAACTCGCGCAAACGGCCTTCCAGACCGCGGGCTTCTTCCAGAGCCGCCGCAATTTTGGGCTGCATTTCCGCGCAGGAACGCTCGTAAAAGTCCATCACGATGGCCTCTTTGGATGGGTAATAGTAGTAGGCTGCCCCGGTCGCTACTCCGGCCTTCTGCGCGATGTCGCGCATGGTCGCGCTGTCGAACCCTTCTTTACGAAAGAGTTCCAGCGCAGCTTCCAGAATCTTGAGGCCCGTTTCCTCTGCTTTGGGCGTCGCTTTCGCCGGCGTCATCGGATTTGAACGTGTTCAATTAACAGTGTGCGCCCCGGAAGCTGCGCTGTCAAGATATTTTTGAACGCGTTCATGAAAGAATGAGTTACCTATGGCGAACTGGAAACGCATCTGTGGCGTCTGGCTACTATACAGGTGCGCATAAGTAAAGGGACATAATCTGGCATACTGGTCTGAGGAAGGCCATGTTGCCACGGCTCTTGCGGTTGCACCCAAACACGCACCAGCGGTTGATTCGTCTGAGCAAG
>Ga0070741_10008141_pt1 | contig 21210 bp, 19 predicted proteins | sample Coa_R1_4_FD_66440 | JGI IMG/M metagenome (GOLD analysis project Ga0070741, IMG submission 66440) | Surface soil microbial communities from Centralia Pennsylvania, which are recovering from an underground coalmine fire - Coalmine... | ecosystem: Environmental > Terrestrial > Soil > Unclassified ...
ATGGACGAAGTGACGGCGCATGTGGCGATCGAAGCGCGACTGCGTCGATGGCTCGGCGACGCCGAGCGCCACGGGCTCGGCACCGACATCCTCATCGAAGACGGCGATCCCGCGCGCTCGATCATCGGCCACGCGCACCCGGGCGAGTTCGATCTCGTCGTGATGGGGACGCACGGTCACAGCGGCTTCCAGCATCTGGTCCTCGGATCGGTGGCCGAGAAGGTGCTGCGCAGGGCCGCGTGTCCTGTGTTGACGGTCCCACCGAAAACGAGCTCGATCGATTTGAGGGTTCCGTACGAGCGGCTACTGTGCCCGATCGACTTCTCGGAGACGTCTGTCGATGCACTCGGCTATGCGTTCTCGATGGCCGAGGAAGCCGACGCCGACCTGACTTTGTTGAACGTGATTGAGTTTGGCCGCGACGCGGAAGAGGACGTGCGCCGCAGACTGCAGGCGCTCATCACCGACGACATGCGGATCTACTGCAAGCCGAAGGTGCGGATCGAGACGGGGAAGCCGTACGAGCGCATTCTCGAGGTCGCCGCGGAGGAGCATAGCGACTTGATCGTCATCGGCGTCCGCGGTCGGAATCCGATCGACGTCGCGCTCTTCGGATCGACCACCAATCACGTCGTCCGCAGCGCGCCGTGTCCGGTCCTGACGCTCAGAAAGTAACGAAGCTCAGGCCGCGTCGTCGTACCGGCCGCGCACGCGCGCGAGGGTGTGGCCGACTTCCTCGAACAGCCCGGTCGCCAGGTGCGTCAGCAGCGCGGTGCCGATGCGGAAGCGCTGGTGGACCGGCCACTTCATCTCGTCTTCGTCAATCATCGTTTGCGCTCGCGCCGGCTGCGTGTGCGCCAACTCGAGGCGATCGCGGATGCCGGTGTACGTCGCGTCCGAAATCAGCTGATGCCGATGCTTCAACTCGTTCAGGTGCGACGCGACCGCGTAGCTGGCGCGGACGATGTCGTCACGGGTCATGCCGTCGGTCTGGTAGGACAGGATGTCGTGCCAGTCGCGGTTGAGCAGTGCACGGCGGTGATCGTCGAGCGTCAGGCAGAAGCGTTCGTATCCGAGGTGTCGATCTTCGAATCCACGGCTGCCGGGATCGAGAAACGGGCCAAGCGGCGCGACGAACGGACGCAAGCGCCCGCTGCTGCCGAAGCGGTCGAGCAGGTACTCACAGTAATCGCCGATCGCCAGCGCGTCCTGATACGTCTGATGCGGCAGGCCGATGATGAAGAACAGGTCGAGGGTTTCGCATCGGTGGGCGAGGGCGCTTTCGATCGTGCGCTCCACGGCGGCGTTGGACCACGGCCACTTGCCGTTGACCTTTCGCAGCGCCTCGTCGGGTGATTCGAGCGTGATCTCGACGCTCCAGCTCGCCGTGCTCGTTTCGATCTCGCGGAAGAAGGAATCGTTCCCGGGGAAGTACAACTCGAAAACAATTTCGTTGTCGGCGTTCACGTCGCGCAGCCGCGACAAGAACTGACGCGCGCGCGGCATGCCGCCCATCCGGATGTCGTGGACCACGAAGATCGGCGCGCGCGAAAAGCTGGCGATGGTTCGAACATCTTCCGCAAGCACATCGGCCGACCGATAGGCCGGCGCGCCCCGCCCGCAGATGCGCCGGTAGGCGCTCATTGAGCCGCCGCAAATCGCGCAATCCTGCGTGCAACCGCGTGCGGTGAGCAGCATCGTGATCGGGTACCGCAGCCATTCGAGGCACGGCACGAGGTTCCACAGGCTGCGATACTTGAACATCGATCGCAGCAGGTATCGATAAGCCGGCACGCTCACGTGATCGAGATCCGTCGGAACGTGCGATAGCGCGTTGGCGACGATCGTGCCGTCGGCGCGTTTCCAGGTGAGGTTCGGCACGTCGGCCAGCGGCTCGTGCTCGCGGAGCGCCCGCAACAGGCGCCGGACCGGTTCCTCGGTCGAATCGCCGCGGATGACGAAATCCACGAACGGATACCGGATCAATTCGTCGGCGTAATAGCTCGCCGACAGTCCGCCCATCAGCACTGCGCTGTCCGGATGCGCCGCCTTCACGAGCTCTGCGATCGCGAGGCCGCCCTGTGCGTGCGGCAGCCAATGCAGATCGATGCCGAACACCGGGGCGGACAGCCGCGCGAGGTGCGCCGGCACGTCGAAACGATCGTCGTGCAGCATGCGGTACGCGAGGTTGACGATCTCGACGTTGTAGTGATTGCGCTCGAGGAACTCGGCGATGCTCGTCAGCCCCATCGGGTACATCTCGAACATCGTCGTCGATGGGACGGCATCGGCAACCGGACCGAGGAACGTTTCGCGCGTACGGAAATCGTAGATCGCCGGCGGGTGGAGCAGGACGAGATCGCGGCGAAACGGATTCCGCATCATCGGTACACGTCGTGCAGTCCCTGCGCAGGATTGCCATGATTACGACAGCTGAACCTACGGATCTGGATGCGTTGCGTCTGCGAAGCGAGTTTCTCGAGATGCCCGGCCTCGCGATCACGATTCGCCAGACGGCGCGGCTCGTGGGCATTCGCACCGAGCGCGCCGCCAACATGCTCGACGCGCTGCAGCACGAAGGGTTTCTGACGCGCGATCCGAATGGTACGTATCACCGTCCGAGCGCTCACTAATACACGTGGACGGGGATGCGGAGCGTGCGGACGCGCTCGGCGATTTCGCGCAACCGCTGCTTCGGAACCTTCCGCAGCGATCCGAGCGCCGGCGGCCGCGCCAGCGTGTAGATGTGCACGGCGGCCGCGCGCACGCGCGCGATCGCCTCGAGCCATTCCGCCACCGCCCCATCGGTCGAGTTGTCGATCTCGCCCGTGTCATCGGCGACGAAAATCGATTGCACGACGATCGACGGCAGCGTCGCGAGCGCATCGATGACGTGCAGAAGCGACGCGGCGAGGCCGTTGACGCGCGCGTAGGTGATCGGGTCGCCGGCATCCAGCTTCATGTACCGCTCGTCGTAGAGCAGCAGTCCCTTGCGCACGTCCGGCCATGCCGCCGTCGTCGAATTCGACAGGATGGCGACCGGCACGTTCGGCGCGATGCGATCGCGGAGCGCCCGAATGCGTGCGGTGACCTCTTCGAAGTCGGGATGCAACGTCGGCTCGCCGTGGCCGGCCACCGTGATGCGATCGACCAGCTCGCCGTTGTCGGCGGCCAACTGCAGCCGGTACGACAGCGCCGCATCGACGTCGTCGACCGACGGCCACCCCTGACCCTGCCCTCGATAGCGCGTCGCACCGCGCGTCCATCCGTACTGGCAGTACGCGCAGTTCATGTTGCACACCTTCATCCCGGCCGGGAGGAGGTTGATGCCAAGCGAACGTCCCAGGCGACGACTGGACACCGGTCCGTACACGATTCGTTCGAGCGCGGGGAGGGTCATGATGCCGAACAGAAATGCAAAAGCGCGACCGGGCATATTGCTTGCGTTGATGCTCCGATAGGTAGCGTTTCTGCCGGATTGTCGGCACTCATAACCGGAGGGATTCATGAAATCGCGCATACTCGTCGCAGCGTTCGTGCTCGCCGGCACGTTCGGGGCCAGCACGTTCGCGTCGCGTGGAGACCACGTCGGTCCGGCGCGTCGCTGGGCGATCGTCAACTTCACGTCGCCGGTGCAGCTTGCGGATCAATATTTGATGGGGCCGTATCTGTTCGTGCACGACGACGCGAAGATGGCGAAAGGCGAAGCGTGCACGTCGATCTACCGCTTCGATCCGAAAACGGGGCCGAAGGAACAAGTGATCGCGTTCCACTGCACGCCGATTCAGCGCGAGGTGTGCGACAAGGCGACGTTCAAGGTGCTCGATCGCGCCCAGGACATCCCGCTGCTGACCGAGTATCAGTTCGCGGGCGACAGTGAAGGGCATGGAGTCCCAGGTCGATAACTGATACCGGAGGGAAGGGTTATGCGTTCGATCGTTCTCGCAGCAGTGTTGTGCGTGGGCGTTGCGGCCACGGCCGCGGCGCAAGACAAAGCCAAAGGCGAAAAGGTGTTCGCGGATCAGAAATGTTCGCTGTGCCACTCCGTCGCCGGCAAGGGCAACGCGAAAGGTCCGTTGGACGACGTCGGCAACAAGTTGAAGGCCGACGAAATCCGCGCGTGGATCACCGACGCCAAGGGCATGACGGCGAAGACCAAGGCCGCGCGCAAACCGGAAATGAAGCAGTACACGTTGCCGAAAGACGACGTGGATGCGCTCGTGGCGTACTTGAGCAGCCTGAAGAAGTAATCCACGGGCGCCGGAAGGTGCCCAATGCGGATTCGGATCGGTAGTCTCATCGCGGCTGCCTGGCTCGTCGCCGGGCCGGCAGCCGCCGGTCAATCGTCCTCGCCCAAGCCTCCAGCCAACGACGACTGCCTCGCCTGCCATGGCGAGCATGTGGATGCGAAACAGTTCGAAGCCTCGACCCACGGCCCGATGGCGTGCGTCGACTGCCACGCCGACCTCGCGAAGCAGGTCGACTTCCCGCACGCCGAGAAACTCGCGAAAGTGAAATGCGCGAGCTGTCACGACGACATCGCCACGAAGTACCACGACAGCATGCATGCGTGGGCGAAAGAGAAAGCGGGCCTGATCGGCGCGCCGGCGTGCGCAGACTGTCACGGCAAACATGACATCCGTCCGCACGTCGATGCGCAGAGCCGTGTCTTCCGCACGAGGATTCCCGAGACGTGCGGCAGCTGCCACGCCGGGATCAAAGAGCAGTTCGATCGCGGCATCCACGCGGCGAAACTGAAGGTCGGCGACAGCCGGGCGCCGTCATGCGCCGACTGCCACACCGCGCACGCGATCCAGCGCGTCGACACAAATACATCGAAACTGGCGGTGACCGCGGAGTGCGGCACCTGTCACGCGCAGGTCGTCGATTCGTTCCGCCGGACGTTCCACGGCAAGGTGACCGAGATCGGATTCACCGCGGTCGCGCAGTGCTCCGACTGTCACGGCGCGCATGAGATCCTGCCGGCGGCCAACAGCGCGTCGAAGGTCTCGAAGGCGCACCTCGTCGAGACGTGCGGCCGCTGTCACCAGGGCGCCAACGAGCAGTTCGTGAAGTACGACCCGCATCCGAATCCGAGCGACTACACGCGCAGCGCCGTGCTGTGGTGGGCGAACCGCTTCTACTGGGTGCTGATCCCCGGTTGCTTCGGGTTCTTTGGTTTGCACAGCGCGCTGTGGTTCTGGCGCGGAAGGAAAGAGTCATGACGCCTGCGGTTCTGGAAGATCCAACGGTCGTGCCCCGCTCGCCTGAACGGCTCGCGCGACAGCCGTTGACGCACGTGCGCCGCTTCGATCTCAAGACGCGTCTCCTGCACATCGTCATCATGGTGACGTTTCTCGGGCTCTCGGCCACCGGGATGCCGCTGCTGTTCAGCGATGCGCCGTGGGCGCGCGTGCTCGCGTCGTTGTTCTTCGGCTTCAAGGGCGCCGGCTACGTGCATCGATTCCTCGGGGCGACGCTGCTGCTCGCGGTCGTCGTCCACGTCGGCGACGTGCTCGTTCGCGCGTTCGTGCGCGGCGAAAAAGGCGTGTTGTGGGGACCGACGTCGATGGTGCCGCAGCCGAAAGACGTCGTCGATTTCTTCGGCATGCTGAAGTGGTTCGTCGGCCTCGGACCGCGACCGAAGATCGAGCACTTCGCGTACTGGGAGAAGTTCGACTACTGGGCCGTGTTGTGGGGCACGGCGATCATGGGCGCCGCCGGTCTGATCCTGTGGTTCCCGGTGCTTGCGTCCCGCGTGTTACCCGGCTGGATGTTCAACGTGGCACTCTTCGTGCACGGTGCAGAAGCATCGCTCGCAATCGGGTTCATTTTCGCGGTGCACTTCTTCAACGGCCACCTGCGTCCGGGGAAATTCCCCATGGACCTGGTGATTTTTACCGGAACCGTCAGCGCGCATGAACTCGAGCACGAGCGGGGCGCCGAATTCGATCGCCTGTGCGCGGCACGGTCGCTCGACGAGCTCGGCGCGCCGGCGCCGTCGCCAGCGCTCGTGCGCCGCGGATATGTGATCGGCACGATCGGACTGAGCCTCGGGCTCGCGTTGTTCGCGCTGATCGTCTACGCGACGGTCAGGTAGCCGTTGCAGTTGGCAGTTGCAGTTGGCAGTTGGCAGTTGCAGTTAGCAGTTGCAGGTAGCAGTTAGCAGTTGCAGGTAGCAGTTAGAAGTTGCAGGTAGCAGGTGCAGCGGAGGGCTGCAGTCATGCCGTTCAAGGTCGTTCGAAACGCTATTTCTCTGACCGGCGTCGCGCTCGCCACGCTCGGCGCCGTTCTGTTTCTCACGGTGTTTCTCGCCGATCTCTTCGGGCTGCACACGAACCCGTACGTCGGCATTCTCTTTTTTCTCGTTCTCCCCGGCATTTTTCTGTTCGGGCTCGCGCTCATCCCGGTGGGCGCCTGGCTCGATCGCCGCCGGCAGGCGAGCGGCCGATCGGCGGCGCACTGGCCGCGGTTCGACCTCAACGATCCGGTGCAGCGCCGCGGGTTTCTGATTTTTGCCGCGATGACGATGGCCAACATCGTTATCGTGTCGCTCGCCGCGTACCGCGGCATCGAGTACATGGACTCGGTGCAGTTCTGCGGGCAGGTCTGCCATACGGTCATGAAGCCCGAGTACACGGCGCATCAGGACGGCCCGCACTCGCGCGTGACCTGTGTGCAGTGTCACATCGGATCGGGCGCGTCGTGGTTCGCCAAGTCGAAGATCTCGGGGACGCGGCAGATCCTCGCCGTCACCTTCCACACATACTCGATGCCGATTCCGTCGCCGGTGCCGAACTTGCGGCCGGCGCGCGACACGTGCGAACAGTGCCACTGGCCCGAGAAGTTCCACGGCGACAAGATTCGCAAGGTGTACGAATACGCCGAGGACGAAAAGAACACCGAGTCGGTGACGACGCTGCAGGTGCACGTCGGCGGCGGCAGCGAACGGCTCGGCCTCGCGCAGGGAATCCACTGGCACATGAACGTCGCCAACGAAGTGGAGTACATCGCGACCGACGACAAGCGGCAGACGATCCCGTGGGTGCGCATCAAGGACCGCAACGGAAACGTCACCGAGTTCGTTGCCGACGGGACCAAACCGGAAGACCTCGCCAAGGGCGAGCGGCGCCGCATGGACTGCATGGACTGCCACAATCGTCCGAGCCATCCGATGGCGGCGACGCCCGAACGCGCGATCAACGAGCTGATGGCGCGCGGTGACATCCCGAAGGCGCTGCCGTTCGTGCGTCGCGAAGCCGTCAAGGCGCTGAAGGCGACCTATCCGACCCAGGAAGCCGCCGACCAGGGGATTTCCCGCGCGATGCGCGAGTTTTATCGCACCGGCTACAACGCGGAGTACATGAACGCACGCCAGGATGTCGAGCGTGCGGTTCGCGCCACCGTCGGCGTCTACAAGCGCACGGTGTTCCCCGAAATGAACGTCACGTTCGGCACCTACGCTAACAACATCGGGCACATGGACTTCCCGGGGTGTTTCCGCTGCCACGACGACAATCACAAGTCGAAAGACGGCAAGAAGATCTCGCAGGACTGCGAGACCTGCCACTCAATCCAGTAATTGGCTTCGGGTTTGCTCTTTGCTGAGCGAACCCGACGATTCCGCCGGGTTCACGGCACTCATACGGGAGCAAACGAACATGCCGAAACGAGGTGACGGTTTTCCGGCACGCCAGCTGGCGACCGCGCTAGTCCTTTTGTGCTTCGCCGTGATCGGAGTGGCAGCCGCCAATTCCCGGTCGACGACCGATGCGCCGAAGGCCGCACCCGCCGTGCAGACTACCGGGTTCGTCGGGGACGAAACCTGTAGCACCTGTCACGACAGTCAAGCCAAGGGTCTGCACGAGACACTGCACGGGAAGGCGCAGAACTCGAAGACGCCCGCGGCGAAAAATGGTCAAGCGTGCGAAACCTGCCACGGCGCAGGCCAGAAGCACGTCGAATCGGGCAACAAGGCCGACATCAAGCGCTTCAACGCGCTGTCCGCGCGCGACGCGAACGATGCCTGCCTCTCGTGCCACGCGAAGAACGCGTCGCACGTCGAATTCCAGGGCAGCATGCACGACGCGCGGAACGTGTCCTGCGTGACGTGCCACAGCGTCCACAACCCGAAATCGGCGAAGGCGCAGCTGAAGACGGTGTCGGCGACCGAGACCTGCGAGTCCTGCCACAAGCAGGAAGCGATGAAGGTCAAGAAGGCCGGCCACATGCCGGTGCGCGAAGGCAAGATGGAATGCACCTCCTGCCACACGCCGCACGGCTCGACGAACGTCCGCATGTTGAAGGTGGGGAACACCATCAACGAGGCGTGCGCGAGCTGCCACGCGGAAAAACGCGGGCCGTATCTGTGGGAACACGCGGCGGGCAAGGAAAACTGTGCGAGCTGCCACGATCCGCACGGGTCGAACAACGACCGGATGCTCGTGGCGAAAGCACCGATGCTCTGCCAGCGGTGCCATATCAGCAGCCGGCATCCTCCAACGATCTATGACGGCGCGCAGTTGACCGCGGCGAGCAACCGCATGGTCGGCCGCTCGTGCGTCAACTGTCACTCACAGATCCACGGGTCGAACAGCCCGTCGGGTATGCGGTTCCTTCGGTAACGCGGCAGGAGGCATCAGATGCGCACCACACGAAGCATGATGGTCGCCGCGCTTCTGCTCGTCACTGCAGGAGCCCAGGCGCAGGACGTGGCGAACGCCACGGCCCCGACGGCGGGTACGGAATTCGTCGGGGTGAATCAAGTCGACATCGGTCTGCGGGGCACGAGCTTCGGGGCCAACTCGGACCAGGCGCGTTTCCAGCGCTTTCGCGATCTCCGCGACGGCGGCACGCTCGACCTGTTCCGGTTCACGAAAGAGACGAACGCGTATCAGTTCAAGATGAACGCGGATCATCTCGGCTACAGAGACCAGAGCTACTTCGCGTCGTTCAACAACTACGGCAACGTGAAGGCGACGTTCGAGTTCAACCAGACGCCGCTCTTCTACAGCAACACGACGCAGTCGCTCTACACGGCCAACGGCGGCGTGCTCTCGATCAGTGACAGCATCCAGAGCGCCGTCCAGAACAAGACGATCACGTTGGGCAACGCGATGTCGAACGCGTCGATCTTCGACCTCCAGTCGCAGCGCAGTATTGCCGACTTCAGGTTGAACTACGCGGCGACCCAGAAGGTGGACCTCGGCATCAGCGTCAAGAACACCATCCGCACGGGCACGCAGCCCTACGGCGCGACGTACGGCTTCAGCAACGACCTCGAAGTTCCGCTGCCGCTCGACAACCGGACGACGGATCTCGGCGCGTCGCTGCAGTGGTCGAACGATCGCGGGATGGCGAAGGTGGCGTACGACGGATCGTTCTTCCGCAACAACATCTCGACGTTGCAGTGGGACAACCCGTGGCGCGTCAGCGATAACCTGACCGCCGGCCCGGCGTTCGGCCGGATGGCGCTCGCGCCGAACACCGACATGAATACGGGCAGTGCGATGGCGTCGATCAAGCTGCCGGGACGGAGCCGCGCGACGGCGTTCGTTTCGATGGCGAATGTGACGAACAACACGCCGCTGATCCCGTTCGGCAGCAACTCGACGCTGCCGACGATTGCCCTCGATCGGCCGAATTCGGACCTCACGGCGCGCGTGACCTCGATGAACTACAACTTCACGTCGGCGCCGACGTCGAACCTGTGGTTCAGCGCGCGGTACCGCGGCTACGAGTACGACAACCGGTCGCCCGAGTTTTACGTCGGCCAGTACGTGAACTACGACACGTCGGTCGCAACGTTCAACGCAGCGGCGGAGCGCATCGGGTTCACGCGTCACACGTTCGACGGCGACATGGCGTTCACGCCGTTCCGCTACGTCAGCTTCCGCGGCGGCTACACGCGGGAGTCGATCGACCACACGAACCCGTCGACCGCAGAGGCGACGCGGTTCGTCGAGGAGTCGATCGAAGATACCGGCCGCTTCTCGGTCGATCTGACCAACGTCGGCTGGATCACGCTGCGCGGTGTGTACGAGCACAGCAAACGGACCGGCACCGCGCCGGACGCGCTCGAGATGCTGTCGATCGGCGAGCAGCCGGGCCTCCGTCAATTCGATATCGCGGACCGCAACAAGGACAGCTTCCGCGGCATCGTCCAACTGACGCCGGTGCAGATGTTCTCGGTCAACGCGTCGGCTGGCGTCGGCAAGGAAGATTATCCTGGCGCCTACTTCGGGCTGCGCAACAACGACAACCACGTCTACTCGATCGGCTTCGACTTCGTCCCTGTGGAAGCGGTATCGATGGGCGTCAGCTACGGCTACGAGAAGTACACGGCGCTGCAGGCGTCACGCACCGCGAATCCGCTGACGGCGAATACGCTGGCGAACCTCGCGGATCCGACGCAGCAGTTCAACGATCCGCGTCGCGACTGGACGGACGATAGCGCCGACAAAGTCAACACGTGGAACGCCTCGCTCGATCTGATCAAGCTGATTCCGCGGACGGAAGTGAAGATTGGCTACGACCTGAGCGACGCCCAATCGACCTACGTCTACGGACTGGCCGCGAACACGGTCCTCGCCGCGCCGGTGCAACTGCCGGCGGTGACGAACAAACTGCAGCGCGGGACGGCGGACGTGAAGTACTTCCTCACCAAGCACCTCGCGGCAGGGCTCGTGTATTGGTTCGACAAGTACGACGTCAACGACTTCGCGCTCGGGCCGCAGAGCGCGCTGGCGCTGCCGAACACGGCGTCCCCAACGGCGATGTATCTCGGGTACTACTTCCGTCCGTACTCGGCGAACACGTTCTGGGGACGGTTGACGTATCTCTGGTAGGTAGGAAGTACGAAGTAAGAAGTACGAAGTACGACGAAGTCTGAAGTGGGGCTCCGCGCTACGGAGCCCACAGGCGCCCGGCTGACGGTCCTCCCTCCGCACCGTCGACCGGGCGCTCGTTTGTTTTGACGCTACCACGGAACGCACGGAAGACACGGAACACCAGACGTCGGAGCACACGGCGCTTCGCACGTCCACCTCACGATTCACCGCAGGCCCCGCGAACCGCTTCTGTGTGTTCCGTGAATTCTGTGGTTGCTGGCGTTCTTCTGCGGATTCTGCGAATTCTGCGGTCGCTTTTGGTTTTTCCCGACGCCTGCGGGAATTTCCCCCGGTCAAAACGAACCTCGCGCGTGCGATTCGTCGCTTTTCCTAGCAAATCACCGGATTCCACCTCGGCACACCGGTTGCCTTAGTAGCGGGCACACATGTCCTGTCACGTCGTTCGCGAACAAGCGGCCGCGCAACCCAAGGTGCTGACACTGCGCTCGCACCCGCTGCGCGTCGCGCTCGTCGGCCAACCGAATGTGGGGAAGAGCGTCGTCTTCGGCCGCCTGACGGGACGCTACGTCACCGTTTCGAACTACCCGGGGACGACCGTCGCGATCACGAAAGGACGCGCCCTCGTCGGCGCGGAGGTCTGCGACGTGATCGATACGCCGGGCGTGAACGCGCTCGACGGGACGATCAGCGAAGACGAGCGCATCACGCGCGACGTCATCAGCAACGGCGACGCGGACCTCGTCGTCCAGGTCGCCGACGCTCGCAATATCCGCCGCGCGCTGATGCTGACGAGCCAGATCGCCGTCTTCGGCAAGCCGATGATCCTGGCGTTGAACATGGTGGACGAAGCCTTCGCGCGCGGCATCTCGATCGACGCGCAGGCACTCGCCGAGGAACTTGGGATTCCCGTTATCGAAATGGTCGCGGTCGAAGGCCGCGGATTTTCCGAACTGCGCGATGCGCTCGGTCGAGCGGCCCGGCCTCATGTGCCGGTCCACGCGACGACCAACGATCGAGTGGTTTGGGCCCATCAACTGACCGACCGCGTTCGCCGTGTCAGTGCGCTTTCCCTGGCTTATGTCCAGGAAGCCATGGCGCGCGCGACGCGTCGGCCGTTGACGGGGCTGCCGATTCTGCTCGTGGTGCTCTACGCGCTCTACCTGTTCGTCGGCGTCTTCGGCGCGCAGACGCTGGTCAAGCTGCTCGAAGACGGCCTGTTCGGCAAGGCGATCAACCCCGCATCGGTCTGGCTCGTCGACCGTTTCATACCGGTTCCACTCATCCGTGAATTCCTGGTCGGCGAGTACGGACTCATCACGATGGGGATGACCTACTCGATCGCGATCGTGCTGCCGGTAGTCGCCACGTTTTTCCTGATGTTCGGCTTCCTCGAAGACAGCGGGTACATCCCACGCCTCGCGATCTTCTGCGATCGGATCTTCCGCATCATGGGCCTCAACGGCAAAGCGGTGCTCCCGATGGTGCTCGGGCTCGGCTGCGACACGATGGCGACCATGACGACGAGGATTCTGGGCACGCCGAAGGAGCGGTTGATTGCGATCCTGCTGCTCGCGCTCGGCATTCCGTGCTCGGCGCAGCTCGCGACGATCATGGGCATCCTCGGCGGCATCTCGTTCGCCGCGCTCGCGACGCTCTTCGCCGTCGTCCTCGGCCAGATGATCCTGGTCGGATGGCTGGCGGCCCGCGTTCTCAAAGGCGAACGGTCTGAATTCATTCTCGAACTACCACCAATCCGCTGGCCGCGTCTTGGCAACCTCCTCACCAAGACGCGCCTGCGGGTCTGGTGGTATCTCGGCGAAGCGGTGCCGCTCTTTCTCGTCGGCACCGCGCTGTTGTTCGTCCTCGATCGGATCGGCGCCCTGGTCTGGATCGCGGCGGCAGGACGTCCCATCGTGACTGGGCTTCTCGGGTTGCCGGCATCAACCGCCCAGATTCTCGTGATGGGCTTCCTGCGCCGCGATTACGGCGCCGCGGGCCTCTTCCAGCTCGCGCACAGCGGACAGTTGACCGGCGTGCAGGCGGTCGTCGCGTTGACCGTGATGACGCTGTTCGTCCCGTGCGTCGCGAACTTCCTGATGATGGTCCGCGAGCGCGGACTGAAGACTGGCCTGGCGATCATCGGCGTCATCACGCCAGTCGCAATTCTCACGGGGGCGGGGTTGAACTATGTGCTCCGTACGTTTGGTGTTCAGTTCTAACGGCGTCCGCGCGTTGGCATCGATGGCCGAGGGCGCCGTCGGCACGATCGTCGAGATCCGTTCGCACGCGGGGGGGCGAACGGATCGCCTGCTGGCGCTGGGCGTGACGCCCGGCGCCAGCGTCACCGTGCTGCAGACATTTCCCGGCGTCGTCTTTCTCTGCGATCAGACGGAACTCGCCGTCGAACGCGGAGTGGCCGCCGCCATTCTCGTGCGACCCATCTAGAGGAGACGCGGGTCATGATCACGCCATCACTGCGCCTGGTGTTCTGGGAAACGACGAAAGCGTGCAACCTCACGTGCAAGCACTGCCGCGCCGTGCCCCAGCGCAAAGTCGGTCCGACCGAGCTGAACACGAATCGCGCGCTCGATCTGATCGACGCGATCGCCGAAGTCGCGAAACCGGTGATGGTGCTGTCGGGCGGCGAGCCGCTGTTCCGTCCCGATCTCTTTGACATCGGACAGTACGGTGTCGAGAGCGGCTTCCGGATGGCGCTCGCGACCAACGGCACGCTCGTCACCGAGAAGGTCGCGGCGAAGATCGCGGACGCGGGGTTCTCGCGGGTCGCGATCAGCATCGATGCGGCGACCGAAGCGACGCACAATCGCTTTCGGGGACTGCCGGGCTCGCACGCGCTGGCGCTGCGCGGGATTCGGAATCTGCGCGCCGAGGGTGTGTCGATACAGATCAACTCGACGATCGCCAAGCACAACGTGCACGAGATCGATCAACTGCTCGACCTCGCGCTGAAGCACGAGGCCGACGCGCTGCATCTGTTCATGCTCGTGCCGGTCGGCTGCGGGCTCGAGATCGCGCCGACCGAAATGCTGCCGGCCGACGAGTACGAGCGCGTGCTCCGATGGTTCGATGCCCAGTCGAAGGATTGCCCGCTGGATCTCAAGGCGACGTGCGCGCCGCACTATTACCGCATCCGCGCGCAGCGCCTCGAAAACGAACGCGCCCAAGGCGACTTCAGCGGCACGTTCATCGCTCCGGGAACCAAGGCGAAGGCCGCGCCGCAAATGATGGGACACCCTGGTGGCCACCAGGCGCTGTCGGCGATGACGCGCGGCTGCCTCGCGGGGACGAGCGTCTGCTTCGTGTCGAACGAAGGCCGCGTCTACCCGTGCGGCTATCTCCCGGTCAGCGCCGGCGACACGAACGTGCAGCGGTTCGCCGACATCTGGAACAACTCGGACATGTTCCGGCAGCTCCGCAATCCCGAAGCGTACGAAGGAAAGTGCGGCGACTGCCGGTACATCTCCATCTGCGGCGGCTGCCGTGCGCGCGCGTATGCGGCGACCGGCTCGTTTCTCGCCGAAGAACCGTTCTGCACCTATCGTCCCGATCTCGATTCAAAAGTCGTCCGCCTTCAGGAGGTTCGTCATGACTCGCCAGTTCATTAGCGGCGTCCTCATCGTCGTGTCATCGGTGTTTCTCGGCGCGCAAACCGGCACCAAGTACGACCGCGCAACCGAGAAAACGTTCGCCGGCTCGATCAAGACCGTCGTCAGCTTCCCGGCTGCGGACGGCAGCGTCGGCGTCCACTTCGACTTGAAGCAGGACGACGGCAAGATCGTCAGCGTGCACCTCGCGCCGGCGATGTACGTCGGGATGCAGAACTTCTGGTTCTTTGCCGACGACAAAGTCACGATCATCGGCTCGAAGGTGACGGTCGACGGCAACGTCTCGATCTGGGCAAAGTCGGTCCAGAAAGGCGAGAGCCTCCTCGTCGCGCGTAACGCCGACGGCACGCCGAAGTGGACCGGCGACGACGGCATCGACGGCTGCGGCGTGAACCACCTTCCGCTGCAGCGCGGGACCGAGCGGAACTGACAAAGAACTGGAAGTGCTGAATGCAAAATGCAAATTGCTAAATCCCATTTGGCAATTTGCATTCTGTTGCCGCGATCGTCTGCGTCTGCGTTCAATAGGAGGATGCGGCTCAGCCGATGAGCAACCGCGCGAACCAGTGCCACGCAGCGGTCTGCCCGATCACGTCACGTGAAAACTGGCCCACCAGCATCAACATTCCCCCCCACACGTACGCAGGATGGACGCGCCGCCGCCATGCGAGGTCGTAGACGATGGCGATCACCACGAACACGTCGGTCACGAGGACGTACAGCCACGGCAACGTGCTCATGATGGCCAGCGGCCAGCGAGAAATCGGCGCGTCGAGAATGTTGATCGTGGCCAGGAGCATGAGCCGCTTGTGCATTTCGGGCTCGCGGCGATAGCGGACCGCGGCCGTCGTCAGGACGAGGAACACGCCGATGTCGAAGAACGGGGTCGTCAGAAAACTCAAGGCGGCATCCTCGTGGCCCGCCGCAACGTCGCGCCGTCCCGACAGAATCCCAGCCGTGACCGCCATGATGACCATCAGCGCGCCGACGGCGACCCCTGCCCAGCCGAGACGACGGTGTATGTCCACGCGGCGCGCCGCAACCAACGCCGTCTGTGCAACGAACACGACGATCCACGCCGTAAAGACGAGGCCGTGAAGATGGAGGTACAGCGGCAGCGGGTGCGACACGAAGTGCGGGCGCAGAAAGTACGTCTGCGCAAAGCCGACGAACACCGTTACGACCGCCGCGACGGCCATCCCGACATAAAACGCACGGTCGATCGATCGCTGATTCGGCCGCGTTCGTACGACAGGAGCGTCAACGGTGACCATAGATCACGCCGTCCTTCATAACCATTTCGACGCGCGACAGCGCAACGATGTCGAATAACGGATTGCCGTCGACGACAATGATGTCGGCGTGTTTACCCGGCTCGATGGTGCCGGTTTCCCGACCCCTGCCGATGATCTGAGCGTTGACGCGCGTCGCCGCTCCAATGGCGCGCGACGGCGTCATGCCCATGTCGACGTGCACCTTGATTTCCCGCCACAGCGCTTCACTGTGGAAGTTCATCGGCGTTCCGCTGTCAGTGCCCATGCCCATCACGGCGCCCGATTCGATGAACTGCTTGACGCCACGTTCGCGATACGACATCTCGCGATCGGTTCGCGCGAAGTAGGCGAGCGCCCACCAGTTCTTCAGCGAGTGCTGCACCTCTTCGTAAACGTCGGGCGGGTAAAGCTGCTTCAGGATCGGGTTCTGTAACCGCTCCGGAAACGCTGCGGTGTCGGGATAGATCCAGCTGCGATGCGCAGCAGTCACCACGACGGGCCGGCCCGCGTTGACGATATCGCGAATCAGCTCGGCGCTGTAGGGCGGCGCCGTGCCGGCGGATCCCACGTGCGTGAGAATGTCGATGCCGCCCTCGAGCGCGTTGCGGGTGTCGCGCTCGGCGTACACGTGCGCCTGGACCTTCAACCCGTGCGCATGCGCCGCCTTCACGATGGCCTTGTAGTCATCGAGCGTCAGGCCGGCGTGCGCTTTGATGGTATCGACACCCGCCGCCGCCAGCCGCTCAACCTGCGCCGCTGCTTCGGCGGGTGTCGTGATGTTCACGCCCCCGAAGCCGTCCTGCATCGGGCCGCGCTGGTCGCGCGAGATCCAGGGACCGCTCATCAGCATGTGCGGACCGACGATTTCGCCTTTGTTGATGCGATCGCGGATCGAGAGGCTGGGCGAAAGGGGAGCTCCGAGATCGACGGCGGTCGTGACGCCCGCCCACAGCAGCTCTTTCGCCGCGGTCTCCATCACCTGCGTCATCTTCTTGTCGCCGCCGTGCGCGGCGATCCACGGGAACCACGCCGTGTAGTCGCCGTGACCGAGCGTTACGAGATGCGCGTGCGTCTCGATCAGACCGGGCATCATCGTCCGACCGCTCGTGTCCACGACCTGGGCGTCGCCAGGAATCGTCACCTCGGAACTCGGCCCGGCCGCGACGATTGTGTTGCCCTCAGTCACGATCGCGGCGTGGTGGATCGGAGGGACCTCGAACCCGGTCAGCAGTTGGCCGCCTACCAGGGCGACGCGTCTCGGCGTCTGGGACAGAGTTGTTCCGGTGGCGACGACAAGCGTCGTCACCGATGTCAGCGCGACTGCGCGCCAGACTCCTGAGCGAATGAACCGCTTGCCAGAATGCATATCAGAACCACCCGAAACCGGGAGTGAGGGACAAGTGGCAGGGATTATAGCGGTGAGCGTCGCGCGGACGATGTCTCCTGTCGTGCATTTACATGGATCGATCGATGGCGAGGTTCACTTCCGTGCTCGCGGACATTCCGGCGCGCGGCGAGCTCGAGATGTGGATTGAAACGCCATCGCATCCGTAACGGGCGCTTGCGAGTGCGATCGCCCGTATCGCGGTCCCGAAAAGCCGTCATTTATCCAGGCGCGGTTCATGCACCCTACGCGTGTGCATCCGGCACCAGGTGCACCTCGCACCCCGCACGTCGCACCTCGCACCGGCCCCCGCGGAGTTCTTGTATGAAAACGATGAAAGCGGTCGTGTTCAAGGGCACGGACCGCATTGCTGTTGAGGAAGTTCTCCGTCCGCGTCCGAAAGCGGGCGAGGCGGTCATTCGCGTCACCACCACCACCATCTGTGGCACCGACGTGCACATCGTGCGCGGCGAATACCCGGTCAAACCCGGGCTGATCCTCGGTCACGAACCCGTTGGTGTGATCGACGAGCTCGGAGCCGGGCTCGACGATCTCTACACCGTCGGGCAGCGCGTGATCGTGGGCGCGATCACGCCGTGCGGACAGTGCTTCTACTGTCTGAACGGATCGCACTCGCAGTGCGGCGGTGCATTGGGCGGGTGGAAGTTCGGCAACACCATCAATGGCGCCTGGGCGGAGTATCTGCTCGTGCCGGATGCGAAGGCGAACCTCGCGCCGATTCCGCGCGGCCTCGCAGACGAGGACGTGATGCTGTGCCCGGACATCTTCTCAACCGGCCTGTCGGGCGCCGAGAGCGGCAACGTCAAAGTGGGAGACAGCGTCGCCGTGTTCGCGCAGGGGCCGATCGGATTGTGCGCGACGCTCGGCGCAAAGCTGAAAGGCGCGTCGCTCATCGTCGCGATCGACCCGTCTCGAGACCGGCTCGAGGTCGCGCGCCGATTCGGCGCGACGGTCACGCTCAGCGCGACGGACGGCGATCCCGTCGCCGAGATCAAACGTCTGACTGACGGTCGCGGCGTCGATGTCGCGATCGAGGCGCTCGGCAGGCAGGAGACGTTCGAGAACGCGCTGCGCGCCATTCGGCCCGGAGGCACGCTGTCGAGCCTCGGCGTGTATTCGGGCAAGGTCGTCGCGCCCTATCAGGCGCTCTATGCCGGACTCGGCGATCAGAAGATCGTCACAACGCTGTGCCCGGGCGGAAAAGAGCGGATGCGGCGGCTGATGGCGATGATCGAGCATCGCCGCGTCGACCTGTCGTCGCTGGTGACGCACCATTTCGCGCTCGACGATATCGAACGGGCGTTCGATCTCTTCAGCCATCAGCGCGACGGCGTGCTGAAGGTCGCGCTGCATCCCGGCGTGCATCATCACTCGCGCGCAGAAGCGGTTTTAGGCGTCGGCGTGGACCAGGAGTGCTGACGAGAATTACAGACTCGTTTGGGCGTGCGCCGATCCGACGCAGTCCGTTCGCTGCACAGCGGTGCACGGGGCCGAGGTAACCCATTGCGGATGCGATAGTTCAATGAGCCGACCGTGACACCGGTCTCCGGCGCGGCGATTGCGAAGGTGGAAGCGTGCTTCGCACATCCTGTTTCATCGTCGTCATGCTCGTGGCGTTGACGTGGCCCGCGCGTGCACAGCAGGCGTCGGGCTCATGCGTCGCCTGTCACGTGCGCGGCGCCGCGCCGATGCCGGACGCGCATCGCGGCGAGCCGTGGAGCACCTCCGCGCACGCGACGGTCGGATGTCAGACGTGTCACGGAGGCGATGCGACCGCGATGCATCCGTCGGTCGCGCATCGCGGCGTGCGGGATGCGGTCAGCCCATTCAGCACGATCAATCCAGCGAATCTCTCGCGCACGTGCGCGATGTGTCACTCGACGATCGCGAACGCGTACCGCAACACGATTCATCAAGTGCTGCTCGACGCCGGCGACAGTCGCGTGCCGACGTGCATGACCTGTCATGGAGCCGGCGTCACCGTTCGGCCGACGCCGGCGGATGCGGAGCGGATGTGCGCCGCCTGCCACGGGCCGCACAGCGCTCGCGCTGCCTACCCGGCCGCCATGCGAACCCGGATCGAGACGACGCACGTGTTGCAGACGCGGGCTGACGCCTTGGAGCGTTCGTTCCAGTACCTCGACGATGCGACGCGCGACAGCGTCGCGGGCGTCCTCGGCGACGCGCGCGGGCTGATCGCGGCGAGTCTTGCCGCCATGCACGGCGGCGACCCGACGACGGTCGACGAACAACACGCGGCGGCGAAGACGCGACTCGACACGGTCGATGCGCGTTTGTCAGCGATCATCCGCAACTACCGGTAATCCGGCACTGACGCCGTCAACCCGGCGCGCGCCCACACGCGACGGCCGAAAACCTTAAACAAATCGTATCTCTCGCGTGGCATTCCGGTTGCTGAACGTTTGTTCAAACGGTTCTTCATCCGGGGGGAGCGAGAGGTGCACATGCAGTCACGCCGCGACTTCGTTCGTCTCTGCACGATCGCCGCAGCCGCCATCGGCCTTGGCCCTGCCGCCGCGGAGCAGTTCCTGCTCGCCGCCGAGCGCGGGAAGAAACCCTCCGTACTCTGGTTGCAGTTTCAGGAATGCACGGGATGCACCGAGTCGCTGCTGCGCACGTCGCACCCTGCCGTCGACGACCTCATCCTCGATCTGATTTCGCTCGATTATCACGAAACGTTGTTCGCGGCCGCCGGTCACCAGGCTGAAGCGGCGCTGAAAGCGGCGATGAAAGCGAACGAAGGCAAGTACGTCTGCGTCGTCGAGGGCGCGATTCCCACCAAGGAGAACGGGATTTACTGCATGATCGGCGGTCGCACGGCGCTCGAGATCGTCAACGACGTCGCCGGCAAAGCCGGTGCAGTGATCGCGATCGGTTCGTGCGCATCGTGGGGCGGTGTCGCGGCGACCGAGCCGAATCCGACCGGCGCGTCCGGCGTCCACGAGGTCTTCAAAGCGAAGCCGGTCGTCAACATTCCCGGATGCCCGGCGAATCCGTACAACTTCCTCGGCACGGTGTTGCAGTACGCGACCTACGGCACGCTGCCGGCGCTCGACAGCGAGAACCGTCCGAAATTCGCGTATGGGTCGACGGTCCACGAACACTGTCCGCGTCGCGCGCATTTCGATGCGGGGCGCTTTGCCGACATGTTCGGCGACGAAGGCCACCGCAACGGCTACTGTCTCTACAAACTCGGCTGCAAAGGACCGGTGACCTACGCGAACTGCTCTGTGGAGCACTTCGGCGAGGTTGACGGCGCGTGGCCGATCGGCATCGGCCATCCATGTTTCGGCTGCACGGAAAAAGGCGTCGGCTTCACGATGCCGATCCATCAGACGGTCGAAATCAAACGCCCGATGCCACCCGACACGTATGCGCCCATTCATGCAGCGCAAGGCGGCGTCAGCCCGATCGCGACCGGCGTCGCCGGCGCGGTGATCGGCGCGCTCGCCGGCGCGGGATACGTCGCGTCGAAAAAACTGAGCACGACGGACGACGTCGCGCCGAAGCCGGAGGTGTAGCGTGGGCATCTCTCGACGCGCAGCGTTGAAAGGCCTCGCGCTCGGCGGCGCGGTCGCCGCGGGCGCCCGGCCGGCGAAGGCCGCGGTCCTGCCTGTCGCGCCTCCCGACGCCGTCGGCCTCCTCTACGACGCCACGATGTGCATCGGCTGCAAGACGTGCATGGTCGCGTGCAACGACGCGAACGGCCTCGCGGCGGACACGTCGTACTCGCCGGCGGCGCTGTATCACAAGCCGCTGGATCTGAATGCGCACGCGAAGACCGTCATCAAGTTGTATCGCGATGGCAACGAGCAGTCGTTCTTCAAGGCGCAGTGCATGCACTGCATCGACCCGGCGTGCACGAACGCCTGCATGCTCGGTGCATTGAAGAAACGCGAGTTCGGCATCGTCAGCTACGACGCCGACTATTGCATCGGCTGCCGCTACTGCGAGGTGGCGTGCCCGTTCGGCGTGCCGAAGTTCGAGTGGTCGAGCGCGCAGCCGAAGATCGTCAAGTGCGAACTGTGCAAGGA
>Ga0070741_10008142_pt1 | contig 21210 bp, 19 predicted proteins | sample Coa_R1_4_FD_66440 | JGI IMG/M metagenome (GOLD analysis project Ga0070741, IMG submission 66440) | Surface soil microbial communities from Centralia Pennsylvania, which are recovering from an underground coalmine fire - Coalmine... | ecosystem: Environmental > Terrestrial > Soil > Unclassified ...
GAAGATCGTCTTCCACGCCGAGACCGAGATCAACCGGGACGACTTCGGGATGAACTGGAATGTCGCCCTCGAGACCGGCGGTGTCCTCGTCGGCAAGATCGCCAAGGTCGAGATCGACATCGAAGCCCTCCGCCAGAGCTGAGCCTGCCGTTCACCATGTGTACCGGGAGCCGGACCGCCGGCTCCCGGTACCGTGCCTTTCCGGAGGAATCACCGATGATCCCCGTTCGCCGTCTCAACCACGCCGTTCTGTTCGTCTCCGATCTGGAACGGTCGATCACTTTCTACCGGGACGTCTTTGGGCTCGAGCTGATCGCCCGGGAGGCCCGGCTCAACGCCGCCTTCCTGCGGGCGAAGGGATCATCGAACCATCATGACGTCGGCCTCTTCGGCCTCGGCCCCCAGGCACCGCCCGCGCCTCGGGGAACGACTGGCCTCTACCACCTTGCCTGGCAGGTCGACACAATCGAGGAGCTGGCCGACGCCAAGGCCACGCTGCTGGCCGCCGGCGCCTTCGCCGGCGCGTCCAGCCACGGGGCCACGAAGAGCCTCTACGGCGCCGATCCGGACGGCAATCAGTTCGAAGTCATGTGGATGCTGCCCCGGTCAGAGTGGGGCCGCTACGAGCACGAGGCCGTCGTTGAACCGGTCGACCTCGCCGCCGAGGTCGCCCGCTGGCGCGGCGTGAGTACCGCCGGGACCGTCGTCGTCGACCCGGCCGACGTATCGGCATGAGCGGCGTCAACAGTCTGCCGGCACCGGTGGCGGTGTGGTCGGGATCGACCGAGCCCGACGCCGCCGTGGTAATCCTGCTCCACGGCCGGGGCGCCACCGAGGCGTCAATCGCCTCGCTCGTACCCGAACTCCCGGCCGGGCCCGCCTACGTTGCGCTGCGGGCGCCCATCGCCGAAGGGAACGGGTTCGCCTGGTTTGCCAACCAGGGCATTGGCCGGCCCCGAGCGGACAGCCTGGCGCAGACCATCGACTGGTTCCGGTGCTGGCTCGACCACGAAGTCAAGAACGACCGGACCGTGCTGCTGGCCGGCTACAGCGGCGGCACGGCGTTCGCCGGCGGCGTGCTCCTCGCCGACCCGGACCGCTTCGCCGGTGCGGCGCTGCTCTACGGCACCCTTCCCTTCGACGCCGGCGTGCCCGTCACGCCGGGCCGGCTCATCGACGTGCCGATCCTGCTGGTGCAGGGCGCCTTCGATGAGGTGATTCCACCGGAGCTGCAGGAGCGCACGTGGAATTACCTCCACCGCGACAGCGGGGCGCCGGTGATCGCCCGGCGAGAGTCGACCGGTCACGAGCTCACGGGGGCCACGGTCTCGCTGCTGGCGCACTGGCTCGGGTCGCGCCTGTCGTTCCTGGCCGGGACGACGAATGGCGCAGCGGCCTCGGCCGAGTCGGCGACCTGGCCCGGCTTGGACGGGCCGCTGCCCGCCCGGGCGGGGGAGCGCCCGTTGGTCACGTTCGCCATGCCGCAACAGCAGGACTCGCAGAACGCCCCCGTCGAACTGCAGGAGGCGCTGTTCCGCCGCGTTACGTCGTGGCCCGACGTCGAGACCGGGCCGAGCGCCATCTCCGTCCCCGGGGCGCGGGCGTTTACGCTCCGGCCGGGAACCGATGGCGGCCCGGTCGAGGCCTTCATCGTCCGCCAGGCCCGCGAGTTCGGTCACATCCATCCGTCCTATGACGGCAGCATGCATCTCACCCTGCCCCGGTTACTGGCCCGCCAGGCCATTGCCGCCCAGTGGGCCACGCCGCACTGCCTGGCCGGGGTGCAGCTCTCGCCGGGAATGGTCATGATCTACGGGCCTCGCGACGAGGCAGAGTTCGAGGTGGTGTCGGCCATCGTGCGGGCGAGCTATGAGTTCGCCCGGGGGGCCGCATGAAATTCGGCGTGTCGATGTTTCCGACCGACTACGGCATGGCCGTGACCCGGTACGGTCGAGCGGTGGAGGAGCGCGGCTTCGAGTCGCTCTTCTTTCCCGAGCACACCCACATCCCCACCAGCCGCCGCAGCCCTTGGCCGGGCGGCCCAGACCTGCCGGAGCACTACCGGCACACGCTCGATCCGTTCGTCGCTCTGGCCGCGGTGGCCGCCGTGACGGAGCGGATCCGGCTCGGAACGGGCATCTGCCTCGTGGTCCAACGCGATCCGATCACGCTGGCCAAGGAGGTGGCGACGATCGACCTGCTGTCCGGCGGCCGGTTCCTCTTCGGCATTGGCGGTGGCTGGAACCGCGAGGAGATGCAGCATCACGGCACGGACCCGACCCGCCGCTTCGCCGTGATGCGGGAGCGGGTACTGGCGATGCGGACGATCTGGAGCTCGGACGTCGCCGAATACCACGGCGAGTTCGTCGACTTCGACCCCATCTGGCAGTGGCCCAAGCCGCTCCAGCAGCCCGGCCCGCCGGTCCTCGTGGCCGGCAACGGGACCGGCACGATCGAGCGGGTCCTCGAGTACGGCGACGGCTGGCTGCCGATGCCCAACCGGGGGCCCGTCACGCTGTCCGACGGGATCGCCCGGCTGCACCGGCGGACGGAGGAGACGGGCCGGCCGGCGCCAACGGTCACCGTCTTCGGTATCGCGCCCGAGCCCGCCGCCATCGAGGAGTACGAAGCGGCCGGGGTCGAACGCTGCCTGTTCCGGATCTCCAGCGGCGGCGAGGACGAGGTCCTGAGCGAGCTGGACGAGCGGGCCAAGATCGTCGCCCGATTCTCCTGAGACGGGGAGGCCGGTGCTTGCCTATCCTCTCCCGAATGGGACGGCGCGGGGCCTGGCTCGCAGGATGAGCCCCGAGGCGGCCGCCCCACGTCCCGGCGCGCGGCGCACCACCGTGCCGCCGCTACCGACACGCTTCGTTGCCCGCCCCCGCCTGCCCCAGCTCATCGGTTCGCTCGTCGAGCACTACCCGGTCGTATGTGTCTACGCCACGGCGGGGGCCGGCAAGACGACCGCCGTGGCTCACGCCATCGCCGAGTCGGTCTGGCCGGCGGCCTGGGTCACGCTCGACGACTCCACGTCCGCCCCCGGCCGGCTGCTCAAGCAGTTGGAGGAGGCGCTGGCCGCCCATGTTCTCGCCTGCGCCGGGGTGGCCACCAACGCCCTCGCCGCCCACCTGCCCCACACCGAGGCGGCCGGGCTCCTCGCCGAGGCGATCGGTTCGGCTCCGGTGCTGCTCGTCCTCGATCAGCTGGAGTACCTGGCCGGCGCCCGGGAGGCGATCGCCGTGATCGAAGCGTTTTTGCGCTTCGCCCCCGAGGGGCTGCACGCCGTCCTCATCAGCCGCCGCGAGATCGCCATCGACCTCGGTCGCGCTGCCGACCCGGGCCGTGTCGCCGGCATCGGCGAGGCGGATCTGGCCTTCACTGTCGAAGAGGCCGCCGAAGCGCTGGCCACGGTCGGGACCGGCGACACCGATCCGGTCGACGCCGTGCGCGCCACCGGCGGGTGGGTGACCGGAATCCTCTTTGAGGCCTGGCGTTCCACCCACCACGTGGCCGGCGCCGGTGGAGAGCAGGATCCGCTCCACGGATACCTGTCCGACCAGATCGTCGCCTCCCTGGCCGACGAGGACCGGGAGTTCCTGATCTGCACGTCGATCCTCCCGCACGTCAGCGCGGTCGCCGCGGCCGCGCTCGGGACCCGTTCGCCGGGGGAGCGGCTCGCCGCCTTGCGGACCGCTCACCTTCCGGTCAGCTGGGACGCCGGCGCCCACACCATGACCTGCCATCCGCGGTTCCGTGAATATCTCTACCAGCGGCTGTGGGAACGCGGCGCCGACGTCGTCGGCCGGCTGCGGTTCGCCTACGCCCAGCTGCTGCTCGACGAGGGGCAGTGCGAGGAGGCGGTCGAGGAGCTCCTGAAGATCCCTGCTCCCGCCGAAGCGGTCGCCGCCGCCGAGGCCGCCATCGGCGCGGTGATGGACCGGTTCGACCTCGCGGTGGCCGAGCGGTGGCTCAAGGAGCTCGCCGGTCACGACACGCTCGCCCTACCCGGCCTCACGACCGCCAGGCTCATGCTGGCCATCGCCCGGGAGGACTACCGGGCCGGCGTCCAGATCGCCGACGCGCTGCGCGACGCCGGCCGCCGCGACGCGCTCGCCGCCGAGGCGCCCCGGGCCGCGTCGATGATGGCCTGGTGCTACTTCCACGCCGGGCGCGTCGCCGACACCAGGGCCGTGGTCGCTAGTTCGCGGGACGGGCCCCCCGTCGACGCCCTGCGGTACTCCCTGGCGCTGATCGACGGCCGCAAGCCGGATTTCGTCCCGCCGCTGACAGGTGGACCGCTCGACGCGCTGATCATGCGGGTCCACTACTACCTCGGCTTCTTCCCCCTGCTGGCCGAGATCCCGGAGTCGCCGTGGGCTGCCCGGGCGTCGGAGTCATGGCGGGTCGGCGCGCTGCGCGCCCTCGGGCGGACACAGGAAGCCCTCGACCTCTACGCCACCATCGCCGCCCGCGGGGGTGGGATGTGGCACAACGCCATCCTCAGCGTGGAGCTCATGTACGACCTCGGACGCCACGAGGCGGCATGGCGGGAACTGCAACGCGGCCGGGAGCTGATCCGGGCGAGCGGTTCGGTCATGCTCGAGCTCGTCAGCCTTGTCCTCGAGGCGAAGCTCCACCTGCGGGTCAACCGCGATCCCGCCGCCGCCCGGGCAGCGCTCACCCACTTCGAGGCGGAGCCGGCCTCGTCGTCCTACGTCTACATCGTCGCGCTGGCCGACACGTGGGCCGGCCTGTCATACCTGCTCGAGAACGCCGACGAGGAAGGCGCCGCCAGGCTCCGCCGGGCGGTCGACACGATGGTCGCCGGCGATCAACTGCTCGAGCTGCCCACCGCCGCGGTCTACCTGGCCGAGGCCGAGCACCGCCTCGGCAACGACGCCGCCGCCGACCGAGCCGGCGATCTGGCGCTCGAAGGCGCCCGGCGCCAAGGCTCCGACCACCTGCTACTCCAGGCACTGGCGGACTTTCCCGGCGTCGTCGCCCGGCGGCTGCACGGGGACGGCGACCAGGCCTGGCAGGAACTCGGCCGGCTGCTGCTGGCCCGGGGGATCCCGCTGGAGGCGGCGGTCACCACCGACGTCGTCGTCCGGGAGTTCGGGACCGCCGGCCTCCTCGTGAACGGCCGCCCGGCCACGCTCCGGCTGACGAAGGCCTACGAGCTCCTCGCCTTCCTCGCCGCCCGGCCGAGACGGGAAGCGACAAAAGAGACACTGCTCGAGGCGCTGTTCGAGAGCCGCTCCGACGAGTCGGCCCGGGCCTACCTCCGCCAGGCGCTGCACAAGCTCCGGGCAGTGCTGCCCAACGGGGCCATCGTGACGTTGTCCGACAACCGCGTCGCGCTCAGCGACCGGGTGTCGGTCGTCTCCGAGTCCTGCCGGTTCGAACAGCTCGTCGCCGGCTCGGCAGTCCTGCCGCCGAAGGAACGCTTCGCCGCCGTGTGCGAAGCACTGCAGATCATCGACGGCGGCCACTACCTGCCCGGCGTCACCTCGGCGTGGGCCGAGGACCGCCGGGACTACATCGCCAGCCTCGCCCGAGACGCCCGGATGACCGCCGCCGAGGTGGCCTTCGCCACCGGTGCCCTGCGGGATGCCGAGCGGTTCGTCGAGGCGGTGGCGGAAGAAGACCCCTACCGGGAGGCAACCTGGCGCCTGGCGATGCGCATCGCCAGCGCCCTCGGCGACGAAGACCGGGTCATCGCCCGCTTCCGGGCTTGCGAGTTGGCGCTTCGAGAGATCGGCGCCGAGCCGTCAGAGACGACCCGCCGGCTCCTCGAAGCCCTGCGCCGCTGAGGGTCCGCCCACCGCTGCCGGAGCCAAGCCCGAGATAGGCGGTCCGCCGAGGAGTCGCCCGGCTTCGCCGAGGGCCCCAGCGGCCATCAACCTCCGGATCCGTGTCGACGACACCGTCTCACCGTCAACGGCGTGCAGGGGGACGACGCGCGTCTCGAACCGGCCGTCGCCCGCCAGCAGCGCGGCGTCCCCGGCGGCGCGCTTCCCGAACCGGAAGTTCACGCCGATCGACACGTGAATCGCCTGGAGCGCGGCGACTAGGACGCGGTCGACGAAGTCGCCGGCACTCAACGTCGCGAACTCTCGGTCGAACGGTACGACCACCGTCTCGTCGACGCCCAGCAATGCCAACCGGCGCAGCTTCTCGTCGCAGTCCGTCAGGCGGGGCGGGGCGGCGTCGGGCTGGAGCACGGTCAATGGGTGCGGTTCAAACGTCAGCACCGTGTCGCAACCGGCGATCACCCGGCGATGACCGAGATGGACACCGTCGAACGTCCCAATGGCGACGCGTCGCGGCCGCCGCTCGACGGCCGGAAAGAGGCTCACTCGCATGACCACACCATCGCAGTGGGGTGTGAACTGTTCCGAAACTGTCGTCACCGTTTCGCCTGAATTCACACGTCCCCGGTTCACTGCAAGCGTCGAAGAGCTAGGGGAGGTTGCGATGTCAGGGCACGGCACGGTCGCCCGAAAGGGCTTGCTCCTTCGCGGGTTCGGGCTCCTACTCGTCATGAGCCTGGTCGGAGGAGCATGCGGCTCCGACTCCGGGGGCAACAAGCACAATTCCGCCGCCAGGACGGACGCGGGATCAAGCGCCGCCGGCAGCGCCGTCGGCGCACAAGCGCCGTCGCCGGGGCCGGTCGACGGTGCGGGTGCCAGCGCCACTCCCGACACCGCCGCTGCCGCCCCGGCCGTGGGGTCGTCATCGTCCCCGGTGCCGGCCGCGCCGTCGTCACCTGCCGCCCCTTCGGCGGCTCCCGGCGGCAAGAACTCGACATCTGCGGCCCCCGGGCTCCGGGCGGCGAACGCCTCGGCGGCCGCCGGAGGCGTTCCGTCCGCTCCCGCCGCCTCTTCGCCGAGCCAGCCGGCCCGTCCGACGCCCGGCGCTCCGGCCGCTCCGGTGGCGCCGGTGGCCGGCGGAACGATCAAAATCGGCGGCATCAACCCGCTGTCGGGGAGCCTATCGCTGATCGGGAAACCTGCCGAGCAGGCGGCCCGGGCCTACTTCCGGTCGATCAACGACGCCGGTGGTGTCCTCGGCCAGAAGATCGACTACATCGTCGAAGACGACGCCAATGACGCCAACCGCACCCGGGCGGCGGCCGAGAAGCTGGTCGAGCGGGACCAGATCTTCATCATGGGGCCGTCATTCACGCCGTACTCGCCGGACCTCGTGCCGTTCCTCGAGTCCAAGGGCGTCCCGTTCATCGGCTGGGACGGCCTGATCGACAAGGACGACCTCCCGCTGGCCTCCCCGACGACGGTGACCGTGGCCGGCGCCACGCTGAACCTCGCCGACGCGCTGTTTCCCTACTGGGTGCAGAAGGAGAACCTCAAGCGGGTCGGGATGTTCTACACCGAGTACGGGCCGGCCGTAACGCTGCGCAACGAAACCCGCAAGCTGGCCAAGAAGCTCGGCGTTGAGATCGTAAAGGAAACCCCGCTCAACCAGCAGACCAACGCCTTCGTCCCGCTGTTGCTCGATATGCAGCGGGCCAACGTCGACGGAATCATCTACTGGGACGCGGCGGACATCTTCCTGAAGGCGATCGTCCAGGAGCGGGAGATGAAGTACAAGCCCCGCGGCGGCTGGATCGTGTCCCACGGTGCGACGAACAAGCTCGTCCCCGAAAGTTGCGGCAGCTTCTGCGACGGCCTGCGAACGCCGTGGAACGTCTTCCCGGCCTTCACCTCCAACCCCGCCGTCGACCACATGAAGGCCACGATCTCCCGATACTACGGTGACATCAACCACGACCTCTACACCGAGATCCCCTACATCTCGGCCCAGGTCGTCGTCGACCTGCTCAAGAAGGCCGGCGCCGTCGACCGGGGCAAGATCCTCGACGCCGCCCGCCAAGCCACCGCCTACGACACCGGCGGGTTCACCCAGGGGCCGATCGACATCTCGCCGGGCAAGGCGCACCTCGGCCGACCGACGATTGTGGCCCGGGCCCAGGGCAGCGCCTGGACGAAGGAAACCGACTGGCTCCCCCCGGTGGTGCCCTGATGGACATCTTCGTTCAGTCGGCGGTCTACGGCGCCCTCCTCGGCGTGGGCCAGGGACTGTTCGCCGTGGCCTTGATCCTGACATTCCGGTCGACAGGGTTCCTCAACCTGTCGATCGGTGCGGTGGCCACGGTCAGCGCCTACGTGGTATGGGACCTGTGGTCGAAGGGTTCGGTGCCGCTGGCCGTGGCCATGCTGGTGGCCCTGATCGCCGCGGCCGTCCTGGGTCTCGTCACCGAACGGGTCCTGCGGCCGCTGCGGTCGTCGTCGGTGGTCGTGAAGCTGGTGGCCACCCTCGGGGCCATGCTGGTGGTGCAATTCCTGGTCACCACGGTGTGGGGAACCGAAGAGAGCTTCCTGCCGTTGTTCATCTCCGGGGGACTCCAGATGGGCCGGGTGCCGTTGCCGTGGCAGCAGATCATCCTGGCGGGCGGCACGGTGGCCTCGGCAGTCGCCCTCCAGGTGTGGGTGAGGCGGACGACGACGGGCATCGCCAGCCTGGCGCTGGCCGAGGACGCCGGCGCCGCCCGTGCGCTCGGGATCCCGCTCGGTCGGGTGTCGGCGGCGGTGTGGGCGCTGTCCGCTCTGCTGGCCGGCATCGCCGGTCTCGGGCTGTCGAGCTTCGGGATCCTGAACAACACGGAGATGACGCTGTCGATGGTTACCGCCCTGGCCGCGGCCCTCATCGCCGGCTTCGAGAACATCCCACTGGCGGTCGTCGCCGCCGCCGGGGCGGGTGCCTTCACTGCCGCCATCTCGTCGATCTCGTCGGTGTCCCATGTGGCCGGGCTGAAGGAGTCGCTCGGCTTCATGGTGGTCCTCGCCGTCATCGTGCTGCGGCCCAAGAGCCTCGGCCAGACACTGGGGCGGGCGTGATGGCCACGTGCAAGCATTTCGCCGTTCCGCTCGTCGTCGGCGCCGTCGTCGCCGCCCCCTACCTCTTCGGCGAGTACGGCTCGCTGATCGGTTCGCTAGCCGTGATCTACTCGCTGGTGGCGCTGGGCTACGTCGTCCTCACCGGCTGGACGGGTGACGTGTCGCTCGGTCAGGTCGTCCCCTACGGGCTCGGGGCCTACGCCACGTTCTGGCTCAGCCACACCGTCGGCCTGCCGGTGGGGCTCGCCATCCTCCTGGCTCCGCTCCTTACCGTGCCGATCATGGTCCTCTGCGGCCTTCCGGCGTTGCGGTTGCGGGGTCTCGATCTCGCCATCGGGACCTTCGCCCTCGCTCTCGTCGGCCAGCTGATGGTGTTCCGATCGCTCGGGGAATGGCTGTCAGGCGGCGACATCAATCCGTCGTTCGCCCGGCAGGTCGTGCCGGTCGGCCGGCCGAGCGTCGGGCCGCTGGCGCTGCACACCAACCGGTCGTTCTACGTGGCGGTGGTGATCCTCGGCGGGCTGGCCTACCTGGCCGTCGAGCTGATCGGCCGGTCCCCGACGGGGCGGACGCTGCGGGCCATCCGCGACGATCCCATCCGGGCCCAGGTGCTGGGGATCTCCGTGGGGCGGTACCGGCTGGGGGCGTTCGTGGCGGCGGGGGCGCTGGCCGGGCTGGCCGGGGCATTCGTGGCGTCGCTGCGTCAGGGTGTGACGCCGGCCACGTTCAACATCTTCGAGTCGCTCAACCTCCTGGCCGTGGCCATCCTCGGCGGTCTGGCGACGCCCCGGGGCGCGCTGCTCGGCGGCACACTCGGGGCGGTAATGCCGGAGCTGTCCCGGTTCCACACGTTTCACTTCCTCCAGGGCCGGCTGCTGTTCGTCTATGGCGCCAGCCTGATCGCCCTGCTGGTCTTCAGGCCGGGCGGGATCGCCAGCCTGCTGCGTTGGGACCGCCAGCCGCCGATCCCGCTGCCCCACCTTGATGGTGACGTCACCGCCCCGGCGGCTGGCCGGTCGGGGTCATCGGCCCTCGATCCACTGCTGGAACTCGACGGCCTCTCGGTTGCCTATGGGGCCTTCAAGGCCGTCGACGAGGTGTCACTGCGGATCGAGCCGGAGGAGACGGTGGCACTCATCGGCCCCAACGGTGCCGGGAAGAGCACGCTGATCGACGCCGTCACGGGATTGATCGTTCCTCAGAACGGCCGGGTGCTCGTGGACGGCCGGGAGGTCACCGGCCTGCCGCCCCAACGCCGGGCCGGGCTCGGCCTCGGGCGGACGTTCCAGACGGCCCGGGTCTTCCCGAGCCTGACGGTGTCGGGCAATCTCGTGGCCGCCGCCCACCACCACGTGTCCGACCTCGGCGAGTCGAAGCGGGTGGCCGCCCGGCTCCTCGACGACTTCGACCTGACCGAGTACGCCGAGAGCCTCCCGCCGAGCCTGCCGTTCGGCTCGTTGCGGATGCTCGAGGTGGCGCTGGCGTGGGCGCCGGGACCCCGCATCCTGCTGCTCGACGAACCGACGGCGGGCATGGACCCGACCGACGTCGAGCGGCTGGCCGTGCTGCTCGACCGGCTGAAGGACCGGACGCAGCTGGCCATCCTGCTGGTCGAGCACGACATGGGTGTCGTGCGGCGCCTGGCCGACCGCGTCGTCGTCCTCGACCAGGGGAGGGTCATCGCCACTGGTTCGCCCGCCGACATCGCCGCCGACCCGGCCGTCGTCGCCTCCTACCTCGGCACGTCGGCCGACCGCCTGCGCGAGGAGGAGACGGTCCGCCGTGCTTGAGGCGAAGGACGTTTCGGTGTTCTACGGCGCCATCCGGGCGGTCAGCGATGTCGACGTGACCGTCGTGCCGGGCGAGGTCACCGTCATGCTCGGTGCCAACGGCGCCGGCAAGACGTCTACGCTCGGCGCCGTGTCGGGCGTGCTGGCCCACTCCGGGACGGTGACCGTCGACGGCGAGCCCGTCGCCAACCCGGGCGAGGCCCGCCGCCGCGGCGTCGTCCAGGTCGTGCAGGGGCGCGGCCTGTTCCGGGGCCTCACAGTGGAGCAGAACCTCCGTCTCGGCGCCTACGGGCAGTCGCGGCGGGTCGCCCGGCAGGCCATCGGCGAAGCCGTCGACCACATCCCCGAAGTCGGGCAGTGGATGGGCCGCAAGGTGGCGTCGCTGTCGGGCGGGCAGCAGGCCCTGGTGGCGCTCGCTCGCCTCATGGCCGGACGGCCGAAGTACGCCCTCCTCGACGAGCCGACGCTGTCGCTCGCCCCGGTGGCGGTCGACCGCCTCTACCGGGAGCTGAAGGGCCTCGTGGCCCAGGGCGTCGGACTGCTGCTGGTCGAGCAGTACGTGCCTCGAGCGATGTCGCTCGCCGACCGCCTCGTCGTCCTCGAGCGGGGCAGAACGATCTATTCCGGTGACCCGCAGGGCGCCGGGGGGGCGGAGGACCTCGTCGCCGCCTACCTCGGTTCGCCGGCCACAGCACACTTGGGGGTTCAGTCATGATGCGTCGCCGCCTCGCCGTCGCTGCCCTGGCCGCTGCCGGGCTGCTCGGCACTGTCACCGTCCCGGTCGCGGCCGGGGCCGACGCCGCCGTGCCGGCCGTCTTCCACGGCCGGGCCGAAGCCGCTGGCATGTTCAGCGCGGTGAACTTCCCGCCCCTGCTCGACGGCTTCCTGGTCTACAGCCTGAGCGAAGCCACCAACGAGACCGGCTTCGGCGCCAACGCCCCGTTCTACCCCGGCTTCCTCATCGGCTTCGTCATGGTCGACAACAAGATCCCGCCGGCGCCGGGGACGGCGGAGACCCGCTACCCACAGGGGCCGACGGCCGAGGCGTCGGTCGGGCCGTTCGCCCGATCCGCTGGCAAGAGCGGGCCGGAGGGCACGTCGGGGTCGACTCGCGTTGCGGGCCAGTCGGGAGTGGCGCTTGGTGAGGCGAGCTCCTCCGTGGTGGCCGCTGCCGACACCGTGACGTCGAAGGCGTCGGTGGCGCTGTCCAACGTCAATGTCGGCAACGGCGCTTTCGTCCTGCAATCGCTGTTGGCGGAGGCCACCGCGGTGGCCACCCGGTCCGCTGGGCAGGCCAAGGCCGTCGGCACGGTGGAACTCATCCACGTGACTGTCAACGGCACGTCAGTCGTGGTCACGCCCCGGGGAGTGAAGCTGGCCGACCAGCAGGGCCACGACCTGCCCGACTCGGCCGATTCCGTCCTGGCGGCGGCCGGCGTCACGATCCGCCGCCTTCCCGACCATAGCGAGATGCGGCCCGATGGGACCGAAAGCGCGTTCGAGACCGGCGGCATCGAGGTCACGTGGAAGCAGGGTGAGTCGACCATTACCCAGACGCTCGGCCGGGTGCGCGTCCAGGCGACCGGCCAGTGGAGCCGGTGAGCGAGGCCTTCACCGCCCGCCGTCCCGCCCGAACGCCGCCGGCGCTGATCGCAGCGACGGCGGTGTTCGGCGCGATTGTCGTCCTGGCGGTGGCCGTGGTCGGCATGAACTGGCGGCGCGACCATGCCGCGGCGGCGCGGCAGGGGTGGACGGCCCGCCTCGTGGCCGTCTTCCGTCCGCCGACCGAAGGGCTGTCCAACGTGCTGACGGGATTGCAGGAGTGGCGGAGCGGCGCGAAGGCCAGCCCCGAGATGGCTCGGGAACTCGACGGCGCCATCGCCGCCTACAGCCCGTTACCGCACAACGTCGAGGCGTTGCCTCCCCACGAGGCCCGCCCCCGCTACGCCGCCGCCGCCCGGCTGTATCTCGAGTTTCTCCGGCTCGAGCGGGCGGCGGCCGACCTGCCGGCCGGCCCGCTGCGGGCCCAGGCTGACCTGATGGCCCGCCGCGTCAACCTGCTGGCCGACCGGGTCTTCGACCGCGGCCGGGTGGCAGCCGACCCCTCCGTTTTCGACCAGCCTCCGCCCGGTGAGGGCGAGATCCGCTTCCCCAACGATGTGCCCGACTGGGCCGCCGAAGGCCTGGCCGCCGGCCCGCCGCTGGCTGATGACCCGCCCGCATCACCGGTCGGCGACCGTCCGGTCCGCCGATCCCGGCCCCAGCAGACCGAAGCCGGTTGGCGTCAGGCGCTGGCGCAGGCCGGGATTCCGTCCTCCGCCGAGGTGCAGCGCGCCATCACCGCCCGCCATGCCCCGGCGCTCGCCCAGCTGGCCGCGGCGTTCGAGGCCGGTGCCGGGCGGCTGCACCAGGCCGCCGATCCCCGGAACGGCCGGGAACGGGCGGCCACCCTGGTCCTCGGCGTGTTGGTGCAGGGCGAGGCGGCCCGAGCGGCGCTGGCGGACGTGGCGGCGGGCGCCGTTCCGGGCCCGTTGGACGCGTCGGCCCGCCGGTTGGCCGCAGTCGGGGCCGCGCTGCGGAGTGTCGCGGCGGACCCATCTGCCTGAGGAGGATCACACTCGTTCGAAGCAGGCGAGCCACGCGGCCGCCCGCTCCGAGCGCCACGTCCCCGTCTCGGTCACGTTGATCTCGATGTGCGTCGGCGTGATCGATTCGAGGGCCCACCCCACGCTGAAGGCGGCCCGTAGGTCGTCGGCGGTCAGTCGGCGGGGCCCGGGGATGGAGGCGTGCTCACTGAAGCAGAGCACGTAGTAGCGGCCGCCGCAGCGCAGCACGGATGCCACGGACGCCACCAGGCGGGCCCGGTCGTCGTCGGACAGCACATGGAGCAGTCCGCTGTCGATGACGGTGTCGAACTGCCGGCCGAGGGTCGACAGCTCCAGCGCGTCGCCAACGAGGAACACTGCACCGGCTCGGCGGGCGTCGGCCTTGGCCCGGGCCTTGGCGATGGCCGTCTCCGAGGCGTCGAGTCCGACGACGTCGAGGCCGCGGGCCGCCAGGAAGAGGGCGTTTTCGCCCGTGCCGCAGCCCACGTCGAGTACCCGGCCGGTGATCGCACCGCTCCAGGCCAGCCGGGCGAACGCCGGCTGCGGGCCCGGGATGTCCCACGGCGGGGTTCCGGCGTACGCCTCCTCGAAGGTGGCGACGGGGATCGTCGCCACCGGGGTCGCCTGCGGACGGCCGGGGTCGGTGTTGGCCTCGTCGAAGGCGGTCGTCAGCGTCGTGGCGGGGCGGCGGTCGGTCATGGTCGGCTGCCTCTCAGGAAGCGGGCGGGAGGGCGGATGGGTGCGTGGCCAGGGCCGTCACCCGGATGTCGAGGTAGGGGAACAGCGGCAGGGAGCTCAGCAGCTCGTGCAGTTCGTCGTTCGAGTTCACGTCGAGGACCGACACGTTGGCGTACCGGCCGGCGACGCGCCACAGGTGCGGCCAGCGACCTTCCCGCTGGAACTTCTGGGCCGTCTCCTTTTCCCGCTGCTTCAGGTCCTCGATCACGTCGGCGGGCAGGTCGTGCGGGATACGGACCTCCATCTCGGCCAGGAACAGCATCGAATCCTCCTAGTCGCAGCGGTAGTGGGCGAGCTTGCCCTCGTCGATGGTGATGCCGAGACCGGGCCGGCCGGACACCGTCATTTCGCCGTTGGCGATGACCGGCGGCTCGGCGATCACGTCGTCGGCGTAGGCCAGGAATCCGGTCAGTTCGGCGGGGAACCGGGCAGTGGCCTCGTGGGAGGCGGCGAAGGCCGCCTGGGCGACGGCGCCGATCGCTCCCTCGAGTTGGCTGCCGCACACCGGGGTGGCGCCGAGGGCTTCGCACAGTGCCACGATCTTGCGGGAGGTGAGGTAGCCGCTCCGGGCGGTCTTGACGCTGACCATACGGCACCGGCCGTCCATGACCTCGGACGCCACTTCGGCGAGGCTGCGGCAGCTCTCGTCGCCGGCCACCGGGATGCCGAGCTGATCAACGATGCGGCTCCGCCCGACCCGGTCCTCGGCCGGGCACGGTTCTTCAACCCAGGCGATGTTCCATTCCGCCATCCGGGGCAGGACCTGCAGGGCCTCGTCGGCCCGGTATCCGTGGTTGGCGTCGGCGTAGAGGAGCGCGTCGGGACCGACCGCGGCCCGCACCGCCGCGCAGGTGGCCAGGTCGTGGTCTGCGCCGACCCCTACCTTGAGCTTGAACGCCGACACGCCGTAGCGCGCCCGCAGGTCCGCCGCCTCCTCGGCTGACTCTTCCGGGGAAGCGAACCCCACCATGTGGCTCACCGGGACCCGGTCGGTGTAGGCGCCGAGCAGCACGGAGCAGGGGACGCCGTAGGCCTGGCCGACGACATCGTGGAGGGCGATGTCGAGCGCCGCCCGGGCCGTGTGGTTGCCGGCCAGCGGCCGGAGCCGGGCGTGGATGTCCTCCACCCGGACGGGATCGGCGCCGACACAGGCCCCTTCCAGCCACCCCCCGGCGACGGCCACCACCGTGGCCTGGGTCTCGCCCGACATGACGGCCCTGGGGGCCGCCTCGGCCTGGCCGACGAGCCCTTCGTCGGTGTGGACCCGGATCAGGACGTGTTCGGCGTGGTGGACGGCGCCGCCGGAGAAGGCGAACGGCCGGCGGGTCGGGATGGAGAACGGGATGGCCTCGACCCGGGTGATCTTCACTTGATGGCGACCGCGTTGGCCGGGGAGCCGACGCCACCGACGAGGTTCAGCGGCTTGGCCACCAGCAGGCACTCGTAGATTCCGTCGGCGGCGCAGTCGTTTGCCAAGGCGTCGAGGGCCCACAGTTCGCCCATCGGCATGCCGAGCAGCGGGATCATCAGCCGGTGCATGAAACCCTGGTGGTGGTCGGGTTGGCCGGTGCGGGCCTCGATGTCCCACACGAACGGGCTCGACGGGTCGGTTGGGAGGCATTCCAGCGCCACGTTGTCGGCCGCCACCAGCGCGAACTGGTGGTCCCACAGCCAGGCCAGCGTGTCGTGCGACTGCAGGAGCCCTGCCGACCGCAGGGCGCCGGGCAGCGCCCGCCGGTCGTCGTCGGTGGCCACGTGGAAGTAGTGGTGGAGGAAGCCGAAGCGCAGCAGGAGGATGTCACCGGGCTGGAAGTCGACGCCCTGCGCCTGGGCGGCCTCCTCCACGACCTGGACCGGTATCGCGCCCCCCTGGCGGTGGTCGATCGGCTGGCCCGTCCGGTCGAGGTGGCGGGCGACGTCCACGAGCACGGCCCGTCCGACGATGCCATGTTCGGCCCAGTGGCTGATACTGAGGGTCGGGTCGCCCGGTACGAACCGGTCTGGCGACATCCCGTTGTAGAACCCGTGGTCGGGGCTGCCCATGTGCCGCAGGCCGTCGATCTGCGTCGACACCTGGAGGTACAGCTGGTCGACGTAGTCGTCGCGGTGGCAGTCGTTGCGCTGGAAGATGTGGTGCTCGGGCTTCTTCCTCGTCGGGAACAGCGGCGGGTCGATCGCGTCCAGCGCCAGATCGAGGTTGAAGACGGCGCCGCGGCGGACGCAGCGGGACCCGGCCACGACCCGTTCGGGGGTCAGGAGGTTGATGGTGCCGAGCTGGTCGCCGGCGCCGAAGAGGCCCCAGGCCGATCCGGCCGGGGCGTCGGTGCGGGCTTGCAGCTCCTTGTAGGTCAGCATGGCATCTCCCGAGACATTAGGTTCAGGTCAACAGCATCCGGGCGTCGGCGACCCGCCCGGCGATCGCGCCCCGGAGGAGGGCGAGGTCGGAGCCGACGGCGACGTAGCGGGCGCCGGCCTCGGCGGCCGCCCGCAGGGCCTCGTCAGTGCCGGCGAACCAGCCCAGCGCCGTCCCGGCCGACAGGACCGCCTTGGCGATGTGGCGCCCGCGCTCACCGGGGTCGAGGCCCCGGGCCTCGCAGGCCACCCGCAGGTCCTCGGTGCCGACGAAGACGACGTCGGCGCCGGCGCCGGCGATGTCCTCGACGGGGTCGTCGGTCTCCGCCGTCTCGACCTGCGCCACCAGCAGCGGCCCCGGTCGCAGCCGGGTGAGGTACTCGGCGCTCGGGACGAGTCCGTAGCCCGCCTGGACGTGGCCGAGCGAGAAGCTGCGGGTGCCGCGGGGGGCGTAGTGGGCGGCGGACAGGAGGGCCTCGACCTCCGCCACGCGCGTTACGGTCGAGAGCTGGATGCCGGTGGCCCCGGCTTCGAGCAGGCGGTTCACCAGCCCGCGGTCCAGTTCGGGGATGCGGACGACGGTGGCCACCTCGAGGGCGTCGGCCAGGCGGCAGGCCAGCCGGGCTTCGGCTTCGGTCATCTGGCTGTGTTCCAAGTCGACGATGAGGATGTCGGCGCCGCCCAGCGCCGCCGTGTGGACGGCGTCGGGCGCGGCGAGCTTGACGAACAGGGCGAGCAGCGGCTCACCGGCCGCCAGCCGGGCCCGCAGCCCGTCGGCCCTGGTCATCGTCCGATCGAGGCCACGTCGTCGAGGTACCCGACGAGGTGGAGCAGGTCGTGGCGGGGTGGGGCGAACACGTCGAGGTTGAGCACACCCGCCTCGAGCGGCTCGATGCGGTGCATGGAGCCCGCCGGCACGAGCAGGAAGGACCCGGGCCCCATCTCGTAAGGCACGTTGTCGATCCAGTAATTGGCCCGGCCCGACACGATCATGGCCAGCTGGTCGAAGTCGTCGTGCTTGTGGGGGTTGGCGGCCATCCCCACGTCACAGATGTTCATCACGAGCTGGACCTGATCGGTGGCATACGAGCGGCGCCGAACACCGGGACGCACGTCCTCCAGCGGCATGTCGTCCCAGTGCAGCACCCGTCGGTAGAGCTTCTCGTTGAGCATCGGATTCCCTCGTTTCGTCATAGCCCGAGTAGCCAGGCGGGGTTGTCGGCCACGATGCGGCGGAGGTCCTTCTCGTCCACGCCGGCGTCGAGGAGGAGGCGCAGGATGCGCTGGTAGGACTCGACGGGTAGCGGGTTCTCCTTCTGGCCGAGGTCGGAGCCGAGGATGGTGTGTCCGGTACCGCAGGCCTTGATGTAGTCGAGGAGGACGTCGACGCTCCAGTGGTAGAAGGTGGACCGGTCGTCGTACATGCACAGCGAGTGCTCGATGGTTGCGCCGAGCTCCACCCAGGTGGCGCAGACGTCCGGACCGGCGCCCACGACGAAGTTGGGATGGTTGACGACGATGCGGTCGACCCCCCGGTCGTGGGCCGCCCGGATCAGCGCGTCGACCTCGGCGACGTCGAGATGGCCGCAAGCCAGGATGGCGTCGTGGTCGACGATGACGTCGATCACGTCGTCGACTTCGGGCCGGAGCTGGCCCTCGTCGTCGAGAATCGTGAGGGGATGGTTGTGCCGCATCGGCCGGCTCGTCTTCGGAAACTTCAGTTCGTCGGAGTGGACACAGATGTGCTTGCTGGCGGCGATCGTCGGGAACCACACGATCTTCCCGCCCATGTGAAGGGCCATCTCCACGGCGTAGGCGTTGATGCCCCCCACCTGGTTATTGAGGGCCACCCCGGAAAAGACCGGGATCGGCAGGCCGCCGCCGCCCGGGCTCTCCAGGGCCAGGATGTCGGTCACCATGCTGTGGTGGTGCGACTTCACCACGATGGCCCGGAACCCGGCTTCGGCCGCCTGCCCGGCCGCCTCCGGAATCCCGATCTGGCGGGGAAAGGGCGAGGGGCCGGGGTGGCAGTGGAGGTCCACCGCACCAGAGAGCAGATCGGTCACCTGCGGGTCGTCCATCGTCGCCTCCTTAACCGCGGCCGACCCTAGGGAGAGGGCGTTTCACGGCCCGAAACGGCGCCGGGGACAACGGCGTTTCGCGGCGCTTTACGGCGCTCGTCCAGAGTGCCGGTAACGAAACGTCTGGCCCCAGGAGGGTGATCGTGACCGCGACCACGGATATCGCAATCGAGCAAGACGTCAAGGCCCCGCCCACCGGTGCCGACTACCTGGAGAGCATCCGCGACGGACGCGTGATCTACTTCGATGGCGAACGGGTCGACGACGTGACGACGCACCCCGCCTTTGCCAACACCGCCCGGACCATCGCCCGGATGTACGACACGCTGCACGACCCGGCCAAGCAGGACGTGCTGACGTTCATCACCGAGCGCAACACCCGCTCGCACAAGTTCTACAAGCTGCCCCTCAACTCCGAGGACCTCTTCGGCGCCCGGGACGCCATTGCCGAATGGGCCCGCCTCAGCTACGGGATCCTGTCTCGGGGCCCTGACTACAAGGCGTCGGTGATCGGCGCCCTGGCCGGGGACGCCGACTACTACGGTGATTTCGCGCCCAACATCCGCCGCTGGTACGAGAAGGTCACCGACGAGGTGATGTTCCTCAACCTCAGCCTGGTGAACCCGGCCGGCGACCGCAAGAAGCGGATCTCGGAGCAGAAGGATGTCGTCGCCCACGTCGTCAAGGAGCGCGACGACGGCATCGTCGTCCGCGGCCTGCGGATGATCTCGACCGGCGCCGCCTTCAGCCACACCACCTACGTGTCGCAGTACATCTCGGGGTCGGGGCTGGGCCAGGACGAGGCCGACCTCGCGTTCGGGTTCTTCGTCCCGTTCAACGCTCCGGGCGTCAAGCTGATCGGCCGGTACTCCTACGAGTACATGGCCAAGCGGCTCGGGTCGCCGTTCGACTACCCACTGTCGAGCCGCTTCGACGAGACCGACTACTCACTCGTTCTCGACGACGTGTTCATCCCCTGGGAGAACGTCACCGCCTACCGGATGCCCGACCAGGTCAACAGCCTGTTCCCCCACGGTTTCGCCCAGCGGTTCGCCCTCCACGCCGCCAGCCGCACCGCGGTGAAGATGGACTTCCTCTGCGGCCTGCTCCTCAAGGCGGTCGAGACCACCCAGGTGAACGACTTCCGGGGCGTGCAGGCCACGCTCGGCGAAATCATCGGCCTGCGGCACGAGATCTGGGCCTACGCCACCGCCATGTGCGCCGAGCCGATGCCCGGCCCCGGCGGGTACGTCCTGCCCAACGTCCGTTACGCCCTGCAGTGGCGCAACGCCTATGGAGACATCTTCAGTAAGGTCCGGCTCGCCTTCCACAACCTCATCGCCGGTGGGCTCATCCAGATCCCGTCGTCGGCCCGGGACTTCAAGAACGACGAGATCCGGCCCTGGCTCGACAACTTCTGGAAGACGCCGGTGGCGTCGGCGGAGGACCGGGTCAAGCTGATGCGCCTCATTTGGGATGTCTTCTTCACCGAGTTCGGCGGCCGGGGGGAGATGCACGAGCGCAGCTTCGCCGGCGGCTACGAGTCGAACCGGGTGGAGACGTACTTCACCGGCGAGGCCATTGGTGACAACGCCAACTTCCGGGCCATGGTCGATCAGTGCCTGTCTGAGTACGACCTCAACGGCTGGACCGAGGGCAGCATCTGGCCGGAGTGGCAGAACGTCTGACCCACAAGGGCCCCCCTTGCTGACGCGGCGGCGGCTGCGGCCCTCCCCGGACCGGCCCGCCGCCGCGCCAGCGCCTGTCGCCCGGCGCTGACGGCGTCGGTGGTCGTGGCGCCGGTGGGTTCGGTCCCTGGCCGACCCACGGCTCGTTGGCGGGCTCCTGGGCTGTCGCCGCCCTGGCGGCGCTGGCTTCGGTCGGCGCGGCTCTGACGGCCGCCCGAACCCGGCTGGCCCGTTTCGCCGCAACTCACGCACCCTGAGAAAGGTACGGCCGTGGAACTCCACTTCGCCACGGTGTGGGAATCGATCGCCAACGCCATCCCCGAGCAGGACGCGGTCCTGCAAGGATCGACCCGGCTGCGGTGGGGAGAGTACGACGAGCGGGCGGCCCGGCTGGCGTCGGTGCTGGCCGCCACCGGCCTCCGCCGCGGATCGAAGGTGGCGCTGTACCTCTACAACTCCTTCGCCTACGCCGAGGCCCACTTCGCCGCGCTGAAGCTCGGCGCCGTCCCCGTCAATGTCAACTACCGCTACCTGGCCGACGAGCTGGCCTACGTGGTGGAGAACTCCGACGCCGAAGCGGTCGTCTTCCACACGAGCCTCGGCCGGCAGGTCGAACAGGTTCGGCGCCGCGTCCCGACCGTCAGGCTGTGGCTGGCCGTCGACGACGGCGGCGGGCTGCCCGATGGCACCGAAGGCTACGAGGCCGTGCTGCGGGCGGCGCCTCCGGCGGCCCGGATCCGCCGCTACGACGACGACCCCTACCTGGTCTATACCGGCGGCACCACCGGCCGGCCCAAAGCAGTGGTGTACCGCATCGGCGACCAGGTCTCGTCGTTCCTCGCCCAGCTCTCGTCACTGCTGCGCGCCAATGGGCTGCGGGGCGCGGCGGACGCCGCCCCGCTGGCCCGCCGCCTGGCCGACGAAGGCCGCCGCTACGTTGTCCTCCCCACCGCCCCGCTGATGCACGGCACCGGGCTGTGGGCCGGCCTCGTCGTCCCGCATCTGGCCGGCGGCGCCAGCGTGCTGCTCCGCAGCCG
>Ga0070741_10008143_pt1 | contig 21209 bp, 19 predicted proteins | sample Coa_R1_4_FD_66440 | JGI IMG/M metagenome (GOLD analysis project Ga0070741, IMG submission 66440) | Surface soil microbial communities from Centralia Pennsylvania, which are recovering from an underground coalmine fire - Coalmine... | ecosystem: Environmental > Terrestrial > Soil > Unclassified ...
GCCCACGCGATTTCCAGTCGCGCACCTTAAGCCACTCGGTCACCTCTCCGAGCGCCCTGACGATAGCGGCCGCATCCGGCCCCGGCGGCACCGCCGCCTCCGCTCGCGAGGCGCCAAGCGCCCCCGGGGCATCAACGTGGCTGTCTGGCTTTACCGGGACGTTGGCCCGAAATCGAAGACGGCGGAGCAGGCGCTCGGCGCAATCGCCACGCGGAACCATGGGGTCGTGACCAGGGCGGAGGCGCTTGCAGCCGGGCTGAGCGACGATCAGATCCGCCACCGCCTGAGGACCGGCCAGCTGCTGCGCGAGTACCCGGGGGGTACCGCGTGGGCCACCGGGCGCCGAGCCTCGAGGCCGGATACCTCGCCGCGGTCAAGGCGTGCGGCGAGGGGTCGGCGATCGGGGCCGCCGCGGCGGCGTATCTGCTCGGCCTGGTCGGACGGGCGCCGCCGGAGCCGGTGGTCCTGACGCCGAGGCAGCGACGGGTGCGCGGCGTGGTCACCCGTCACTGCCGGCGGCTCGATCGGCGCGACGTGACCGTGTGGCGCGGGGTTCCGGTCACCAACGCGCCCCGCACCCTCGTGGACCTGGCGGCGGAGCTGGGCGCGCCCGAGCTCGCGCACGCGTGCCACGAGGCGTGGGTGCGCTTCAGGACGCGGCCCGAGCAGGTCGAGGCCGTGCTCGCACGGCGCCCGAACAGCCCCGGCTCGCGCGCGCTTCGCGCCGTGCTTCGCGGCGACGTGCCGGTCAGCCTGAGCGAGCTCGAGGCGCGCTTCCTCGCCCTGCTCCGCGCCCGTGGCCTGCCCCTGCCCGAGACGAACCGGCGGGCGGGCTCCAAGTACGTGGACTGCCGCTGGCCCGAGCGGCGGCTCACGGTCGAGCTCGACAGCTACCGCTACCACGGCTCCCGCCACGCCTGGGAGCAGGACCGCCGGCGCGAGCGGGAGGCCTACGCGCGCGGCGATCAGTTCCGCCGCTACACGTACGGCGACGTGTTCGAGCGGCCGGGGCCGATGCTGACCGAGCTGGCGGCCGCTCTGGCGCCGTGAGCCCTAAACGCGTGCGCCGCCCGCCGTCTTGGATTGCCGGGGTCATGTCCCGGTAAAGCAGGACGGTCAGCCGGCGGGAGCGCCGGTCAGGCGAGTGCCGGGGCCCCGGGGAGGGGCCGAGGCCTAGCGCGCTCGGTGTCGGCGGTGTAGGGTGTCGTCGCCCATCGCTACCGGGGGAGGACCCGATGATTCACTCGCCGACGGCCGTCAGCAGGGGGCGTGCCGGCCTCGCAGCAGTTAGCTTCATGCTCGCCGCGCTCGTCATGCTGGCAACTAGCCTCGGCGTCGCCCAAGCGCGCTCGCTCCGATCGCTACAGGTTCACAGCGCCGCGTGGGGGAGAGCCCACTACACCGGCGTGCGCGGCACGCTCGGACCCAGCGCGGCCGAGGCGCTGAGGCGCGGGTATCTCGTGCCCGACCAGCGTGCCTACGCCCGCCAGAAGAGCGCGGCCGCCGAGCGCGCCCTCGGCCAGCGGGTCGCGGCGGCCTCCTCGGCCGCGCCGCGCACGGCGGCCCCGTCCACGCTCCGCGGGTTCGAGGGCCTCGCGATGCAGGACTCGGCGCCCTCCGACTCGACGAGCGCGGTCGGGACGACCCGCTTCATCGAGCTGGTCAACACGAGCGCCGCGTTCTTCACCAAGGCGGGGAGCACCCCGACCGCGACCGCCTCGCTCAACGACCTCGTGGGAGCGAGCTCGCTCGACAGCGTGTTCGACCCGCAAATCATCTGGGATCCGACGACCAAGCGCTTCTACTACGCCGCCGACTGGATCGCCTCCGGAACCGACAACCGGATCGCGTTCGGCTTCAGCAAGAGCGCCTCGCCGAGCGGCGCCGGCGGGTTCTGCAAGTACTACGTCGGCTACGGCACCCCGTTCCCGGACTACCCGAAGCTCGGCGACAGCCGGGACTTCCTCCTGATCGGGGTCAACACTTTCTCCAACAACGGCCAGACCGGCACGTACCTGGGCTCGGACCTGATCGCGCTGACCAAGCCCGCGAACGGCGCGATCACGACCTGTCCGCAGGCGAGCACGATCGGGGTCGATGCCAAGGTGAATCTGAAGATGGCCGGCGGCACGACGCCGGCCTTCACGCCCGTGCCCGCCCAGGAGGTCGACACCAACGGAACCGGATGGGCCGTGGCACGCCCGATCTCGCTTCCCGGCACCGCGCTCGGCCTGTTCAAGGTGACCAGGAGGGCCGACGGCTCGGCGAACATCCGCTCCACGGCGACGAACGTGAGCGTGCCGAGCTTCAACGTCCCGGCGAACGCGCCGCAGAGCGGCACGGCGAACGTCATCGACACCGCAGACGCGCGGCTCACCCAGGCGGTTGCCGCCGTGGATCCGGCGCACTCGAGCAAGCTCAACATCTGGACGCAGCACGCGATCGCCGGCGGCGCGGGCTCGATGGAGCGCTGGTACGAGATCAACCCCGGCGCCGCGACGATCACCCAGAAGGGCGCCGCGACCAACCCGTCGCTCTACGTGTTCAACGGGTCGATCTCGCCCAATCGCATCGTCAAGGGCTCGACTACGGCCGGCGGGGGGAGCATGGTGCTCCAGTTCAGCACGTCCTCGTCCGCCACGTTCCCGGCGGTGAGGATGGTCTCGAAGAAGGGCGCCAACGCGCAATCGGCGTTCGCGCTCGTGCGCAGCTCGGCCACCTTCGAGAACGACTTCAGCTGCTCGCCGTGCCGCTGGGGCGACTACTCGGCGGCGACGCCGGACCCCAATCCCTCCTCGGGCAGTCCGATCTGGATCACGAACCAGTACGCGGGCGCGAGCGGCGACTGGGCGTCCTGGAACGCGGTGGTCGCGCCCTAGCCGGCACCTTGTGCGAATCCGGCTGAAGTCGGCGTCGTCGCCGGCCGATAGATAGAGGACCCCAGAAAGCCCGGACGACGAGCGGCGGCGCCGCCGAGACGCAGGAGCGCATGGAAGCGAGCAGGGACTCGGCTGAGGTCCCCCAGACCCAGAGTGAGAGCGTCACTTTCATGTGGCGCACGCTCGCTGCGCTCTTCTTCGCCGGCGGGGCCACGGGGGCGATCTCGCTGCTATTGCCGCATCCGGCGGGCTTCGACGTCTCCGGGCTGTGGACCAACGTGGCGGCGGCCTTCGCCGCTTCGGCGCTCTGCGTCATGGGCGCCCGCAACCTTCCGCGAGCGGCCGTGCACGCGGCGCTCTTCATCGGCACGCTCCTCATCACCCGGGCGGTGAGCCTGAGCGACGACTACCACGGCTTCTACGCCTTCTACTACCTCTGGGTCGGGGTCTACGCCTTCTTCTTCTTCGGGCGCGCCGGCGGCTTCGCCCACACCGCCTGGGTCGGGATCGCCTATGGCTGGGTGCTCTCGAGCGCCCCGGGCAGCGGCGAGGTGGCGCGCTGGATGATGACCGTCTCGACGCTCGCCGTCGGCGGCCTCCTAGTCGATTCCCTCGCCCTGAGGCTGCGCGAGCTCGCCGCGCAGCATGCCGCCCTGGCCGGCGAGCGCGCGACGCTCATGGCCAGGCTCGAGGAGGTCGCCAGGACCGACGACCTGACCGGGCTGCCCAATCGTCGCGCCTGGGACGAGCATCTCGCGCGCGAGGTCGCCCGCGCACGCCGCGACGGGACGCCGCTCTGCGTGGCGGTGATCGACCTCGACCACTTCAAGGACTACAACGACGTGCACGGCCACCAGGGCGGGGACCGGTTCCTGAAGTCGATCGCCGCCGCCTGGCGCGGCTGCCTGCGCGCGACCGACGTGCTGGCGCGCTACGGCGGCGAGGAGTTCAGCCTCGCCCTGCCCGGCTGCGACCTCGGCGATGCCCGCGAGCTGGTCGAGCGGCTCCGCGGAGCGATCGCCGACGCGGGCAGCTGCTCGGCAGGCCTCGCGATGCTGAGCGGCGACGAGTCGCCCGCGGGGCTGTTCGCGCGCGCCGACGCCGCGCTCTACGCGGCCAAGGCCAGCGGCCGCGACTGCCTGGTCACCGCGTAGGCCCGGCGCCCTGCCATCGTCTAGCCTGGGACCGCCATCTCGGAGGGGTGGCAGAGTGGTTGAATGCGGCGGTCTCGAAAACCGTTTCGGGCCACTTCGGTCCGACGAGGGTTCGAATCCCTCCCCCTCCGCTACAGACCGCCGTTTCCGGCGGATTTGCTGCGGATGAGCAGGCAGGACGATCTTGGCCGGGCGCTCGAGTTCGTACCGCCTGATATCGCCTGCTCGCAGACTGGCGCACGGTGGCACGGAGAGATCGCGCCGCCCGCCGCCCGGCGCGGCGGGGCGAGGAGGGGCGGCGCGGCGCGAGAGAGGAGCCCCACAGTGCGGGAGGGCCGTCCGGTGCGGGAGAGGAGCCGCTCGGCGCAAGCTGGCGCCGCTCGGTGCGCCCGGCGCTCGCCGACTGCCTCGATGCCTACGCCGCGCCGTTCACCGCTCTGCGGATCGCGCGCGGCGAACACGAGCTGCTCGCCGGCGCGCGGAATTCCGATGCGCATGGCGGTGTGAAGAACAGAGGCCGGGGATGGTGGGTTAGACCACCACCCCCGGCCCCGACGGCCGCCGGGCGCTGGCTCAGCCGAGCGGAGTGACGACCAAGAGGCGGTTACGAGCAGACGTCTGAACGGTTGGTACGACGTTTCCGGCTACGTAACGCAGCTCGAACGTGTGCTGTCCGGGTGAGACCTTCACGATCACGGGCTGACCGAACTGCGTCGTGGTACCGGCACACGTCGCGTCGCCTCCGACCGGTCCCGTGAAGAAGGTGTCGTAAGTGTTGGAGTTGCTGAACTGGGTTCTCATCAGGCCGCCGCCGCCACCGCCGCAGTCCGGCAGGCCGGTAGCGAGATTCCCATCGACGAACAGGCCGACCGCCGCGAAGTTGTTCGAGGGTCCCGACACTACTGGCCGCAACTCCGCGCTCGCGAAGACCGCGACGAGCCCGGACGCGGGCACATCGACGGTGACGCTCGGGCCACCCTCGGCGACGAACGCGGTACCTCCGAAGGTCACCTCGCCGCTCTTGAATGCCGAGCGCTGGCGGGCGAAATCGCCGACGGCCAGACCGCCGAGGCGCGACGAGTCGGGTACGCGCCCGAGCTTCCTTTCGGCGATATCGCGACCGGTCAGCGTGTTGCGGGCGACGTCGCGGCCACGGATCGTCTTGTTGCGGATGTCGGCGCTCGTTACCGAGTTGTTGGCGATCTGCTTGCCGGTGATTTGCGTGGCCGCCACCGCGCTTGTACTCAGCGCCAAGAACAGCGCTAGGTAAGCGACCGCGTTGCCGCGCACATGCCTGCCCAACCGGCGGAGAGCAAAAACCACTTGGCCCCGCTCCTTTCAGGTCGGTTCGGTCCGCGCTCAGGGTCGGACCCCGGCGCCCGGCATAGAAACCGCCCGGCTGTGCATCCGCAACCCCAGGTGACCCCAGTCGTGACCCCAGAATTTGGGGATCCAGGGTTTAATTCGCAGCGCGGGAGGCGCCGAGCCGGCCCTGCGCCCCTCGAAGCGGAAACTGGAGAGATCTCGTGGCCACGGTTACCCGCCGGCTTTTCGACCGCGAACGGGAGCTCGCGGCGCTCGAGTCTGCGCTCGACCAACTCTCGGAAGCGGGGCGAGGAGCGGCGATCTGGGTGCAGGGTCCTCCCGGGATCGGCAAGACGGCGCTTCTGCGGGCGGCCGAGGAGCTGGGCGAGGAACGGGGCGTCGCGGTGCTCCGGGCGGCCGGAGCCGAGACCGAGGCGGGCTTCCCGTTCGAACTTGTCCGCCAGCTCTTCGCACCGCTCGTCGTCTCGCGCGACGAAAGGCTCGACCGGGCGCTCGCCGAGCCGCCCGGCGCGCTAGCGGCGTCGATCCTTCGGCTCGGCGGTGCGAGCGCCGCGCCGGAACCCGTCTACGCCGCGCTGTTCGGCCTGACGGCGGTGCTCGCGCAGCTCGCGCGGGAGCGACCGCTCCTCGTCGCGCTGGACGACCTCCAATGGGGGGACGCCGACTCGCTGCGCTTCGTCGTCTATCTCGCGCGCCGCTGTCGGCACCTGCCGGTCCTGCTCCTGACCGCCTCCCACGAGCCGGAGGTCTGGCGGGAGAGGGGCGCTCTGTGCGCCGACGACCTCGGGCGCGTCTCCTCGCTCGTGCGACCGGCGCCGATCGGCGAAGAGGCGGTGAAGGAGCTGGCGAAGGACTCGTTCGGCGAGAATCCGCCAGCCGGCTTCGCGGCCGCGCTGCGAGCGCGGACGGGCGGCAACCCGCTTTTCGTCCGCGAGTTGATCGAGGACCTCCGGCGCGCCGGGCTGCGGCCCGGGGCGGCCGCTTTGCGCCGTCTCGAGGAAGCTTGCCCGGAGGGCGCGGCGCGCCTCGTCGCGCGCCGCCTCGCGCCGCTCTCGGCGGCCGCACGGGCGCTGTGCGAGGCCGCCGCGAGCCTGCCGGGATCGCCGCGGGTCGAGCTCGCCGCCGAGGTAGCCGGGATCACGGGCGCACGGGCCCGCGAACTGCTTCCGGAGCTCGACCAGACGGGCCTCTTGCGCGCCGAGGCGGGTCACCTGCGTTTCGCCCACCCGCTCGTGCGGACGGTGCTCTTGCGGTCGCTCGCGGAAGCTCGCCGCGCCGAGATCCACGCCGCCGCCGCGCGCGTCCTGCGCGGGGACGGCGCGAGCGACGCTGAGATCGCGGCGCGCCTGGTCCACGCCGCGCCCGGCTGCGATCCGCAGGGGCTCGCGACTCTCCGGCGCGCGGGCGTCGAGGCGCTCGAGCGCGGGGCCGCCGAGCGGGCCGCGACCTTCTTCGAGCGCGCGCTCGCCGAGGCCGACGACGAGGCCCGGTGCGAACTGCTGTTGCTGCTGGGGCGCGCCGAACTCGCGGCCGGCAAGGCGAGATCGGTGGAGAGGTTGCGACGGGCCGCGCGTTCGAAAGAGCCGGCGACGGCCTTGGCCGCAGCGCGGGCGCTCGCGAGAACCCTGGCCATGTCGGGAGGCCGCGACCCTGCTGCGATCCTTCGCGAAACGCTCGACCGCCTCGACGTCGTCGACGCTCAGCTCGAGCTCGCGGCGCGCGCGGAGCTCGCGGCGATCGCCCGCGCGTACGTCTCGAGCGCCGGCGAAGGACGCCGGCTATTGGCGGACCTTTCGCGCCGCCGACCCGGCAGCGGCTCGCCCGCCGAGCGCGCGGCGCTGGCGGCGATCTCCTGCGACCGCGCGCTCGCCGCTCATCCCTCGGAGGAGGTGGCCACGCTCGCCGAGCGCGCGCTCGACTGCGGTCCGGCTGAGCTGATCGCGGAACTGTCGCTCGGCTACCTGGCGGCGTCGGCGCTGATCTTCGCCGACCGACTCGAGGCCGCCGGGTTCGCGCTCCGGCGCATCAGAGAGGCCGCTTCACGAGCGGGCGCGGAGATGACCGACACGCTCGCCGCTGGCCTCGGTTCGGTCGTCGCCCTGCGCCGCGGCGACGTTTCCGCGGCGCGCGCGCAGGCCGAGGAAGTGCGCGCACGCGCCCGCGAGGGCGGCTGGGGCGCGCTGCAGTGGGTGCCCGTCGAGGTGGTGGCGGCCGCGCTGCTGGAGGCCGGCGAGCTCGACCGCGCCGAGACGGTCTTGACGGAGAGGCTCGCCGAGGCCGACCCCGACGAGGGCTGGGCGCCGGCCGCTGCGCGCTTCGAACTCGGTCGCCTCGCGCTCGCGCGCCGCGACCACGGGCGCGCGGCGCGCGAACTCGCCGCCTGCGGCGCCCACCTGGAGGCGTGGCGCGCGCCGTCACCGGGCGCGATCCAGTGGCGTCCGTATCTCGCGTTCGCGGAGGCGCAGCGCGGACGGCTTGCCGCCGCCCACGAGCTGCTCGAGGAGGACCTGGGCCGCTGTCTGGCCGCGGGCCTCGAGCGCTCGCGCGCCGTAGCGTTGCGCGCCGCGGCGATGATCCGCGCGCACCCCGCGGATGGCGAGCCCGCGGGCACGCGCAGGCTCGCGCTGCTCGAAGAGGCCGCCGAGGTCTTCGCCTCGGCGCGCGCGGAGCTCGAGCTGGCGCGCACCGAGTGGGCGCTCGGCACCGCGCTCGCCGCACGCGGAGACCTGTCGGGCGCGCGGGCCCGCCTGCGCTCGGCCGCCGTGCGCGGCCACCGCTGCGGTTCGCTGCGCCTCCTCGGCGCCGCCAGCGCGCGGCTCGCCGCGCTCGGCGGGCGGCTGCCGCCCGAGCCGGCCGGCGGTCTCGCCGCGCTGAGCCCGCGCGAGCTGCGGGTCGCGCGGCTCGCGGCGGCGGGACGCTCGAACCGCGAGATCGCGGACGAGCTCGTCGTGACCGTGAAGACGGTCGAGTATCACCTCACAAATGCGTACAAGAAGCTGGGAATCCGTCGCCGCGGCGAGCTGCCCGCCGCCGTCGGGGAGCCGACCGCGGACGCGGACGAGGGCGACGGAGGCTCAACCGGAAAGACGAGGCGCCAGGTGTGGAACCGCGCTCTGCGGACCGCGTGACGCCCGGCCGGGCCTTTCGAGCTTGACGTCCGCTCAGACGGCTGTCTCTGCGTAATCGTTCTCCCGGGCGGAGCCGGAGCCGGGGGCGAGATCGGCAGCCACCCGCCTGAGATGGGCGCGCCGCCCGTCCGGAACTACCCGGGCTCGCCGGCTCGGGCGCCGGCCGGGCGCTACGCCTCGCCGGGGTCGGGGAGGCCGCCGGTGATGACCCCGACCAGCTCGCCGCGGCTCCCCACGCCGACCCGCTCGAAGATCGACTTGAGGTGGTCCTTGACCGTGTAGGGCGTGATGTAGAGGCGCTCCGCTATCTGCTGGGTGCTGAGCCCGCCGACCAGGAGCCGGATCAGCTCGGCCTCGCGGCGCGTCAGCCCGTAGGCGCGGCAGAGGAGGTCGAGCGCCTCCGCGGCGGTCGCGGCACGGATCGTGATCGCGACCTGGTCTGCGCGCTCACCGGCGAGCAGGCTCCCGTCCAGCACCGCCCAGCCGCCGCCGGCGCGAACCCGGACGCGAGGACTGCCGCCCTCGCCGCCGAAGAGCACGCGCCCGGCGACCCCGTAGACCGCGGTCGGCAGGTGCCCGTGTCCGCTCCACCGATCGGCCCCGGGGAGCAGCGCGAGCCACGCCTCGGCCTCGCGCGTCCAGCTCGTGCGCCGGAGCTCGTCGTCGAGGATCAGCACCCCCGGCGCCGGCAGCGGCGCCGCCCTCTCCGCCGGCGAACCGCGAGCCGAGCGCCGCATCATCGCGGCGATGCTCGCCGCGACCGCGTCGAGAAGCTCCAGGTCGGCCTCGGCGTAGGGGGGATCGCCCGATTCCCGGATCGCCTTGATCCAGCCCCAGACGCCGTGCCGGTCGCGGCAGGGAGCGACGGCGTGATCGCCGAGGCCGAAGGGGCGCATGCACTCGTCCCAGGCGCGCTCGCGGGCCAGGTCGCCGCCGGTCAGGATGCTCAGCGAGGTGGCGCCGGTCAGCCGGGCTGTAGCCGGGTCGGCGCCGGGGTCGTGCGCCTGCTCGAGCGCGACCAGGCGCGGGACGCAGCGGGCGAAGGGCAGCTCCGATGTGTCCGTGTGGTGGTAGGCGGGAAGGAGCGATCCGGGATCCGCGGCCTGCCAGCAGGCGAAGGTGGCGCCGAGCCCCGCGCACAGCGCCTCGAGCGCCTCGCTGCGCAGCTCCTCCCCCGCGAGGCCGGAGCTGGCGATGGCCTGCACGCGCGCCCGACAACGCGCCCGCCCCGGATCCGCGGTCATTGCGCAAGCCTACACCCGCCCCCTCGCTCGTGGGGGGGTTTCGCGGGCAAGATCCCACGATCGAGGGATTGCGCGGAAGCGCGGCCAGAGGCGACGATTCGGGGCGTGGACCAAGGGGTGGCTAGCGCGCTCGAGGCGAGGTTCGGCGGCGAGGTGGTGACGCCCGGCGAGCCCTCCTACGATCCGCTGCGGCGGATCTTCAATGGCATGATCGACCGCCACCCGGCGCTGATCGCCCGCTGCAGCGGCCCTGCCGACGTCGCCGCGGCGGTCGGCTTCGCGCGCGAGCGGGGCTTGCCGCTCGCGGTGCGGGGCGGCGGCCACGGAGTCGCCGGCCACTCCGTCTGCGACGGCGGCGTCGTGATCGACCTGCGCCCGATGAAGGGAGTGCGGATCGATCCTGAGCGGCGCGCCGTCCAGGTCCAGGCCGGGCTCACCTGGGGCGAGCTCGATCGCGAGACCCAGGCGCTCGGGCTGGCGGTGACCGGAGGGCGCATGTCGACCACCGGGGTCGCCGGGTTCACGCTCGGCTCCGGCTCCGGCTGGCTCGAGCGCAAGCTCGGCCTGGCCGCGGACAACCTGCTCTCGGCGGACGTGGTGCTGGCCGACGGCCAGCTCGTCACCGCCAGCGAGGACGAGCGGCCCGACCTCTTCTGGGGCCTGCGCGGCGGGGGCGGCAACTTCGGCGTCGTGACCTCGTTCGAGTTCCGCCTCCACGAGATCGGGCCGACGCTGCTCGGCGGCATGATGATCCATCCCGGGCCGCGTGCGCCCGAGGTGCTGGCCTTCTTCCGCGACTTCATGTCCACGGCGCCCGACGAGGTCGGTGCCGGCGTGGCCCTGATCACGGCGCCGCCGGAGCCGTTCGTGCCCGAGCCGGCGCGCGGGAAGCCGGCCGTGGGCGTGATCGCCTGCTACGGCGGCCCGGTCGAGGACGGGGAGGAGGTCCTTCGCCCGCTGCGCGCGTTCGGCCCGCCGGCGGTGGACATGGTCGCGCCGATGCCCTACGCGGAGCTCCAGCGGCTGATCGACCCGAGCGCCCCGGCCGGGATGCGCAACTGGTGGGGCGGCGAATTCCACGACGAGCTCTCCGATCCGCTGATCGGGGCGCTCTGCGAGGCCCACTCGCGCGCGCCCTCGCCGCTCAGCCAGATCCTGATATTCCCCGGCGGCGGCGCGATCGCCCGCGCGGGCGAGGACGCGACCGCCTTCGGCCAGCGCCGGGCCGCGTTCAACACCCACCTGATCGCGATGTGGGCGGATCCAGCCGACGATGAGCGCAACATCGCCTGGCTGCGCGAGCTCCAGGCCGCGACGGCGCCCCACGCCACCGGCCGCGCCTACCCCAACTTCCTCACCGAGGGCGGGGAGGAGCGCGTCCGCGCCGCCTACGGGCCCGCGAAGTACGAGCGCCTGGCCGGGATCAAGCGCCGCTACGACCCGGACAACCTGTTCCGCCTCAACCAGAACATCCGCCCGGCGGCGGCGGAGGCGGTGCCGGCGTGAGGGGGTGGCGGCACCAGCGAGGGGACGCCCGCGCGCCGGCCGTGGCAAGCGCGGCGAGCAGCGATCACGGTCCACCTCAGGATGGGCGGCGCCGCCGGGCCGCCGGGCCGCGCTCGATCGCGCTCGGTCTGCTGATCGCGGCGGCGCTCGCGGCTGCACCTGCCCAGGCGGGCGTCATCCGAAGCGGCGGCTTCGCCTACGTGACCCGCACCTTCAAGCAGGCGCCGCAGCAGCTCGCGACCTTCGCCGCACCGTGTCCCCGCGGCACGCACGTCTACGGCGGCGGCGAGCGGATCAAGCACGCCGACGCCACGGCCAACAGTCCCTACGTCGCCCACGCGTTCCCGTACGACTCGCGCGACCGCGACTCGCGGCCCGACGACGGCTGGCGTGCCACCACCTGGGTGCTCGGCGAGAACACGGTCCACGTGTACGCGATCTGCGCCCGGCCTCTCCCGCGCTACAGCCAGTCTGCCTGGACCGTCGATCCGGGCGTCCGCAAGCTCATCTACGTCAACTGCCCGGCCGGGTACGCGGTCGTGGGCGGGGGAAGCCCCGGTGCCGGCGCGACGATCGAGACGTCGAGCTGGCCCTTCGACGGCGGGACGGCCGGAAACGATTACTGGGAGCTCTACAGCGACAACTACTCGTCCCGCAGCCAGACGGTGACGGCGATCGCGATCTGCGCCAAGCTCGACGCCGTCTACCCGGGCACGAGCGGGCCGGTCCCTCCCGTCACGTACGCGGCCGACAGCACGTTCTGCCCGGGCGATCACCCGGACGTGCTCGGCGGCGGCGCCGTGAGCGCGGACGCCCACTGGGGCGCGGCCAGGGCCGTGATCTCCGCCCCGTTCGGCTTCGGCGGGCCGGCAGCCGACGGCTGGAGCATCACCCTCTACAACGGCTTGGCGCCGGACACCTACACATACGCGCTGTACGCCGTCTGCGCGCCGGCACTTTCGTGAGCGGGGCGATTTGCGGCGGCGAGCGACGCCGCGGGCGCGGCCGGCGGTGACGGCCGCGCGGCCGATCACCTGCTCCGCCAGGCCCTGAGCACCGCGTAGGCGGCGGCCGCCAGCACGACGAGGCCCACGAGGCCCGCGGCGACGCCGGCGAGGGCGCCGATCGCGGCGCCGCTCGCGAGCGCGACGATCAGCGCCGGCAGGGCGCAGCAGCTCGCCGCGAGCACGATGGCGACCGCCGCGGCGAGGCCGTCGCCTCCCGGGGGCCGCTGCGCTGGCCGTTCAGTCATCGCCCTCGGCCCGCTCGCCTCCGCCCGGCTCGCGGCGGGCGGCGAGCGGCCACGCGAGCGAGGCGAAGCCCGCGATCAAAAGCGCGCAGGTGGCGGCCCCGAGCGCCAGCGAGGCCGGGTGGATCGAGAGGCAGATCGAGGCCAGGACCAGCGCCACCAGGGCCACGGACAGCAGCCGCACGGTCGCGTCCACGAGGGGCCGCCGCTCGGCCGCGAGGCGTCGCATGCGCGCCTCGACGGCGCCATCCGGCTGGTCCGGGTGAGTCGCCGCGGCGACGGCGGCCAGCGCCCCGCGCAGGGCGGGGGCGCCGGCGCGGGCGGCGGCACCGCGGTCGGCGAGCACGTCGAGCTCGCGGTCGAGGGCGCCGGCGGCGTCGCGGGCCGGGCGCACGCCGAAGGCCCCGTGGCTGATTGCCCGCGCGGCGGCGCTGAGGCGCCCGTGGCGGCGCTGGGCGTGCTCGCGCTCGTGCTCGATCACCGCCGCCCGCTGCTCGGGGCTCAGGCGGTCGAGGAGGCCCTGCGAGACGAAGGCGCGCGTGCCGGAGCTGAACGCGAGCAGCTCCTCGAGCGGGAGCACGGTCACCGGGCCGTCCCTGCCCGCCGGCTCCAGCGCGCGGGCGACGCGGGCAAGCGCCACCCAGCGGCGGCGGATCCGGAGCATCCGCGCCACCGCGCGCCCTCCCGCCAGCGCGACGAGCAAAAGCCCGGTCGCGGCGAGGAGGTCGAGCCCGTCGCGCCCGCCGTCCTCGATCGCGAGCGTGCCGGTGCAGATCGCGAACGCGACGGGCGCCGCGGCGATCCCGAGGAGGGCCACGGCCGCGAGCGAGGCGAGCGTCTCGGGCTGCGCGCCACGGCGCTCGGCCCAGCGGTCCACCGGCCCCGGCAGGGCGGCGAGCGCGAGCGCGAGCGCGAAGATCAGCGCGATCCCCATTCACGCCCCCCGGCGGCGACGGCGGACGCCGCGCACGCTCTCGAGGAAGCCGAGGACGACGGCGTCGGGGTCCTCGACCCCCTCCAGGACCTGGTGGAGCGCGGCCACGGCGAGCTCCTGCGGGCTCCCCGCGGCGAACCACTCGTACAGGCGCCCGCGCCGGCGGCGGTCCACGAGGCCGCGCTCGGCGAGCCGGCCGAGCAGGGTGGAGACGGTGGTGTGAGCGCGCCGCCCGCCCGGGAGCTCGGCCTGGACCTCGGCCACGGTCATCGGCCGGGCGGCGGCGAGCAGGAGCTCGAGCACGTCGGCCTCGGCGGCGGGCAGGCGGTGCCCGCAGACGTAGCGACGCCCCTCGCTCACCGCCCGGCTCCCTCGAGGAGCTCGCCCCGGGCGCCGGCCCGGTCGAGGGCCTCCGCGCCCGGCTCGCAGCACGGCTCCGGGGCGCTCGCCGCCTCGCCCCCGGGCTCGGCGCCGCCGGTGCGCGCGGTCGCCGGCAGGATCACGGCGCCCAGGATCGCAAGCCCCGCGAGCGCGGCGACGAAGGGGGCCGTGTGGGCGGAGAGGAAGGCCTCGATGCGCGTGGAGACGCCGAGCACCTGGTCCACCACCGCGGGCGTCGCGCTTCGACCACCGCGCAGGGTCGGCAGCCAGTAGAGGATGAGGTAGGCGCCCGAGGCGGCGAGCAGCAGCCCCGCGATGCGCCCCACCAGCGGGGCGAGGCGGCGAGCCGCCCGCGCCAGCGCCGCCTTGGCCAGCGCGGCGGAGAGCGAGAGCGAGACGAGGACCGTGGCCGCTCCGGCGGCGTAGGCGGCGAGCACCGCGAGCACCCGCACGGGGTTGGCGGCCGCGGTCGCCTGGCCGACGACGATCAGGAAGACGGCGAGCGTGCACGAGAGCGAGGCGAGGGCGTAGCCGGCTCCGAACGCGAGCACCCGCCCGTAGCCGGCGGCCGGGGCGCCCACGGCGATCCGGCTCGCCGGCGTGAGGCCGATGCTGGCGCCGGCCAGCATCGCCAGCCCGAGCAGGACCAGCAGGGCGGCGATCACCACCGCGAGCCACGGGATCACGTGGACGAACGATCGCAGGCCGGCGGAGATCACGAGGCCGGCGACGACGAAGACCGCGGCGAAGCCCGCGGTTAGCGCGAGGCCGACCCTGAAGCCGCGCCCGACTCGGCCGAGGAGCGAGCCGCCGGCATCCTCCTCGGCGCCCAGGTAGAGCGAGAGGAAGCCGGGGAGCATTGCGAAGCCGCAGGGGTTGAGCGGGGCGATCAGCCCGGCCGCGAAGGCGAAGGTCGCGGCCGCCGTCACGATGCCCCCGCCTTGGCGAACCCCGCTTGCAGCTCGGCCATGCCGGGCTCGATCATCCGGGCGACGATCCGCCCGCGGGCGTCGTAGATCACGGTCGTGCCCAGCGCCTTGATGTCGTAGGCGCGGACGGCGCTGCCCGAGGTGTCGATCGTGAGCGGGTAGGAGGGATCGCCGACCTCGCTGCCCCAGGCCCGCAGGTAATCGGGTGGGTCGCTCGGGTCGATGTCCACCATCGTCACCTCCGCCTTGCCGCCGAGCCTCTCGTTGAGCGCGCTCAGCGCCTGGGCGGACGGGATGCAGGAGATGCACGAGCTGACCGTGAAGAAGAGGGCGCCGGGCGTGCCCCGCCGGGGCACCGTGATCCGCCGGCCGTCCAGGCTCTCGACGTCGAGCCGGGCGGCCCGGCCGGACCCGGACCCGGACCCGGAGCCGCCACCGCCCGTCGCCGCGCCGGTGCCGGAGCGGCTGGCGGCGAGCGCGACGAGGGCGATCAGGGCCGCCGCCGCGACCCCCGCGAGACCGAGGGTGAGCAGGCTGGCCGGTGAACAGCAGTCGGCGCCCGAGGCGCGGCGCCGGAGGCTCGCGGCCAGCGTCACGACCGCGGCCGAGGCGAGCGTCGCGGCGAGGGCGCCGAAGCCGCCGAGCAGCCCGGCCGCCCCTGCGCCGGCGAGGATCGTGGCCAGCGGGATCGCCCCGCAGCAGGCGCCCAGGGAGCCGACCACGAGCACGGCGGCCGAGGCGTTGCCGGCCCAGCGCAGGGAGCGCCAGGCGAGGCCTCGGCCGCGAAACCTCCTGGCGGACTTCGGCTCGCCGCCTCCGCGCGCCGGCTCAACCCGCGCGCCTGGGGAGACCCCACCACTCGCCGGCCTGCCGATCGTCTTGCTGCTCCCCACGTTCGCGATTACTTCCTCTTTGCGCGCCGCGATCCGCGACCGTCGTTCTACAATCTTGTCGAGATACTACAGAAACGTAGAAATACTCGGGGTCGTCAGGAGGGACAGAGGCGGCGCCCGCACCAGACAGGGGCCGCGGAGGCGGCCGCACGAGGGAGGCGATGCCCCTGGGGACCGGGGCGGTTCTCGCCCTGTTCCGGCTCACGCCCTGGCTCCTGCTCGCGACCTGCGTGCTGCTCGCAGCGGGAGCCTGGCGGCTGGCCAGGGAGCGGGCGCGCCGCGCCGCGCGGCAGGGATGCGTGGCCGCTCAACCCCTCAGCCCTCGAGCCTCCGGCAGGCGCTGACGTGCTCGGCGTTCTGCTCCAGCAGCTCGCGAGCGAGGGCGAGGATGCCCGGGATGCGGGGGTCGGCCACGCGGTTGTAGACGGTCCGGTGATCGCGCCGCGCGGCCACGAACCCACACCAGCGAAGGCAGGCGAGGTGATTCGAGACGCTGGGCTGGGGCACCTTCAGGCGCCGGACCAGCTCCCCGACCGACAGCTCCCCCTCGGCGTCCAGCAGCTCGAGGATCCGCAACCGGACCGGGTGAGCGAGGACGGTGAAGTACTTGGCGAGCAGCTCGGCCGTCGTCGGGGACTCCGGGATGCGGAACGGGGCCTCTGCTATCGTCATATTGAGTTTTAAGAATATCACGGCAAACCGATAGAGGGGGCGGCGAGATGGCTGAAACGCTTGAGCTGAGGATCGACGGCATGACCTGCGCCGACTGTGCGCTCTACGTCGCCAGGGCGCTCGAGCGAGCTGGCGCGCGCTCGGTGCGGGTGGACTGGCGAGCCGGCAAGGCGACGCTCGAGGGCGACGGGCTGGGCCGCGAGGCGCTCAGCGCCGCCCTCGCCGGGACTCGCTACGGCGTCGCCGGCGTGAGCGAGCGATCCCGCCGGGCGCCGGCGGCCCGTGACCTCGATCTCCTGGTGATCGGCTCCGGGGCAGCCGCCTTCGCGGCAGCCATCCGCGCGCGCGACTTCGGGCGGCGCGTGGTCCTGGTCGAGCGCGGCACGGTCGGCGGCACCTGCGTCAACGTCGGCTGCAATCCCTCCAAGGCGCTCCTCGCCGCGTCCGAGCGCGCCCGCGGCAGCGGGCTTGCGCGAGCGGTCGCCGAGAAGGACGCGCTCGTCGCCCGGCTGCGCAGGGAGAAGTACCTCGACCTGATGGGCGAGTACGGGTTCGAGGTCCTAAGCGGCGCCGCCAAGCTTGCCGGTCCGCACTCGGTGGAGGTCGGCGACGAGGTCCTGACGGCGGACGCGATCCTGATCGCGACCGGCGCCTCGCCGGCGGTGCCCCCGATCCCCGGCCTGACCGAGGCCGGCTACCTGACGTCGCAGACGGCGATCGAGCTGACCGAGCCGCCGCGCCGCCTGGCGGTGATCGGGGCCAACGCGATCGGCCTCGAGCTCGGGCAGATGCTCGCCAACTTCGGCTCGCTGGTCACGTTCGTCGACGTCGCCGATCGCATCGCTCCGTTCGAGGAGCCGGAGGTCTCGGAGGCGCTGACCGCGATCCTCGAGGCCGCCGGCCACCGCGTCCTCACTTCCGCCCGGGTCGAGGCCGTGGCCGTTGAGGGCGGCGACAAGGTCCTGCGCGGCGACCGCGACGGAGAGCCCTTCGAGCTGCGCGCCGATGAGCTCCTCGTCGCCACCGGCCGCCGTCCGAACAGCGACGGGCTCGGGCTCGCGGAGGTGGGCGTCGAGACGGACGCGCGCGGCGCGATCGTCGTGGACGAGCACCAGCGCACGAGCGTCGAGTCCATCTTCGCGGCCGGCGACGTCACGGGCCAGCCGCAGTTCGTCTACGTCGCAGCGGCGGGCGGCGCCGCCGCCGCGTCGAACGCGCTCGGGCTGGCTGAGGAGGCGCTCGACTTCGACTCGCTGCCGAGGGTCACCTTCACCACCCCGCAGATCGCGTCCGCGGGCCTCACCGAGGCGCAGGCTCGGGAGCGCGGCTTCGACGTCGAGAGCTCGGTCCTGCCGCTCGACGCCGTGCCGAGAGCGCTGGTCGATGCGGACACGAGCGGGCTCTTCAAGCTCGTCGCCGAGGCCGGAACCGGGCGCCTGGTCGGGGCGAGCGTCCTCGCCTCGCGCGCGGGCGAGGTGATCCAATCAGCGGTGCTCGCGATCCGCGCGGGGATGAGCGTGTCCGAGCTCGCCGCCGGCTGGGCGCCGTACTTGACGATGGCCGAGGGCCTCAAGCTGGCGGCCCAGGCCTTCGGCCGCGACGTCGCCAAGCTCTCGTGCTGCGCCGCGTGACCGGCGAGCGCGCCTGGCTGCCGGGGCGCCTGGCCGTTCCGGTAGGGTCGAGCGCGCCCCGCGCGCCGAGCGCGGGGGCGAGGCTGCGATGAGCGAGCGCTACGACGCGATTGTGATCGGCGCCGGGCCGGCGGGCGAGGTGGCCGCCACGCGGCTGCCGAGGCTCGGCCTGCGCACCGCGCTCGTCGAGCGCGAGCTGGTCGGCGGCGAGTGCGCCTACTGGGCCTGCATACCGTCGAAGACGCTCCTGCGCCCGCCCGAGGCGCGGGCCGAGGCGGGGCGCGCCGCCGGGCTCTCGCGGCCCGAGCAGCGCTGGCAGGAGATCGCCGAGTACCGCGACTACATGACCCGGCGGCTCGACGACTCCGGCGCTGTGGCGGGCTACGAGCGCTCCGGCGTGCGCGTCTACAAGGGCGAGGCCCGCATCGCCGGTCCGGGCCGGGTCGCGGTCGGCGACGTCGAGCTCGAGGCCGAGCGGATCGTTATCGCGACCGGCAGCGATCCGGCGATCCCGCCGATCGAGGGGCTCGCGGAGGCGGGGTACTGGACCAACCGCGAGGCGACGCAGCTGCGTGAGGTCCCGGCGGACGTCGTCGTCCTCGGGGGCGGGCCCGTGGGCATCGAGCTCGGCCAGATGCTGCGCCGCTACGGCGCCGCCGTGACGATCGTCCAGGCCGCGGAGCGTTTGATCGACCGCGAGGACCCGGCGGTGGGGGAGCTGATCGCGGAAGCGCTGCGGGCCGAGGGGGTCGAGCTTCGGCTGGGCAGCCGGGCCCGCGCGGTGCGCCGCGACGGCGAGCGGCGGGTGGTCGAGCTCGAGGGGGGCGAGGAGGTCGCCGCCGAGCGGCTCCTCGTCGCCACCGGGCGGCGGCCCCGCGCCGCCGGCCTCGGGCTCGACTCGCTCGGGATCGAGCTCGGCGGGCGCGGCGAGGTGCCGGTGGACGAGCGCTCCCGGGCCGCCGAGGGCGTGTGGGCGGTGGGCGACGTCACCGGCGTCTCGCTCTTCACCCACGCGGGGAAGTACCAGGCGCGGATCGCCGTCGACGACATCGCCGGCCGCGAGCCGCGCGCCGATTACCGCTCGATCCCGCGCGTGGTCTTCTCCGATCCCGAGATCGCCGCCGCCGGCATGACCGGCGAGCGGGCGCGCGAGGCGGGGATCGAGATCGCGGAGGGCCGCGCCGAGCTCTCGCGCGTCGCCCGCACCGAGACCTACGGCAAGGGCCTGGGCGGCGAGCTCGCCCTGCTCGCCGATCGCGCCCGCGGCGTCCTGGTCGGCGCCTGGGCGGTGGGACCGCTGGCGGGCGAGTGGATCCACCAGGCGGTGCTGGCGATCAGGGCCGAGATCCCGGTCACGGTCCTGCGCGACACCGTCGCCCAGTTCCCGACGTTCAGCGAGGCCTACCTGAACGCGGTCGAGGACCTCGGGCTGTAGGGGCCGCGAGCCCGAGCGGGGCGAGCCCCGGCCTGCCCGCTAAGCGGCCGGGCCGGGGTCGAGGGTGCGCGCCGTCTTCGAGCGCGGGACCGTGCGGTGGTCGGGGTTGGTGCCCAGGATGCGGTCGGAGATGTTGTTCGTGACGCCGTGCCAGAAGCGCTCGTTCTTGAAGTGGTGCAGGCGGTGGTTGCGCCAGATCGTGCGGTACCAGCGCGAGCGCGGCCTGTAGGCGGTGTGGATCAGGAAGTGGGTCCACTCGTAGGCGAGGATCGCCACGTAGGCGGCGATCGCCGCGCTCACGAGGGCGCCAAGCGGCACCGGGCCCGCCAGCGCGCCGACGATGAGCGCGCCGAGCGCGAGCTCGATCGGCACCGTCAGCACCAGCAGCTGGAAGAGCTCCTTGGGCTCGAGCAGGAGGATGTTCAGGTCGTTGGGGGTCATGTGGTGCTCGCGGTGGGCGCGGGCCGCGGGCGGATCCACGAGGCGGCCCCGGATGCGGAACGGCCGCATGTGCAGCAGGTAGACGTGGATCGCCCACTCCCCGAACGGATAGACGGCGAGCATCGCCGCCACGGCCACCAGATCGCGCCAGCTGAAGTCGCCCAGCCAGAGGCGGAGCGCCACCAGGGCGGCGATCCCGGCTCCGATCACGTAGGGCGAGTGGCGGCGCGCGAACTGGCGGCGGGCCTCGCCCAGGGTCTTGATCTCCGCGCTCCAGCGGGCCCTAGTGGGACGCTCGCGTCGCGGCGCGATCGCCATGCGCCAAAGGGTATCCCCCCGATCAGGCGAGGAGCGGCATCCTGCCGCTCCTCGCTCGCTGGTGGTGATTGGGAGGGGTGGGGACGGAAGCTCCCCGCGCACACTGTGGCGCCGGCGGCGGACGGACCCGCCTTCCCGAGGCCGGTCGGCGGCGGTGGCGAGGCGGTGATGGCGCCAGAAGCGCCGCCGGCCCCCGCGCGTCCGATCGCGGGGGCCGGCTCGGCGCCTTTCCTATATGAGCGTCGCGCTCGCCTTGGTCAACTCGCTAGCAGCAGCGCCAGGGGTCGACGTAGAGGTCGTCGATCTGCCAGCTGCCAGCGCCCTGCGGTGTGAAGCGGAACGCGACTGGCGTGTGATCGCCGGGGAGGAGGGGCAGGAGGTTGACGAGGATCGGCATCTGCAGCGTCGGCTGCCAGGAGCCGCCGCTGAGCACGGTGCCGATCGGGGCCGTCAGGACGTTGCCGCTCGCGTCCTCGAAGAGGACGTCCACGCGGAGGCTGGCGAGCGAGGAGCCGGAGGTCCGCCGCGCGAAGAAGCGGATGCTCGGGTTCTCGATCCCAACGCAGGCGGTAGCGCTCGTCGCCGAGCTGCCGGCCGGCAGGCTGAGCGAGCTCGAGTCGCCGCTCGCGTGCACGTAGTAGGGCTCGTTGCCGGCCACCACCGTCGCCCCGCTCAGCGACCAGCCCGCCGCTCCGTCCTCGAAGGCGCCGCCCTGGTCGAGCACGTAGCTGGCCGGGTCGAGCCACGGCGCGAAGACCTGATCGCCGCCGCTCGAACAGGCTGGCGCCGACGCGACCAGCGGTCCCGCGCTGGCGCTCGGCGCGAGCAGCGCCATCGAGCTGATTGCCGCCATCCCTGCAAGAAGAAGCTGCCGCCCCCTCGTGAGCCTCGACATCCCTGTCATCGCTCCCATCTACCTCCGTGCGGATAAGGACCGTTTGCGCTACCTTCATCGGCGGCCTGCAGGGTTTCCCGTATTGGACATTTGTCCAATCACGGGTTTTCGCTAAAGGCCGATACCTAGACCTAGCGATGGATCGCCTGGGGACTACTGCGCCTGAGAACGACCCTGCGCTGGAGCGCGCGCTC
>Ga0070741_10008144_pt1 | contig 21209 bp, 17 predicted proteins | sample Coa_R1_4_FD_66440 | JGI IMG/M metagenome (GOLD analysis project Ga0070741, IMG submission 66440) | Surface soil microbial communities from Centralia Pennsylvania, which are recovering from an underground coalmine fire - Coalmine... | ecosystem: Environmental > Terrestrial > Soil > Unclassified ...
TTCAACGGCGCGCTCGATCGCTACAACTGGAAGATCGTCGGCAAGAAGGAGATGTATCTGCCCTACAACTCCAACAACATCGGCAGCCCGAAGATCTCGTTCAAGCAGATGGTCGCGCCCAAGCATCTCAATCAGGATCTCGCGCGCTACGAGCTGCATCGCTACTGGGTCGTCGAAGCCACGCTCAAGGCCGGCGTCTCGCACACCTTCAAGCGCCGGATGATGTATTTCGACGAGGACAGCTGGGATCTCGAAGCGGTCGACTGCTACGACAACAAGGATCAGCTCTACAAGCTGCAGGAAGGCCATCTCGTCTATCAGTCGAACATCGAGTCGGCGACCGGCGTGCCCGAGCTCATCTACGACTTCCAGTCGGGCCGCTACTTCATCACCGCTGCAGCGAACGAAGACACGCCGAACGATTTCACCGTGCTCTATTCACCGGACTATTTCTCGCCGGAATCGGTGCAGCGGAAAATCCTCAAGTAGGCGCGCGCGGCGAGCGCGCGAGCGCTCGTACGTGATCGCTCCGGAGCTCCGAGACCGACCGGCAGCCCAGCAGCGCGAGGTCGCGAGCAACTTCTTCGCGCAGTAACGCGATCGCGCGGTCGACCCCCGCCTCCCCACCGGCCGCGAGCCCATAGAGATAAGGCCGGCCGATCGAGCAAGCGTTCGCGCCGAGCGCGAGCGCCTTCAGGATGTGGGTGCCGCGGCGGATGCCGCCGTCGACGATGAGCTCGAGCCGATCGCCGATCGCGTCGCGGATCGGCGCGAGCGTGTCGATCGGAGCGGGCACGCCGTCGAGCTGACGGCCGCCGTGATTCGACAGCATCGCCGCCGTCGCGCCGATCGACACCGCCTGCTTCGCATCCTCCGGCGTGCTCATGCCCTTGATGACGAACGGCCCGCCCCACTCGCGCGCCAGCCACTCGGCGTCCTTCCAGCTCACCGTGCGATCGAACTGCGTGCCGATGTACTCGATCACGCCCATCGCGCCGCCGCTCAGGGCGTCGACGCGATGCGCGACGTTGGCGAGCGTGAAGCGCGGCTGCAGCGCGAAATTGAGCAGCCACTCGAAGCTGGTGGCATAGCTCAGGAACGTATTCAGCTTGAAGACTTGCGGCGGCATCGCCATGCCGTAGCGATGATCGCGCTCGCGATTCCCCGCGATCGGCGTGTCGACGGTGAGACACAGCGCCTGATAGCCCGCCTGCTTGCAGCGTGCGACGAGCTCGCGGGTCAGCTCGCGGTCCTTGAAGATGTAGACCTGGAACATCTTCGGGCCGCGCGTTGCCGCCGCGACGTCCTCGAGCGAGGTGGTCGCGAGCGTCGACAGGCTGTACAGCGTGCCGGCGCGTCCCGCGGCCTTGGCGGCGCCGATCTCCTTGTGGTGGTGGAACAGCCGCGACATGCCGGTCGGGGCAAGGAAGAACGGCAGGGCGAGCTCGCACCCGAGCACGCGCGTGGACAGATCGAGCGTCGAGATGTCGTTGAGGTAGCGCGGCAGGAGCTCGTAGTCGTCGAACGCCGCAGTGTTGCGGCGCAGGGTCCACTCGTCGTCGGCGCCGCCGTCGATGTAGTTGAACATCGGCGACGGCAGCTTGCGGCGCGCGAGCTTGCGCAGGTCATCGATGTTGTAGCAGCGCGCGAGGCTCATCGCAGCGATCTCACGAACTCGAGCGTGGCGGCGGAAGTCGCCTTGGCCCCGGCCGGCTCGAACACGAGACCGCCGTGCGTGTGCGGAAGACTCATCCAGCGGCCGTTCTTCGCGGCCTGCTCGCGATGCGCTTCCTCCATGATCTCCATCACGCGCCGCGCCTTCTTCGGAGACGCGAGGATGCGGCCGAGGAGTCCCTTGGGCTCGCTCGCCTTGCCTGCGGTGATCACCAGGCGCGGCGGCATCGACGTTGCGCGCGCAATCGCGGCACGGAACTCGTCGATCTGATCGAGCTCGGTGAACGCATGCCGCATCGACTCGGGCGAGCCGAACGAGGTGCGCAGCATCACTTCGCCTTCGTCGCCCGGCAGGGTCTTGGCGGCGGCGCCGTAGATCGGATCGGGCAGCCCGAGCCGGGTCATCACGCCGATGATGCGCGTGACGACCTTGGTGACGCCGAGGACCTTGCGCACGTACGGATGATCGCGATCGGGCGTGCCATCGACCTGGACGAACGCGCGCACGCGCTGCGGCTTCTGCGCCGCGTGCAGGGCGCACATCAAGCCGCCATACGACTGGCCGACCAGCACGACGGGCTGGCGGATATTCAGCGCCACGAGCATCGCTTCGAGCTGATCGCTCAGGCTCGCCGCCGTGCGCGGCGACGTCAACGTGCTGCCGCCGATGCCGGCGCGGTTGTAGAACAGCAGCTGCGCGTGCGGCGCGAGCTCGCGCTGCACCCACGTCCAGTAGTGATACGACGCCGACCAGCCGTTCTCGAACACCAGCGTCGGCAGATCGGACTTCACTCCGGCCAGCCGATAGCGCAGCGACGCGCCCGGAACATCAACTTGCCCGTCGACACTGCCTTCACTCGAATGCATAGGAGAGCTCCACGCCGAATGCTCGCGGCGGTGAAATGTACTTGAGGGATGCGACGTCGCCCGTCGCGGGGTTTGCGTAATTGTTCGCAGCCTGCACGGCGCGCGCGTCGATGAGGTTCTTGCCGTAGAGCACGACGCCGAATGCGCCGAGCTTCGCGCTCGCGCGCGCGTCGAGGAGATGGAAATTCCCCTTCTGGATGTCCTGGAACGAGAGATTCGTCGCCGACGCGCTCTCGTAGCGATGGATCAGCGAGAGCGTCGGCACGTGATTACCCCACAGCCAGGTACCGGTGAGCACGTTCGAGACCGTCCACGCCGGTGCGCCGGGCAGACGATCGCCCGCTTTCGCCGGCGGCCGACCGTTGTTGGGGTCGTAGTCGTTGAGCAGGCGCGAGTCGAGCCAGGTCACCGACGAGCGCAGCGTCACGAACGGCAGCGGCCGCAGCGACAGGCTCGTCTCCAATCCGCGGCTGCGCGCATCGCCGACGTTGTCGATGTACTTGAACAGCCCAATCTGGTCCTGGATGACCAGCGGAATATCTTTCCAGTCGATCCAGAATCCGGCGAGATCGACGGTCAGCCGCCCCTTGAGCCAATTCGTCTTGGCGCCGAGCTCGTAGTTGCGCACTTCGTCGGGGTTGTAGAACTGCTTGGTCGGCGTCAGCGTCGTGCTCGGCACCAGGTTCGGGCCGCCGAGGCGATAGCCGCGCGAATAGAGCGCGTAGAGCAGGAGCCGCTTCGTCGCCTGATAGGCCAGCGAGACTTTCGGATTGAAGCCGTTGGCGACCTGGTGGTTGTCCTTGGTGTATTCGGTGCTGCCGCCGGGCAGCACGACGACGCCCTGGGCGAACACGCGGCTGTCGACGACGTTGTGGTAGTAGCGCCCGCCAGCCGTGAGCTTCAGCGAGTCGTTGATGGGCCACGAGCCGTCGATGAACGCTGCGGCTTCCGGCGCGTCGACGCTGGCGTGCTCGCGGAAGACCGTCAGCGCGGAAGTGACCGTGCTCGGCAGCTGGATCGGGATCTGCAACGGATCGAGCACCGAGTGCAGCAGCGCCAGCGTGTCGACGAGATCCTGCGAGTCGAGGATGACGTCGAGCTGCTCGTTGCGGTTGGCGTAGGACAGGCCGGTGAGGAAATCGAAATGGTCCCAGCGCGGAGAGACGTAGCGCAGCTCCGCGCTGTAGCCCTTCACCAATCCGTACTGCGTCAGGATCAGCGGCGCGAGATTGCCCGTCGCCTGCGCGCCGAACGCGTTCTTCGCGTCGTAGCCGAGCCCGCCTTCCTTGTCCTGATAGCCGCCGATCAGCGTGAAGCTGCCGAAGCCGGTGTCGTGCTCGTAGCGCAGGCTGTAGAGCCGGATCGTGTTCTCACTGGGCTCGAGCTGCGTGGAGGTTTTCTTGAGATCGCCGAGCGTGGGGTCGACGTAGCCGGCGTCGTCGACCATGGTGCGCTGATAGAGACCGGTCAGCCGCAGCCGCGACTCGGGACTGAAGGAATAGCCGAGGATCGCGCGCCCGCCCCAGGTCTTCGACGAGTTCGATTCCTCGCGATCCAGCCCGACGTTGTCGATCCAGCCCGGCGTCTTCGTGTAGTAGCCGGCCGCGCGCAGCCCGAGGCCGTCGACGAAGAGCGGCGTGTTGAGCATCAGCTTGCCGGTGCCGCCGAGCGAGCTGTTCTTCTTGAGATCACCGACCGCCTGCGCCGCCGCCTTGAAGTTGTACGGATCCGGCGATTGCGGGATGTAGTTCACGGCACCACCGAGCGAAGCCGAGCCGAACAGCGCGCCCTGCGGACCGCGCAGCACCTCGATGCGATCGGCGTCGAAGGCGTCGATGTCGGGCACGACCATCGGCGCAGCCGGATCGGTGAGCGGAATGTCGTCGTAGTACGAGCCGACGGCGGTCTGCGCGAGATTCGGGATGGTGTCGGAGTTGATGCCGCGGATCGTGATCACCGAATAGCCCGGCGTGCCGCTGTTGAAGTTCACGCCCGGCGAGAGCGAAAGATAATCGGCCATGCTCGACGAGCCGGTCTCGTCGAGGCGCTCGCGCGTGATCGCGCTCACCGCGCCCGCCAGCGTGCGCGTGCTCTCCTTGCGCTTGTTGGCGGTGACGACGACGTCGTCGAGCTTCACGGCGTCGTCCTTCTCTTTCGGCGGCGTGGGCTCCTTGGCCTCCGTCGGCGTCACCGGAACGGTCTGCTCGTAGGGCTGGGGCGACTGCGGCGCCTCGTCGGCGAGTGCCGTGACGCTCGCGCCGATCAGGAATGCCGCCAGGATTGGTCTTTCCCCCATGCCGGGCAGTTTGTGCAAGCGCGCGCCGGATCGTAGAGTGGTTGGACCACCTTGGGAGTCGCGATGGAGACGCACGACGCCGGCCGCCCCGACAGCATTGCCCGCCGCCTGGAGCGCGCGATCCAGAAGGGTCAGTTCGCGCCCGGCTCGCGCCTGCCGTCGGAGCGTGACCTGGCGCAACGCTGGCAGGCCTCGCGCTCCATCGTGCGCGAAGGCATCAGCATGCTCGTCGCGAAAGGTCTGCTGAGCCGGCGCCACGGCTCCGGCACTTACGTCAACGCACCGTCAGATCATTTCGGCGCAGAAGTCTGGGCCGACATGAGCCGGCGCTATCCCGATCTGCCCGCCGACTTCTTCGAATTCCGCCACATGCTCGAATGCCGCGCCGCGGAGCTCGCCGCCGAGCGCCACGACGCTGGCGATCGCAAGCGCCTGCAGGCCGCACAGGCTGCGGTCGACGCTGCATTCCGCGGCGGCGACCGCGAGCTGCAGATGCGCACCGACATCGCATTCCATCACGCCATCGCGGAGGCGACGCACAACCCGGTGTTCGCCTACCTGATGATCTCGCTGCACAAGCTCTTGCACGATCACATGCAGCTCACGCTCGCGGGCACCACGCCGCGCTCGGAAGTGTTCCGTCACGTGGTGGCACAGCATCGGCGCCTGCTCGACTCGATCCTCGCGCGCGACGCCGTCGAAGCGGGTCGAGCGGCGGCCGCGCACATCGACTTCGTGCGCGTGCGGATGAATCACCTGCCGCCGCGACGACCTATGACGGCCGCACCGTCGGGCACGCGCGGTTGATCGCGCCGAGCACGCGCGCGATGCGGAGCACGCCGGTCGGCGAAACCGATTTGCCGGTGTTGAGGAATGCGACCGAGATGTCGCGCGACGGATCGGCCCAGCACAGCACACTGACGAAGCCGAGGTGGCCGAACGCTTCGTGGCAGTTCGGCCCGTAGAGCCCGAACGGACGCTCGCCGAGCATGAACCCCGCGGAGAAGCGCAGGGGCACGCGCAGGATCGCGTCGAGCTGGATCTTGCCGACCGGCTTCACCGCTTCGTGCACCGTCTCGCGCTCGAGCACGCGCACGCCGTCGAGCTCGCCGCCGTTGAGCAGCATCTGGAACACGCGGCTCGCGTCGTCCGCGCTCGCGTAGATGTTCCCCGCGGGCACCACGCTCGACAGATAACCCTCCTGATTCGACGCTTCCACCGCGCGCTCGAACGGCACGCCGACGATGCGGCGCACGTAGGTGGTCAGCGGCCAGAACGGCTTCGGCCCGGTGAGCGCGTTCGCCGGCGCGAGCTTGCGCTGCTCCGGCGGCAGGCCGTAAGTCATGTAGCGAAGCTTCAGCGGATCGGCGATCCATTTCTTCAGCGCGTCGCGCAAGCTCATCCCCGACGCGCGCTGGATGAGCTCGCCGACGATGAAGCCGCTGGTCAGCGCGTGATACGCCTGCTTCTGGAACTGCGGATCGTCGGGCGGCGCGAGACACAGCATGTGCACCAGCGCATCCCAGTGCTGCAGCAGCGCGGGATCGGGATCGCGGATCGGCAGCGCCGGAATCCCTGCGCGATGCGCGAGCAGCTGGCGCACCGTGACGCGATCCTTGCCGTGCGCCGCAAACTCCGGGATGTGATCGGCGACACGATCGTCGAGCGAGAGCTTGCCGAGCTCGACCACCTTGTGCAGCAGGAGCGCCGTGATCGCCTTGGATGCGGAGAACAGGCAGACCGGCGAATCGGGATCGAGCGGCATCACGGGTCCGTCGTCGCCCGGAAGATTTCCGGACACCGCACCGATCGAGCGCTTCAGCACGATCTTGCCGCGCCGGCGGATCACCAGCGTGATCGCGGGATGCAGGCCGGAGCGATAGAACTCCTCGACCGTCTTCCAGATGCGCGCGACGCCGGCCGCGCTCATGCCGGCGTCGGACGGCGCGACCTCCGAGGAATAATCGATGCGCGTGATCTCGGACAGATCGCGCGGCACGTTGACGATGCGTTGCCGCGCGAGAAGCCCGATCACGCCTGCCCCGCCGGAATGCGCACGACGATCCCGTCGAGCGCGTCGCTCATCTTGATCTGGCACGACAGCCGCGACCGCGGGGCGGGCTCCACCGCGCCTTCGAGCATCGCCTCTTCCATCTGATCCTTCGGCTCGAGCTTGCCGTACCAGGCTTCGTCGACGTAGACGTGACACGTCGCGCAGGAGCAGCAGCCGCCGCACTCGCCGATGATGCCGTTGACCATGTTGCGCGTCGCGGTCTCCATGATCGATTGTCCGACCGGCGCGTCGAGCGTCTGCTCGGCGCCGTCGGGCTGCACGTAGGTCACTTTCGGCATCGCGCCCCTTTAGGCCGGGAGGAAGGTCTTCAGCGGGATCGTTTCGTCGGCAAGCTTAGCCGGATCGAGCTGCGCGCGGATCGCAACGAGCTTCTTCGCGAGCGCGAAGTCCGCAGGCTTGGTCACGCAATCGGCGGCGATCAGCTTGCCGTCGCCGAGATAGAACGCGGAGAACGCGCGCTGCGTCTTCGGGTCGCCGCGCAGGATCATCTGATCGAAGCCCGTCGACAGGCCGACCATCTGCAGCTTCACGTCGTATTGATCCGACCAGAACCAGGGCACTGCGTCGTACGGCTTCGGCTTGCCGGCGAGCGTGTGCGCCGCGGCGCGCGCCTGCTCGAGCGCGTTCTGCACCGACTCGAGTCGCAGGCGCCGGCCGAAATGCGCGTTCGGGTGATTGGTGCAATCGCCTGCGGCGACGATGTCGGGATCGGAGGTGACGGCGTGCTCGTCGACGACGATGCCGTTGTCGATCGGAAGCCCCGCGGACTGCGCAAGCTCGACGTTCGCGATGAGACCGATGCCGATGATCACGAAGTCGGTGTCCACCCGCGAGCCGTCGGCGAACGTCACGTGAGCGACTGGGTCGCCGTCGAGCGACTTGATCTGCGCGCTGGTGCGCAGATCGACGCCCGCCTCGCGATGCACGCGCTCGAAGAACTCCGACATCTGCGGCACGGTCACGCGCGCGAGCACGCGCGGCAGCCCTTCGAGCACGGTGACCTTGAGCCCGGCTTTCACGAGCACCGCTGCGATCTCGAGGCCGATGAATCCGCCGCCGATGATCGTCACCCGCTTGCCGGCGGCGCAGTGCGCACGGATCGCGTCGATGTCGGCGATGGTGCGCACCAGGAACACGTTGGGCTTGTCTGCACCGGGAATCGGCAGCGGACGCGCACGCCCGCCGGTGCACAGCGCGAGCTTGTCGTAGCCGATGTTGCGGCCGTCCTGCAGCTCGACGGTCTTCGCCGCGCGATCGATCTTCGTCACGCGCGTCGAGCCGATGAACCCGATGCGCGCCTTGTCGAACGTCGCGCGCGGCATGACGAGCAGCGAATCCTGCGTCGCGGTTCCGGCGAGATACGCCTTCGACAGAGGCGGGCGCTTGTACGGCAGATGCGGCTCCTCGCCGATCAGGGTGATCGAGCCGGCGAAGCCGATCTGGCGCAGCTCGGCCGCGAGCTGGCCGCCCGCCTGCCCGGCGCCGACGATGACGACGTGTTGGGGATCGCTCATGAGACGCGCAGTTTACTGGGCGTAAGGCTTGAGCGGCGGCTCTTCAGTCGTGAGATGCGGCGCCATCGACGGCGGATGCTGCATCTCGTCGAGCAACACGCTCAGCATTCCCTGCGCGGCTTCGGGCGCGACGATCTGATCGGGGATGAAGTTCGCGAGACCGCACAGCGCGCTTGCACCGCCGGCGCGCTCGATGTTCGCCGGGCCTGGATTCGTGATCGCATCGAGCGCGAGCTCGAACGCGAGACGATCGGTCAGTCCGATGGTGATGTGATCGACGAAGCGTCCGGGACAGATGTCCTGCAGATGTATGTTCGCGACGTTCGGGTTGTCAAGCCCGAGGTCGAGCGCCGCGGTCGGGATCGGCGCTACGGGCTGCACCAGCTCGTCGAACGTCGTGTAGAGCGTCGTGTAGCTGACATCGCCGGGCGTCTCGTCGTCGCGATTGACGGCTGCTACGAATTCCGAATCAGGCTGGAACTGCCAGAACGATGCGGGCATGCCGGTCGGCAGCGGCACGCCGAGACTCGCGCGCGTGGTGCCGTGATTCGGGCCCGCTTCGAGCACGAAGTCCTCCGTCGCGTCGCGCGCCGACTTCCACCACTTCAGCGCCCAGCGCGGCATGCCCGCGCCCTGGCTGTGCCCGATCATCGCGACCTTGCGGCCCGACTCCGCGTGGATCTTGCGCAGCGCGTTGACCACGTACTCGGCGGAGATCTGCTGATCGCCGAAGCCGCGATCCGGATACGTCACGGCGCACACGTCGAAGCCGCGATCGGCGAGCAGCGGCAGATAGGTCCAGGTGTATTGCTCTTCGCCATTGGTGAACGTGCCGTGCACCAGCAGCACCGGCGGCTTGTCCGGATGCGTGAAGCCCGTGCACATCAGATTGGCGTCGAGCGTCGCCTGGTCGGTCTCGAGCGCCGGCTCGTCGGCGAAGTCGGCGCTCTGCGCGGGCGCCGTCGCGCTGTCGAGCGGCGCGTTGGCGCCGCAGGCGGAAAGACCGAAGATCGCCGCGAATGTAAAGATTTTGCGCATGCCGCAGTTTCCCGTGGCGGCGGCGTCCCAGCATCATTCGTTCGGCGTATGCTCCGGCCTCCCACCACACCGGGGTCCACCATGCGCCACATCCGACTCGCCGCTGTCGCCGCGCTGCTCACCGTTTCTTCCATCGCGCTCGCCGCGCCGAAGCATCCGCATCTCGTCGCCGCGTGGCAGTCCTGTCAGCGCGCGCTGCAGCAGATCAGCGTCGCGCAGGACAAGAACGACTTCGACATGGGCGGGCACGCCGCGAAGGCGAAGGAACTTCTCAAGCAGGCCGAAGAAGAGCTCAAGGCCGCCGCGCAGGAAGCGACGGAGAACGCGGGGAAGAAGAAGTAATCCGACTTGCGGGAAATGAAAACGCCGGCGAAAGCCGGCGTTTTGGTTACAGGATCCGGTTACGGCGTCGTGACCTTCGGCAGCGCCGGCGGGGCGCAAACGGTCCCGACGCAGATGAGGGGTGCGGCGGCAGAGGTCGCGCCGTAAGTCCCGTCATCGGCGAACCGCGCCACGACGCGGCCGCCGGTGAATTCGTCCGCGTGGCCCAGCAGCGTCGCCTTACATTTCGCGAAGCCAGTGGCATCGGTATAACCAACACAGATTTCCTTGCCCTTGTTGGTCGTGAAGTAAATCTTGCGGCCTGCGACGCCGGCATGCGTCACCGCATCCGAAAGCGTTCCCTGTGGATTGAACGTGACCTTGCCGGCGACGGGAGCGACCGTGTACTCGCCCTTGGCAACGAGGTCGGTCGGCCGATGCAGCCGGATGATCTGGTTGTTGCGATAAGCCGAGGCCGCCGCGTACATCGTGCCATCGGGAGACAGCGTGATGCCGCCGTCGATGTTGACGTCGGAAAGTTGCACGAACGTCCCGTCCGGCTTGATCCGCACGAGCAGCGTCGTCCATACCTCCGTGATGTAGGCGCCGTACAAATCGTCTCCCGCGCGCAACAACTGCGCGCCGCAGTAGGACCCGTAGCCGAGATCCCGTACGATCTGGAAGCCGGTGCCGTCCGGACGTACCCGATAGATGGTCCCGTCGATGGAGTCGTGACCGGCGCTGCCGCTCGTGCAACCCCACAGATATCCATCCTTGGCTTCCGCGACGCCGACATAGGTCCATGCGCCGGTCGAGCGACTGCCGTCGAACTGATGAAGAAGTTGAAGCGTGCTGTTGGGTGAAGGCACAAGGCTAAACACGACGCTGTATGGCCAAGCCGGGATTCCGCCGGCGCCGTACAGCGCACCGTCGCTTCCGACGATGACGTCAGGAACCGCGCCGAGCGACGGTGAGAGATCGGTAACGATCTGGAAGTGACCGCTCGCATCGATGCTGTAGAGCTTGCCGCCGACGCCATAGATCGTGCCGTCCTGACCGCGCACCAGGACGCCGCTGGAAACTCCGTCGCCGCCGGAGAAGGTGTGCAACGTCGTCAGCACACCATTCGGAGTGACGCGAAATGCGGTGCCCGGGCCAACGTTGAATCCATACGTGGTCCCGTAGAAGTTGCCGTCGTCGCCGAGCACCAGCGTCGGAGACGGGAATGCGCCATTAGAGCCATCGAAGTCGACGAGCCGCGTGTAGGCGCCTTGCGGCGTCACCTTGAAGACCGTGCCACGGTCGCTCGCACCGCCGAACTCGGTCGTACCATACAGATTGCCGTCCGGTCCGAAAGCAATGCGGCCATGGACCTGTCCGTCCGTGCTCCCGAACCGGTAGACGACGTCGGTCCCTTCGCCGTACGCGTGCGCAGCGGACGCGCACGACAGCAACGCGCCAAGCGCGATTCGCTTCAGATAACGCATGTCACTCCCCCGTTGCAGATCGCGCGGTCTTTCCCATGACCGTCGGATCCCAGTGACGAGCCCGCATCCGTGCGGGTCTTCTATGGGGTCATTCTAGGCTAAAAGCGATACGTCGCCGTCACCGCCGCGTAGTCGCGATCCTGATAGGGCCGGTCGGTGAAATCCGGCCGGCCGATGAAGGCGTTGTAGCCGATGCCGAGCGTGAGCTGCTGCAGCCACGTGAAGTTGAACGCGATGCTCGCGCGATAGTCGCCCTCGCCCATCAGCGAGCCAAACCCCGAGAGCAGCGAGCTGTGCCCCGCCCCGACGCCGGCGAAGCTCACGGGAATCTGCAGATCCCAGCCGTTGAAGATGTTCTTGTAGTCGATGAAGGTGAGCAGGTAGTACGCCCACGCATCGCGATCGTATTTCAACGAGTGATAGAACTGGCTCGGATCATTCACGCCCTGCACCGAGTCCCACGAGAAGATGCGATTGGCGCCGATGTCGCCGACGAAGGTGAGCGAATCCCAGAACGGGCTCGGGCCGACGACGTAGAGCGCGGTGAGATCGAGCTGGCCGACGTTGGAGCGCACCGGCGTCGGCACCGGTCCCAGGATTCCTTCGTACGCGTTGACCAGCACCGGAATTCCGTGGCGATAGATCGCCTCCGCGCCGATGTTCGCGCCGAACAGCGTGGTCGACATCGACAGCGCGCCGAGCTTCACGCCGTCGAAGTACTTCACGTTGTAGGTGACCGGTACCTTGATGCCGAGCGTGCCCGTCGTGATGTCGGGCACGCCGGGCGCGGGACTCGGCAGCAACACCGCGTCGCCGTAGTTCTGCACGAGCGACGGCACCGTGTCGTGATAGCGCAGGAAATATCCGCCGAGCGTCGTACCCGGCGTGATCGCGTAGCGCAAGCCGACGCCGTACTGCCCGTAGCGGCTGGGACGGATCTCGCCCGCGTATTGCGGATTGACGTACTTCGGCGTGTTCGGCAGCACGCCGAGGGCGAGCACCTGCGCGGGCACGCTCACGTTGAGCCCGATGTTGTTCAGCTGCTGCGTCAGCGTGTCGAGTGCGGAGAGCAGCGCCGGCGTCAGCGGCTCGTTCGGCGGCAGCGTCCCGTTCTGCTTCAGCAGATCGACGACGAGGCGTCCCGCGGCGGCGAGATCGTTCTCGCCGTTGGGCTGCGTGCTGCCGGTCAGATCGACGGCGGAATACGTCGGCAGGTACAGCGGATTCTTGATGCCCCAAATGAACTCGCGCCCGGGTCCGACGACGTCGGCGACGGAGAAGAACTCGCCGACGGGATTGAGCTCGACCGGCTCGTACTGCAATTTGTACTGACCGAGCAGCGTCAGCGAATCGGTGAGCGAGTACTGCAGCGAGATCTGGTTGACCGGAAGCAGGATGCTCTTCACGTCGGCGCCGGGCACCGTCGCCTTGGTCGCGTCGGCGGGGCCCTGCGACAGCGCGACGCCGTCGAAGAACAGCGATTCGCCCCAGGCGACGACCTGCCGGCCGATGCGCACGTTGAGCACCGTGCTGCCGATGTTCCAGGTGCCGAACGCATACGCGTCGAGCACGCGCGCGCGCATGCCGTCGTAGTAGCTTGCCGCGTCGGTGAACGCGGTGTTCGGCTGCTCGTACTTGTTGATCGTGTCCGGCGAATTGTTGTCGTTGCTGCGCCGATAGACGTTGTCGTAGAACGCGTCGCCGCGGACGAGCACGCCGTAGTCGTCCTTCTGGAACAACAGCTCGCCGAGCATCGACACGCGATTGTTCACCAGCGACCAGCGCCGGAAGTTGCGATCGCCGTCGTCGTAGTTCGCCGACTCGGGGAACTTGAGATAGGTCGGGATCGGGATGCTCTCGGCCGGCGGCGTGTTGATGATGCCGTCGTTCGGCTTCTCGGTGCGGATGCCGACGGCATAGGTCGCCTGCAGCTGGTACTGAGTGTCGATGCCGAAGAGATCGAACGAGCCGGCCCACGCCGGCGACGCGCCCGCGATCAGCGTCGCGCCGAGCGCGCGCGAAAAACCACCCCGCATGTTGCCTCCCTGCAGTCGATCCGACTCGAATCCGTGAGTCGCAAAAATTCTAGCGGCGCGCGTTCGGCGCCCCTTCATCCAGAAGGGTTAGGAGGCTTGTAGGATTTCTCTGATCTCGTCGAGGATCTTCGGATCGTCGATCGTCGCGGGAACGGTGTACGGCTGACGATCCGCGATGGCGCGCATGGTCGAGCGCAGCACCTTCCCGGATCGCGTCTTCGGCAATCGCGCGACGACGAACGCCTGCCTGAAGCACGCGACCGCGCCGATCTCTGCGCGCACCTTGTCGACGATCTCCTTGACGATCTCGTCGTGCGGTCGCGACACGCCGGCCTTGAGCACGACGAGCCCGACCGGCAGCTGCCCTTTCATCTTGTCGGCGACGCCGACCACGGCGCACTCGGCGACGTCGGGATGCGCCGCGAGCACTTCCTCCATCGCGCCCGTGGAGAAGCGATGGCCGGCGACGTTGATGACGTCGTCGATGCGCGACATGATCCAGACGTAGCCGTCGCCGTCGATGTAGCCCGCGTCGCCCGTGAGATAGAAACCAGGAAAGCGCGTCAGGTAGTGATTGCGATAACCGTCTTCGTTCTGCCACATCGTCGGCAGCGTGCCGGGCGGCAGCGGCAGCTTGATCACGATGTTGCCGATCGTGCCCGCCTTCACTTCAGCGCCTGCATCGTCGAGCACGCGCACGTCGTAACCCGGAACCGGAACCGTCGACGATCCGGGCTTCACCGGCATCGGCTCGATGCCGCGACAGTTCGCCGTCACCGGCCAGCCGGTCTCGGTCTGCCACCAGTGATCGATCACCGGCACTTTCAGCTTCTGTTGCGCCCATCCGATCGTGTCGGGATCGCACCGCTCGCCGGCGAGGAACAGCGTGCGGAATTGCGAGAGATCGTACTTTGCGATCAACGCGCCGTTCGGATCCTCCTTCTTGATCGCACGGAACGCGGTCGGCGCGGTGAAGAACGCGTTGACGCCGTGCTGCGAGATGACCCGCCAGAACGCGCCAGCGTCCGGCGTGCCGACGGGCTTGCCCTCGTAGAGGATCGTCGTGCAGCCGTGCAGCAGCGGTCCGTAGACGATGTACGAATGCCCGACCGCCCAGCCGAGATCGGACGCCGCCCAGAACGTGTCCCCCGGCTCGACGTCGTAGACCGCTTTCATCGAGTAATCCAGCGCGACGGCGTGCCCGCCGTGATCGCGCACGACGCCCTTCGGCTTACCAGTCGTGCCCGACGTGTAGAGGATGTAGAGCGCGTCGGTCGCGGCGGTCGAGATGCACTCGACCGACACGGCCTGCGCCATCGCTTCGTTCCAGTCGCGATCGCGGCCGGCCTTCATCGCGGCTTTGCACGCGGGGCGCTGCAGCACGATGCAGCCGCGCGGCTTGTGCGACGCCATCTCGATCGCCTGGTCGAGCAGTGGCTTGTATTCGACGATGCGTCCCGGCTCGATGCCGCACGACGCCGAGACGATCAGCACTGGCCGCGCATCGTCGATGCGCTTCGCGAGCTCCGGCGCCGCGAATCCGCCGAACACGACGGAATGCACGGCGCCGATGCGCGCGCACGCGAGCATTGCGATCACCGCCTCCGGCACCATCGGCATGTAGATGATCACGCGATCGCCGTGGATCACGCCTTGGTCGGCGAGCACGCCGGCGAAGCGCGAGACAAGATCACGCAGCTCGCGATAGGTGAATTTGCGGATCGTGCCGGTGACCGGCGAGTCGTAGATCAGCGCGATCTGGTCCGCGCGGCCGCCCTCGACGTGGCGATCGAGCGCGTTGTAGCAGGTGTTGATCTTGCCACCGGCGAACCAGCGGCACATCGGCGCGCGAGAGGAATCGAGGACGCGATCCCAGCGTTTCTCCCAATGGAGGCGCTCGGCCTGCTCAGCCCAGAACGCGTCGGGATCGGTCAGAGAACGGCGATGCGTCTCCGCGTACTTCACTTGCGCTCGAAGCACTCGCGCATGAACTGCGTGATGTCGAGCCGCGCCTGCCTGCACTCGGGCATCATCCGCTCGAACAGCGGGAACGCGTGCGGCAGGTGCGGCCACACGTCGAACTTCACGGCGACGCCCGCCTCGCGCGCGCGGCGCACCATCAGCACCGTGTCGTCGAGCAGCACTTCGCCTTCCGCGGCGAGGAAATACATCGGCGGGAATCCGCGGCAATCGGCGTAGACCGGCGAGAGCTCGGGATCGGACGCGTCCCATTCGCCGGCATACATCTCGTCGACGCGGGCGAGCGCCGCCATCGGCAGGATCGGATCGGAGTTGCGCTTGAGCGCGCGCGACGGCGGCGAATGCACGCGCCCCATTTCCGTCGCCGGCGAGATCGGCACCGCGGCGCACGGCATCGGCAATCCGGCTTTGCGGATGCGCTGCAGGACGCCGAGCGTGAGATTCCCGCCGGCGGACTCGCCGGCGATGATGATGCGCGACGCGTCGAAGCCGAGCTCGAGCAGCGCGCGATAGCCGCGCTCGCAGTCGTCGAGCGCGGCGGGAAACTTCGCGCCGGGCGCGAGCCGGTAGTCGACGACGAAGGCGACGGCGTCGAGATCGCGGCAGATGCGCGCAACCATGCCGACGTGCGTCTCCGGCACCGCCGGCATGATGAACGCACCGCCGTGGATGTAGAGGATCGCGCGCTTGTGCGTGTCGGTGGTCTTGCCGAGGAAATGTCCGGGGCAACGGCCGAGCACGACGTAATCGAGCGGCAATCCCTTGGTGTCCTTGCACTCGCGCGACGCGAGCCAGAGCTGCATCCGCGCGATCTTCTCGATGTCACCCATCACCATGCGCCCGAGCCACGGCCGCAGGAACCAGCGCATGAACCACATGACGATGCGCGTGCGGAAGCTGAGCCGGATCGGCTTCAGGTTGATCTCGCGCGCTTCGGTCGTGGGTAGCGCCTGGCGGTGGCGTTCGATGGGCTGAGGTCTCATGGCGGTCACTCTAGCGGAACGGCCGCCCCGTTCTCATCGTCTATCCTGACGAAGCCCCTCGTCCTCCAGAGCCAATGAACTCCGCCGCGACCAAAGTTCCTGCCGTAACACTCGGCTTCTGGATCATCAAGATCGCCGCGACCACGCTGGGCGAAACCGGCGGCGACGCCGTGACGATGAGCTGGCTCGGCGAGACGACTGATCATCCCGTGCCGAACGGCTACCTGATCGGCACCGGCATCTTCCTCATCGCGCTCGTCGCGCTCGTCGGGGTGCAGATCGCGTCGAAGCGGTTCCATCCGTTCCTGTACTGGGCGACGATCATCGCGTCGACGACCTGCGGCACGACGCTCGCCGACTTCGCCGACCGCTCGCTCGGCATCGGCTACACGGGCGGATCGCTATTGCTCCTCGCGCTCGTGCTCGCCTCACTCGGCATCTGGTACCGGGCCGAAGGCAGCGTCTCCGTCGAAACGGTCGCCACGCCGCGCGTCGAAGCGTTCTACTGGGCGACGATCACCTTCTCGCAGACGCTCGGCACGGCGCTCGGCGATTGGGCCGCAGACTCGGGACTCGGTTATCTCGGTGGCGCGCTGGTGTTCGGCGGCGCGCTCGCGCTCGTGGCCGCCGCATACTTCTGGACGCGCATCTCGCACGTCGCGTTGTTCTGGGCCGCGTTCATCCTGTCGCGACCGCTCGGCGCGACGCTCGGCGATTTCTTCGACAAGCCGATCGCGCAAGGCGGATTGAATCTGTCGCGGCCGATGGCGTCCGTAGTGCTGCTGGTGTTCATCGTCGCGATGATCTTGTTCGTGCCGCAACGGCCGGCGCGGCGCGAAGCTACATCCTGAAAATCCCGTAGCTCGGATCCTTGATCGGCACGTTCAGCGCCGCCGACAGGCACATGCCGAGCGCGTTGCGCGTGTCGACCGGATCGAGGATGCCGTCGTCCCAGATCTCGCTGGTCGAGTAGTACGCGCTCTGCTGGCGCTTGTAGTCCTCGAGCACCGGCTCGCGGATCGCATCGATCTCTTCCTTGCCGAGCGACTTCCCTTCGCGCGCGAGCTGGCGGATCTTCACGTCGGCGAGCGTGTTCGCGGCCTGCTCCGCGCCCATCACGGAGATCTGCGACTGCGGCCACATGAACAGGAACCGCGGATCGAACGCGCGGCCGCTCATGCCGTAATTGCCAGCGCCGAACGAGCCGTTGACGATCACGGTGAACTTCGGCACCTCCGATCCGGACACCGCCATGATCATCTTGGCGCCGTCCTTGGTGATGCCGCGCTGCTCGTACTCGCGGCCGACCATGAAGCCGGTGATGTTCTGCAGGAACAGGATCGGTGTCCTGTTCTGGTTGCACAGCTCGATGAAGTGCGTCCCTTTGAGCGCGCTGTCGTTGAACAGCACGCCGTTGTTGGCGAGGATGCCGATCTTGTAGCCCCACAGGTGCGCGTAGCCGCAGATCAGCGTCTTGCCGTAGCTCGGCTGATATTCGTGGAAGCGTGAGCCGTCGACGATGCGCGCGATCACCTCGCGCATGTCGAACTGCACCTTGATGTCCTTGGGGATGATCCCGTAGAGCTCGTTGGGATCGTAGAGCGGATCCTCCGGCTCCTGCCATTCGATCTTGGTTTTCTCGGGGCGCTTGAACTGCGCCACGATGTCGCGCGCGATCGCGATCGCCTCTTCTTCGCTGCCGGCGGGATAGTCCGCCACGCCCGACTTCGACGTGTGCATGTCGCAGCCGCCGAGCTCGTCGACGGTGTTCTCCTCGCCCGTCGCCGCTTTCACCAGCGGCGGGCCCGCGAGGAAGATCGCGCCGGTGCCGCGCACGATGACGTTGTAATCGGAAAGTCCCGGCACGTACGCGCCGCCGGCGGTGCAATGTCCGCACACGACCGCGACTTGCTGCACGCCCATCTTCGACAGGATCGACTGATTGCGGAAGATGCGACCAGCGTAGTAGCGATCCGCGAACAGATTCGCCTGCAGCGGCAGGAATCCGCCGGCGCTATCGCAGAGATGCACGACCGGCAGGCGATTCTCGATCGCGATGTCGAGGGCGCGCACCGTCTTCTTCACCGAAAGCGGATACCACGCGCCGCCCTTCACGCTCGCGTCGCCGGCGTTGATCAGCACTTCGCGGCCCGACACGATGCCGATGCCGGTGACGACCGCCGCGCCCGGCACTTCGCCGTCGTACTCCTGATTCGCCGCGAGCGTCGAGAGCTCGAGGAACGGCGTGCCCGGATCGAGCAGCCGCTCGATGCGCTCGCGCACGAGCAGCTTGTTCTGCTTGCGCAGGCGATCGATGTCGCGCTGCGGACGATCGAATCGCGCCTTGCGCTGCCGCTCGCGCAGATCCTCTGCAAGCTTGCGGTTATGCGCCGCGTTCGCCGCAAACTCCGGCGAGCGCGTGTTCAGGCGCGATTCGATGCGCTTCATCAGATTCTCTTGACGATGCCGCGCTTGTCGAGAAGATCGAGCACCGCGGCGACTTCCTGCTGCAGCGTCAGCTTGTCGGTTTCCAGCACGAGCTCGGCGTTGGTCGGCTCTTCGTACGGATCGTCGATGCCGGTGAAGTTCTTGATCTGGCCGGCGCGCGCCTTCTTGTAGAGGCCCTTCGGATCGCGCTGCTCCGCGACCGCGAGCGGCGTCTTCATGTAGACCTCGATGAAGTCCATCTTCGCGGCCTCGTGCAGCTTGCGGACCTGATCGCGATCGGCGCGATACGGGCTGATGAACGAGGTCAGCGCGATCACGCCGGCGTCGACGAAGAGCTTCGCAGCCTCGCCGATGCGGCGGATGTTCTCGGTGCGGTCCTCCGCGGTGAAGCCGAGGTTCTTGTTGAGCCCCATGCGGATGTTGTCGCCGTCGAGGCGATACGAGAGATGCCCGTGCTCGTGCAGGTACGACTCGAGCGCGACCGCGATCGTGCTCTTGCCGCTGCCCGACAATCCGGTGAACCAGATGGTCGCCCCCTTCTGCTTGAGGAGCTGGTTGCGCTGGTCGCGGGTGATCTCGCCTTCGTGCCAATGCACGTTGGTGGCTTTCTGCTCGGTCATTTCTTCGCTGCCTCGGATTGGAATGTGATCAGGACCGCGTCACGGTCGAACGTCTGGCGCTCACTGACGTGGATCGCCTCGACCACCGCATCGCGCGGGGCCGCAATTGTAGTCTCCATCTTCATCGATTCCATCACCAGCAGCGGATCGCCGCGGGCGACCGTGGCGCCCTCCTTCACCTTGAGCGCCACGAGGCTGCCGGGCATCGGTGCCCGGATGACGTCATCGGCCGACGCCTGCCCGGCCGCGGCGAGCCGCACCATCGGATGCCGATATGAGAGCTGATGCGTCTCGCCGTCGACGTGCACGAAGACGTCGTCGCCGCGCACGGCGACGACCACGGGCGACGTGTGGTCGCCGGTGGTGATGAAGCACGCGCCGTTGTCGTCGCGGCGGAACGCGACCGGAATCAGCCGATCGCCCAGATGCAGAACATAGCCGTCGCGGCCGCGCGACAGCCACAGCTCGTGCTCAGCGTCGGCGATTTTGAACGCGTGGTGCATCAGTTCCTCCACCCGCCCATCGCGGCGTGCATCGAAGGAATCGCATCAGCGCCGTCTTTGACCTGACGTGTGACCAGGCTCGCGGTGGCGAGCAGCTTGTCGAGTGTCGCGGGCGCGATCGCAGGCTCGGCGGCGATCTCGGGATGCGCATCGAGGAAACCGGTGTGGATCTCGCCGTGGCCGAAGCTCGGGTGATTGAGCAAGCGGCGCAGGAACGAGACGTTGGTCTTGCAGCCGAGCAGCACGTAATCGGCGAGCGCTTTGTCGGCTTTCGCGATCGCGTCCTTGCGGCTCTTGCCGGTCACGATCAGCTTGGCGAGCATCGGATCGAACGCCGCGGTGACTTCGCCACCCTCGGCGATACCGCTGTCGACGCGGATGCCCGGGCCGCTCGGATGGCGCAGCGCGAGGATCGGGCCCGTGGTCGGCGTGTAGCCGCGCGCCGGATCCTCCGCGTAGATGCGGAATTCGATCGCGTGGCCTTTGTCGGTGATGTCGTCCTGCGAGAACGAGAGCTTCTCGCCCGCCGCGACCTTGAGCTGCTCGAGCACGAGATCCTTGCCAATGATCTGCTCGGTCACCGGGTGCTCGACCTGCAGGCGCGTGTTCATCTCGAGGAAGTAGAACTCCGCCTCGTCGCCTTGCGTGCCGAAGATGAACTCGACCGTGCCCGCGTTGCGATAGCCGGCCTTGCGCGCGATGCCCGCGGCGGTCTCGCAAATGCGCAAGCGCGTCTGCGCATCGAGCGCCGGCGACGGCGTTTCCTCGACGATCTTCTGGAAGCGTCGCTGCACCGAGCACTCGCGCTCGAACAGATGCACGACGTTGCCGTGCGCGTCGCCGAGGACCTGCACTTCGATGTGGCGCGGATTCTCGATGTAGCGCTCGACGTAGAGCCGGCCGTCGCCGAAATAGCGCTGGCCTTCACTGCGCGCGCGCTCGATCTCGGACTCGAGGTTCTTGAGATCGCGCACGATGCGCATGCCCTTGCCGCCGCCACCGGCGGAAGGCTTGATGAGCAGCGGCGCGCCGACTTTCTTCGCGCGCTCGACGAAGGTCTTCGGATCGTCGTCCTCGATCGCCGACGGCGCGACGGGGAATCCCGCCTTCTGCACGAAATTGCGCGCGCGCACCTTGTCGCCCATCAGCTCGATCTGGTTCGGCGTCGGGCCGACGAAGACGATTCCGGATTCTTCGACCGAGCGCGCGAAATCCTCGTTCTCCGACAGGAAGCCGTAGCCCGGATGGATCGCGCCGGCGCCGCTCATGCGCGCAGCCTCGATGATCTGCTCGGCGTCGAGATATGCCGCGACCGGCGTCGAGCCCGTGATCTCGATCGCCTTGTCGGCCATCTTCACGGCGGGCGCG
>Ga0070741_10008145_pt1 | contig 21207 bp, 18 predicted proteins | sample Coa_R1_4_FD_66440 | JGI IMG/M metagenome (GOLD analysis project Ga0070741, IMG submission 66440) | Surface soil microbial communities from Centralia Pennsylvania, which are recovering from an underground coalmine fire - Coalmine... | ecosystem: Environmental > Terrestrial > Soil > Unclassified ...
CACGCGCGCGAGCGCGTCGGTGGCGACGAACTCGCCAGGGTTCGCGGGCAGCGTCCCCGCGGGCAGCACGCTGAGCGTGCCGAGGCCGCCGCGCCCGTTCGTCATCGAGGTGACGACGGGGCGGCCGAGCACGACGGGGACGAGCGCCTGCTCGAGCGTGGCGCGGCCGAGCGCGACGTCGGTGATGCCGATCCGCGCCGACAGCTCGAACATCGACGCGAGCGTCGGCTGGCGCAGGTCCAGGTCGAGCAGCGCGACGTCGTGACCGGCCCGCGCCAGGGCGACGGCGATGTTGGCGGCCGTCGTCGACTTGCCCTCCTGCGGCATCGCGCTCGTGACCAGGATCGCCCTCGCGTTGAGGTCGAGGTTGGCGAACTCGAGGTTGATGCGCAGCTTCCTGACCGCCTCGGCCTCCGGGCTGGCCGGATCGGCGAGCATGGCGATGCGGCCCCCGCGGTGGCGCACGGGCGGCGGCAGGCTGCCGAGCAGCGGCAACCCGAGCCGCTCCTGGATCTCGCGCTCGGAGCGCACGCGCTTGTCGAACGCCTCCCAGAGGAACGCGAGCCCGCCGCCCAGGAGGACGCCGAACAGCGCGCCGATGATGGCGTTGCGCTTCGGCGTCGGGCGCACCTGGCCGGCCCCGTCCGCCGTCTTCACCACGCGGCCAGGATCCTGGAGCAGCTCCATGGTGCGCAGCTGCTGGATCTTCTCCGTCAGGCTGCGATAGAGCGGGGACGTGCGGTCGCGACCGAGCGCCGCCAGCCGGCGCTCGAGCTCGAGCCGCGCCTTGCGGAGCGTGTCGGTCGCCAGCTCGAGCCGGTACTCGTTGAAGGCGCGCGCGTACGCGGTCGCCAGCCGCGCCGCGACGGACGGGTCGCCGTCGTCGACGTTGAAGGTGAGGATGTCCGAGTCGACGTTCGAGTGCACGCTCGAGCGCGCGAGCAGGTCTCCTCCTGAGCGGCCCTCGATGCCCGCCTTGGCGACCGCGCGGCGCGCCACCTCCGGCAGGCGCGCGAGCCCGACCTGCGTCTGCGCGAGCCGGACCGGGTCGGTGGACAGGGAGGGATCGGGCGTTCCTGTCAGCGCCGAGCCGAGGTCCTGCCGGTTGAGCAGCACCTCGGCAGAGGCCCGATACACCCTGGACTCCTGCGTCGAGACGATGAACGCGATCCCGGCGACGAGCAGCGTCGCGGAGACGATCAGCAGCCAGCGCCGCCGCAGCACGGCGACGTAGTCGAGCAGGCTCGCGGGGCTGTGCTGGGAGATCGCCATGGTCGTCCTACGGTTCCGCTCTCACAGTGTGTCGATTTTCGACCTTCGGCGATAGCCCCCTGTTCGAGAGCGCCAACAGGAGCCTCCCCCAGTCCGCCGACCGGCGCGGCAAGGGTAGCACCGCGTCCGGCCGTGACCGTCGCGGGCGGCGCCGCGGTGGGGCCGGGCGCGCTCAGTGGCCGGCGCCGCGACGCGTCGGCGCCGCCGGCGAGGCGGCGAGAGCCGCCCCGTCCTCCAGCTCGAGCAGCTCGAGCGCCCGCGAGCGCGCCTGGTCGACGCGGGCACGCCACTCGTCCTGGTCGAGCTCGCTCGCGGCCGACTCGCTCACGAGCCAGAGGTACTCGGACAGCAGGCCCTCGAAGCCCATCAGCCGCGCGCGCAGCTGCTGGATCTCGACCCAGCGCCGATCCGCCGTCTGCTGCGCGCGCCAGCAGTTCGGACAACCCCCGCTCGTGGCAATCGGCGCTCCAACGCTCGCTTCCATGCTCGGACGCTCCCCAGGCGGTCGGACGGGCGCTTCGGCCCAAAGCCTAGCTGGATTCCGTGCCCGGTTACGAGTAGTCTGAGAGGTGCGCGGGTACGAGTCGCGGCAAGTCCCGGCAGGACAGGGGAGGAATACAAACGACAGGGGTGCCGGGCAAGGTGCAGGGACGTGACGTTCCCGGCCGAACACGGCAACCCCGACCCGAACGACGACCATCTACCTGGCAACGGGGAGGGACCAGGTTGGCGACGCTCGAGACGCACGAACAGATCGTCCACAGGGGTCGCGCGGCTCGCCCGCAGCCGGCCGCGTGGCGCTACAAGCTCGTCCGGTTCCTGGTCGCCTTCGACGCGCTCGCGATCGGGCTGGCGGCGACGGTGGCCGGCGCGCTGACGAGACCGGACGCCACGGCCGGCGAGCTGGCAGTCTGGGCGGCGCTCACGCTCGTCGCCTGTCTCGTCGCGTTCTCGTTCTACCGGCTGTACGAGCGCGACCGGCAGCAGATCGCGGTCTCCACGCTCGACGAGATCAGGGACTACCTCAACGCGGTCACGCTCGTCGGCTTCTTCGAGCTCTCGCTCGGCGAGGCGGTCTACCTGAAGAGCAAGACGCAGCCGATCGGCGCGGGCACGATCGTCGTCTTCTGGCTCGCGGCGCTCGTGCTGCTGCCCGTCGTGCGCGGAACGGTGCGTCACTACGTCGTCCCGCTGCTGAACACGCCGCAGCAGACGCTGATCGTGGGGGCGGGCGAGGTCGGGCAGACGCTCGCGCGCAAGATCCGCAAGCACCCGGAGTACAACCTCTCCCTGGTCGGCTTCCTCGACGACGATCCTCAGCCGCTCTCGTCCGACGTGGAGGACCTGCCCGTGCTCGGCAGCGAGGACGACCTGATCGCGACGTTGCGCGACCACCGCATCTCCCGTGTCATCCTCGCCTTCTCGCGGCGGCCGCCGCAGGACGTGATCGAGCTGATCCGGCACGCCGGCCTCGAGGACGTGCACCTCTCGATCGTGCCGCGCTACTTCGAGATCATCGCGGCGAGCGCCGGCATGACCGACATCGAGGGCATTCCGGTGCTGGAGGTGCCGGCGGCGGGGCTCTCGCGCCTCGCGACGTTCACCAAGCGCGCCATGGACCTGGCGATCACCGTCCCTGCCCTCGTCGTGCTGTCGCCGCTAATCGTGCTGATCGCCGTCGCGATCAAGCTCGACTCGCGCGGCCCGATCTTCTTCCGGCAGCCGCGCATCGGACGCAACGACCGCGTGTTTCAGATCATCAAGTTCCGCACGATGGTCGAGGAGGCGGAGCTGATGCGCGACCTCCTCCTCTCCGTGAACGAGCGCTCCGGCCCGCTGTTCAAGGTGCGCGACGACCCGCGCGTCACGCGCGTCGGACGCATCCTGCGCCGCTTCTCGCTCGACGAGCTGCCGCAGCTGTTCAACGTCGTCAGGGGCGAGATGAGCCTCGTCGGGCCGCGCCCGTTCGTCGTCCACGAGGACGAGAAGATCGACGGCTGGGCGCGGCGCAGGCTCGACCTCACGCCCGGGATGACGGGCGTCTGGCAAGTGCTCGACCGCACCGACATCGACTTCGAGGAGATGGTCAAGCTCGACCACCTGTACGTGAACAACTGGTCCCTGTGGTGGGACGTGAAGCTGATCCTCCGCACCCTGCCCGTCGTCCTCGGCCGGCGCGGCTACTGACGTCCGTGCGCGTGCCGCGGCGCGTTCCTTCAGCGTCGGCCGGCGTTCCGGCGCCGCCCGCCGAGCGTGTCGCGCACGACGGCGTAGCCGCACGTGTTCGCGTCGTACGCCCGCAGCCGCAGGCCGTAGAGGCGACGGCGCGCGAGGCCGGCGCGACGCGCGAGCGCCGCCCGCGGCCCGAGGCGCCCGCACCGCCTGGCCGCAGTCGTCGTCTCCGCGTGCTCGAAGTCGGTGTAGCGGCGCGAGCGCACGAGCAGCTCCCGCACGACGCGCTCCGGCCCCGGGAACACGAAGGTGTCGTGCAAGGCGACCACCGCGTCCGCGAGCAGATGCGGCTCCCACAGCTCGAGGTCGCGGCGCGCGCTCTCGTAGGCGTGATCGCCGTCGATCCAGAGCAGCGAGACGCCACCGGACCACGTCCCGGCGGCCTGCTCGGAGGTCTCCGCGCGCACGTCGACGCGATGCGCGAGCCCGACGCGCTCGAGGTTCGCCCGCAGCGCCTGCTCGGTGCTCCGGCCCGGCTCACGCAGGTGCGTGCCGACGTGCGGGTCGACCGCCACGACACGGGCGCCCCGGCCCGCCTGCGCGCCCGCGGCGAGCCAGATGGTCGAACGGCCCTCCCAGCTGCCGATCTCGACGATCGCCCCGCTCGGGTCGGCGGCGGCTGCCAGCCGGTACAGCAGCCGCCCTTCCAGCGGGCCGAGCCAGCCGTCGACGCCGTCGACGAGGCGCTCTACATCCGTCGGCGCGAGCTGCCGATCAGATGGTCGTTGGCCGCTCGTGGACATGGCGCTGCACACATCCGTAGCGGGACGCCCGCGCTGCGTCAACGTGCCGCGCCGAGGCGCGGCTCGAGTCCGGCGACGTCGGTAGCGTCGGGCCGCCCCGCCCTCGGGGTGGACGAGCGGACGGGGGCGAGGATGATGTGCGAGCGGGAAGAGGCCCTTCGCGCATGCGAGCCGTGATGCCGGGTGACTGACGACACCTTCGACCCAGCGCCGGACGGCGTCTCGACGCTGCGGCTGTACCTGCAGGCGCTCGTGCGTCGCTGGCCGCTCCTCGTTGCGCCGCTGCTCGCGATCCCGCTCGTGACGTTCGTCGCCACGAAGGCGCAGCACGAGGTGTTCGAGGCGTCCGCCAGCGTGCTCGTCAACCGGCAGGAAGCGGCGACGACGACCCTGATCGGGCAGACGCCGGCGCTCGACAACCCGGACCGGACGATGGCCACGCAGGTCAGCCTGGCGCGCGGCAACACGGTCGTCGACCGCGTCCGGACGCTCGCAGACCCGCCCCTGCCGAGAACGGTCTTCGTGGCCCGGTCGAAGGTGTTCCCGGCAGCGGACATCCTCGTCTTCACCTTCTCGGACGGAAGCCGGGAGCGGGCGGCCCGGCTGGCGGCGGCGTACGCACGCGAGTACATCCGCTACCGGCGCGCGCTCGACACCGCCGGGCTCGAGCAGACGCTCGCCGAGCTGCGCGGTCAGCTGACGCAGCTGCAGCGTCAGGGCCGGGGCTCGTCGGCGCTCTTCACGCGGCTGGCCGATCGCGCCGAGCAGCTCGAAGCGCTCACCGCGCTGCGCCGCTCGAACGTCACGCTCGTGCAGACGACCTCTCCCGGCGAGGCCGAGCAGGTCGCGCCACGCCCGCTGCGCAACACCGCGCTCGCGCTCGCAGCCGGGCTGGTGGTCGGGCTCGTCTCGGTGTTCCTCGCCGAGTTGCTCGGCACGAAGCCTCGCTCCGCGGCCGAGCTGGAGGCGCTGCTCGGGACGCGCTGCCTCGGGCGAGTCCGACTCGGCAGCCGGGACGCCCTGCCGCTCGTGACCGACCCGCACGGCGCCGAGGCCGATGCCGTGTACGCGCTGCAGGCGCGCGTGGAGCTCGCGAACCGCTCGGCGGGCGCGCGGACGGTCATGGTCACGAGCGGCCATGCCGGCGAGGGCAAGAGCGTGGTCGCGGTCAACCTCGCAGTCGCGCTCGCCCGCTCGGGTCGGCACGTCGCTCTCGTCGACCTCGACCTCAGGCAGCCCGAGATCGCGCGGCTGCTCGGACTCGACGACCGGGTCGGCGTCACGAGCGTCGCGCACGGCGCGTGCGGACTGGTGGAGGCGCTCGTGGCGGTGCCGCTCGCCGATCTCGACCGCGACGCGACGAGCAGCCGCAGCAACGGCCGCGCCGATGTCGGCGGCGTGCTCGAGGTGGTCACCTCGGGGCCGCTCCCCGGGCACCCGGCGAGGCTGCTCGGGTCGAAGGGGCTTGCGGATGCGCTGGCCGGGCTCGCGCAGCGTGCCGAGATCGTCCTCGTCGACGTCCCCCCGCTCCTCGACGCGCCCGACGCCGCGGCCGTGAGCGCACGGCTGGACGCGCTCCTCCTCGTCGTCGACGGGCGGCGCGCGCGGGGGCCGGTGCTGGCGGAGGTGCGCCGCACGGTCTCCGGCTGGCCGCTGAGACCGCTCGGCTTCGCGCTCGTCGAGCGGCACGCAGCCCGCGTGCGCGCACGCCCGCTGGCCCGGTCGCCGCGCCCGGCCCGCGGCGCCGCGGCGCCCGCCACTCCCGAGCGGGAGCGCGTCTCGTGAGACGAGCGACGGCCCGGCGTGCGGCCGCACCGCGGCACGGGCTGCGTCCGGCCCGCGCGGCGGAGCCGAGGCACGAGCCTGCGGCGGCCACTCCCGGCTCGGACGTCGCGGCCTCGTCCGGGAACGGCGGCGCGCAGGGGGCGCTTCCCGCCGCGCCCGCGCGCAGCACCCGTCGCCGCGGCTGGCTCGTCCGCCGCATGCTCATGCTCGCGGACGTGAGCGGCCTCGGGCTCGCCTTCGCGCTCGCGGTCGCCATCTTCAACCACCGGGTCGGGCCGACCGATCCGGTCGGGCGCGAGCACGAGATCCCGCTCTTCCTGCTGACGCTGCCCGGCTGGGTGCTGCTGGCCCGCCTCCACGGCCTCTACGACCGCGACGAGGAGCGCGCCAGCCACTCGACGCTCGACGACCTCGTGGGCGTGTTCCACCTGGTCACGGTGGGCACCTTCCTGTTCTTCGCCGGCTCGTGGGTGACCGGCTTCGCGAAGCCGTACCCGCCGAAGATCCTCACCTTCTGGGTGCTGGCGGTCGTGCTCGTCGCGCTCGCGCGCGTGGGCGCCCGGGCGCTGGCGCGGACGCGGCCCGCCTACGTGCAGAACGCGGTCATCGTCGGCACGGACCAGGTGGCGCGCCTCGTCGCGCGGAAGATCCTCGACCACCCCGAGTACGGCGTCAACGTGGTCGGGTTCGTCGACACCGGTCTCGAGCGCGGCAGGACGGTGCTGGCCGGCCTGAAGGTGATCGGCACGCCCGACGAGCTGCCGGCGCTCGTCCGCCTGCTCGACGTGGAGCGGGTCGTGATCGCCTTCTTCGACCGCCTGATCGACGAGTCGATCGACCTGGTGCGCACGGTCAAGGACCTCAGGGTGCAGGTCGACCTCGTGCCGCGCCTGTTCCCGGCGATCGACCCTCGGGCGCAGATCCACACGCTGGAAGGCTTCCCCTTGATCGGCCTGCCGCCCGCACGCCACTGGCGCTCGTCGCTCGCGGTCAAGCGGGCGCTCGACGTGGTGCTGTCGTCGGTCGGGCTGGTCGTCCTGGCACCGTTGTTCCTGCTGATCGCGGCGCGCATCAGGCTCGAGTCGCCGGGGCCGGTCTTCTACCGGCACGAGCGGGTCGGGATGGACGGCAAGCGCTTCCGGCTCGTCAAGTTCCGCACCATGTACCTCGAGCACTGCGTCGGCGAGGGCTACGGCGGCGCCGCCGCAGCCGGGCAGCTGGAGCGGCTGCTGCAGGATCCCACCGCGCGGGCGGAGTTCGAGCGGACGCACAAGCTCGCAGACGACCCGCGGGTGACTCCGTTCGGCCGCTTCCTGCGCCGCACCTCCCTCGACGAGCTGCCGCAGCTCTTCAACGTGCTGATCGGCGACATGAGCCTCGTGGGGCCGCGCCCGGTCACCGAGGCCGAGCTGACGCGCTACGCCAGCGAGGTGGTGACGCTGCTCAGCTTCCGTCCGGGCGTCACCGGCTACTGGCAGATCAACGGCCGCTCGCGCACCGACTACGACGAGCGCGTGCGGCTCGACGTCGCCTACGTGCGCGGCTGGTCGCTCGAGCTCGATCTCGCCGTGCTCGCCAAGACGGCCCTCGCGCTCGTCAAGGGCCACGGCGCGTACTAGCACGATCGGCTCGCCGCGCGGTCAGCAGGAGGTTCATCGGCAGGGCATGCGAGCCTGTGCCGCCGCGTCGCTCGATCGCGTCGAGCGCGAGGCCGACGGCGTTCACGAGCGCGTAGACGACGGCGAACGGCGCGTGCGCGAGCCCCCCCGCGCGCCCTCGCAGCCGCTGCTCGGCGCCGAACGCGAGGGACGCGGTCAGCGTCGTCCAGGCGACCGCGCGGCCGCCGTTCTCGACCACCTCGACGTCCTCCCAGCCCTCGAACACGCTCGCGAGCTGCCGCGCCGTGTAGCGCCGGTCCGGACCGCGCCGGTCGTACTCCCATGCGAACGGGACGGTCACGACGGCCCAGCCGCCCGGCCGGAGCACGCGCGCGAGCTCGGTGACCGCCGCGGGCGGGTCGGGCACGAGGTCGAACGCCTGCACGAACAGGGCGCCGTCGAAGGACGCGTCCGGGAAGGGCAGGAACTCGTCGGACACGACGTCGGCGACGCCGTACGGGTTGCCCTCGACGTCGAGCGAGACGACCTCGGCGCCGGGCGGCAGCAGGTCGTCGTAGGGACGAGAGCCGCTCCAGACGTCGAGCACGCGCTCGCCCGGCCGCGCGAGGCGCTCGAGCGCCGCCGCCAGGCCCTCGACGAGACGGCGCACGTGCAGGTAGTCGAACTGCGTGATGCGGGGCGAGCGGCGCGAGCGGCGTATCCTGCGCAGCTCGCTGGCGGACAGCGCGCCCATGCCCGAAGAGGATCGCACACCTGACGCTCGGCCCCGGCCGGAGGCATCCGTCGTCATCCCGACGCGGAGTCGCTGGCGTCTGCTCTCGACCGCCGCGCTCCCCGCCGCGCTCGGACAGGAGCGGATCGACGTCGAGGTGATCGTCGTCGACGACGGCTCGAGCGACGAGACGCCGGCCCGGCTCGCCCAGCTCGCGGCGCAGGAGCCTCGCCTGCGCGTGCTCAGGCACGAGGAGTCGCGCGGCGTCTCTCGCGCCCGGAACGCGGGCATCGGCGTGGCACGAGGCGAGTGGATCGCGTTCCTCGACGACGACGACCTCTGGTCGCCGCGCAAGCTGCGCGCCCAGGTCGACGCAGCCGCCGCGGTCGGCGCGGGGTTCGCCTACGGCGCGGCGGCCTGGCTGGACGAGCAGCGTCGCTTCCTCCGCGTTCCCCGACCGCCGCGGCCGGAAGGCCTCGCGACCGCGCTCCTGCGCTGGAACGTGATCTGGGCCGGCTGCTCGAACGTGATCGCCAGGGCAGCGCTCGTGCGCCGCCTCGGCGGTTTCGACGAGCGCCTGTTCCAGCTCGCCGACTGGGACCTCTGGATCCGCCTCGCGCTCGCCGACCGGGCCGCGGCCTGCGACGACGTCGTGGTCGGCTACGTGATGCAGTCCGAGAGCATGCTGCTCACCGACCGGCGCGCCGTGTTCCCCGAGTTCGACTACCTCGTCGCGAAGCACGGGGACGCGGCGCGCGCGCACGGCGTCGCGTTCGACGCAGCCCGCTTCTCCCGCTGGGTGGCGCTCGGCCACCTGCGCGCCGGCCGCCGCCGACGCGCGGCGTCGACGTACGCGCGCGGCGCGCTCCGCCATCGCGACCCGCTCTCGCTCGCGCGAGCGGCTGGCGCGCTCCTCGGGCCGGGGAGCATCCCGGCCGGCCGCGTGGCGCTGCGGCTGGTTCGCGCCGCCCGCGCCGACGACGTGCCCGGCGCGACGGCGCCCGCGTGGCTGGAACGCTACCGACGGTCGAGCAGCACGGCGGCCGAGTAGGCGGGGGCGCCGGAGACGAGCGACTGCCGGCGCACGCGCCGGGGCGCGGGCGCCACGAAGCGGACGACGACGAAGAAGCGGCCCTCGATCCGGCCCGCGCGGCGGAACGGTGGCCGCGGGAAGAGGCTGTCCCGCCGCGCCAGGAGCGCCGCGTCGTGGCTCGGGCCGACCGCCACGACGTCCACCTCGCGCACGACGGCTCCCGTGGCGGGCAGCGGCGCCGCGTGCGGCCGGTAGAGCGCGAACGCTCCCTCCCCCACGCCGAGCCAGAGGACGACGGCCCGGTCCGCCGTCGCCGGGCCGAGGGCGCGGGCGGCGCCGCGCCAGTCCTCGCCGCCGAACTTCGGCTCGTCGGCGGAGGCGGCGACGACGCCCACGCTGACCGCGCAGATCGCCGCCAGCAGCGCCGCTCCGGCCAGACCCGCGCTGCGGCTCGCGACCCCCGCCGCCACGACGAGCGCGAGCGGCGCCCAGGCGGCGATCGCGTTGCGGGAGAGGAAGTAGTCGAGGCCGGCCAGCGAGAGCGCGAGGGGCAGCGCCACGGTCGCGATCGCGAGCGCGCCGAGGAGCGCCGCGCCGCGGCGCTCTCGCCGCCCCCCGCGCGCGAGCAGCATCGCGAGCGCCGCCAGCGCGCAGACGCCTACGACCGCGGCGAGGAGGTCGCGATGCGGTGGCTGCGGACCGACGAGGAACTCCTCGGCGAGCTCGCGGACGCGCCGCCAGCGGGCGATCTCGCCGATCCAGGCGACGCTCGCGGACGAGCGCTGCTCGAGCGCGAGGGGCAGCAGCGCCACGCCGGCGAAACCGACCGCCGCGACGGCGAGCATGGTCGGGCGCCGCAGGTGCGCGCGCAGGAGCCACGCCGCCTCGGGGACGACGAGGAAGGCGGCGAAGTAGTGGGTGCACAGCGCCAGCGCCGAGGTCGCAGCCCAGGCCGCGAGGTGGCCGCGCGTCGGGCGTCCGAGCGCGCGCACGAAGCACGAGAGCGACGCGGCGCCGAGTAGCACGTAGAGGCTGTACGCGCGCGCGTCCTGGGCATGCCAGACGAGCAGCGGGTGCACCGCCGCCAGCAGCGCTGCAGCGAGAGCCACCCGGCGTCCGAAGAGCTCACGGCCGATCAGGTAGACGACGGCGACGGCGAGCGTGCCCGCGAGCGCGGACAACGAGCGGATGCCGGCCTCGCTGGTGCCGAACAGGCGTGTCCAGCCCCACGCGAGCACGTAGTAGAGCGGCGGCGTGCCCTCGCTGTGCGGGATGGCGCCGAGCATCCCACCGAAGCTCTTGCGCACGAGCTGCACCGTCACCGCCTCGTCCCGCCAGAAGCCGCGCGCGCCGAGCTCGGAGAAGCGCAGCGCCGCCGCGACGCCGAGCACGCCGGCGAGCGCGGCGACCGGGCTCGCGAGCACCGGCGTCCGCGTCGCGATCGCGGCAGCGGCTCTCATGCGCGCCGGCGCCCGCCCGCGCCGAGCAGCGCGAGGGCGAGCTGCAACGCGAAGTGTCCCGCCGAGCGGTGAGACGGCGTCATGCGGGGGACGAGCAGCGGATCGACCTCCGGGCGCACCGGCTTGCCCTGGCCGGCGAAGCCATGCTCGAAGCCCGCCGCCCGGGCCGCGCGGGCGACGCGCTCGTCCGCGCGGCCGTGCGGGTAGGCGATCGTGCGGATCGGCTCGCCGACGACCGCCTCGAGCTCGGAGCGGCCCCGTTGCAGCGCGCGCGCGAGCTCGTCGTCGGGGAGCAGGTCGAGCGCGTCGTGGCGGAGCGTGTGGAAGCCCACCTGCATGCCCGCCTCGACGAGGGCGCGCACGTCCTCGCGCTGCAGGCCCGACGTCTCCGGATCCGGCCCGGCGTACGCGAGCAGCTCGGCCGCCACCGCATCGCGGTCGGCGGGCCCCATCAGCTCGACGGCCAGCGCGACGCGACGGAGGGGCGGCCGCGGCTCGAGCTCGAGCGGCGACCGGCTCGAGACCAGGCCGGCCAGGTCTGGATGCCCGGCGTCCGCCGCGCGCTGCAGCCGTTGCCACCAGAAGGCGACCGGGCGATCGAGCGCGCAGCCGCAGAGGAAGAAGGTCGCTTGGGCGCGCGCGCCGACGAGCGCCGGCAGCGCCCGGTCGACGTGCTCGCGGAGGTCGTCGTCGAAGGTGAGCGCCACCGGAAAGCGCTCGCCACGGCGGCGGCCGGCCGCCGCCGCGCGCAGCTCGCGAGCGTCGACGACGCGGTACCAGCGAGCGAGGTGACGGAGCTGCGCCGCGAAGAGATCCGGCGGGTGAGGCGGGAGGATCTCGCGTTCGGGGTCCCGCACGGGAAGCGCAACCGCGTGGTAGACGAGGGCGACGCCGACGCGCCGCCCCGAGAGCCTCAGAGCCGTCGCGAGCGCGGCGCCGGCCGGAGCGCCGAGCACGCGCACGAGCGGACGGACCACCGCCCGGCGCAACGTCGACGCCTCACGCATCCGGCTGGTGCTGCAGCGCTCCCAGGCCCGCTGCCCGGATCACGGCCAGCGCCTCCTGCTGCTGCTCCTCGCTGAGGCGGGTGCGCCAGACGTCCACCACGGTGGACGAGACGCGCATCGTCTCGTAGCCGCTGCCCTCCCGATCGAGCTGCTCGAGCAGGCGGTCCGAGTCGGGGCCCCAGCGGAGCCCGACGCGTGCGGCCAGCTCTCGGAAGAGCGCGCGAGGGCTGGTGCACAGCGCCTCGTGCGACACCGTCGCCCAGTCGGGATGCTGCCGTGCCGCCTCCTGGAGAACCCGTGTGAGCAGGCAGACGACCCAGGTGGCCCGAGCGAGCGGCGACGCCTCGGCCGGTAGCACCGGCACGTCGAGGTCGGCAGCCAGCGCGCTGGCCACGGCCGGGTCGAGCTCGCCCAGGGGATCTGCCCCCGGCGCGTCGATCCAGCCGAGCGACAGCCAGCTCGAGACGACGTCGAGCGGGTTGCGGAAGACGAGGAGCACCTGCACTGGAAAGCGCTGCGCGATCCACTCCAGCGCGAGCTGCGCATGAACCGACTTCACGACGACGGCGTCTGCGGCCCGCTGGGGCCGCTCGGGCACGGCGAGCAGCGCGGCCAGCCTCAGCCCGAGGCGCACGCGCCCGGGCGCCTGGAAGGCGTCGCGCACGTCGGTGCGCGACGCGGTCCTGAGCAGCCGGCCGCTGACGCGGCGCCGAACGCGCTCGGCGAGGAAGAGCGCGGCGCTCGTGCTCGCCCCGGGGTGGGCGAGCGCGGCCTGCCACAGCTGCTCGTAACGTCTCGCGGAGCTGCCGGCGGAGAGGGCGGGATAGAAGTAACCGGGCAGCTCGAGCTTCGCACGCAGCGCGAACGGCGCATGCTCGTGGTTGTCCGGCTCGCGAAGGTAGGTGGCCCCTGGAGTCGAGCCGAGCACGCGACCGACCCAGCTCGTCCCCGAGCGAGGCACGCCGACGACGAGCACGCGGTTCATCCGGCGGTCGGCTCGCTCGCCCGGAGCCAACCGAGATCGCCCGGGTGGGCACGCCGCTCGTCCGCTCGCAGATGGCTGCGGCCGCGCACGACCCGGTGCAGAGAGGCGGCCGCGCGAAGCCCGCGCGCGCCGAACAGCGCGCCGACCCCGGCGACGAGGTTTCCCGCGCTGCGGTACCGGAGCGCTGCCGTCAGGTAGAGTCGCGCCGCGCGCACGTTGCGGCCGGCGCGAACGTGCTCGGCCGCGAGCCACTCGAGCACCGCGATCCGGTCTCGTCGCGTCACCACGCGGTGCTTGGACAGCATTCGCTCGTGCTGCTCGCAGACGTCCACCGGCGACCGAAACAGCGTCGAATCGGCGTGCTCCAGGTGCGCCACGAGCACGTCGGCCACCGCCGCAGCCGGCGCCACGGCAGCGAGACGGAGCCAGAGGTCCCAGTCCTCGAAGCAGCGTAGCTGCTCGTCGAAGCCACCGAGGCGGCGGACGAGCTCCGTGCGTACGAGCACGGCGGACGGGCCGCCCCAGACACGGTTTCCCCGCTGGAGCGTCGCACGCAACGAGGCGGGATCCGGCAGCACGGGCACGGCCAGCACCTCGCCCTGCTCGCCGACGAGCACCGTGCCGGCGTAGACCCAGCCGGCGCCCGTCGCGGCGGCGCGGTCGAGCTGGGCGCGGAGCTTGCGCGGAGCCCAGCGGTCGTCGTCGTCGAGGAACGCGACCCAGCCGGCCCGGGCGGCCGCCACGCCCGCGTTCCGCGCCGCCGACGGGCCCGAGCTCTCCGGCCTCGCGATCACGCGCACCCGCGGGTCCGGCCGCGCCGCGAGACGGTCGGGGGTGCCGTCGCTGGAGCCGTCGTCGACGACGATCACCTCGACCTCGACGTCCTCCTGGGCGAGCGCGCTCGGCAGCGCATGGGTGGACAGCAGCCGCCAGCGGTCGCGCGTCGGGATCACGACGCTCACGTCCGGCACCCTCGTCATCGGCGCCTGCCCGGTGCGGCGTACGCACGCCAGCCGTCGCGGAAGCCGCGCGGGAGCCCGCGCGGGATCCCCCGGCGCGGGTCGGTCCAGCGGGGGCGGCGCTCGAGGACCGCGGCCGCGAGCCCGCGCGCCGCCCACCATGCGTCCCGCGCCAGGTAGCGGAGCATCCTCAGGTCGCCGCCGCGGAGGTGCTTGGCGTAGAAGAAGCCCTGGCCGCGAGCGTAGGCGACGTAGAGCTGCTCGAGCTCGGCCGGCGTACGCCAGTCGTGGTGCCAGACGACCAGCTCGGGCCGGTAGCGGAGCGACCCGCCGGACCGCAGCCAGCGGTAGCAGAACTCGTTGTCCTCTGCCGCCTCCTCGGGGCCGAAGCGCTCGTCGAAGCCGCCCACGGCGAGCACGCCCGTCCGCGCGAGCGCCATGTTGTTCGGGAACAGGGCGCCGCCGTGCGGCTCGCCGGTGAAGTCGCGCGGGCGCGGGTCCTCCTTCACCGAGGGGACACCCGTCGGGTCGCCGACGGGAAGGACCCGGCCCGTCACGATCCCGCTCGGGTCCTCGGCCATCAGCCGGGCGCCCACGCCGATCCAGTCCGGAGCGACCGTGCAGTCGTCGTCGGTGACGAGGACGACCTCGCGCGTCGCCTCGCGCAGGCCCACGTTGCGCCCGAGGCTGACCCCGCGCCCTGCGCAGGGGACGACGCGTGCCGGCAGCTCCGGCCAGCTCGCGAGCAGCGCCGCGACCTCTCCCGCGCGCGCCTGGGCGACGACGAGGACCTCCGCCGGGCGGGGGTCGCAGGCGGCGAGCGACTCGAGGCAGGCTCGAAGCTGCTCGATCCGGCCGAGCGTGGGGATGACGACGGTCACCTCCTCGGTCGTCACCGGGGCTCGCCCCGGACGCCGGCCAGCCACGCCGGCTCGGGCGGCGGCACGATCTCGCTCGGGCCGCGCACGAGCCGGCGCACCGCCGCTGCGACCGGCCCGTCGAGGAGCGCGGCACCGGCCCGCATCGCGTGGCGCGGGCGACGGAACCGCACGGCGCTGCGAGCGAACATCGCGGCCGCCACGGCACGCCGGCCGGCTTGCCGGTGCTGGTAGGCGACCCACGCGACGAGCCGCGACGGGTCGATCCTGAGCCCCTCGTCGGCGTGCTTGGCGAGCACGTGGTCGAGCTCGCGCAGCACGTCGTCGAAGGCGACGAGCATACGGCCCGGATGCCTGACGTAGGCGACGAGGAAGTCGGCGAGCGACGCCGCCCTGCCGCCGGCCGCCAGGCGGAGCCACATGTCCCAGTCCGCGAGGTAGGAGAGCCGCTGGTCGAAGCCGCCGACCTGCTGCAGCAGAGCGGCGGTCGCCGTCACGTTGGACGCTCCGGCCGGGATGACGTAGTGACGGAGCAGCTCGGCGTGCAGCCCGTCCGCCGCGGGCGCGGGCGAGAGCTCGATCACGCGCCGGCGCTCGTCGAGCACGAGCGCCCCGCAGTAGACGAAGTCGGCCCCGCTCGCGCGGGCGGCCTCGAGCTGGCGGGCGAGCTTGGTGGGCGCCCAGAGGTCGTCGTCGTCGAGGAGGGCGATCCAGGTGCCGCGCGCCTCGGCGATCCCGGCGTTGCGCGCCGCGGCCACCCCCAGCGACGACTCGTGTCGCACGAGGCGAACGCGGGAGTCCCCGAGCCCGCTGACCCGGTCGGGCGTCTCGTCCCGGGAGCCGTCGTCCACGACGATCACTTCGAGGTCCACGCCTTGCTGTGCGAGCGCGGAGCGCAGCGCCGACTCGGACAGGAGCGGCCAGCGATCGCGCGTGGGGATCACGACCGACACGTGGGGAGCGCTCACCGCTCGCCCCCGGCTCGCCGCGGCGCGACGTCGAGCGACGTCACCGTCCATGTCGTCGCAGGCTGCACCGCTCGGTCTCGCTCGACCGCCCACTGCGGATCGTCGGGCAGCGGCAGCAGGCGGAAGCTCAGCGCCTCGCGGTGGAAGTAGGTGTCGTAGTCGTTGCCGATCCAGAACACGACGACGTACTCGCCGGCGGGGAGCACGGGAGGGATCGTGAGCCGCGCCTCGTACATCGCCGGCGCGTCGTGCACGACGAGCTCGTCCCCGGTGTCGACGCCCCAGTCCTCGTCGAGCAGCCGCCGGCCCAGGCGATCCTGGACGACGAAGGCGAGATCGAGCGGCGGACCGGGCTCGCGGACGAGGAACTCCGCGCTCAGCGAGACCTCCATGTCACGACGCGGCGCCTCCAGGGGCCGGCCTCGCGCGTCCGTCACCGCGACCGCCAGCACCTCCACGCGCCGGTCCGGCTGCGGCTCGAACTCCACCCGGCTCGCGCGCGGCGCCGCGGCCTCGATGTAGCGCTCGATCACGCCTGCCGACGGTCCGTCCTCCCGCACTCGCCCCTGCTCGAGCCAGATCGTGCGCGGGCAGAGCCGCGTGACCGCGCCCAGGTCGTGGCTGACGAAGACGACCGTGCGCCCCTCCCGGCCGAGCTGCGACATGCGGCCCATGCACTTCTCGCGGAACTGCACGTCGCCGACGGCGAGCACCTCGTCCACGATCACGATGTCGGGGTCGACGTGCGCGGCAACCGCGAAGGCGAGACGCAGGTACATGCCCGACGAGTAGCGCTTCAGCGGCGTGTCGAGGAACCGCTCCACGCCGGCGAAGGCGACGATCTCCTCGAACCGGCGCTGGATCTCCCGCCGCTTCATGCCGAGGATGGCGCCGTTGAGGTAGACGTTCTCGCGCCCCGTGAGCTCGGGGTGGAAGCCCGTGCCGACCTCGAGCAGGGCGCCCACGCGCCCGCGGGTGCGCGACAGGCCCGCGGTGGGCTCGGTGATGCGCGCCAGGATCCTCAGCAGCGTGCTCTTGCCGGCGCCGTTGAGGCCGACCACGCCGAGCACCTCGCCCCCGTCGACGTCCAGGTCGACGTCGCGCAGGGCCCACACCTCGCCCCCCGGGTCGCCGCGCCCGCGCCGGACGAGCCCGGCGAGCGTCTCGCGCAGGGTCAGGTACGGGCCCGCGCCGAGGCGGTAACGCTTGCTCACGCCCCGTACCTGGATCGCCGAGCCCGCCATCAGATCACGTCCGCGAACGAGCGCTCGACGCGGTGGAAGTAGAGGAAGCCGGCGAGCAGGGCGACCACGACGACACCTGCCGACACGGCCGCCTCGGCGCCCGGCGGCGTCCCTCCCGCGATCGACCAGCGGAAGCCGGTGACGATCGTCGCCATCGGGTTGAGCGCGTAGACGTAGCGCCACCCGCCCTCGATCAGCGAGACGGTGTAGACGACCGGGCTGGCGAAGAGCCAGACCTGCAGCAGGTACGGCAACGCGAAGCGGACGTCCCGGTAGCGGACGTTCAGCCCGGCGAGCAGGAGGCCGGCGCCGAGCGCGGTCACGAGCGCGGCGAGCACCCACAGCGGCAGCAGCAGCAGTCGGTAGCCCGGCGCGACGGACCAGATGGCCATGAACGTGGCGATGACCGGCAGCGAGACGGCGAGGTCGACGAGCCCGGGCAGCAGCGCGGCGGCGGGCGCCAGCAGCCGAGGGAAGTAGACCTTGGTGATCAGGTCGCGGTTGTCGACCAGGCTCTGGGCGGCGCCGGAGACCGCCGACGCGAAGTACAGCCATATCGCGAGGCCCGCGTAGGCGAAGACCGCATAGGGGATGCCGTCCGCCGGCAGGTGGGCCGCGCGGCCGAACACCGCCGTGAAGATGGCGACGCCGACGAGCGGCTGCAGGAGCGCCCAGGCGACCCCGAAGAACGTCTGCTTGTAGCGCACTTTGAGGTCTTTGAGCGCCAGGATGAGCGCCAGCTCGCGCTCCGACCACAGCTCCGCCGGGTCGACGCGCGGACGCCAGCGATGCCGAGGCGCGTTCTCCACCCAGGGCTGCGCCACGCGACCCGGTGCGGCGCCGGCGAGCTCTGCCACGGCGGCGTCAGCCTGCGGTGGCAACCGTCTCCCTCTCGCTGTGGGCATCCAGCAGGTCGAGAATCGACTCGTCGACGGCCACGTCGAACTTGCGCGCGAGCAGCTTGCCGGAGGCGAGCAGCGCGGGCAGGTCGGTGGCGCCGAGCGTCGCCGGCGCAGGGTCGCGCGACCAGTCGATGTAGCGCAGGTGGTCCCGCACCACCGTGTCGGCGAGATGCGAGTTCATCACGATCGTCTGGAACAGGAGCTCGTCGGGGTGCAGCGCATGCTGGAAGAAGCGGAGGACGTCGCGCTGCGTGCGGACGAGCTCGTGCACGAGCTCGGCGGCCGGTCGCGAGAGGCAGATCCAGGCGCCGCCGCCCCACGGCGCCAGCCCTCGGGGCACGCGCCGCCGCCACGGCAGGCGGACGTGCAGCACGAGCGGCGAGACCAGGTGCCAGCGCTCGATCCGCTGCCGCCCCGTCCCCGGCCACGCCTCGTCGACGGGGGACGCCGTCATGAAGCTGCGCTCGAGGTTCGCGCCGAGAAAGCGCTCGACCTCCTCCGCGGGCCGCAGCGGGTAATCCTGGCCGCTCAGCAGCAGCACGTGGTCGAACGGCTCGTCGCCGCCGACGAGCGTGGCGAGCGCCTCGAGCGTCGCGCCCACCATGCCGAAACCGCCCCAGTAGCAACGGCGCCGGCGCAGGAAGCGCACGCGCGCGACCCCGTCCAGCGCGCCGCGCAGCTCCCGCTCGACGCTGGGACCGGCACGCCTGTCCAGGTGGACGAGGAAGCGGGCCCGGTCCGTGGCGAGCCGCCGCACCAGGCGCGCGACCTGCCGCGGATGCTTGTGCGCGAGCACGACGTAGGCGACCCTAGACCGCATGTGTCCGTCCATCGGCGTGGCGGTCGAGCAGGTCGAGGATCTCCGCGTCCACCGTGACGTCGAACTTGCGCGCGAAGAGGGCCCGTGAGCCGACCATGGCCTCGAAATCGTCGCGTCGCAGGACGGCCGGCGCCGGGCGCCGCGACCAGTCGACGTAGCGGAGGTTGTCGTTGACGACGGTGTCCCGCAGCGGCGAGTTGACGACGATCGTCTGGAAGAACAGCTCGTCCGGGATCCAGACGTGCTCGAAGTGGCGCACGAGCTCCGGCGCCGTCCGCAGCACGTGGCGAACATGGTCGACGGCGGGCCGGGCCAGGCACCAGTACGGGCTCCCGCCCCACGGCACGAGCCCGCCCGGCAGGCGCCGGCGCAGCGGCAGCGCGACGTGGAGGTGACGGCGCCAGACGGCATGCCAGCGCTCGACGCGGTCGAGCCCGCCGCGCCCCGCCCAGGCGGCGTGCGGCAGCGGCCAGTGGCTGATGTAGGAGCGCCCGTTCGACTCGGCCAGGAACCGCTCGATCTCGCCGCGCGCGCGCAGCGGGTAGTCCTGCCCGGTCAGGAGCACGGCGTAGTCGAACGGAGCGCCGCTCGCGTAGAGCGCGTCGAGGCACGTGAGCGTCGCGCGCACGTGGCCGAACCCGCCCCAGTGGCACACATGGCGGTCCACGAACACGACCCGGTCGAGGTCGCTCACACCCTCGACCATCTGCATGTACACCCGCGCCGGCGCCTTGCGGTCGACGTGCACGGCGATCCAGCTCGAGTCGCCGTGGAGGCGGCGCACGAGCCGGACGAGCTGCTCCGGCAGCTTGTAGGCGGAGATCAGGTAGGCGACGTTCATGCCGCCTCGCGCAGCAGGACGCGACGCAGCTGGGCTCCGACCGCGTCGACCGCGAACGCCGACTCGGCGCGGGCACGCGCCCGGCGACCCAGCTCGATGCGCCGGGCCGGGTCGTCGAGCAGCGCGCCCAGCGCCGCGGCGAGAGCAGCCCCGTCGTCGCGTCGCACCACCAGGCCACCGTGCTCGGGTCCGCCGGCGAGGATGTCGGGAACGCCGTGCACGTCCGAGGCGACGACGGGCAGACCGCACGCCATCGCCTCGATCGGCGCCACCGGAAACCCCTCGTGGCGGGAGGGAAAGACGTAGACGTCGCCCGCCGCGACCAGCTCCGCCAGCTCGACCCGGTCGTCCACCCACGCGTCGAGCACCGCGACCCCGGCCAGCGCCGCCGCGCGCGCCCGGACCTCGGCGGCGTCCGCTCCCCGTCCCACGAGGACGAGGCGCAGGTCCCTGCCCGGACGCGCCCGCTGGATCTCGTCCCACGCCTGGAGCAGCAGGTCGAGGCCCTTGCGCCACATCTGCATCTGCCCGTGCCAGAGCACGAGCACCGCGTCCTCGCGGACGCCGAGGCGCGCTCTTCCGGCGGCCCGCCGGTCGGGCCGCCAGAGCGACGTGTCGACCGGGTTGAAGATCTGGGCGATGCGGCTCGCAGGGAAGCCGTAGCGCTCGTGCACGCGCGCGATCTCGCTGCTCGTGGCCACGATCAGGCGGTCTGCTCGCCTCAGCGTGAGCGGGCGCAGCGGCCGTTCGAGGCGGCTGTCCTGGTAGTCGCCGCCCTGGAAGCAGGCGAACACCGGTGTCCGCGCCACCAGGCCGGCGAGGACGCAGGCGTCGAAGCGGGGCGTCTCGTACTCCTGGCAGAGGACGGCGTCGCAGCCCTCCTCCCTGACGACGCGTGCCAGGCGGAGCACCGGCGTGGCGAGGTAGGGAGCGAGGTGCCGCGCCGCCGCCCGCGCGAGCGTGGCCGGGTCGCGCCGGCCGGCGACCCGCTCGCGCAGCATCCAGCGGGACGCGGGGCCGTACGCCGCAGCCGGGGGCAGCAAGCGGAGCGACGCGCCGGTCGGACGGTGCGTCCACGCAGCCCCGCCGTTCACGCGGCTCGTCACGCAGACGATCGTCGTCTGCACTCCGGCCGTGCGCAGGGCGTCCGCGTAGCCGAACATCCAGCTGCCCGTCAGCTCGTCGCGGAAGCGCTCCGGCGTGACTCCGAGAGGGTCGAGCCAGTCCTCGAACACGTCTCCCCACGGCACGATCGCGACCCGCGGGCTCATCCGCGGCACCGGCGGGCGTCGGACGCGCGTCCGTTCACGGTCTCCTTCTAGCTCACGGGCTGTGACCGCGCGAGAGCGAGCCGATCCGCCAGGCGGCGTCACGTCGCGCGCCGCGCGAGGTAGACGACCGTCTCCGGGTAGCGGCGCAGCACGCGCGGCGACGCGAGGCGGACTCCGCGGAGGCGAACGTCGGCGAGCACGTGCGCGAGCGCATAGTCGTGCGGGCCCGTCTTGACGACGACGAAGAACCGGCGCGCCGCGCCCGGGTCGCTCCAGTAGAGCAGGGCGGCCGGGTCCCGGCCGCGGCGGCGCAGCCAGTACTCGAGGATCGCGTCTGCGGGCGGGGCGACGAGCACCTTGTCGCCACTCCGCAGCCGCGAGTCGAGCAGCGCCGCGACGTCCTCGCCGTCCCGGAACGTCGACGTGTCCTCGGAGCGGTAGACCGCCCGCGAGGCGACCGCGTTCCCGCCCAGGCC
>Ga0070741_10008146_pt1 | contig 21206 bp, 21 predicted proteins | sample Coa_R1_4_FD_66440 | JGI IMG/M metagenome (GOLD analysis project Ga0070741, IMG submission 66440) | Surface soil microbial communities from Centralia Pennsylvania, which are recovering from an underground coalmine fire - Coalmine... | ecosystem: Environmental > Terrestrial > Soil > Unclassified ...
CGGCGCGGGCCCGGCTCCCGGTGCCGTCGGGCGGGCGCTCGCCCGGCTCGACGAGGAGCGGATCGGCGGACAGCTCGAGCTCGTGGGCGCCGGCGAGGCGGCCGCCGAGCCGGAGCAGCAGCGGCGGACGCTCGCCGAGGCCTGGGACCGCGAGCTGGCCACGCTGCCCGCGGACTGGAGCGATCTCTACGCCGAGATCGAGCTGACCTCGAGCGACCACCTGGAGCCCGGCGCGCTCGCCCTGGCCCCGGTGAACCCGGCCCGCTACGGAGGAACGCCCGGGTTTCGCTTCCGGTGCGCACGCCGCTTCGGCTACGGCGCCTCGGTGGGGATGGTCCGGCGCTGCCTGGCGCGCCTCGACGAGCGGGGGATTCCCGGCACGGTCCGCATCCTCCGCGCGCTCTCCGACACGAAGCCGGTCGGCACACAGGGCCCCGTCTGGTACGTCGGCGGCAAGGTCGTCTAGGCGTCGACCCACCGATCGAGCCCAGCGCTGCACGTTTCTTCGACGGGCCCTGCGGTAAGGTCCGGTCGTGGCGGCGACGAAGGCGAACGGTGTCGGCTGGGCGGCACGTGAGGTGATCGACCGGGCCCGCTCCATCGTCCGGCTCGAGGTCGAGCTGGCGATGCTCGAGATCAAGCGGAAGGTCGTTCGCATCGGGCTGGGCGTCGGCCTCGGGGCCGGCGCCGCCGTCGTCTGCCTCTTCGCGCTCGGCTTCCTCGCCGCGGGCGGCGCCGCCGCGCTCGCGCTCGTGCTGCCGGTCTGGGCGTCGCTCCTGATCGTCGGCGGAGCGCTGCTCCTGGCGGCCGTCGCGCTCGTCGCGGCCGCGGTGGCGTCGCTGAAGGGCGGCACGCCGCCGGTTCCCGAGCAGGCGATCGAGGAGGCCCGGCGGACGACCGAGGTGCTGCGATCCGATGGCAGCTAGGTCGGCCGAGCAGCTGAAGCACGAGCTCGAGTCCGAGCGGCAACGGCTGGGCACAGCCGTCGGCGCACTGCGGTCGCAGGCCGCGACCGTGCGCCGGAAGCTCCCGATCGTCGCCGTCGGCGCGGCCGGAGCGGGCGTCGTGGTGCGGACGGTCGCGAAGCGCATCGCCCGGCGCGCCCGGCGCACGAGCTGACGCGCCCGGTCGTGCCTACACGGCCCTGAAGGAGCCGTGCAGCCCGGGCGTCGCGTCCGAGCGGTAGCGATACACGCCCTTCTTCAGCGTCACCCGCCAGGTGACGGCCGCCTTCCCCGCCCTCGACGTCGCCCGGTTCACGCCCGGCCCGACGAGGTGGAAGTTGTCCTTCGCCGAGCGGTCGCCGACGCGGATCACGGCGGCGCCGGCCTTCACCGAGACGAGGCGCTTGCCCGCCGCGTTCTTCAGCGCGATCGTCGCGCCCGGCCCGACGGTGGCGGCCAGCGCGACCGGCCTGGGCGTGGGCCGCGCCGGGAGCGGCGTCGTCGTGGTCGTGGTCGGCGTGCCCGCAGGCGTGCCGACCGTGAAGTCGCCCTTCATCGTGCTCGAGTGCGGGTCGCACTGGTAGTGGTAGGAGCCGGTGCCGAGCGTCACCGTCCACGTCACCGTTCCGACCTCCTCGACTCCCGTGGCCATGTCCACGCCGGGCCCGCTGAGATGGAAGTCGTGGATGGCGGCCTTGTCGTCGACCTGGATCGCGTACGTGCCCGGATCGAGATGGGTGACCGGGTTGCCCGAGGCGTCGGCGAGGCGGATCACGAACCCCGGCCCGACGGTTCCGAACAGGGTCGGGGTCTCCGCGCCGGCGCCCCCGGCGAAGGCGAGGATGGACACGAGAGTTGCGGCCGCGAGGAGAGGGCGCATCGACGTCGCGATACGCGCGTGCCGCCGGATCGGATTCATCCGCCGCGCAGTTCGGCGCCGAGCCGCTCGGTCAGCGCGTCGACGATCCGGCCGCGGAGGCGGGCGGCGTCCTCGTCGGAGAGCGTCCGCTCGGCCGACTGGAACACGAGCGCGAGCGCCACGGACTTGCGTCCCGCCCCGACCTGCTCTCCGCGGTAGACGTCGAAGATCCGGGCCTCTCGCAGCTCCGGCCCGGCGGCCGCGTGCGCGGCGGCGACGATCTCGCCGGCCGGCACGTCCTCGTCGACGGCGACGGCGACGTCCTGGCGCACGGGCGGGTAGGTGATCACGTCCTCGTAGACCGCGACCGCTTTCGCCGCCGCGAACAGCGTCGCGAGATCGAGCTCGAACGCGCCCCACGACCCGGCGAGGAGCGTCGGGTGGAGCTCGCCCAGGCGGCCGGCGTCCGTCCTCGCCGCCGCACCCGGATGGAGCAGCGGGTCCTGTGTCCGTTCGACCCTGAGCTCGACGCGCAGCGCTCCGTACAGCGTCTCGAGCACTCCCTTCGCCACCGGGAAGCCGCCCTCGACGATGCCGGCGACTCGCCACCGCTCGGTCGGCCGCGGATTTGCCGGAGGCAGGTACACGCGCGCGATCTCGAACAGCGCGATCCCCTGGGTGCCGGCGGCGACGTTCCGCTCGACCGCCCCGACCAGGCTCGGCAGGAGCGTGGTTCGCAGCACCGCCTGCTCGGCGGAGAGCGGCACCGGCAGCCGGAGCGCGTTCGGGTCGGGGTCGTCTGCGACGAGCGTGGAGGTGTACGCCTCCGAGAGGCCCGCGCCGACGAGGACGTCCTCGACGACGCGCCGCAGCCGCTGCTCCTGCGTCAGGCGGCCGAACATCTCTCGCCGGAGCGGCAGGGTGAGCGGGACGTCGTCCAGGCGGAAGCGCCCGACCTCCTCCACCAGGTCGGCCTCGCGTGTGACGTCACGCGCCCTCCAGGTCGGCACGACGACCGTCCAGCCGTCGAGCTCGAAGCCCAGCCGCTCGAGGATCGCCCGCTGGTCGTCCGGCGGGGTCTCCACCCCGAGCAGCGCGTCGGAACGCTCCGGGCGAAGCTGGATGCGCGGGCGCGGCGGCAGCTCGTCCTTCACGTCGACGTTCCCCTCCCAGCTCCCGCCCGCCAGCTCGCCGATCAGCTCCGTCGCCAGTCGCGCAGCGTGCTCGGCGAGGTACGGGTCGACCCCCTTCTCCCACCGGTTCGACCCGTCGGTGCGCAGCGCGAGCCGCTCCGAGGTCCGGAGGATGCCGACCGGCTCGAAGTTCGCCGCCTCGAGCAGAACGGTCGTCGTCGCGTCCGTGACCTCGGTCTCCTCGCCGCCCATGATCGCCGCGATCGCGACCGGCTTCTCCGCGTCGGCGATCACGAGGTCGCGCTCGTCGAGCTCGCGATCGACCCCGTCCAGCGTCGTGACCCGCTCGCCGGCGCGTGCGCGGCGTACGACGATCCTGCCGCCGGCGAGCTTGTCGTAGTCGAACGCGTGCAGCGGGCTGCCGAGCGCGTGCATGACGTAGTTCGTCACGTCGACGACGTTGGAGATCGGCCGCATCCCCGCCGCGGTCAGCCGCGCCTTCATCCACGCGGGGGAGGGAGCGACCGTGACCCCGCGGAAGAGGCGCCCGATGTAGCGCGGGCACCCCTCGGCGTCCTCGACGTCGACCTGCACCTGCGCGCCCGGGACGGCCGCGGAGACGGCTCCGGGCCACGGCCCCAGCGGCCGGTCGAACACGGCCGCGACCTCGCGGGCGACTCCGTAGACGGAGAGCAGGTCCGGCCGGTTCGGCGTCGTCTCGAGCTCGAGCACCGTCTCGCCGAGCGGAAGCACGTCGGCGAGCGGCGTCCCCGGTTCGACCGGGTCGGACAGGACGAGGATCCCGGAGTGGTCGGGGCCGATCTCCAGCTCCCGCTCGGAGAGGATCATCCCGTCGGAGACCTCGCCGCGCAGCGTCGCCTGCTCCAGCCTCTGCCCGCCGGGCAGGACCGCTCCCGGCAGCGCGACCGCGACGGTCGCGCCGGCGCCGAAGTTCCAGGCGCCGCAGACGATCTGCCGGGGCTCCGCCTCCCCCACGTCCACCTGCGTCAGCTGCAGGCGGTCGGCGTTCGGGTGCTTGCCCGCCTCGAGCACCCTGCCGACCCGGAAGCGGCCGAGGTTGCCGTCCTCGTCCGCGACGCCGCGGCGGACGATCCGCTCGACCGCGGCGACCGACGTGTTGATCCTGGCGGCGAGCTCGTCGACCGACGCGTCGACGTCGACGTACTCGCGCAGCCACGTCAGCGGGACGAGCATCAGAACTGGCGGAGGAACCGCAGGTCGTTCTCCCAGAACATGCGGAGGTCGGGGACGCCGTGACGCAGCATCGCGATCCGCTCGAGCCCGAGCCCGAACGCGAACCCGGACGCCGCCTCCGGGTCGTAGCCGACGTTCTCGAGCACGTTCGGGTCGACCACGCCGGAACCGCCCATCTCGATCCAGCCGGAGTGCTTGCACACGCTGCAGCCGGCCCCGCCGCACAGGAAGCAGGAGATCGAGACCCCGAGCGACGGCTCCGTGAACGGGAAGAAGTCGGTCTGGAAGCGAACCTCGCGATCCTCGCCGAACAGCGCGCGCGCCAGGTACCGCAATGTCCCCTTCAGGTCCGCGAGCGTGATCCCGCGGTCGACGGCGAGCCCCTCGACCTGGTGGAAGATCGGCGAGTGCGTGGCATCGGTCGTGTCGCGCCGGTACACGCGGCCGAGCGAGACGATGTAGACGGGCGGGGGCTGCGACTCCATCACCCGGATCTGCGACGGCGAGGTCTCGGTCCGCAGGACGATGTCGCCGTTCAGATAGAGGGTGTGGAGCGGCGACCGCGTCACGTGCGCGGGGCCCATGTTGAGCGCGTCGAACAGGTGCCATGCGTCCTCGACCTCGTCGCCGTCGACGATCCCGTAGCCGAGCCCGAGGAACACGTCCTCGACCTCGCGCCTGATCTGCGTCAGCAGGTGGTAGTGACCGCGGGGAACGCCGATCCCGGGGAGCGTGACGTCGAGGCGCGCCTCGGCGAGCGACCGGTCGAGCTCGCGCCTGCGCAGCTCGCGCCGCGCGGTCTCGACCAGCTCCTCGAGCGCCGCCTTCGTCCTGTTCAGCTCCGCCCGCTCGTCGACCGAGAGCTCCCTCGCGTTGCGGAGCGCCTCGGTCAGCCGGCTTCTGCGCCCCAGGTACGCGACGCGGGCCTGCTCGAGCTCCCGCTCGCTCCCAGCGCCTACGATCGAGGCCCGTGCCTCGTCCAGATAGTCGGTCGCCCAGCCCACCGGGCGAATCTAGCACCGGCAATCCGAGCCCCTACGACCGCATTGCGGCGCTCTACGACCCCTGGAGCCGCAGCGTCGTCGAGGACGTCGCCTTCTACGTCGCCGAGGCGCGGAAGGCACGCGGCCCCGTCGTCGAGCTCGGCGTCGGCACCGGCCGCATCGCCGTGCCGACCGCCGAGGCCGGCGTCCGCGTCATCGGCGTCGACTCGTCCGTCGGCATGCTCGACCTCTGCCGGGCCCGCGCGGAGGCGGCCGGCGTGTCGGGCCTGCTCGACCTCCGGGTCGGCGACTTCCGGGATCCGCCCGTCGCCGAGCGCGTCCGGCTCGTCACGTGCCCCTTCCGGGCGTACCTCCATCTCGGAGACGACGAGGAGCGGCTGTCGGCCCTCGGCCGTGCGCGCGACCTGCTCCTGCCCGGCGGCCGCCTCGTCTTCGACGTCTTCGCCCCCTCCCGCGAGGACGTCGTCGAGACGAACGGCCGCTGGCTCGAGCGCGAGCCGGGGATCTGGGAGCGCGCCGACTGGGACGAGGACGCCCGGCGCCTGACCCTCGCGGTCCGCGGCCCCGACGCCGAGGCGACGCTCACGCTCTCCTGGCTGTCCGTGGCCGAGTGGGCCGAGCTGCTCGAGCGGGCCGGCTTCGAGGTCGAGGCCTGCTACGGCTGGTTCGACCGGCGGCCCTACGAGGGCGGCGAGGACTCGATCTGGCTCGCCCGGCGCCGGGAACTCGCATAGGGTTCGGGTCGTGCTCTGGGTCGTGATCGTCATCGTCGTGGTCGTCGTCCTGCTCCTGCTCGTGCTGGTCGGGATGTTCAACAAGCTCGTCCGGCTGCGGAACCGCTCGGAGAACGCGTGGGCGCAGGTGGACGTGCAGCTCCGCAAGCGCTACGACCTGATCCCGAACCTGGTGGAGACCGTCAAGGGCTACGCCGCCCACGAGCAGCAGACGTTCGAGGAGGTCACGCGGGCGCGAACGGCGGCGCAGCAGGCGCAGGGAGTGGCCCAGCAGGCGCAGGCCGAGAACATGCTGACTGCGGCGATCGGGCGCCTGTTCGCCGTCGCCGAGGCCTACCCCCAGCTGCGCGCGACCGAGAACTTCCAGCAGCTCCAGGCGCAGCTGTCCGAGGTCGAGCAGCAGATCGCGATCTCGCGCCAGGTCTACAACGACACCGTGCTCTCCTACGACAACGCGCTCGAGACGGTGCCGACGAACATCATCGCCGGCATGTTCAACTTCCGGCCGCGCGAGTACTTCCAGACCGAGGACGCGACGCGCGAGGCTCCGCGCGTGCAGTTCGGCGAGCCGCAGGCGGCCCCCACTCCGCCGCCGACGCAGTCGGGCTAGTGCCCCGGAGGCTGGTGCTCCTGGCGGCGCTGCTCGCCGCGCTCGCGCTGCCCGTCGCCGCGCAGGCCTACAGCCTGCCGAAGGCCGACGTCGCGGTCCGCGTTGCCCCCGACGGCTCCCTGCTCGTCGCCGAGCACATCACGATCGAGGGCGCCTTTCACGGCGCGTACCGCGACATCCCGCTTCGGAAGGGCGAGTCGATCGACCGGATCCAGGTCGGCGAGGGCGGTACGCGCTACAGCCGCGGCGGGAGCACGAAGCTCGGCAGCATCGACACGCCGAACACCTTCAACTACGAGTCGAGCAGCAAGCGCGTCCGGATCGTCTGGCACTTCCAGGCCGCGGGCGAGGCGCGGACGTTCACCGTCTCGTACCGCTTCCGCGGCCTGACCGTCGCCTACGACGACGTCGCCGACGTCGACCTGAAGGTCTGGGGCCCGAACTGGGACTCCCCGCTCGCCGACCTGACCGCGACGCTCACGCTCCCGCGCGAGGCGCCGCTCGATTCGAGCTACCGCGTGTACGGTCATCCGGCCTGGGTGAACGGCGTCGTCTCGCGCTCCGCGCGGGGAGCGAGCCTGCGCGCGGTCAACGTCCCCAGCCACCAGTTCGTCGAGCTCCGGGTCGTCTTTCCGCGGCGGCTCCTGTCCTCGACCGGCGGCGCGCAGGCGCGCACCGGCGACGCGCTCCAGCGGATCGTTCAGGAGGAGGCGGACGACCAGGCCGGCTACCTCGCCGACAAGCAGAAGCTCGACGACGCCAAGCACCACATCGGCCGGACGCTGCTCTACCTCCTCCTGCTCGGGCTCGGACCGGCGCTCGCCGTCGTGCTCCTCGTCTGGCTCGTCTTCGGCCGCGAGCGGCGTACCGGCTACGACCGCGAGTACGAGCAGGAGCCGCCGACCGACACCGAGCCGGCTCTCGTTCCGCCGTTGCTGCGTCAGGACCGGACTCCCGGGTCGCCCGAGTTCACCGCGACGCTGTTCGACCTGATCCGCCGTGGACGGTACAAGTCGGCGCCCGTCACGACCGAGCGGAAGACCTGGGGCGGCCTCCGCAGCGAGCAGGTCGCCGACCTCCTGCTCACCCAGGGCGACACGTCGGTCGCGCTCGCCCGCTTCGAGGAGCCGGTCGCGGACGTGCTCGACTCCGTCCTCGACGCCGACGGGGAGCGCCTGAGCCAGCTCCGCGACCGGATCGAGGACGACCGGACGGAGAACGCCAAGCGCTTCACCGCCTTCAAGTCGCGGGTCGGGACGGCGATCCGGCAGCGCCGCTGGTACTCGGACACCGGCGCGTCCGCGCTCGGGCTCGCGCTCGCCGCGTCCGTCGCGGCGGCGATCGTACTGCTCTGGATCGCGATCGACGGCTGGCGCTCGGCGGCGCCCCGCTGGGGCGACGTCGTCCTCGCCGCGCTCGGCGGCTGCGCGATCGCGAACGCGGCCGTGCTCGCCGTCTCGCTCACGCGGATCCGCATGTGGCGCCGGCGGACGAAGGCCGGGCAGGCCGAGGCGGAGCGTTGGGACGCGTTCCGGCGCTACCTGACCGACTTCCCCCGCCTCCAGGACGCCCCGCCGGCGACGCTCGAGCTCTGGGAGCGCTACCTCGTCTACGGGATCGCGTTCGGGATCGCCGAGCGCGTGCTCCAGGGCGCGCACCTGCACATGCCGCCCGAGCTCCACGACCAGAGCACGATCTACTGGATCAGCCCCACCGGCGACCTCGGCTCCGGCCCCACCGCGCTCGCGATCGGCGACCTCAGCTCCGGCTTCGGCTCCGCCCTGACCCCGCCGTCCTCGAGCTCCGGCGGGTTCGGCGGCGGCTTCTCGGGTGGCGGAGGCGGCGGCGGAGGCGGCGGAGGCGGCGGCGCCTGGTAGTCAGACCCGGCGGCGGCGCCACTCGTAGAGCGCGATCGAACCGGCGACTGCGACGTTCAGTGACTCGGACGCGTCCTCGGTCGGGATCGTCGCGAGCGCGTCACACGTTCGGACGACCTCGTCGGGCAGGCCGCTCCGCTCGGCGCCGAGAACGAAGACCGTTCCCTCGCCGAGCTCCAGCTCGTCGAGCGGTCGCCCGAGGGCGGCGACCAGCGCGACCCGCCGGCCCTCGGCCTGGTCGAACCGCCCGAGCGGGACGCGGAAGATCGCGCCGGCCGATCCGCGCAGCGCCTTCGGCCCGGTCGGATCGGCGCAGCCTTCGGACAGCGCGATCGACGCGCCGAACGCATCCGCCGACCTGACCAGCGCGCCGACGTTGCCCGGGTCGGCGACGTGCCAGAGGGCGAGCCCGACCGGACGAGGCTCGTAGGCAGGGAGATCGGCATGCCGGAAGACGCCGACCACCCGCGGCGGGTGCGGAAGCGTGGAAAGGGACGCGAGCAGGCCCGGCTCGACCGATTCGCCGGCGACCAGCAGGTCGACGGGCTCGACGCCTGCGGCGATCGCGGCGTCGACCAGATCCTCGCCCTCGCACACGAACAGCCCGAGCCGGGCGCGCTGGCGGCGGCTCGCGAGCCGGCGGATCAGCCTGAGCCGCGGGTTCGCGGGCGACGAGATCATCGCGCCACTATGCAGGGACGCCCACCGTCGATGCCCGTCCTGCCTGCGGCAGGAACGGCCCGCGGCCGTCGGGACAGGTCCCAGGGACAGTCCCTCGCGCCGCGACCCCGCTCGGGGAGCCGCCTCCGGCCCGGCCAGGACCTGTCCCGGGGACTGTCCCCGGGGCTAGGCCTGAAGGGCCGACTTCGCGCGCTCGGCGATCGCGCCGAAGGCGGCCGGGTCGCTGACCGCGAGGTCGGCGAGCACCTTCCGGTCGAGCTCGATCTCCGCCTTCCGGCAGCCCGCGACGAACTGGTTGTACGACAGACCGTGCTGCCGCGCCGCCGCGTTGATGCGGATGATCCAGAGGCTCCGCATCGTCCGCTTGCGGACCTTGCGGTCGCGGTAGGCGTAGACGAGCGAGTGCTCGACCTGCTCCTTCGCGCGGCTGTACGTCTTGGACTTCAGCCCCCAGTAGCCCCTCGCCTGCTCGAGGACCTTGCGCCGCTTCTTGCGGGCGTGGACGGATCGCTTGACGCGCGGCATGGCGCTCCTTCCTTCCTCGTTCCTACAGACCCAGGAGCTTGCGGACCTCGCGCCGGTCGCTACCCGCGAGCGGCGCGTCCCGACGGAAGCTCCGCTTCCGCTTCGGCGACTTCTTCTCCAGCAGGTGGCTCTTCATCGCGCGGCGGCGCAGGAGCTTCCCGCCCGCCGTCACCTTGAACCGCTTCTTCGCTCCGCTGTGTGTCTTCTGCTTCGGCATCTGTGGTTTCTCCTGACGAACGCTGCAGCCCGGCGTTCTTCGTCGGGCCGAGGACCATCACCATGTTCCGGCCGTCGAGGAGCGGCGGCTGCTCGACAGCCCCGATCTCCTTCACGTCCTCGGCCAGCCGCATCAGCAGGTCACGGCCCCGTTCCGGATGGGTCGTCTCCCGGCCCCGGAACATGATCGTCACCTTGACCTTCGCGCGCTGGTTGAGGAAACGCTCGACGTGGCCCTTCTTGGTGTTGTAGTCGTGCGACTGGATCTTCGGCCTGAGCTTGATCTCCTTGACGTGGATCTGCGACTGGTGCTTGCGCGCCTGCTTGGCCTTCTGCTCCTGCTCGTAGCGGTACTTGGAATAGTCCATGACCTTGGCCACGGGCGGGTCGGCCTGAGGGGCGATCTCGACGAGATCGAGGCCCTTGGAGTACGCATACTCGATCGCCTCCCCGATCTGCTTGATCCCCACCTGACCGCCGTCCTCGTCCACGAGCCTGACCCGCGGCACGCGAATCGCGTCGTTGATCCGGGTCTGGGGGACCGGGCGAACCGGAGGCTCCGGGCTCCGCCGCGGTCTCAAAGACTGTTCACCAAGCTCGCTCGTTCCTCCTTGCCTTCGCCAACAGAAAAGCCGCTGCACGCAGCGGCCACCGGTGTTCCTCGTCTGCCGACTCGGTTGAACCTCACAGAGCCTCTGCTGTCAGGCCAGCACGGCCCGGGAGGTGAGGAACGGGTGTCCCTGCTTGCGCAGGGTCACAGGGTACCAACTCGGCGGACGTCCGCGAGCAGCTCGTCGAGGCTTTTCGTCGACTGGCCGCCGCCGCGCTCGCGAACGGCGAGCGCCTCGCTCGACTCGCGGTCGCCGTAGACGACGACGCGTGGGACCTTCTCGAGCTCGGCGTCCCGGATCCGCCGGCCGATCGTCTCGTCGCGATCGTCGACCTCCGTCCGCACCCCAGCCTCCTTCAACCGCGCCGCCAGCTCGAAGACCGCCGGCCGGTGGTCGGCGCCGACCGGGAGGATCCGCACCTGCACCGGCGCGAGCCACAGTGGAAACGCGCCGTCGTAGTGCTCGATCAGGATGCCGATGAAGCGCTCCAGCGAGCCGAAGCTGGCGCGGTGGATGACGTACGGGGTGTGCTCGCGATTGTCGGGCCCGACGTAGGTGAGGCCGAAGCGCTGCGGCATCTGCGCGTCGAGCTGCACCGTCCCCATCTGCCACGAGCGGCCGAGCGAGTCGGTCATGTGCAGGTCGATCTTCGGGCCGTAGAAGGCGCCGTCGCCCTCGTTCAGCTCGTACTCGAGCCCGCGCCGCTCGAGCGCCGAGCGCAGCGCGCCCTCGGTGAAGTCCCACTCCTCGTCGGTGCCGAGCCGGTTCTCGGGTCGCGTCGAGAGCTCGAAGCGGAAGTCGAGCTCGAACAGCTCGTACAGGTATGCGGTGTAGTCCAGGCAGCCGAACACCTCCTCCTCGATCTGGTCGCGCGTGCAGAAGAGGTGCGAGTCGTCCTGGGTGACGTGGCGGACGCGGGTGAGGCCGTGCAGCGTCCCCGCCAGCTCGTTGCGGTGGAGCGGGGCGGCCTCGGCGAGGCGCAGCGGCAGCTCGCGATAGCTCCGCAGCCGGTTGCCGTACACGAGCATGTGCCCGGGGCAGTTCATCGGCTTGATCGCGTAGGTGCGATCGTCCTCCGGGATCAGGAACATGTGCTCGCGGAACTTCTCCCAGTGGCCCGAGGTCTCCCACAGGGACTTGTCGAAGATCAGCGGCGTCTTGACCTCGACGTAGCCGCGACGCAGGTTCTCCCGCCGGCGCAGGTCCTCGAGGACGTTCCAGATCACCATCCCCTTCGGATGCCAGAAGGGCGAGCCCGGCGACACGTCCTCGAGGTGGAACAGGTCGAGCTGGGTCCCGAGACGGCGGTGGTCACGCCGCCGTGCCTCCTCGAGCCGCTCGAGGTACGCGTCGAGGTCCGCCTGCGAGTAGAACGCCGTGCCGTAGATGCGGGTCAGCTGCGTGTTGCGCTCGTCCCCGCGCCAGTACGCGCCCGCGAGGCCGGTCAGCTTGACCGCCTTGATCGGCCTCGAGTCCTGCAGGTGCGGCCCCCGGCAGAGGTCGGTGAAGTCGCCCTGCGTGTACAGCGAGATGTCCCCCTCGGCCGTGTCGACGAGCTCGACCTTGTACGGCTCTCCGGCCTCGAGGAACCGCGCGCGCGCCTCCTCGCGGGAGACGTCCTTGCGTTCCCACGCGCGCCCCTCTTCGAGCTCCCGCCGGATCTCGGCCTCGATTCGTTCGAGATCCGACTCGTGGATCGGCTCCGGGAACTCGAAGTCGTAGTAGAAGCCGTTCTCGATCGGCGGCCCGATCGCGATCTTCACGCCCGGGTAGAGCCTGCGGACGGCCTCGGCGAGCAGGTGCGCGGTCGAGTGCCGCAGCACCGCCAGCGCGTCCGGGTCGGACGAGTCCCTGGTGGTGAGGATCTGGATCGCCTGGCCGTCCTCGAGCGGCAGGCGGAGGTCGCGAACCGCGCCGTTCGAGCGGACGAGCACCGCCTGCTCGGCCAGCTTCGGCCCGATCGCCCGCGCCGCGTCGAGGCCGGTGGCGCCGTCGGGCAGCTCGAGCTCGCTGGCATCCGGGAGGACGACCTTCATCGCGAGACCAGGATACTTTCCGCCCCGAGCGCGTCAGCGTCGCAGCGCAGCGCGGACGTCGGGCCGTCCGAGAACCTCGACGAAGACGATCTCGCCGTCGATCGTGTCCACGACCAGGTCGCCGACCGGCACCTGCTTGCCCCGCCGGAACCACCGTCTCATCGGCCGCCCGGTGTGGAAGCTCGCGCAGCTCTCCACGTCGCAGGGACAGGCCCGGGTGATCTCGAGCGAGGCGATCTGCTCGGACAGGTCCGGCCTGCCCAGGTCGCGCAGCCCCTGCTCGAGCTCCGACGCGAGCCCGGGCAGCGCGTCCGCGAGACGCGTACCCTCGCGCATCGGTTCAGTTGTAGCCGCTGCTACCCTCCGCCGAGCCACCGAACGAGTACCGACGACGCACACCCGCGCCTTCTCTACCCGTTCGAGATCGGAGAGGAGGCGTTATCGCCGGCAAGGAAGAGAAGGTCGAGTTCGAGGGAGAGGTCGTGGAGTCGCTTCGCAGCGGCATGTTCCGCATCAAGCTCGACAACGACCACGAGACGCTCGGCTACACGGCCGGGAAGATGCGCCGGTACCGGATCAGGATCCTGCCGGGAGACCGGGTCAAGGTCGAGCTGTCCCCGTACGACCTGAGCCGAGGGCGGATCGTCTTCCGGTTCCGCTAGCCGTTTGCCACCACGCCCGCCGGGTACCCCTGGACCAAGCGACCAGGGAGGAACGATGGGCAAGCAGATCCGCGAGGTCATGACACCGACCCCGCAGACGGTGCAGGCGGGCAGCCCCGCCTCCGAGGCGGCGAAGCTGATGAAGGACGCCGACGCCGGGATGATCCCGGTCGTCGACGACGGGCGGTTGGTCGGAACCGTCACCGACCGCGACATCGTGCTGCGCGTGGTCGCGGCCGGAAGGGATCCGCAGGCGACCACCGCCGGCGAGATCGCGTCGACGGAGATCGTCACGGTCGAGCCCGACCAGGACCTGGACGAGGCGCTCGGTCTGATGGCGCGTCACCAGGTGCGAAGGCTGCCCGTCGTCGAGGACGGACGGCTCGTCGGCATCCTCGCGCAGGCGGACGTCGCCCGCAGCGCGGACGACGGCCGGGTCGCGGAGACCCTCGAGCAGATCTCGAGATAGGGGGTGACGAGATGCCCGGCAAGCGCGCGAGCGTCAAGAACGAGAAGCAGTACGAAACGCTGAAGGAGAAGGGGATGTCGAAGGAGCGGGCGGCCCGGATCGCCAACTCGCCCGGCGCCTCGAGCCGCGGCGGCAAGAAGTCCGGCTCATCCTCCTCCCGCAGCAGCTCCTCGCAGGGCGGAACCACCGCCCAGAAGAAGGCCGCCGGCCGCAAGGGCGGCCGCGCGACCGCGCGGAAGCGCGGCTAGCCGGACGACCGGCCGAGCGCGACGATCCGGCTCGGCGCGCGGGGGGCGCGGCGCGCGAGCCCGGTCGAGCGGCCCGGGCGCGGCTCACTCCACGGGGTGATCCGGGATCCCCCGTCCGGAGGAAATTGCCCTTCCTCCGGCACCAGGCTGATGACGATTCGCCCACTCTAAGCCGTCGAAACCTGCTCCAAGCTGCGATTCAACCCGTTCGCGACGAGGTCGATGGGAAGGGCAGACACCTGACCTTCCTGGAGGAGACGAGATGATTCGAGTGCTGATCTGTGACGACTCGCCGGAGGCGCGGAGCCTGCTCCGGACGATGCTTGCGAACGACCGGGAGATCGAGGTCGTCGGGGAAGCGTCGAACGGCAGCGAGGCGATCGCGCTCGCACTCGACCTGTCTCCGGACGTCGTCCTGATGGACGTCTTCATGCCCGAGGTCGACGGCACCGAGGCGACCGAGCGGCTCAAGGAGCTGCTGCCGTCGACCAGGATCGTGGCCCTCACGGGCGCCGACGAGGTCGAGGTCGTCGAGGCCATGCTCGCCGCCGGCGCGAGCGCGTACTGCATGAAGGGCGCCCCGCTGTGGGAGCTCGAGCGTGCGATCCTCGGCGCCGAGGAGCCGCTCGTCCGGCTCGCGCACGCCCTTCCGCGCGCGTTCCCCGGCGGGGTCGGACAGCTCGTCGCCCGGGAGCTGGTCGAGCTGACCGGTGCGCTCTGCGTCGCCACCTACCTCAGCTCTGCAGACGTCGGCCTCTCGCTGGCCGGCTGTGCGGGCGCTCCCACCCGCGACCGGCTGAGCAGCGCGCCGGGCGTCGCCGTTCGGGCGTTCGCCGAGGCGACGGCGGTGACCGCGGACGCGCACGAGCTCGCCGAGCTCTACCGGCTCGGCGTGCCCTGCGGCGAGGCGCTGGCCGTCCCCCTCGTCGGCGAGGGCGTCTGCCTGGGCGCCCTGCTCGTGGCCATGCCCGCCAACGTCCAGGTCGAGCTCGACGCGGAGATCGTCGCCGCGACGGCGGATCTCGCGGCCGCCTCGCTCGCCCAGGAGCGGCGGCTCTCGCTCACCTGGGCGGAGGCGCGCCGCGACGCGCTCACCGGGCTCCTGAACCGGCGTGCGTTCGACGAGCAGCTCGAGGGGCTGCTCGAGCGCGAGCAGGTCGCGCTCGTGCTGCTCGACGTCGACCACTTCAAGGCGGTCAACGACACCGACGGGCACGCCGCGGGCGACGAGGTGCTGACGACGGTGGCGCGCGTCCTGCTCCGCGCCGTCCGCGCCAACGACAGGGTCTACCGGATCGGCGGCGACGAGTTCGCGGTCGCGATCGTCGGCGACGACGCGAGCGCCGGCGAGCTCGTCGGGGAGCGGATCCTGCAGGCGGTTCGCGACCAGCGGCGCGGCCTGATGCTCCCGAGCGTCTCGGCGGGACTGGCGCACGCCGACGCCGGGGCGACGACCAAGGAGGAGCTCTTCGCCCGGGCCGACGCCGCGCTGTACGCGGCCAAGAGCGCCGGCCGGGACCGGCTCGTCGTCTCCGACGAGGAGACGCCGACGCGGCCCCCCGCACCCGCGGTCGCTCCGGCGCCGGAGCCGCAGATCCTCGTGCCCGGCCCACGGCCGCTCAGGCTCCTGCTCGTCGACGACGACCCTGGCCTGCTGATGCTGCTCCGGACGACCTTCGAGATCGTCGACATCCAGGTCGAGGAGGCGCGGGCCGCGGCCGAGGCCGAGGCGCAGATCAACGCGCAGGCGCCCGACGTGATCGTCCTCGACGTCGCGATGCCGGGCATGGACGGCCTGTCCTTCTGCAGGGCGCTGAAGGCGCACGAGCGGACGAAGGGCATCCCGGTGATCATCCTGTCCGGCGCCGAGCAGGGCGAGGAGGCGGCCCGGTCGGCAGGGGCGGAGGCCTTCCTGCGCAAGCCCTTCAGCCCGCTCGACCTCCTCGGCCTCGTCGAGGAGCTGTCCGGCGGCCTGTTCGAGGGCCCGTTCCGGCTGATGGTCGACGAGCGTCCCGAGGAGCAGCTGCTCCTGTACGCGCGCGACCTTCGGCGCCTGCTCGAGCTCGAGCGCGGCCAGCGGCACCTGGTCAAGACCGCCTACGACGAGACGATCAGCGCGTTCGCCGGGGCGCTCGCCGCGAAGGACTTCGGCACCGGCGCCCATTCGCAGCGCGTCGTCCGCTACGCGAAAGAGCTCACGCGGCAGGTCGCTCCGGAGCTGCTCGACGATCCGAGCCTCGAGCACGGGTTCCTCCTGCACGACGTCGGCAAGATCGGCATCCCCGACTCGATCCTGCAGAAGCCGAGCAAGCTGACGCGAGACGAGCGGATCGTCATGCGCTCGCACACCGTGCTCGGCTCGCAGCTGCTCTCCCAGGTGCCGCTGCTCCAGGGCGAAGGGCTGGGCGTGATCCGCTCGCACCACGAGCGCTGGGACGGAAGCGGCTATCCGGACATGATCGGCGGCGAGGACATCCCGCTCGGGGCACGGATCTTCGCCGTCGCCGACGCGCTCGACGCGATCACGAGCGACCGCCCGTACCGCGACGCGTACCCGTGGGAGACGGCGGTCGGCGAGATCTACGCCGGCTCGCGCCGCCAGTTCGACCCGAAGGTCGTCGACGCGTTCGGCGACATCGAGGGCAGGCTGCGGCAGCTGCGCGAGAAGTTGGCCGCGTAGCGGGAAGCGCTGGCGGAACCAGCGCGCGGGCCTCGGTCTGCCGGGCGCGCCGTCCCGACGTGTCGTTGCCGGCAGCCCCTACCCGGATGTCTCGGCGAGTCGAGCCCAGACGTTCTCGAACAGCTTCAGCGGCTGGGGCCACAGTTCGAGCTGGCCGCCGAAGTTCAGGACGCCGGCCGAGAACACCCGCGCCCCGGAGGGCGCCTCGTAGTACGTCATCTCGGCCGAGCGCCCGGAGCCGAGCAGGTTCGGGATCCGGGCGAGAACCTGCGTCCCGGGCGGCGAGGCAGCGGCGCGCGAGTCGATCTCGATCCCGTACAGGCCGAACGTCGCGCCATCCGCGAGGCCGGTTCCCTCGAACGCCCAGGGCGCGACGGACGCGCCGGTGACGGTGAAGGGCGCCTGATGCTGACCCCGATCGGAGGCGCGGTACTGGACGCCCGCGAGCGCCGCCTCGGGGCGGCCGAGGTCGCGCCACAGACCGACCAGCCGGACCCGGTCGCCGTCGCGGTCGACCCGTCGGAAGAAGTTGTTCGCCGAGAGGAACAGCAGGTTGCCGCCGAGATCGCGGAAGCGCTCGACGACGTCGTACGCGTGCGCGGTCACGTACTCGCTGTGGCCGGGGAACACGAGCAGGTCGTAGGCGGCCCGGAGCGCGTCCCCGCTCGGGAACGCCTCGAGGTCGTCGTCGGCGTAGTAGTCGACCGCCGTCTGCGTCCTCGACAGCCAGCGAAGGAACGCGAGGTCGTAGCTCCGGTACCGGTAGGGGACGCCCCGGTTCACGTGCGGGCGGGTCAGGTCGATCGTCGAGGTCCCGGTCGAGACGTACCAGCTGTCGCCGAAGCCGTCCGCGTCGGCGTCGAAGAAGTTGTACGCCTGCCAGGTGTAGGTCGGCAGCACGACGGCGATGCGCTCTCGCGGCCGCGGCGGCCTGAGGACGAACGGGGCGAACCCGATCAGCCCCGTGTCGCCGGTGACGCGGGCGCAGTAGAGGCCCGAGGGCCAGTCGCCGACCGGAACGTCGATCGCGGCAGGCTCGCCGGGCGGGTGCGCCCAGTCGATCTCCAGCGGTTCGGCGACCGGCACCCCCTTCATCTCGTTGTTCGAGTAGGTCGGCTCTCGCTCGGGCCCGCACCGCAGCAGCTCGACGGTGAGCGCGGCCGCCTCGGCGGCGACGACGAGGGTGGCGTGCTCGGCGGGTGCGAAGCTCCGGCGGGCGAATGCGGCGTCGACGCCGACGACGCGGACGACCGGCGCCCGGTTGCGGCGGCGGCCGCCGGGGGCGACCTCGCGGTAGTCGGTTCGCTCGCCGCGCAGGTCGGTGGCGCCGATCCGCAGGACGTACGTTCCCGGCGGGGCGTCGTCGCCCGGGCCCCAGACGAACGAGTGCCGGCCCGGCCCGAAGAGCTGCGAGTCCGTCATCAGCGTCTGCACGGTCGAGCCGTTCTCCCCTGCACCGCGGTGCGCGACGACCGCGAAGTCGACCTGCGCCGCCCGGGCGAGCCGGAAGTCGAGCGTCGCTCGGTTCCGGTCGGCGGAGCCCGGCGTGTGTGCGAGGGCCACGGTCCGCGCCGGCGAGCTGCGCGGGCTCGACCGGACTCCCACCCCCCAGAGGAAGGGTGTCCCTCCAGCCGCCCGGGCGCGGCGCAGACCAGGCCGGAAGGCTCCGAGGGCCGCCGCAGCAGCGAGCACGAACGCGCGTCGTCCGACTCTTCTGGCCGTCGTGATGCTCACAGAACTCCTTGGCGCTCCCACCGTCGCTCTCTCCCGCTCGGCGTCGTCAGCACACTACGGCGTACGCGCGCGGAATCCTCGATCGACCCGCGGCTACGGGCCGGTCTCGGAGGCGATCAGGAGCGGCTCGGGCTCGGCTGACCGCGCTCCGCCGGGCCTGGTGGCGAGCACCGACCCGAGCAGCACGAGGACGAAGCCGACGCCCATCCCGACCGTGAACGACTCGTCGAGGATCGTGACGCCGAGCAGTGCCGCGACTGCCGGGTTCACGTACGTGATCACGGTCGCCCGGACGGGGCCGATCTCGGCGATCAGCGCGAAGAAGAGCAGGAACGCGATCGCGGTGCAGACGACGGCCAGCGCGGCAACCGACGCGAGCACCCTGCCCGCGGGCAGCTCGGACGGCATCCGGAAGGCCGAGACGGGCGCGTACACGAGCGCGCTGAGCCCGAGCGACAGCGCGATCACGCCGAGGGCGGGGAGCCCGTTCAGGTACCGCGCGAGCAGGATCGGCCCGACCGCATAGCCGACCGCGACGAGCCCCAGCTCGGCCAGGGCGGGCCCGCTCGTCCCGCCGACGTCCAGGCCGACGATCGCGCCGACACCGACCAGGCCGACCAGCAAGCCGAGCGTGCTGGTCAGCCCGAGCCGTTCCCGATCGCCCGTCGTCCGGGCGATCACGGTGGCGACCAGCGGCACGGCCGCGATCAGCAGCCCGGCCAGCGAGCTCGAGACGTCGGTCTCGGCGTGGGAGAGCAGGACCCAGGGCAGCGCGATCTCGACCGCCGCGAAGACGAGCAGGGGCAGCGGGCGGCGGAGCACGGGCAGCAGCTCGCCGCGCGCCACCGCCACGGGAAGGAGCAGGAGCGCTGCGATCGAGGTGCGGGCGAAGACGAGCGTCTCCGGCGCCAGCTCGCGAACCGCGACGCGGATCAGCAGGTACGGGATCCCCCAGATCACGCACATCGCCGCGAAGAGCAGCCAGCCGCGCCGGGTCATCTCCGCACGCTACAAGCGGAGCGGCCGGCGAGGCCAGCAGAGTTCGTGCTCGCCTCGATAAGCGGCCGGGGCTACGGCCGGGCCGGGGCCGCGGCCGCACGGCGCTCGCCGACGAGCCCGGCGAGGTGCCGGAGGAGCTTCCAGGCGATGTCCGGGTTTCCCTGGACGAACCGGCGGAAGTCCCACGACGCCATCACCAGGCAGCGCAGGCGGTCGTCGGCGGTGACCGTGGCCGTCCGGACTCGCTCGCCGATCAACGCCAGCTCGCCGAAGTGGTCGCCCCGTCCGAGCTTCGCCACCCGGCGGCCGTCGACGGTGACGGTCGCCTCGCCGTCCGTGATCACGAAGAAGTCGACGCCGCTCATCTCGCCCTGGCGCACGATCGCGGTCCCGGCGCGGAACTCGCGCTCCCTGAAGTCGCGGGCGAGCCGCCTCAGCTGGCGCTGGCTGAGCCCGCTGAAGATCGGCACCTCCTTCAGGGCGTCTGCGGCGATCGACACGAGCCGATCCTAAGCCCGGAAGGCGGTCGTGTCACGGCGTGTCGCGCCCGGGCTATCCGAAGCCGATGCGGCCGTTCTGGTCTGCGATCCCGACGGCAACGATGTCCGCCGTCGGAGTGTGTCCGGGATCGAAGCTCGTCAGGCAGATGTGCGTGTGCGGGCCGAGCGGAGACACGCTGCACATCGGGACGAGCACGCCGTCGTGGTAGAGGCCGGTCGGGTGGTATCCCGCGGGCCGGGCGGACCCCGTCAGCGTGACCGTGAAGGAGAACGGGTTCGTAGGCGTGAACGGCGACGAGCCGGTCAGCGACACCGGAATCTGGAGGATCGTGACGAGGGTCGGGCAGGTGGCGCAGAGCGGTGTGCCCGTCGTCTCCTGCACCGACGTGGCGACGCCGAAAAGGGCTCCGATCGAGCCGGGGAGGGTGAACAGGCTGTGCTGCGGCAGCGAGGCGCCGGTTGCCACCGACTCGGCCCCGCGCACGAACGACTGGACGACGGAGCCTCCGGCCGACGAGACCAGCGCGGTCGTCACCGGGGTGCCGGTGAACTTCTGGGACCCGTGGTTCCCGGGGTTCCCCTGGGTCTGGGCATTGACCGTCACCGACGGCGTCGAGACGACCGACGAGCCGGTGGTGGGAGCCGTGAAGCGGAGGTCGACGGCGAACCCTGCGCCCTTCTTCAGCTGATCCAGGACGCACACCATGCGCTTCGCGTCACCCGGATCCGCCGCGCACTCCGGCCGGCTCGCGTCCAGGAAGGTCGCCGAGTCGCTCTCCACCACGATCAGGATGTGGTTCACCGTCGCCTGACCCGTGTTCTTGACCTCGAGGTGGTAGCCGATCCTGTCGCCGAACGTGACCTGCTGCACGTCGTTGACCGTCGTTCCGATCAGCGGGCTGAGGACGACGCTCATCGCCGAGCCGGACGTTCGTGCGCCGGCGCTCCCGAGCAGCACGGCGGAGGCCGCGACGGCAACGGCTGCAACAACGGCGACTCGAGCGTTCATGGTCCCTCTCCCCTTTCCGCAGGACGGCACGCCGCCGTCGCGCAGATTCTGGTTCGCCGCCCGCGAGCCGTCAAGCGGGAAGCAGCCGGGCGCCGGCCCTACGCAGCCCGTCTCGTCGGCGCGTGCCGATCGGGACGCTCGCCGCCGTCCTGCGGGCCGATCGTCCGCAGCCGCCGCAAGAGCGTCGTCGCGCCGGCGGCGGCCTCCCCGTCGGACGCCCGGCGCGCGGGCGGAACGTGGTCGTCCCACCGGAACCGCATACCACTGTGCTCGTTCCCCGGTGGCCGGGTCGCAAACGGGCGCAGCCGCGCTGGCATAGGGTTGACCCGCTGAGCACCGGCGCCCTCACGTCTCGCGAGCGGCCGGCCGCGGGCGACCCGGCCGGCCTGCTGGTGCTCCACCACGGCCGCGGAGCGGACGAGCGAGACCTGATCGGCCTCGCCGACGTCCTCGACCCCGG
>Ga0070741_10008147_pt1 | contig 21196 bp, 17 predicted proteins | sample Coa_R1_4_FD_66440 | JGI IMG/M metagenome (GOLD analysis project Ga0070741, IMG submission 66440) | Surface soil microbial communities from Centralia Pennsylvania, which are recovering from an underground coalmine fire - Coalmine... | ecosystem: Environmental > Terrestrial > Soil > Unclassified ...
CACCGGGGACGCGCTGAGTACGCTCAAGTATCATTGCGGCGCATGATCGAGCGCCTGTCCGCCCTGCTGATCGCGGCCGCCGTGATTTTTCCCTCGGCGGCGGGCGCCGAGCCCCAAGCGTGGCCCGGCCGTCCCGTGCACGTGATCGCGACCAGCCCGCCGGGCGGCTCGGTCGACCTGCTCGCGCGGCTCGCCGCCGAGGAGTTCGCGCGCAGCTTCGGCCAGCCGTTCGTCGTCGAGAACCGGCCCGGCGCGAACGGCAACATCGGCGCCGAGATCGTGCTCAAGGCCCCGGCCGACGGCCACATGTTCTTCGTCGCGCCGACCGGCCCGTTCGCGATCAACGCGCAGCTCATGGCGAAGATGCCGTTCGACCCGGAGAAGGACATCGCGCCGGTCGCGCTGCTCGGCGTCTCGCCGCTGCTGCTCGTCGTGCACCCGTCGGTGCCGGCGACCAACGTGGCCGAGCTGATCGCCTGGATGAAGGCGCAGCACGGCCGCGTCGATTACGCCTCGCAGGCGGTCGCCTCCACCGGCCACCTCGCCATGGAGCTGTTCAAGGCGATGGCCGGCGTCGAGGCGACGCACATACCGTACAAGGGCTCGGCCGCGCAGGCGACCGCGGACCTGCTCGCGGGCCGCGTCTCGGTGAGCTTCGTCAACACCAGCACGACGATTCCGTACATCCGCAAGGGCCAGCTGCGCGCGCTCGCGGTCGCCGAGCGCCGGAGGCTCGCCGTCGCGCCCGAGATCCCGACGGTGGACGAGTCCGGCCTGCCGGGCTACGAGGCGACGACCTGGATCGCCCTAGGCGCGCGCGCCGGCACGCCGCCCGGGATCGTGGCGCGCGTGAACGAGGCGGCGGCGCGCGGTCTCGCGCGCCCCGGGACCGCGGAGCGCCTCGCGCGCATCGGCGTCGAGCCGAGGACGCTCGCGCCCGAGGATCTCGCCGCCTTCGTGCGCGCCGAGACCGGCAAGTGGGGCGCCATCATCCGGCGCTCCGGGGCGCGGGTGGAATGATGGCGAACGGGCTGGTGCGCCTTCCCGCCGTCGAGCTCGCGCGCCTGATGCGCGAGCGGCAGGTGAGCCCGGTCGAGGTGCTCGAGGCGCACCTCGCGCAGATCGAGAAGCACAACGGCCGGATCAACGCCTTCTGCACGCTCGCGCCCGAGCAGGCGCGCGCCGCGGCGCGCGAGGCCGAGCGGCTGCTCGCGGCCGGCGGCGCTGCGGGAGCGCTCGCGGGCGTCCCGGTCGCGATCAAGGACCTCACGCCGACCGCGGGGATCCGCACCACCTGGGGCTCGGCGCTCTTCCGCGACCACGTCCCGGCCGAGGACGCCGAGGTGGTGAAGCGCCTGAAGGCCGCGGGCGCGATCGTCCTCGGCAAGACGAACACGCCGGAGTTCGGCGCCGGCGCCAACACGGTGAACGCGGTGTTCGGCGCGACGCGCAATCCGTGGAACCCCGAGCTCTCCGCGTCGGGCTCGACCGGCGGCGGCGCCGCGGCGCTCGCCGCGCGCATGACGCCGCTCGCCGAAGGCACCGACTTCGGCGGCAGCCTGCGCACGCCCGCGGCGTTCTGCGGCGTCGTGGGATTGCGCACCACCACGGGCCTGATCCCCAAGGTCCCGAGCGCGCACGCCTGGCACGACATGAGCGTCGCGGGCCCGATGGCGCGCACGGCCGAGGACTGCGCGCTGCTGCTCGACGCGATGAGCGGGCCGTCGGCCGCTTCGCCGCTCTCGTGCGTGCCGCCCTGGCGCAGCGCGCACGCGATCGTCGCGGCGACCGAGGATCTGAGGGGGGTGCGGCTCGCCTACGCTCCGGACATCGGCGGCATCGGCGTGGACGACGAGATCGAGCGGCTGTGCCGCGCGGTGGCGCGCGGCCTGGCGGCCTCGGGCGCGTCGCTCGAGGAGATCGAGTTCGACCTTTCGGACGGGCGCGACGCCTTTCTCGCGCTGCGCGCCGAAGCCATGGTCGCGAGCCACGCCGACAAGCTGCACCGGCTCGACGAGCTCGGGCCCAATCTCGCGGGCAACATCCGCGCCGGGCTGTCGCAGTCGGTGATCGACATCGCGACCGCCGAGCGCAAGCGCACCGAGCTGTGGGAGCGCTACCGGCGGCTGTTCGAGCGCTACGACCTGCTGCTCACGCCGACCGCGCCCGTGCCGCCGTTCCCGGTGGAGCGCAACCATCCCGATCGCATCGGCGAGCGCCGGCTCGAGACCTACATCGACTGGATCGCGCCGACCTTCCTCGTGTCGCTCGTGAACCTTCCGGCCGCGAGCGTTCCGGCCGGCCTTACCGCGTCGCGGCTGCCGGTCGGGCTGCAGATCGTGGGGCCGCGCTTCTCCGAGCCGCGCATCCTGGGCGTCGCGAAGCAGGTGCAGCTCGCGAACCCGCTCGGCGCGCCGCCGCTCTAGCGGCTACGACTGCTCGCTCTTCATGCCGCGGAAGGCGTCCGCGGTCTCGTGGCGGGTGTCGTCCTCGTCGTACCAGTAGAGCTTCTTCGGGTCCTCGTCCTTCGTGATGTCGTGCGTGCCGTCGCAGTACGGCATGTTCGACGACAGCCCGCAGCCGCAGATCCACACCGACTCGGCGCCGGCCTTCACTTCGAACGGTTCCTGACGAAAGCGCTTGACGATCCTGGGCATGCGGGTCTCCTGTTTGATTTTCAGTATCCGAAGAACTCGTCGGTGCGGATGCGGTCCTCCGGGACGCCGGCCTCGAGGACCATCTTCTTCAGCGCCTCGACCATTCCCGGCGGGCCGGCGAGGTAGTACGTCGGCGCGAGCAGGTCGCCCACCGCGCGCTCGAGCATGGCGCGGTCGAGGAAGCCGCGCTCGCCCTTCCAGGGCATGGCGGACTTCTCCATCTCGGTCATCGTGCCGAAAAAGCGGTAGTTCGGGTTCTTGCCCTCGAGCGCGACGAGCTCGGGCAGGAACGCCGCGTCTTCCGGGCGCCGGTTCGAATACACCAGGCAGAGCTTCCGCCGGAGCGCGTCCTTCTCCGACTGGCGCACGATGCTCAGGAACGGCGTGATGCCGATCCCGCCTCCGACCAGCACCGCCGGACGGGCGTCCGCGGGATCGAGCGTGAAGCGGCCGTTCGGCCCGCGCACGCGCACCCGGGTGTCCGCGGGCATGCGCTTCAGCACCCGCTTGAACGCGGTGTCGCGCATGCGGGTCGCGATCATGATCTCGTTCTCGAACGGGGCGCTCGCGACCGAGAAGGTGCGGCGGTTGCCTTTCGCATCGGTTTCGGGGGGATCGACCAGCTCGAGGTTGATCGATTGGCCGGCCTGGAAATCGAAGCCGGCGGGCCTGGCGAAATGGAACGCCATCGTGCCTTCGGCAAGCTCTTCGCCGCGCAGAAATGCTGTCTCGAACGTGGGCATGGTCGGGGTTCTCTCGGCATTGGATGGTACTCGCGTCCGGGTCGTTCCGGCCGCCGCACGGGTCGGCTAGAATCGGGTGCTCCCGCCGAGGAATCCCATGCCGTACGACAACATCGTAGTCGAGACCCGCGGCCGCGTCACGCTGGTGACGCTCAACCGGCCGAAGGTCCTCAACGCGCTCAACGACGCGCTGATGAGCGAGCTCGGCGACGCGCTCGCCAAGGCGGACCGCGACGACGCGATCGGCGCGATCGTGCTCACGGGCAGCGAGCGCGCCTTCGCCGCCGGCGCCGACATCGACGCGATGAAGAGCTGGACCTACATGGACGTGTACAAGACTGGCTACATCACCCGCAACTGGGAGGCGATGAAGTCGGTGCGCAAGCCCGTGATCGCGGCGGTGGCGGGCTACGCCCTCGGCGGGGGCTGCGAGCTCGCGCTGATGTGCGACATCGTCATCGCGGCCGACACCGCGAAGTTCGGCCAGCCCGAGATCAAGATCGGCGTCATTCCCGGCGCGGGCGGCACGCAGCGGCTGCCGCGCGCGGTCGGCAAGGCGAAGGCGATGGACATGATCCTCACCGCGCGCACGATGGACGCCCAGGAGGCCGAGCGCGCGGGCCTGGCCGCGCGCGTCGTCCCCGCCGACAAGCTGCTCGACGAGGCGCTCGCCGCCGCCGCGACGATCGCGTCGTTCTCCCTGCCGTCGGTCATGATGGCGAAGGAAGCGGTCAACCGCGCGTTCGAGTCGCCGCTCTCGGAGGGCATGCTGTTCGAGCGGCGGCTGTTCCACGCGCTGTTCGCGACCGAGGATCAGAAGGAAGGCATGGCCGCCTTCCTCGAGAAGCGCAAGCCGGATTTCAAGCACCAGTGACCGGACCGGCCTGGCGGGTGATCGCCTGGATGTGCCTCGCGCACGTGGCGAGCATGACCGGCTTCTCGACCTACGCGACGCTGCTGCCGCGGCTGCAGCCGGAATGGGGCCTGAACAACTCCGAGGCCGGCTTCATCAGCGGCGCGTTCTTCGCCGGCTACATGGCGGCGGTGCCGCTGCTCACGAGCCTCACCGACCGCATCGACGCGCGCCGGATCTATCTCGGGTCGTGCCTGGTCGTGGTCGCGGCGCTCCTGGCGATGGCGTGGCTCGCCCAGGGTCTGCTGACGGCATCGCTCTTCCAGCTGCTCGCCGGCGCCGGGATCGCGGGCACTTACATGCCGGGATTGCGCGCGCTCACCGACAACGTCTCCGGCCCGGCGCAGAGCCGCGCGGTCGCGTTCTACACCGGCGCCTTCGGCTTCGGCACCAGCCTGTCCATCCTCTCGGCGGGCGCGGTCGCCGGGGCCTTCGGCTGGCGCTGGGCGTTCGCGCTCGCGGGGCTCGGGCCGCTCGTATCCGGGCTGATGGTCGTCTTCGGCCTGCCCGCCAGGCCGTCGCGGCATGTCCACGACACGCACGTGCTCGACTTCCGGCCGGTGCTGAGGACGCGCGCCGTGCGTCCCTACATCTTCGGCTACGCGGTGCACTGCTTCGAGCTGTTCGGCTCGCGCTCGTGGATCGTCGCCTTCCTCGTTTTCGCGCAGGGGCTCTCGCCCGCGGACGCGGCCGCCGCGCTGTCGCCGGTCGCGGTCGCGGCGATCGCGAACCTGCTCTCGCCGGTCTCGAGCGTGCTCGGCAACGAGACGGCGATGCGCATGGGACGCGAGCGCCTCATCTGGCGCGTGATGCTCGTGTCGGCGGTCGTGACCTGCGTGCTCGGGTTCGCCGCGAGCCTGCCGTGGCCCGCGCTCGCGCTGCTCGCGTGGGCGCACATGTGCCTCATCATGGGCGACTCGTCGGCGCTCACCGCCGGCGTGGTCGCGAAATCCGACGAGCGCATCCGGGGGGCGACCATGGCGGTGCATTCCATGCTCGGATTCGGCGCGGGCTTCGTCGCGCCACTGGTATTCGGCGCGGTGCTCGACTTGGCCGGCGGCAACGCGCGGGCGCCGGCGTGGGGCTTCGCTTTCGCGAGCCTCGGCGTCGGCGGCGCGGCCATGTCGTGGTTCATCCGGCGCTCCGTGCCGGCCCCGGCGCCGGCCCCGGCGCGGCGCGAAGGCGTGCGATAATCCGCGGCTCGAAAAGGAGACGGTCTTGGGTTCCCCCAGCAACGGCGGTCTCGCGCGCGGCCCCGCCGATCCCCGGGCGACGACGGTCCGCAGCGCCGCGGAAATCTATCTCGAGAGTCTCGGCGCGCACGGCGTCGACTACCTGTTCGCGAACGCGGGCACCGATTTCCCCCCGATCGTGGAAGGCCTCGCGCGCGGCGCCGAGCGCGGCGCGCGCATCCCGCGTGCGCTCGTCGTGCCGCACGAGAACATCGCCGTCGGCATGGCGCACGGCTACTACAACGCGACCGGGCGCCCGCAGGCGGTCATGGTGCACGTCAACGTCGGCACCGCGAACGGCATCAACTGCATCATCAACGCCGCGCGCGACAACGTGCCGATCCTTTACTCGTCGGGCCGCACGCCCGCGACCGAATCGGGCAAGCTCGGCTCGCGCAGCCGCTTCATCCACTGGGCGCAGGAGATGTTCGACCAGGCGGCGATGGTGCGCGAGAGCGTGAAATGGGACTACGAGCTGCGCTACCCGGAGCAGGCGGGCGACGTCGTCGCGCGCGCCTGGGAGCAGGCGATGACGCACCCGCGCGGTCCGGTGTACACCGCGCTGCCGCGCGAGGCGCTCGCCGCGCCGGCGGGCGCGGAGCCGTCGCGGCCGCGCGCGCTGCCCGCGGCTCCGCATCCCGACCCGGCGGCGGTGACCGAGCTCGCCGGATGGATCGCACGAGCCGAGAATCCGCTGATCATCACGGCGGGCGCGGGCCGCGACGAGCGGGCGGTCGAGGCGCTGGCGCGCCTCGCCGAGCGCTGCGCCATCCCGGTGACGCAGACCGCGCCCCGGTACCTCTGCCTGCCGTCGAGCCATCCCATGCACCTGGGGTACTGGCCGACGCCGCTGCTCGGAACGGCCGACCTCGTGATCGTGCTCGATTGCGACGTGCCCTGGATCCCGTCGCAGGAGTCGCCGCCGCCGGGCTGCCGCGTCGCCAACGTCGGCATCGACCCCGCCTTCGCGCGCTACCCGATGCGCAGCTTCCCGAGCGACCTGTCGATCGCCGCCGACCCCGCCGCGACGCTCGCGGCGCTCGCCGAGGCCGCGAGGCCCGACGAAAAGCGCCTCGCAGCGCGCCGCGCGCGCCTCGCCGTCGCGCGCGAGGCGCTGCGCTCGAAGTGGCGCGCCGACGCGAAGCCCGGCGCGCCGATGTCGTTCGCCTGGGTGAGCCGATGCATCGGCGAGGCGAAGGGCGACGACGCCATCGTGTTCAACGAGTATCCGCTGCGCCAGGAGCAGTGCCCGTTCGAGCGGCCCGGGACCTTCTTCCACAACAGTCCCGCCGGCGGCCTCGGCTGGGGCCTCGGCGCGGCGCTCGGCGCGAAGCTCGCTCGGCGCGAGCGCACGGTGATCGCGACGCTCGGCGACGGCGCCTACATCTTCGCCAATCCCACCGCCGGCCACTGGGTGGCCGCCGCGTACGAGCTGCCGATCCTCGTGGTCGTCTTCAACAACGCGCTCTGGGGCGCGGTGCGCCGCGCGACGAGCGGCATGTACAAGGGCGGCGTGTCCGCCCGGGACGACTGGCGCGGGCTGGCGAGCCTCGCGCCGGCGCCCGCCTACGAGAAGCTGGTCGAGGCGCACGGCGGCCACGGCGAGCGCGTCGAGCGCGCGGAGGATCTGCCGGCCGCGCTCGAGCGCGCGCTCGCGGCCACCCGCAAGGGGCAGCAGGCGCTGCTGAACGTGATCTGCGAATGACGGGCAAGCCGCAGGTCATCGTGGCCGGCGCCGGGCCGGTCGGGCTGCTGACCGCGCTCGCGCTCGGCGCGCGCGACATTCCCGTTCTCGTTCTCGAGGCCGAGCCCAATCTCACCATCGACCTGCGCGCGGGGACCTATCATCCGCCATCGCTCGAGATGATGGCGCCTTACGGCATCACCGACGAGATGCACAAGACCGCGATCAAGGTGCCGCGCTGGCAGTTCCGGGACCGCAAGGAAGGCCTCATCGTCGAGTGGGACGTGACCGAGATCGCCGACCTGACGCCCTATCCGTACCGCCTGCACCTCGAGCAGCACCGGCTGACGCCGATCATCTTCGCGAAGCTCAAGGCCTATCCCAACGTCGAGGTGCGCTTCTCGCACGAAGTCGTCGACCTAGAGCAGAACGCCGAGCGCGTGGTCGTGACGGCGAAGACGCCCGGCGGCGTGGAGAAGTTCGAGGCGCCATGGGTCGTGGGCGCCGACGGCGGCCGCAGCACGGTGCGCAAGTGCATCGGTCTGGACTTCGAGGGCTTCACCTGGCCGGAGCGCTTCGTCGTCGTGAGCACCACGGACGACTTCGCGAAGCACGGCTACGCCATGAACTCGTACGTTTCCGATCCCGAGGAATGGGTCGCGGTGTTCAAGATGCCCGACGACGGGCCGCCGGGCATGTGGCGCGTCATCTTCCCGGTGCCCGAGGACGAGGAGGAGGAGATCACGCTCTCGGAGCAGCTGGTCGAGAAGCGCATGCAGGGATTCGTGCCGCGCGAGGGCGGCTATCCCATCAAGTACAAGAGCATCTACAAGGTCCACCAGCGGGTGGCCAGGGACTTCAGGGTCGGGCGCGTGCTGCTCGCCGGAGACGCGGCGCACCTCAACAACCCCATGGGCGCATTCGGGCTGAACGGCGGCATCCAGGACTCGTTCAACCTCACCGAGAAGCTCGGCAAAGTCTGCCGCGGCGAAGCCGGCTCCGAGCTGCTCGACCTGTACGTGCGCCAGCGCCGGACCGTGAATCTCGAGTACGTGCAGGAGTTTTCGATCAAGAACCTGCGGCGGTTGAACGAGAAGGACGAGCGCGAGCGGCAGAAGAACTTCGCCGAGATCCGGCAGCAGGCGCAAACGCTGGAAGGCCGGCGCGAGTTCCTCAAGATCAGCAGCATGATCGCGAGCGTGCAGCGGGCGAACGCGATCCGCTAGGCTCGCGCGCGACCGTCCGCCGGACGGATTTGAACGGAACGGGTTTCTCCCTTAACTTATGCAGTAAAGCCAGCAGTGGCCCGGGTCGGTTGGCGATACCGCGCTGCAAAAGGAGGGGTCCACATGCAGAAGATCTGGCTGAGCAGCTACCCGCCGGGCGTGCCGGCCGAGATCGACTACAGCGGGAACCGCTCGGTCGGCGAGCTGTTCGAGAAGAACGCGGCGAAGTTCCAGGACCGGCCCGCGTTCTACAACATGGGGACCACCATCACGTTCGGCGAGCTCGACCGCAGGTCGCGCGACTTCGCGGCGTGGCTGCAGGGACGCGGGGTGGGCAAGGGCGCGCGCGTCGCCGTCATGATGCCGAACTGCCTGCAGTACCCGATCGCGGCGTTCGGCATCCTGCGCGCCGGGTGCGTCGTGGTCAACGTCAATCCCCTGTATACCTCGCGCGAGCTCGAGCACCAGCTCAAGGACGCGGGCGCCGAGGCGATCGTCGTCCTCGAGAACTTCTGCCATGTGCTCGGGCAGGTGGTCGCGCGCACGCCGGTCCGGCACGTCGTCGTCGCGGCGCTCGGGGACCTGCTCGGCGCGAAAGGCGTGCTGGTCAATTTCGTCCTGCGCCGCGTGAAGAAGATGGTGCCGGCCTGGCGGATCGAGGGCGCGTTGCGGTTCAATGCCGTGCTCGCGGAGGGCGCGCGGCGCGAGCTCGCGAAGGTCGACGTCGGGCACGAGGACGTCGCGTTCCTCCAGTACACCGGCGGGACCACCGGCGTGGCGAAGGGCGCCACGCTCACGCATCGCAACATCCTCGCCAACCTGGAGCAGAGCTTCGCCTGGATCAAGCCGTTCCTCGACGAGTCGCAGCCGCAGATCATCATCACGGCGCTGCCGCTCTACCATATCCTGTCGCTGACGGCGAACTGCCTGTTCATGCTCAAGATCGGCGGCTGCAACATCCTCATCACGAATCCGCGCGACATCCCGGCCTTCGTGAAGGAGCTGGCGAAGCACCGGTTCACCATGTTCACCGGCGTCAACACGCTGTTCAACGCGCTGCTCAACAATCCCGGTTTCGCCAAGCTCGACTTCTCGGGGATCAAGGTGGCGCTGGGCGGGGGCATGGCGGTGCAGAAGTCCGTCGCCGATCGCTGGAAGCAGGTGACCGGCTCGACGCTGGTCGAGGCGTACGGGCTGTCGGAGACCTCTCCGGCCGTCACGATCAATCCGCTCGATCTCGCGGACTACAACGGCGCGATCGGGCTGCCGATCCCGTCGACCGAGGTCGAGCTGCGGGGCGACGACGGCAATCCGGTGCCGCTCGGGCAGCCGGGCGAGATCTGCGTCCGCGGTCCGCAAGTGATGCGCGGCTACTGGAACCGCCCGGACGAGACGGCGAAGGTGATCGACTCGCGCGGCTTCTTCGCCACGGGCGACATCGGCGTGATGGACGAGAAGGGCTACGTGCGCATCGTCGACCGCAAGAAGGACATGATCATCGTCTCGGGCTTCAAGGTCTTCCCGAACGAGCTGGAGGCCGTGATCGCGGCGCATCCCGGGGTGCTCGAATGTGCGGTCATCGGCGTGCCCGACGAGCATTCGGGCGAGGCGCCGAAGGTCTTCGTCGTGCGCAAGGACCCGGCGCTCACCGAAGCCGACCTGCGCCGCTACTTCCAGGAAAGCCTGACCGGCTACAAGCGCCCGAAGTACGTCGAGTTCCGCAAGGAGCTGCCGAAGACCAACGTCGGCAAGATCCTGAGGCGGGCGCTGCGCGACGAGGCGCGCGCCGCGCCGCAGGCGGAGCCGGTCAGGCTTTGACCGGGCCGAGCGCGGATTCGACCGTCGCGAGCAGCATCTCGCGCTGCACGGGCTTGGTCAGGTAGCCGTCGATGCCGATCTGCAGGGCCTGCACGTAGGCGTCCTCGTCGTCCCGGCCGGTGATGATCACGACCGGCATCCTGCGCGTCAGCGGATCGTTCTTCAGCGCGCGCAGCATCTCGAAGCCGTGCAGGTACGGGATGTTGAGATCCAGCAGCAGCAGGTCGGGCGGATCGGCGAGGATCAATCGCAGCCCGGCCACCGCATCGACCGCGACCTCGGCGCCGTGCCCGGCATCGGACAGATGCACGCGCAGCAGCTCCACGAAAGTGCGGTCGTCGTCGACGATCAGTATGCGGGCCACGGTGGGTCGAAGCGGTTGATCCGCTCACATGCTAGCACCGCGCGGCGGGGCGGAGCAGCGCATGCATTTTCATGCCTGTGGAATATGACCTTATTTGCAAACCCGCATTGCGGTTCGCGGGTCGCGTCTGGTATAAAACGTCAGCCGTTTTCGGGAGGACGGGATGATCTACGCGCTGAATGAACTGCGACTTGCCGCGCTCGCGCCCTGGTATGCCGCAGCCAAGACCACGCTGGATCTGTTCACCAGCCCCTTCAGCCCGTTCGCCTACCTGCCCGAGAGCCGGCGCCTCGCCGCCGGCGCCGAAGTCTTCTGCCGTCTGACCCAGCGCTACGAGAAGCCCGCGTTCGGAATCCGCGACACGCTCGCCGACGGCGCGCGCGTCGGGGTCGAGGAGCGCGTCGCCATCGAGAAGCCGTTCTGCCGGCTGCTGCGCTTCTGCAAGGCGCAGGCGCGCGCGGAGCACCCGAAGGTGCTGCTGGTCGCGCCGCTGTCGGGGCACCACGCGACGCTGCTGCGCGACACGGTGCGCGCGCTGCTGCCCGATCACGACGTGTACGTCACCGACTGGACCGACGCGCGCATGGTCCCGATCGCGCACGGCGCCTTCCACCTCGACGACTACGTCGACTACATCCGCGAGTTCATCCGTTACCTGGGACCCGACGTGCACGTGATCTCGGTCTGTCAGCCGACCGTGCCGGTGCTCGCGGCGGTGGCGCTGATGGCGGATGCGGGCGAGCGCATCGCGCCGCGGACGATGGTCATGATGGGCGGGCCGATCGACGCGCGGCGCAGCCCCACCGCGGTGAACGACCTCGCGACCCGCAGGCCGATGTCCTGGTTCGAGCGCTCGGTGATCGACAAGGTGCCGGCCAAGTATCCCGGCTTCATGCGACGCGTTTATCCGGGGTTCCTGCAGCACCTCGGGTTCGTCGCGATGAACCCGCGCCGGCACGTCTGGGCCCATTGGGACTTCTACAACCACCTGCTCGAGGGCGACGGGGAATCGGCCGAAGCGCACCGGGCTTTCTACGACGAATACAACGCGGTGCTCGACATGCCCGCCGAGTACTACCTCGACACGATCCGGACGGTGTTCAAGGAGCACCGCCTCGCGCGCGGGACTTGGAAGGTGCGGGGCGACCTGGTGCGCCCGCAGGCGATCGAGCGCACCGCGCTCCTGACCATCGAGGGGGAGCTCGACGATATCTCGGGCAACGGCCAGACCGAGGCGGCGCACGGCCTGTGTTCGGGGATACCCGACCGGAAACGTGAGCACTTGCTAGTGCCGAAGGTCGGGCACTACGGCATCTTCTCCGGCCGGCGCTGGCGGGAGACGATCAGCCCGTGCATCGGTCAGTTCATCCGCAAGCACCGTTGAGCCCCGCCGACCCGCCCCTTTTGTATTGCCTTCGGCGGTGGCCGCGCGTAGCATAAGCTTCACATAACTCCAAGAAGCCGGCAGGGGGGTCGTCGACCTGATCCGAAAAGGAGTGTGGTATGTGCTACGAATACGAATGGTATGAGAAGGCGCGCCTCGCCGAGCAGGCCCGCCGACTCAAGGAAAAAGCCAAGGAAGACCGCAGGTCCGCAGAGCCCCAAGCCCCGGTGAAGCCCATTCCGGCCCGCCCGGTGAAGGAGCAAGTTCCCGCCTGACGTTCCAGGCCAGGATCGAGTCGAAGCCCCGCTTTCGCGGGGCTTTGCTTTTCTAGGGGACCGCCGGGGGCGAGACCGGCTGGTCGATCGCCCCGAAGATCGAGCCCCCGGCCGTGTCGAGCACCTCGATCCGGACCCGGTCGCCGAAGCGCAGGAACGGGGTCTGCGGCTCGACTTTCTTCACCGTCTCCAGGGCGCGCCGCTCGGCGATGCAGGCGTGCCCCGACTCGTATCCGTAGTTCGAGATCGTCCCCGAGCCGAGCACGGTCCCCGCGCCGAGCGGGCGCGTCGCGGCGGCGTGCGCGATGAGCTGGTGAAAGCCGAACTGCATGTCGGTACCGCAATCGGGCGACCCGAACGGCTTGCCGTTGACGCTCACGCGCATCGGCAGCTTGAGGCGGCGCCCGTCCCAGGCGTCGCCGAGCTCCTCGGGCGTCACCGCGACGGGCGAGAAGGCCGTCGCGGCCTTGCCGTGCACGAAGCCGAAGCCCTTGGCGAGCTCGGCCGGGATGAGGTTGCGCAGGCTGACGTCGTTCACGAGCGCGAGCAGCCGCACGTGCTCGCTCGCGCGGTCGGCCTTCACGCCCATCGGCACGTCGTCGAGGAAAACGGCGACCTCGGCCTCGAGGTCGATGCCCCAGTCCTCGCTCGCCGCCTCGATGGGATCGCAAGGCCCGATGAACCACTGCGAGTCGCCCTGGTACATGAGCGGGTCGCGCTTGAACTCCGCGGGCATGGACGCCCCGCGCGCCTTGCGCACCAGCTCCACGTGCGCGAGGTAGGCGCTGCCGTCGAGCCATTGGTAGGCGCGCGGCAGCGGCGCTGCGAGCCGCTGCGGCTCGAGCTCGAAGGCGCGCGAGCCGAGCGCCTGCGGCGAGCGGTTCAGCGTCTCGTACAGCGTCTGCAGCTGCGGCGACGCGTAGTCCCAGTCGTCGAGCGCGGCCTGCAGCGTGGGCGCGACGTCGTACGCGATCGTCGCGTGCTTCAGGTCGCGGCTGACGACGAGCAGCGCGCCGTCGCGCGTGTCGTCCTTCAGGGTGGCGAGCTTCATGGCGGGGCGAAAGAAGGGGCGGATTATACCGCGCGCCCCGCGCCGGTCAGCGCGGGCGGAAGCGCTTCTTCAGCCCGCGCCAGCAGTGCGCGTAGTCGCGCTGCGGCGGGTGAGTCTCCATCGCGTAGCGCGTCGCGCGGATCGGGTAGCGCGACTCGAACATGAACGCGAGCGTGTCCTCGATCTTGTGCGGGGCGAGCTTCGCCGAGGACGCGCGCTCGAAGGTCTCGGCGTCGGGGCCGTGCGCGCTCCACGAGTTGTGCAGGCTCGCGCCGCCGGGGAGGAAGCCCTCGGCCTTGGCGTCGTACACGCCGTGCACCAGGCCCATGAGCTCGCTCATCACGTTGCGGTGATACCAGGGCGGACGGAACGTATCCTCGCCGACCAGCCAGCGCGGCGGGAAGATGACGAAGTCGACGTTGGCCCAGCCCGCGCTGTCCGACGGCGAGGTGAGCACCGTGTAGATCGACGGGTCGGGATGGTCGAAGCTCACCGTCCCGATCACCATGAAGCGGGCGAGGTCGTACTTGTAGGGCGCGAGGCTCCCGTGCCAGGCGACGACGTCGAGCGGCGAATGATCGATGCCCGCCGACCAGAGCGCGCCGCCGAACTTGGCGACGATCTCGTGACGCCGTTCGACGTCCTCGTACGCGGCGACCGGCGCGAGGAAGTCGCGCGGACTGGCGAGGCCGTTCGAGCCGATCGGTCCGAGCTCGGGCAGACGGAACATCGCACCGTAGTTCTCGCAGACGTAGCCGCGCGCCGCGCCCTCCGGCAGCTCGGCGCGGAAGCGCATCCCGCGCGGGAGGAGCGCGATCTCGCCGGGCGCGACCGCGAGGCGGCCGAGCTCGGTGAAGAGCTCGAGCGCCCCCGCCTGCGGAACGATCAGCAGCTCGCCGTCCGCGTCGTAGAAGACGCGGTCCTTCATGTCGCGGTTCGCGGCGTACCAGTGCACCGCCATCCCGCACTGGAGGCGCGCGTCGCCGTTGCCGGCGATCGTCGCGAGGCCGTCGACGAAGTCGGCGGGCCGCGCCGGCGCGGGGAACGGATCCCAGCGCAGCTGCGACGGCGTCGCGGCGCCCTCGTCGAAAGGCGCCGTGCGCAGTGTCGGCTGCTGCAGGCGCTCGAAGGGCCCGTGGGTCGCCGACGGGCGGATGCGGTAGGTCCACGTGCGCCGGTTCGCCGCGCGCGGCGCGCCGAACGCGGTGCCCGAGAGCAGCTCGGCGTAAAGGCCGTGAGGGGCGCGCTGCGGGCTGTTGCGTCCCGTCGGCAGCGCGCCCGGGACCGACTCGCTCGCGTGCTCGTTGCCGAAACCGCTCTGGTACGCGAGCGGGGCGCCCGGCTTGCGGGCAAGGGGTTTCGGCCGTTTCCTCACGCGGGCGTCCATCGGTTCATCTCCCCTCGAGCCAAAGCGCGAATCGTGTCGCGGTCAAACCGGCTTCAGCGCGCCGCGGCGGATCTGATCGAGCTCGATCGACTCGAACAGCGCGCGGAAATTGCCTTCACCGAAGCCCTCGTTGCCCTTGCGCTGGATGATCTCGAAGAAGATCGGGCCGATCACCGTCTTGGTGAAGATCTGGAGCAGCAGGTCGCCGGGCGCCCCGTCGAGGAGGATCCGGTTGCGCCGCAGCCGCCCGACGTCCTCGCCGTGCCCTGGCACGCGCGCGTCCAGCGCCTCGTAGTAGGTGTCGGGCGTGTCCATGAACGCGACGTCCGCGCGGCGCAGCGACTCGACCGTCGCATGGATGTCGGCGGTGGCCAGGGCGACGTGCTGGATGCCTTCGCCGTGGTAGGCCTCCAGGTATTCCTGGATCTGCGAGCGGTCGTCGGACGACTCGTTGATCGGGATGCGGATCTTTCCGCACGGGCTGATCATCGCCTTGCTCTTCAGCCCGGTCAGCCGGCCCTCGATGTCGAAGTAGCGCGCCTCGCGGAAGTTGAACAGGCGCTCGTAGAAGTCGGCCCATTCCTTCATGGCGCCGCGGTGAACGTTGTGTGTCAGGTGATCGACCGCGAGCAGCCCCGCGCCCGCGTGCGCTCCGTCGCCGTCGGCACCGAGCTGCTCGAAATCGACGTCGTAGATCGAGATGTCGCCGATGCCGCGCCGCCCGTCCTTGCCGCGCCAGCGGTCGACGAAGTAGATGAGCGAGTCGCCGACGCCCTTGATCGCGGGGATGTTGAGCTCCATGGGGCCCGAGCGCGAATCGAAGCCCCACGCGCCCAGCTCGACCGCGCGCCGGTACGCGGCCGCCGCGTCGCGCACGCGCAGCGCGATCGCGCAAATCGACGGCCCATGCAGCCGCGCGAAGCGCTGCGCGAACGAGTCGGGCTCGGCGTTGACGATGAAGTTGATTCCACCCTGGCGGTAGAGAATCACGTTCTTGTGGCGGTGCCGCGCGATCGCCTTGAAACCGAGCGTCTCGAACAGCGCGCCGAGCGCGCGCGGGTCCGGCGCCGCGTACTCGACGAACTCGAAGCCCGCAGTGCCCATCGGGTTGTCCACGCGATCGCGCTCCATCGCCGTCCGCGCTAGCGCGCCTGCACCGGCGCGAGTTCGGGGTGCATCTGCAGCACGCGCCTGCGCAGCTCCATGAGGTACGAGTCGCGCACGCCGTGCTCGACCAGGCCTTTCACCGTCTCGAGCAGATACTCGACCGGCGTACCGAGATAGCCGCGCGTGCTGACCAGCGTACGGATCACGGTCTCGAGCGGCAGCTTCCCCGCGTAGCTCGAATGCCTCCGGTTCACCACGAACGCGATCGCGCGCAGGGCGGTCCCGCCGGCGTCGATCGGAACCCAGCGCGGCGCGTACGCACCCAGCACCATCTCGCGCCGCCAGAGCAGGCGCAGCTCCTCGGTCGCGCGGCGCGCGGCGATCCGGTAGGCGACGCCGTGGCAGCTGCCGCCGGCATCGAGGCCGAGGACCAGCCCAGGCTTCTGCATCGAGCCGCGGTTGACGCGCGACCAGAGACAGAAGCGCCGATGGAAGCCGTGCAGGCGCGCGACGCGGCGCTCCTCGAAGTGCACGATCGGGTTCCAGATCAGCGAGCCGTAGCCGAAGAGCCAGACGTCCTCGCCCGCCGCATGCTCGGCGAGCAGCGCGCTCGCGGACGCCTCGAGCTCCGCCTCGGACAGCACCGGCGTATCGGGATTCGCCTCGCGGAAGAGCTTCCGCAAGCGGTCGTTCTCGAGGTCGGCTCGCGTCAGCGTCATCCGGCGCTCAGGCGGCCTTCGGCTGCTCGCGCGGGTTGCGGAACGTGGACAGCAGCTCGGCCTCCTTCTTCTTCGCCTCGGCGAGGTGCCGCGCCTTGACGTGGCCGAAGCCGCGGATGCGCTCGGGGATCGAGGCAATCTCGACCGCGAGCGCGCGGTTGCCGCGGTCGAGCCGCGCGAGCAGCTCGTCGACCGTGCGCTCGTACCCGGCGATCAGCCGCCGCTCGGTGCGGCGCTCTTCCGAGTAGCCGAAGACGTCCAGCGCGGTCCCGCGCAGCCCCTTCAGCTTCGCGAGGACCCGGAAGGCCGTCATCATCCACGGGCCGTAGGCGGATTTACGGAGCTCGCCGGTCGCCGGATCGCGCTTCGCGAGCACCGGCGGCGCGAGGTGGAATCGCAGCCGGTAATCGCCCTCGAACATCGTCTCGATGCGGCGGCGGAACGCCGGATCGGAATGCAGCCGCGCGACCTCGTACTCGTCCTTGTAGGCGAGCAGCTTGAAGTAATAGCGGGCGACCGCCTCGGTCAGGGGCAGCGAGTCGCCGCCGAGCCGCGTCTCCGCCGCGCGCACGCGCTCGAGGAGATCGGTGTAGCGGCGCGCGTAGGCGGCGTCCTGATAGGCGGCGAGGAAGTCGGCGCGGCGCGTGACCAGCTCGCCCAGGTCGCGCGAGGGCGCCTGCGAGATGGGCACGACGTCGGCCGGCGAGGCGAGCTTCTCGACCAGCTGCGGGTTCACCGCCGCACGCCGCCCCCACGCAAAGGCCTTCTTGTTGAACTCGACCGAGACGCCGTTCAGCTCGATGGCCTTCAGCAGCGCCGCCTCGCCGAGCGGGACCCAGCCCTTCTGGTAGGCGTAGCCGAGCATGAACATGTTGGTCGCGATCGCGTCGCCCATCAGCGCGGTCGCGAGGCGCCCCGCCGCCACGAATTCGACGTTGCCGCGGCCGGCCGCGGCCGTGATCTCGTCCTGCAGGCTCGCCCCCGGGAGACGCCAGTCGGGGTTCTTCACGAAGGCTGCGGTCGGCGACGTGGTGGAGTTCACCAGCGCCTTGGTCGAGCGCTCGTTCATCTTCGAGAGCGCCTCGGCGCCCGAGGCGACCACCAGGTCGCACCCCAGCACCAGGTCGGCCGCGCCGGTGCCCACGCGGACCGAATGCAGCTCCTCGGGCGCGCGCGCGATGCGCACGTGCGACATGACCGGGCCGAATTTCTGCGCGAGACCCGACATGTCGAGCACCGTCGCGCCCTTGCCCTCGATGTGCGCGGCGACCGCCATGATCTGGCCGATCGTGATGACGCCGGTGCCGCCGATGCCGGTCACCAGGGTTCCGTGGGGACGCTCGAGCGCGTGGGGCGCCGGATCGGGCAAGGCGGCGAAGGCCGCCTCGGCGTCGGACGCTACGGCGCGGCCCTTCCTCAGGCTTCCGCCCTCGACCGTGACGAAGCTCGGGCAGAACCCCTTCAGGCACGAGTAGTCCTTGTTGCACGAGGACTGGTTGATCGTGCGCTTGCGGCCGAACTCGGTCTCGAGCGGCTCGACCGAAAGGCAGTTGGACTGCGCGCTGCAGTCGCCGCAACCCTCGCACACCAGGTCGTTGACGACCACGCGCTTGGGCGGATCCGGAAAATCCTGCCGCTTGCGCCGCCGGCGCTTCTCGGTGGCGCACGTCTGCACGTAGATGATCGCAGACACGCCTTTTGCTTCGCGCAGCTCGCGCTGCACCGCGTCCATCTCGGCGCGCTCGCGGAAGGTGACGCCGGGCGCCCAGTCGAGGCCTTCGGGCAGCGGCTCCTTCTCGTCGTAGACCGCCACGATCGGCTTCACCCCCTCGGCCGCGATTTGGCGCGAGATCATCGCCGGGTCGAGCGGCCCGTCGACGCGCTGGCCGCCCGTCATCGCGACCGCATCGTTGTACAGGATCTTGTAGGTCATGCTGACCCCGGCCGCGACGGCAGCGCGGATCGCGAGCAGGCCCGAATGATAGTACGTGCCGTCACCGAGATTGGCGAACACGTGCGGGCACTCGGTGAACGGCGCCTGGCCGATCCACGGTGCGCCCTCGGCGCCCATGTGCGTGAAGGTCGAGGTGTTGCGGTCCATCCAGACCGCCATGAAATGGCAGCCGATGCCGGCCATGGCGCGGCTGCCCTCGGGGACCTTCGTCGAGGTGTTGTGCGGGCAGCCGGAGCAGAAGTAGGGCAGGCGGTTCTCGACGATGCGCGGCCTCGCGAGCGCTTTCTCCTTGAACTCCAGATAAGCGACGCGCTGGCGATACCGTTCCCCGAGCGCCTGGTCCAGGCCGAGCTTGGCGAAGCGGTTCGCGAGCGCCTTCGCGATCAGCGCGGGAGAGAGCTCGTAGTGCGCGGGCAGCAGCCAGTTGCCGGCGGGCTGGCCGGCGGCGACCGACCATTCGCCGTTGTCGTCGAACTTGCCGACCACGCGCGGCGGAGGCGCGCCCTCGCGCCAGTTGTAGAGCTCCTCCTTGATCTGGTACTCGATGACCTGGCGCTTCTCCTCGACCACGAGGATCTCCTCGAGGCCCTCGGCGAAGCGGCGCGCCCCCTGCGGCTCGAGCGGCCACGACATCGCCACCTTGTAGACGCGGATGCCGGCGTCGCGCGCGACGCTCTCGTCGATGCCGAGATCGGCGAGCGCCTGCATGGTGTCGCCGTACGACTTCCCGGTCGTGACGATGCCGAAGCGCGCCCGCGGCGAATCCCAGACGATGCGGTCGAGCCGGTTCGCGCGGCAGTAGGCGAGCGCGGCGTACACCTTGTAGTCGAGCAGCCGCGCCTCCTGGTCGAGGAAGGCGTCGGGCCAGCGGATGTTCAGGCCCCCGGCCGGCATCGCGAAATCGGGCTGCACGATCTGCACGCGGTCCGGGTCGATGTCGACGACCGCGCCCGACTCGACCACGTCGGTGACGCACTTGAAGGCGATCCAGCAGCCCGAGAACCGCGACATCGCGAAGCCGTGCAGGCCGAGGTCGAGATAGTCCTGCACGCTCGCGGGATTCAGGACGGGGATGCAGCACGCCTTGAAGATGTGCTCGCTCTGGTGCGCGAGGGTCGAGGACTTCGCGGCGTGGTCGTCGCCGGCGAGCACGAGCACGCCGCCGTGCCTGGACGTGCCGGCGGAATTGGCGTGCTTGAAGACGTCGCCGCAGCGGTCGACGCCGGGACCCTTGCCGTACCACATGGCGAAGACGCCGTCGTACCTGGCGCCGGGATAGAGGTTCACCTGCTGCGTGCCCCAGATCGAGGTCGCCGCGAGGTCCTCGTTGACGCCCGGGCGGAAGACGACGTGGTGCTCGTCGAGGTGCGGCCGGGCGCGCTCGAGCGCGTGGTCGAGGACCGAGAGGGGCGAGCCGCGATAGCCCGAGATGAAGCCCGCCGTGTTCAGTCCCGCCGCGAGGTCGCGATCGCGCTGGAGCAGCGGCAGGCGCACGAGCGCCTGGGTTCCGGTCATGAAGGCGCGGCCGCGCTGGAGCGTGTACTTGTCGTCCAGCGTCATCTCGGTGAGCCGCGCGGGTGCGTCAAGCGGGGCGTTCATGGATCCTCACTCTTGCTCGATGCGTCGTCTCCTCGTCCCGGGTCCCGGGCGGGGCATCGGTGCCTCTTGCCGGGATTGTGTCCCGGATGGGCGTACGGCATGGCGTGCATTGTACCCGTCAACGCTTGGACCCACGGCGCGCACGGTCGTTCTTCCGGACTATGCCCAGAGCCACCGGCGCAGCGCGGCGTTGACGGCGTCCGGCCGCTCGAGCGTGCTGAGGTGACCGCAGTTCTCGACGATCTCCAGGCGCGCGCCCGGCGCCGCGGCCGCGATTTCCTCGTGGCGCTCGAGCGGCGTCAGCGCGTCCTGGCGGCCGCAGAGCACGAGCGTCGGGAACGCGATCCGCGGCAGGAGCGGGCGGCTGTCGGCGCGGCCCATGATGGCGCGCTCCTGGCGGACGAACGCTTCCTTACCGATCTCCCTGGCCATGTCCTTCACGAGCGCGACCAGGTCCGCGTCGCCGAGGCGCGAGCGATGCACGAGCATCGGCAATAGGGCGTCGGTCACGCCGAAGAACCGCCCGCGCTCGGCGAGCGCGATGAAGTCGCGCCGCTTCTGCGACTGCTCCGGGGCATCGGCGCGCGCCGAGGTGTCGAGCAGCGCCAGGCGCTCGACGCGCCCGGGAGCCTGGCGCAGGGTCTCGAGCGCGACGTAGCCGCCCATGGAAAGGCCGGCGAGCGCGAAGCGCTCGAAGGGCGCGTCGGCGAGCAGATCGCGGGCGAGGCCTGCCATCGTCTCGGAGCGCGTGGCGTCGGCGACCCAGCAGTCGGCGATGTCCGCGAGCACCTCGGCCTGGGCGCGCCACAGCCGCGCATCGCAGAGCAGCCCGGGAACGAAAACCAGCTTCGCGCGAGTCGCCATAGCTTCCGGGTTTTAGACTAAAATCCGGCCCTTGGCGCATCCCGCGCCTCGAACCCCGGACCGCCGCGGAAGACCCATTGTGGAATTATTGACGGTCCCCAAAAAATCACGCATAATCATCGGTTTCGTTCGGAGGGGTGCCCGAGCGGTTAAAGGGGGCAGACTGTAAATCTGTTGGCCTTGCGCCTACGTTGGTTCGAATCCAACCTCCTCCACCAG